>Ga0209202_1000587_pt1 | contig 28075 bp, 25 predicted proteins | sample AD_UKC032_MetaG_FD_184416 | JGI IMG/M metagenome (GOLD analysis project Ga0209202, IMG submission 184416) | Active sludge microbial communities of municipal wastewater-treating anaerobic digesters from USA - AD_UKC032_MetaG (SPAdes) (version 2) | ecosystem: Engineered > Bioreactor > Anaerobic >... | reverse complement strand
CCGAACAGGACCGTGAAACGAAACCGCGCCGATGATATTGCACACCTCGTGTGAGAAAGTAGGTCATCGCCAGGCACCCATATCAAACAAAAACCCCCAACCCAACAGGTCTGGGGGTTTTTGCTTTCTGCGCACGAGGACGGCTGTGTTAGAATCCTGCTCGGCGGGTCTCCCCGCATTGCAGGGTGGTGAATCTGGTCAGGTCCGGAAGGAAGCAGCCACAGCCGTCTACTGCAAGTGCCGGGGGTTAGGCTCGCCACTTTCATTTTTCGATTCGTGTGAGGCGCATGAGTTACCAGGTTCTTGCGCGCAAATGGCGGCCGCGCAGTTTTGCAAGTCTTGTCGGACAAGATCATGTTGTCCGAGCTCTGACCCATGCACTTTCCAGTCAGCGCCTTCACCACGCTTATCTATTCACTGGTACCCGTGGTGTAGGGAAAACTACCCTGGCGAGAATTCTTGCCAAGTCGCTCAACTGTGAGACAGGCGTGTCGCCCACACCGTGCGGGATATGCTCTTCCTGCCAAGAAATCGATTCCGGGCGATTCGTTGACCTCCTGGAGGTGGATGCGGCGACCAATACCCGTGTCGATGAAATGCGTCAGTTGCTCGAAAATGCGGTCTATGCGCCGACAAGGGGGCGTTTCAAAGTCTACGTGATCGACGAAGTTCATATGCTCTCGAATTCGGCATTCAACGCAATGCTGAAAACGCTAGAGGAGCCACCTGAGCACGTCAAGTTCATCCTTGCAACGACGGACCCACAGAAAATTCCGGTCACGGTTCTCTCGCGCTGTTTGCAATTCAATCTGAAGCAGATGCCTACGGCTTCGATCGTTTCTCATCTTGCCCATATTCTGCAGTCGGAAGAGGTGGTCTGTGAATTGCCGGCGCTCGGCTTGATTGCCCGTTCGGCCTCGGGCAGCATGCGCGACGCACTTTCGCTGCTAGACCAGGCAATCGCGCACGGTGCGGGCAAGGTTGAAGAGGCGCAGGTCCGTTCGATGTTAGATACGGTCGACCTTGATTATCTCTATTCGATACTCGAAGCGGTTCAATCCGGCAATGCATCGGAGTTGATTCGGCTTGCGAACGAAATGTCGGTTCGCAGCCTCTCGTTCGGGGTTGCGCTTCAGGAACTGGCGGGTTTGTTGACTCGCCTTCAGATTGCACAGTGCGCGCCCGATTCGATTGATGAGGAAGATCCTGATCGGGCGCGTCTGCAGGATCTGGCTGCCAATTTTTCGCCGGAGTTTGTGCAGCTTGCATACCAGATTGCAATTCACGGGCGTACTGACCTCCAGTTGTCCCCGGACGAGTATGCAGGCTTCGTAATGACACTCCTGCGTTTGCACAGTTTCAAGCCAGATAGCGTGGCCGATGTCGTGGCTTCAGTTCACGCTTCAGTCAGGCACACTGCACCTCCTGTTTTCGAGAGTCGTACCTCGGCGGAAAGTAGTGCTGTTCGATCATCTGTGTCCACCGAGAAGACGGCTGTCGCGAAGGCCGCTACTGACGGGAACAATTGGCACGAAATGGTGGCTGCCATGCAGTTGACCGGGTTGGCGCGCGAACTCGCCCAGCATTGCGAACTGCGCCAGTTGACCGAGTCCGAATGTGTGCTTCGTCTCGCACCTGCGCACGGTCACTTGCAGATGAAGCCGGCGCCGGAGCGGCTGCAGCAGGCGTTGGGTGACTGCCTGGGGCGTGCCATAAGTCTGCGCTTCGAGGTTGCGCAGACCGAAGTCGATACGCCGGCAGCAACGGTCGGCCGGGAAAAGCAGGAACGGCAGCAGCGCGCAATTGCTGCCATCGAACAGGATTCGTTTGTCCGGGATGTCATCGAAAATTTCGATGCCTTACTGGTCGATTCGTCTATCAAACCCATCGTATAACGGAGATCGAGCGATGATGAAGGGTGGCTTGGCTGGCCTGATGAAGCAGGCGCAGGTGATGCAGGACAACATGAAAAAGGCTCAGGAACAACTCGCGCAACTCGAAGTCGAGGGGCAGTCCGGTGCCGGCATGGTCAAGGTGGTGATGACCTGTTCGCACGCGGTCCGTCGGGTTGCTATTGATCCATCGGTCATGGATGATCGGGAAATGCTCGAAGATCTTGTTGCCGCGGCGCTGAATGATGCGGTCCGGCGGGGCGAGGAACTGAGCAAGGAAAAAATGGCTGGATTCACCAGCGGCCTGAATCTGCCACCCGGCTTTAAGCTTCCGTTCTAGACTGATGAATCCTTCGGGCCTGGATGCGCTGATCGAAGCGCTCCGCTGCTTGCCGGGTGTCGGGCCAAAATCGGCCCAAAGGATGGCCTATCATCTTCTGCAGCGTGACAGAAAAGGAGCCCAGCGCCTCGGCGATACGCTGCTCCATGCGCTTGCCTCGATCAGGCGTTGCACACGCTGCAACAATTTCTCCGAAGCGGAGATTTGCGAGCGCTGTCTCTCGTCGCGCAGGGACCCAGCGCTGCTTTGCGTGGTCGAAACGCCTATCGACATGAACATGATGGAGCAGACACACGCCTTTCCAGGGCTGTACTACGTACTGATGGGCCACATTTCCCCCCTTGACGGTATCGGTGCGCGTGAACTCGGGCTGGACCAGTTGGTGTCGCGCGTCCTGGACGGCGTCGTGCGGGAGGTTATTCTCGCGACAAACTACACCAATGAAGGTGAGGCAACGGCCCACTACATTACGACAATGCTCAAGCCGAAGGGGGTCTCTGTGACGCGAATCGCTCGCGGCGTCCCGGTCGGTGGGGAGCTCGAGTATGTTGACAGCGGCACCCTGGCGCAAGCTCTGAGGGAGCGCAGGGCCTGCGTCGGGTGACAATGTCTTTTATCACAGTGGCCGTTGTCGTATAATTTAGCGTTTATTTTTCACCCATCCAATTCCTTTAGGGGTCTGCGTTATGAGCAATCAAGGAAAAATGGACTGCGGCAGACGGCGCCTGATTGTCGCCACCGCAGCCGTCGGCGGGGTAGGCGCGGTTGCCGCGCTTGTGCCGTTCGTCTCCAGTTTGCTTCCGTCCGAGCGCGCCAAGGCAGCAGGCGCTCCGGTAGAAGTCGATATCGGCAAGCTTGAAAGCGGTCAGATGATGACCGTCGAGTGGCGAGGCAAACCGGTCTGGATCATTAACCGGACCAAGGAGATGCTGGCTACCTTGCCGAAGCTCGATGACCAGGTCGCAGATCCGAAGTCGCAAAAAGATCAGCAGCCGCCTTATGCGCAGAACGAGAACCGCTCGATCAAGCCGGAGTACATGGTGGTTGTCGGCATCTGTACCCACCTGGGTTGCTCGCCGTCCTCCAAGTTCAAGCCGGGGGCCGAAGAAGGTATGCCGTCGGACTGGCTGGGAGGTTTCCTGTGCCCCTGCCACGGTTCGACCTTTGATTTCGCCGGGCGCGTTTTCAAGGCGAAACCTGCCCCGACCAACCTCGAAGTTCCGCCGCACGTGTATCTGACCGATACCCGCATCCTGATCGGCGACGACAAGAAGGGAGCATAAAAAATGGCTGCTGGAAATTTGGAAAAGTACAAGTCTGACGGCTCCGTCGGCGGCAATGTGCTGGAGTGGGTTGATGCGCGCTTCCCGGCCACATCGCTGTACCGCGAGCACCTTTCCGAGTACTACGCTCCGAAGAACTTCAACTTCTGGTATTTCTTCGGCTCACTGGCCTTGCTGGTTCTGGTCATTCAGATCGTTACCGGCATTTTTCTGGTCATGCATTACAAACCCGATGCAGCGCTGAACGCCAGCGGCGTGCCGATTGCCTTCGCGTCCGTGGAGTACATCATGCGCGACGTGCCAGGTGGCTGGCTGATCCGCTACATGCACTCGACCGGCGCCTCAGCCTTTTTCATCGTGGTTTATCTGCACATGTTCCGTGGCCTGCTCTACGGTTCCTACCGCAAGCCGCGTGAGCTGACCTGGCTGTTCGGTGTCGGCATCTTCCTGGTGCTGATGGGCGAGGCCTTCTTCGGTTACCTGCTGCCATGGGGTCAGATGTCATACTGGGGCGCCCAGGTGATCGTGAATCTCTTCGGTGCGATTCCGGTGATCGGTAACGATTTGTCGATCCTGATCCGTGGCGACTTCGTCGTCGGCGATGCGACCCTGAACCGTTTCTTCTCCTTCCACGTGATCGCCTTCCCGCTCATCCTGATCGGCCTCGTTGCCGCGCACATCCTTGCGCTGCACGAAACGGGCTCGAACAACCCGGATGGAATCGAGATCAAGGCGAACAAGGATGAAAATGGCATCCCGCGCGACGGCATCCCGTTCCACCCGTATTACACGGTGAAGGACATCGTCGGTGTCGTCGTCTTCCTGATCGTGTTCTCGGCGGTAATGTTCTTCGCCCCCGAGGGTGCTGGTGCCTTCCTCGAGACGCCCAACTTCTACCCGGCCGATCCGCTAAAGACTCCGCCCCATATTGCGCCGGTCTGGTATTTCACGCCCTACTACTCGATCCTGCGTGCCATGGTCTGGAACTTCTTTGGCCTCGATGCCAAGTTCTGGGGTGTTGTCGCGATGGGAGCATCGGTTGTGATCTTTGCCTTCCTGCCCTGGCTGGATCGCAGTCCGGTCAAGTCGATCCGCTATCGCGGTCCGATCTACAAGACGATGCTGACCCTGTTCGTGATCTCGTTCTTCATTCTCGGCTATCTGGGGACGCAGTCGCCTTCCCCGACAGGTGAGCTGATTTCCCAGATCTGTACGGTGTTCTACTTCGGCTTCTTCCTCGGCATGCCCTGGTGGTCCCGCATGGACAAGTTCAAACCGGTTCCCGAACGTGTGACGATGAAGTGAGGATGCATAAAATGAAAAAATTTCTCATCGCTCTGTTCTTCGCGCCGATCATGGCATTCGCCAGCGGCGGCAACGTTCATCTCGACAAATGGCCCGGTTCGGTAAGGGACAAGGCATCATTGCAGAACGGTGCCAAGTTGTTCGTCAATTACTGCCTGAACTGTCATGGTGCGTCGTTCCTGCGCTACAAGAATCTGACCGAACTTGGGTTGAGCGAGCAGCAGGTCAAGGACAACCTGATGTTTACCTCGGACAAGATCGGCGACCTGATGGGTGTTGCTGCGCGTCATGACGAGCAGAAGAAGTGGTTTGGCGCGACGCCGCCTGATCTGACCATCATCGCCCGCGCGCGCGGCGAGCTCGGCAATGCCGGGGCCGGTGCCGACTGGCTCTACACCTATTTGCGTTCCTTCTATCGCGACCCCAACCGTCCGACCGGCTGGAACAACGTGGTGTTCGAGAATGTCGGCATGCCCAACCCGCTCTGGCAGCTGCAGGGCCAGCAAGTGCTGAATCACACAACGCACAAGCTGGAACTGGCTGTCCCGGGCCAGCTTTCGCCAGTGGAATACGACAAGGCAATTTCCGACCTGGTCAGTTTCATGGTCTGGATGGGCGAGCCCCAGCAGGAGTATCGCCGGACCTTGGGCTGGTTCGTTCTTGCCTTCCTGTCCGTGCTCTTCGTGCTTGCCTACGCACTTAAGAAGAACTACTGGAAAGACATTCACTGATCCATTCCGGATCAGCCAACGGCATCGCGGGTTGGCCTCAGGCCGGCCCCCGGTGCCGAATCTCATTTTGAGGGTTGCCAAAAATGATGAACCTCTACTCGGGTACGACTTGCCCCTTCAGTCATCGCTGCCGCATTGTCCTTTACGAAAAGGGCATGGATTTCCAGGTGATCGATGTCGATATGTTCAACAAGCCGGAAGATCTGGCCGTGATCAACCCACACAACCGGGTGCCGGTTCTGGTCGAGCGCGATCTGGTGCTGTTCGAACCGAATATTATCAACGAGTACATCGACGAGCGTTTCCCGCATCCGCAGTTGATGCCGGCCGACCCGATCATGCGTGCCCGCGCCCGCCAGTTGCTGGTCGGGATGGAGCGCGAAATCTTCGCGTTCATGGACGTGATTGAGAAGAACGGCAAGACGGCGGACAAGGCGCGTCAGGAAATCCGTGCTCGCCTGACCGAGATTATCCCCATCTTCAACAAGCAAAAGTTCATGCTGGGAGACGAGTTTTCCATGCTGGACGTGGCGATTGCCCCGTTGCTGTGGCGTCTCGACCACTACGGAATCGATCTCGGCAAGGCGGCCGCCCCGCTGATGAAATACGCGGAGCGGATTTTCAGTCGTCAGGGCTTCATCGACGCGCTGACGCCCTCCGAAAAGGCAATGCGCAAGTAAGCCACATGGCGCTACCGTCCACCAAGCCATACCTGTTGCGCGCCATCTGGGAGTGGTGCTGCGATAACGGCTTCACCCCCCATATCGCCGTTCAGGTCGATGCAAGAACTCGTGTGCCGCGGGAATTCATCCGTGATGGCCAGATCGTGCTCAACCTCGGCCCCGACGCGACCAACAAATTGCAGATCGGCAACGAATTCATCGAGTTCATGGCACGTTTCGGTGGCGTGGCCCGCGAATTGTCGGTCCCGGTCGAACAGGTCTCCGCCATCTACGCCCGCGAGAACGGCGCCGGAATGGCGTTCGATATCGAAGAAGAGAAAAGCCTGACCGCTGACGACCTGCCGGAAGTTGATGTCGATGAAGCGCCGAGCGAGTCGCCACCGGAACCGCCACGCCCCGAAGGAGGGCGTCCCAGGTTGCAGCGCATCAAATAGGGACGCTGGCTGCGGTTGATGCACCAAATCGGGGAGGTTTCCATGTGAAACCTCCCCGATTTTCATGCAAGTCACTGATTTTTCTGAATGGCATGTCTGTTGCTCTGAGCCAGCCCGGAAGGAAAATCATGAAAACCGAAGTCAGATCCACTTGTTGTTATTGCGGCGTCGGCTGTGGCGTATTGATTGAGACGGAAAAAAATCAGATCACCGGCGTGCGCGGCGATCCTCAACACCCGGCAAACCGCGGTCGCTTGTGCACCAAGGGCGCAACTCTCAATCTGACGGCTGGCACGACTTATCGCCTGCTTTTTCCGAAAATGCGCGCGGCGCGTGGCGCTGCACGCCAAAGAGTGAACTGGGACCAGGCCCTCGATGCTGCAGCCGGGCGCTTCGCTGACATTATTCGTGCGCACGGTCCGGATTCCGTCGCGTTCTACATCTCCGGTCAGTTGATGACCGAGGATTACTACGTGTTCAACAAGCTGGCCAAGGGGCTGATCGGAACCAATAACGTCGATACCAATTCCCGGCTCTGCATGTCGTCAGCCGTTGCAGGCTACAAGCAAACGCTCGGCGCCGATGCGCCACCCTGCGGCTATGCGGATATTCAGCGGGCCAAGGTCATCTTCATCGCCGGGGCAAACCCCGCAGTCGCCCACCCGATCGTTTTCCGTTACATCGAGGACGCGAAGGCCGCCAACCCTGATCTGAAGATCATTGTCGCTGATCCGCGGCGCTCCGAAAGTGCCGAAATCGCCGACCTGCATCTGCCGATCAGGCCGGGCACCGATATCGCGTTGTTCAACGGCATGCTGCATGTGCTGATTGCCGAGGGCATGGTCGATCACGCTTACGTCGACAGCCATACCAGCGGGTTCGCGGCACTGGCCGAAATCGTCGCAAATTACCCGCCAACGGCGGTCGCCGAAATATGCGGCATAGACGTAGCCGACATTATCCAGGCGGCGCGCTGGTTCGGCAGCAGCGGCGCCGCGTTGTCGCTTTACTGCCAGGGCCTGAACCAGTCTGCGCACGGCACGCACAACAACGCCGGGCTCATTCACCTGCATCTGGCCACCGGGCAGATCGGCAAACCCGGCGCCGGCCCGTTTTCCCTGACCGGGCAGCCGAATGCGATGGGTGGCCGCGAAGTGGGCGGCCTGTCCAATCTGATGTCGGCACATCGTGACCTGGCCAATCCCGAGCATCGTGCCGAGATGGCGCGCTTCTGGGGGGTGCCGTGCGTACCTTCGCAGCCGGGGAAGTCTGCGGTCGACCTCTTTAAAGCCCTGAAATCCGGCGAGATCAAGGCGGTATGGATCGCCTGTACCAACCCGGCGCAGTCAATGCCCCATCAGGCAGCGGTGCGCGAAGCATTGCTGGCGGCGGAATACGTTGTGCTGCAGGAAGCCTATGGGAATACGGATACTGCGGACTTCGCAGACCTGCTGCTGCCGGCCAGTGCCTGGGGCGAGAAATACGGGACGGTGACCAACTCGGAGCGTTGCATCACACGTGTCATGCCGGCGGTTGCGCCCCCGGGGGAGGCACGTCATGACTGGAAGATCGTAGTCGATTTCGCGCGTCGCCTGGGCCGCGAACTGGGGAATGCACTGACCGACAGGCTATTCCCTTACGCCGATGCCGAGGCCATCTTCAATGAACACCGGGCAAGCACAAGGGGCCGCGATCTCGATATTACCGGGCTGAGCTACGCGCTACTCGAGACAGATGGCCCGCAGCAATGGCCTTATCCGGAAGGGGCTGCGGCCGGCAAGGTCAGACTCTACGAGGATGGCCGCTTTCCAACCGCCGATGGACGGGCCCGCTTCGTTGCCGTGGAACACCAGTCGACTGCCGAAGTGCCGTCGCCGGACAGGCCGATCAGCCTGCTCTCGGGACGCATGCGCGACCACTGGCACGGGATGAGCCGAACCGGTACCGTGCCGCGATTGTTCAACCTGGAAGATGAACCGCTACTTGCCATGCACCCGTGCGACATGCGTCATCGCGGCCTGGAAACCGGTGACCTCGTCAAAGTCACCAATGCGCGGGGTGAGTTGACCGTTCGTGTTGCCGAGCAGGCTGGTTTGCAGCGGGGGCGCGCCTGGATGCCGATGCACTGGGGCAGCCAGTTCATGAACTCCCCCGGCATCAACGCTGTTGCCTGCGATGCCATCGACCCTTGGTCGATGCAGCCTGAGTTGAAACATGCTGCCGTGCAGATCAGCAGGATGGACCTGCCGTACCCGTTGGCGATCGTCCGTCGCTGTGCAAACCAGGCGGATGCCCTGACCCTGATGCAGCGTGCCAGATCAAAGCTTGTTGCATTCCCCTATGCGACGATCGGCCTCTACGGACGGAGCAGTCCGCTGGTGGTTTTCCGGGCAGCGGCTGAAAGTGCAATTGATCCGCGGCTAATCGACGAACTGGATCATCTGTTCGGTATGGCGACGGAGCAAGGGGCCATCGTTTATGTGGACGCGCAGCGCCACATCGCCAAGAAAGCGGTCGCCAGTGATGGGCGCTTGCTTGGGGTGCGGCTGGCGGGCGAGGCGCTGGCGCAGAGCTGGCTGAAGAAAGCCATGGCCGAGGACGAGCTCGATGCCAGCCTCATTCGCCTGGCGCTGGCTCCCAGTGCCAGGCCGCCAGTGGCGATCGTCCAGCGCAACATTGTCTGTAAGTGCGCGGATGTGAGCGACGTGCAGATCCGGAAGGAGGTGGCGCAAGGGGCGGACTTGCCTGCCCTGCAGGAAAAGCTGAAGTGCGGCACGTTCTGCGGTTCCTGTGTGCCGGATATCCGGCGGATGGTGGCAGAATACGTGACGGCAACGCCGCGCTGAGCGCGGCAGGAGGAGACGATGAGTTACGCGCAGTACATCAAGGAAATCGGACGCGGCGCTGAAGGCGCACGCAGTCTTTCGGCAGACGACGCGCGCCAGCTCTATGGGGCCATGCTCGATGGCGGCGTGCCCGATCTCGAAATGGGCGCGATCATCCTGGGATTGCGGGTCAAGGGTGAGTCGCTTGATGAAATGCTGGGTTTTCTGGTTGCCACGGAAGAGCGCACCAACGTCATGCACCGGCCGCATGGCCGGCTACGGCCGGTGGTCATTCCCACATACAACGGCGCGCGCAAGGAAGCCAATCTGACCGCATTGCTGGCGCTGATGTTGCAGAACTTCGGAGTTCCCGTGCTCGTCCATGGGTTGCTGGAAGGCTACGGGCGGGTGACCACGGGCCACGTTTTTCGCGAACTTGGCATCATGCCGACTTCATCGGTGCCTGCCGCTCAGGATCTGCTGGAGGAGAGGGGGCTGGTGTTCATGCCGCTCAGCGCCCTGTCGCCGGGCGCGCACAATCTGCTTGCGCTGCGCTCGCGCATGGGGGTGCGCAACAGCGCCCATAGCCTGGTCAAGCTGCTTGATCCATTCCGTGGCGACAGTGTTCTTGTGGCTGCGGCAACGCATCCCGACTTCATCGAGCTGATGCGTCAGGTTCTGGGCACACTGGATCGCCGGGCGATCCTGCTGCGCGGTACCGAAGGGGAGCCGTTTGCCAACCCCAAGCGCCGGCCACGCCTCGAATATATCCACGACACGCAAAGCGACATTCTGTTCGATGCCGAGCATGACAGCCTGCGTTCACTGCCCAACCTGCCGGAGGCGATCGATGCGGTGGCCACGGCCAGCTGGATTCGTCGCGTGCTCGATCACCAGTTGCCGCTGCCCAAGTCGATCGCCAGTCAGCTGGCATGCTGTCTCGTCGCCTCCGGCTATGTCGAGGATATCAACAAGGCCAAGGCCATTGTGGCGGTCAAGGCAGGCGGTCAGACGTTGGCAGCGGGATAACTCGGTGATCCGCCGGGGAGTCCCCGGAATGCTGCACCGCAACGGCGTTTGATGCACTTCCATGGTGCATTCATGTTACGGTCAACGCCAATAAATCACATAAAATCAATCTTCTGAGTCGCTGGCACGAGGCTTGCAAAGGTAAGCCCATCACAGCGAATCCACCGCCAACGCCGGCGGTCCGGGCCCGGGTGGCCCGCAATGGCAACGACGTCATGCGCTGAAACACCAGTTTCGCGCCTTGTGCGCACGCAACGTTGGAGCCCACTCTCATGAGCAAACCTCGTCTCGTCCTGATCGGCAACGGCATGGCCGGTGTCCGCACCGTCGAAGAACTGCTGAAAATCAAGCCGGATCACTACGACATCACCATTTTCGGCGCCGAGCCGCACCCGAACTACAACCGTATCCTGCTTTCCCCGGTTCTTGCCGGTGAAATGACCATTTCCGAAATCGTCCTCAACGAACTCGACTGGTACAAGCAGAACAAGATCACACTGCATACCGGCAAGCAGGTCACGAAGATCGACCGCATCAAGCGCAAGGTCATTGCCGACGACGGTACCGAGGAAAGCTACGACCGCCTGCTGATCGCGACCGGCTCGACCCCGTTCATGTTGCCGATTCCCGGTAACGACCTGCCCGGCGTCATCGGCTACCGCGACATCAAGGACACCGACGAGATGATCGAAACTGCCCGTGTGCACAAGCACGCTGTGGTCATCGGCGGTGGCCTGCTCGGCCTCGAAGCGGCCAACGGCCTAAAGCTGCGCGGCATGGATGTGACCGTGGTGCACCTCGGCCCGTGGCTGCTTGAGCGCCAGCTCGACGAAGTAGCAGGCCGGATGTTGCAGAAATCGCTTGAAGACAAGGGCCTCAAGTTCCTGCTGCAGAAGCAGACCGAGATGCTCGTCCAGGGCGAGAGCGGCCGTGTCGCCGCCGTGCGTTTCAAGGATGGCATGACAATCCCGGCCGACCTTGTCGTCATGGCCGCGGGCATTCGCCCCAACTACACCTTGGCCGAAAAATCCGGCATCTACTGCAATCGCGGCATTGTGGTGAACGACACCATGCAGACTTATGACCCGAAGGTCTACGCGGTCGGCGAATGTGTCACGCACCGCGGCATTGCCTACGGCCTCGTCGCCCCGCTGTTCGAGCAGGCCAAGGTTGCCGCCAACCATCTGGCCGGCTATGGCATTGGCCGTTACACCGGCTCGGTGACTTCGACCAAGCTCAAGGTGACCGGCATCGACCTGTTCTCGGCCGGCGACTACATGGGCGGCGACGGCACCGAGGAAATCCTGCTCAACGACCCGCACGGCGGCGTGTACAAGAAGCTGGTGATCCGCGACAACAAGCTGGTCGGCGGCGTCATGTACGGCGACACGGCCGACGGCCCATGGTACTTCCAGCTCCTGAAGGATGGCCGCGACATCCACGACATCCGCGACTCGCTGATCTTCGGCCAGTCGCTGGTTGGCGATGTCGGCCATGCCGGCAACAGCAAGGCGGCTTCGATGGCAGACAGCGCGGAAGTCTGTGGCTGCAACGGCATCACCAAGGGCGTCATTGTTCAGGCCATCAAGGCCAAGGGATTGTTTACCCTCGATGAAGTCAAGAAGCACACCAAGGCCGCGTCTTCCTGCGGTTCCTGCGCGGGCCTCGTCGAGCAGATCCTCGCCTCGACCATCGGCGGTGCTTACACCCCGGCTGCTTCCGACAAGAAACCGATGTGCGGCTGTACCGAGCACTCGCATGACAAGGTCCGCAAGCTCATCCGCGACGAGCACCTGACGACCAAGGAAACCGTTTTTGCCGAACTCGGCTGGACGACGCCGAACGGCTGCGACAAATGCCGCCCGGCCATCAATTACTACCTGATCTCGACCTGGCCGCATGAAGCCAAGGACGACCCGCAGTCGCGCTTCATCAATGAGCGCTCGCACGCCAACATCCAGAAGGACGGCACCTATTCGGTCGTGCCGCGCATGTGGGGGGGGCTGACGACGCCGGCCGAACTGCGCGCGATCGCCGACGCCGCCGAGAAGTACAAGGTGCCGACCGTCAAAGTGACCGGCGGCCAGCGTATCGACCTGCTCGGCATCAAGAAGGAAGACCTGCCGGGCATCTGGGCCGACCTCAACGCTGCCGGCATGGTTTCCGGCCACGCCTACGGCAAGTCGATCCGCACCGTGAAGACCTGCGTCGGCGCCGAGCACTGCCGTTTTGGCACGCAGCTCGCCATGTCGATGGGCGTCAAGCTCGAAAAGATGCTGTTCGACATGTACGCCCCGCACAAGGTCAAGCTGGCCGTCTCGGGTTGTCCGCGCAACTGCGCCGAAGCCGGCATCAAGGACGTCGGCGTGATCGGCGTCGACTCGGGCTACGAGCTCTACGTCGGCGGCAACGGCGGCATCAAGACCGAGGTCGCCCAGTTCCTGTGCAAGGTGAAGAGCGACGAAGAGGTTATGGAGTATTCCGGCGCCTTCCTGCAACTCTATCGTCTCGAAGGCTGGTACCTCGAGCGCACCTGCCACTGGCTGGAGCGCGTCGGCCTGGATTACGTGAAGAGCAAGATCGTCGAGGACGAAGAAGGCCGCAAGGCGCTCTACGCCGCGCTGCTCGACGCGCTGAAGGACGCCAAGGACCCGTGGGCGACCTCGCGCGAGCCGGAAGCGATCAAGCAGTTCATCCCCATCGTGGTCGAAGCCTGAACAGCGAGGACAAAAAATGAGCAACTGGAAACTGATCTGCAAACTGGAAGACATCCCGCAACTTGGCTCACGCGTGGTCAGGCGAGCGACGGGCGGCGACATCGCCGTCTTCCGCAATGCCGAGGACGAAGTCTTCGCGCTGCACGACAAATGCCCGCATAAAGGCGGCCCGCTGTCACAAGGTATCGTCCATGGCAAACGTGTCACCTGCCCGCTGCATGGCTGGAATATCGGGCTCGAGGATGGCCAGGCCGTCGCGCCGGATGTTGGTTCGTGCAGCAATTTCAAAGTGAAGGTGGAGGGCGGCGAGGTATTCCTTTCCGTCTGACAAGCGCGGCGGCTCTCCTACCGGGGGGCCGCCCATAAAACGACCGTTATCGCGGTCAACCTCAAGAAAGTGCCCAAAATGGACAAGAAATCATTCCTGCATGCCGGCCACACGCCCACGTTGCTCGCTGCCTTCCTCTACTTCGACCTCGCTTTCATGGTCTGGGTCCTGCTCGGCCCGCTCGGCGTCGGCATCGCCAAGGATCTTGGCCTGTCGCACGCCGAAAAAGGCCTGATGGTCGCCACGCCGGTCCTGGCCGGCGCGCTGCTGCGCATCGTCATGGGCATTCTGGTCGACCGTCTGTCGCCCAAGAAGGCGGCGATCATCGGCCAGGTCATTGTCATTGCCGCGATGGCTTACGCCTGGCAGATCGGCGTGCACTCCTACGCTGAAGTGCTGATTCTCGGTCTCTTCCTTGGCGTCGCCGGCGCTTCATTCGCTGCCGCCTTGCCACTCGCCTCGCGCTGGTATCCGGCCGAGCATCAGGGGACGGCGATGGGCATTGCCGGCGCCGGCAACTCCGGCACCGCGCTGGCCGCCTTGTTTGCGCCAGGACTGGCGGCCGCCTTCGGCTGGGTCAACGTTTTCGGTATCGTGCTGATTCCGCTGGTCATCGTGCTGATTGCCTTCATCTTCATGGCCAAGGATGCGCCGGACGCGCCGCCGCCGAAAACCTTTGCCGAGTACCTGAAGGTGCTCAAGGACAAGGATGCCTGGTGGTTCATGTTCTTCTATTCGGTGACCTTCGGCGGCTTCGTTGGCCTGGCCTCGTCGCTGGTTATCTACTTCAACACCCAGTACGGCCTCGATCCGAAGATGGCGGGCTTCTTCACCGCTGGCTGTGTCTTCGCCGGTTCGCTGGTGCGCCCGATTGGCGGCAACGTGGCTGACCGCATCGGCGGCGTCAAGTCGCTGACCGTGATGTACATTTTTGCTGCCATCTTCCTCGCCATCGTCAGCTTTGGTCTGCCCGAAGCGTGGATGGCGCTGGCCGCCTTCATCGGTGCCATGCTGGCGCTCGGCATGGGTAACGGCGCGGTCTTCCAGCTGGTGCCGCAGCGCTTCAAGAAGGAAATCGGCGTGATGACCGGGCTGGTCGGCATGGCCGGCGGTGTAGGCGGTTTCTACCTGGCCTCCAGCCTCGGCTACTCCAAGCAGATGACCGGGACTTACCAGGCCGGTTTCCTGATCTTTGCCGCGCTTGCCGTGCTGGCCTTGGTCGGCCTGACTGGCGTCAAGACCCGCTGGCGTACGACGTGGGGTGCCAGCCACCTGACGGCGGCCAAGATCTGACGTAAAGTCGATCTCAGTCATTAACGGGCGAAGCAGCTTGTCGGCGGCTTCGCCTTTTCCATTTCTGAAAGCTGCCATGCCCCTGAAAGTCGATCTCGGACATTCTTCCCTGACCGGGCCGCGCGAGCGGAACGAGGACTACTGCGGCGTCGCTACGCCGGAAGGGCTGGAGCTCGAAAACAAGGGCGTCATTGCTGCCGTTGCCGACGGTATCGGCGGTCACAAGGGCGGTCGCGAAGCTTCCGAATACACGGTGCGTGGCTTGCTCTCCGACTATTTCGCGACGCCCGACACCTGGGGTGTGCCGCGCGCCATCGAAACGGTGACGACGGCGCTCAACCGCTGGGTCATCGCCGAGGGCAGCCGCAACGCCGAACTGTCGGGCATGGCGACAACGCTGTCGGTGCTCGTCCTGCGTGGTCGGCGCTTCTACACGGCGCACATCGGCGACAGCCGCATCTACCGCCTGCAGGAAGGTCGTCTGCAACAGATGACGGTCGATCACACCTGGGAACATCCGGAACTGAGCAACGTGCTGTCGCGCGCCATCGGCCTCGACCCGCGCGTGCTGATGGATTTCGCCGACGGCGAAATGGCGCTCAATGACCGTTTCCTGCTCGTTTCCGACGGTGTCTGGGGCTTCCTGCCCGATGCGCTGATGGCCGAAGTGCTGCTCGATCATCCCGAACCGCAGGCCGCCGCCACGGCGCTGACCAGCCTGGCGCTGGCCCAGGGTGGCCACGACAATACGACGGCCGTGGTCGTCGATGTACTCGCCCTGCCGCCGGAAAACCTGCGCGACAGTCTGGCCAGCGCGGCCAGCCTGCCTTTGCCGCATCGCCTCAAAGTGGGGCATGAACTCGACGGCCTGATTGTCGAGGAGGTGCTGCACGATGCGCGGGAAACCCTGCTCTACCGCGTGCGCAACCCGCGCAACGGCCAGCAACTGGTTTTGAAAACCCTGCAACCGGCGATGGAAGGCGATGCGGGCGCCATTGCCGCGCTGCTCATGGAGGAATGGCGGGCCAGGCGCGTTGTTTCGCCATTCTTCCCGCAGGTTGTGCCGGCCGAGCAGCGCAGTTGCCTTTATTACCTGATGACCTGGCACGCTGGGGCGACGCTGCAGGCGCGGCTCGACGCCGGCCAGCATTTTCCGGCCGGCGAAGTCGTCCGGTTGGGCATTGCCCTGCTCAGGGCCATTGCCGCGCTACACCGGCTCGACATCGTGCATCGCGACATCAAGACCGAGAACATCCACCTCGGTCAGGATGGCGTGCTGCGTGTCCTCGATCTGGGCGTCGCCGTCAGTCTGGCCGAGCGCAAGGCCGATGAGCCGATCGGCCAGGCCGGCACGCCGTCCTACATGGCGCCGGAACTGTTCGAAAGCCCCGAGCCGCAGCCAGGCCACGACCTCTACGCCGCCGGCGTCACGCTCTACCACCTGCTGACGCGCAAATACCCGTACGGCGAAATCGAACCCTTCCAGACGCCGAAATTCGGCGAGCCGGCCCGGCCGACCCGCTGGCGCCCAGAAATTCCCGGCTGGCTGGAAAACATCCTGCTCAAGGCCGTGGCGCGCGACGCCAACGATCGTTTCGAGACCGCCGAGGAGTTTGTGCTGGCGCTGGAGCGGGGCGCGACCCGGCCGATTTCCGCACCGGGGCGCCAGCCGCTGGTGCAACGCATCACGCCGCAACGCCTGAGAATCATCGTCGCACTGTCGATCGCGCTGAATTTTGTCCTGCTGCTGATTTTGTTGCGGTAAAGTTGCTCCATGACGACTGCCCTCATTCTCTTTGCCCACGGCGCCCGTGACCCGGAGTGGGCCAATCCCATGCGCCGGGTGCAGGCGGCCATTCGCCAGCGCATGACGAGCGTTCCGGTCGAGCTGGCCTTTCTCGAATTCATGGCGCCGACCTTGCCGGAGCGGGCGGCCGAGCTGATCGCGCAGGGGGCGGACAGGATTGTCGTGCTGCCGATGTTCATCGCGCGTGGCGGTCACCTTAAGAAGGAGACGCCGGAGATGATCGAACTGTTGCGGTCGACCTACAAAAACGTCGAATTTTCCTTGGGCAGCGCCATCGGGGAGCATGAACTGGTGGTTCAGGCGATGGCGACGGCAGCGCTGGAAGTGGCTGGCCTGTAGCTTGCTTGGTAAGCACCATGCTTACCGTACTTGTCATTGACGAATCCCGCGTGCGCGCCGGCGAAATCTGCGCCGGGCTGGCGCTTGCCGGCTATCAGGTGGCGGCTATTCTGGCTGACGCCGAAAATCTGGCGGCCGAGGTTGAAAAACTTCAGCCGGACGTCATCCTGATCGACACTGAAAGCCCCAGCCGCGACACCCTCGAAAACCTGGCCGCCATGCACAGGAACATGCCGCGGCCGGTGGTGATCTTTACCCAGGAAGACGGCCAGGCGACCATCCGCGATGCAGTCCGGGCGGGGGTTTCGGCCTATGTGGTCGATGGCCTCGATCCGAAGCGGATCAAGCCCATCGTCGATGTCGCGCGCGCCCGTTTCGAGGATACCCAGGCGCTGCGTCGCGAACTCGACGAGATTTCGCAGAAGCTTTCCGACCGCAAGCTGGTCGACAAGGCCAAGGGCGTGCTGATGAAGGCGCGCGGCCTCGACGAGGATGCCGCCTACCACGCCATGCGCAAGCTGGCGATGGAGCGTGGCCAGACGATGGCCAAGGTGGCACGCGACGTCATCGACATGGCACGGGTACTGCTCTAAATCTGTGCAGAAAGCCGGCGTGCTGCACTGCAACAGTGCATGATTTTCCGCGTTGCCCCGGTTGTCGGAAAGAGAAAATAATCATAAAAATCATATAGTTTCAATGTATTAGTTCTTTATGACTAGCATTGGCACGACCATTGCAATAGTCCACCTGAAACGCACGGTCAATGGCGGCCGGGCAACGGTTCAATCGGTTTGATTGGGCCTTGGGGACAAGGGCGTCCACCTGTGCTGCCGAGACTTTGCGGCATGGGTGTGGCGCCCGTTTTGTTTTTCGATTCGAGTAATCAAGGAGCAAGCAATGGAAGACACCAAACTGGCGCCGGAATCCAAGCCGTCTTTTTCTCGTCGTGATTTTGTTTCAGCCGCACTGGGAGCATCGCTGATGACCATGGTACCCCCCGGCGTTCGCAGCGGCGCCTGGGCCGCCGGATCGGACGCCCCCGAAAAGAAGGAAGTCCGCATCGGCTTCATCCCGCTCACCGACTGCGCCTCGGTCGTGATGGCCTCGGTGATGAAATTCGACGAAAAGTACGGCATCAAGATCATCCCGACCAAGGAGGCCTCCTGGGCTTCGGTGCGCGACAAGCTGGTCAATGGCGAACTCGACGCCGCCCATGTGCTCTATGGCCTGATCTACGGCGTGCAACTCGGCGTCGGCGGGCCGAAGAAGGACATGAACGTGCTGATGAACCTGAACCATAACGGTCAGGCCATTACCCTCTCTAATCAGCTCCGGGACAAGGGCGCGATCGACGGGCCTAGTCTGGCCGCACTGGTTGCCAAGAAGGAAAAGGAATACACCTTCGCCCAGACCTTCCCGACCGGCACGCATGCGATGTGGCTGTACTACTGGCTGGCCGCGCAGGGAATCAACCCGCTCAAGGACGTCAAGACCATCACGGTGCCCCCGCCGCAGATGGTCGCCAACATGCGCGTCGGCAACATGGATGGCTACTGTGTCGGCGAACCGTGGAACAACCGCGCGATCATGGACAGCATCGGCTTTACCGCAGTGACTACGCAGGACATCTGGACCGATCACCCGGAAAAGGTGCTCGGCACCACCGCCGAATGGGTCCAGAAAAACCCGAACACGGCGCGCGCCGTGGTCGCCGCCATCCTCGACGCCGGCAAGTGGATCGACGCCTCGTTGCCCAACAAGCAGAAGACGGCGGAAACGATCGCTCAGAAATCCTTCGTCAATACCGACACCGAAGTCATCGTCGCCCGCATGCTCGGCCGCTACCAGAACGGCCTGGGCAAGAGCTGGGACGACAAGAACCACATGAAGTTCTTCAACGACGGTACGGTGAACTACCCCTACCTGTCCGACGGCATGTGGTTCCTGACCCAGCACAAGCGCTGGGGCTTGCTCAAGAGCCATCCGGATTACCTGGCCGTAGCGAAGCAGGTCAACCGCATCGACGTCTACAAGCAGGCTGCGGCCGCCGCCGGCGTCGCGCTGCCCAAGAGCGACATGCGCAGCCACAAGCTGATCGACGGCGTGGTCTGGGACGGCAAGGATCCGGCGAAGTACGCCGACGGCTTCAAGGTCAAGGCCTGAGGGCCGGGGAGGGAATCATGAGCGCATTGACGATGAGCGGTGATTTTGGCCTTGAAAAGCCGGTCGACCGCACCCCGAAGGAAGCCTCCTTGGGGGCCAGCAGCATAACCAGCCAGCAGGTCGCGCAAGTTGCCGCCGAGCCGGCCAAGGAAAAGACAATGGAAATAACCGCAAGCTTGCCGGCGAGCAAACCGGGCACGCCTCTGGGCGAAAGGCTGGGCAACTTCGGGCGCGCCATCCTGCCACCGGCTCTTGGCATGATGATCCTGATCGGTATCTGGTATATCGCCACCATGAAGGGCGGCAGCATTCCCGGGCCGGGCAAGACCTGGGATGCCGCGGCGCTCCTGTTCGCCGACCCGTTCTACAGCAACGGCCCGAACGACCAGGGCATTGGCTGGAACGTACTGTCGTCGCTGCAGCGGGTCGGCATCGGCTTCGGTTTTGCCGCGCTGGTCGGCATTCCGCTCGGCTTCATCCTCGGCCGCTCGGCCTTCCTGTCGGCGATGATCAACCCGATCATCAGCCTGCTGCGCCCGGTATCGCCGCTCGCCTGGCTGCCGATCGGCCTGCTTGTCTTCCAGAAGGCCGATCCGGCGGCGACTTGGACCATCTTCATCTGCTCGATCTGGCCGATGATCATGAATACGGCGCAAGGCGTCCAGCGCGTGCCCCAGGACTACCTCAACGTTGCCCGCGTGCTGGCGCTCTCCGAGTGGAAAGTCGTCACCAAGATCCTCTTCCCGGCGGTGTTGCCCTACATGCTGACCGGTATCCGCCTGTCCATCGGCACCGCCTGGCTGGTCATCGTCGCCGCGGAAATGCTGACCGGCGGTGTCGGCATCGGCTTCTGGGTATGGGACGAATGGAACAACCTGAAAGTCGAGCACATCATCATCGCCATCTTCGTCATCGGCATCGTCGGGCTGATCCTCGAACAGGCGCTGATCCTGCTCGCCAAGAAGCTGACCAAAGAATCGTCCTGAGGAGACCGGATCATGGAAAAGTTCGTACAGATCGAAAAAGTCGGTCAGACCTTCGATACCAAGAAAGGCAAGTTCGTCGCCCTGCGCGACATCGACCTGACCATCAAGCAAGGCGAGTTCGTCGCCCTGATCGGCCACTCCGGTTGCGGCAAATCGACGCTGTTGAACCTGATCGCCGGGCTGACCACGCCGACGACCGGCGTGCTTCTTTGCGACGGTCGCGAAATCGCCGGCCCTGGTCCGGAACGCGCCGTGGTCTTCCAGAACCACAGCCTGCTGCCCTGGCTGACCTGCTTCGAGAACGTCTATCTCGCCGTCGAGCGCGTCTTTGGCGCCAAAGAAGGCAAGGCAAAGCTGAAGGAGCGCACTGCCGCGGCGATCAACCTGGTCGGCCTCGACCACGCCAGCAGCAAGTATCCGCACGAAATCTCCGGTGGCATGAAGCAGCGGGTCGGCATAGCCCGAGCGCTCTCCATGCAGCCGAAGGTGCTGCTGATGGACGAGCCGTTCGGTGCCCTCGATGCCTTGACCCGCGCCAGGCTGCAGGACGAGCTGATGAGAATCTGCGGTGCCAGCAAGGCGACCACCGTCATGGTTACCCACGATGTCGACGAAGCCGTCCTGCTCTCGGACCGTATCGTGATGATGACCAACGGCCCGGCGGCGACCATTGGCGAAATCCTCGAAGTCAACCTGCCGCGTCCGCGCCATCGCCTGACCCTGGCCCACGACCCGGCCTATATCGATTGCCGGGCCAGGGTGCTGGAATTTCTCTACGAAAAACAGGCGCACGTCGAAAAAATTGCGGCCTGAACCGGTTTGTCTCCACTGTCGCTAAGCTCTCTCTCTCCTCTAGCGACCTTTGCCCACTGGCTTTGTGCCGGTGGGCATTTTTTTGCCTTTTGATTCATCCGCTTGCATTTTCCGGCAACGCAGGGATAAGGTGCTGTCCATCGCATACGAAAGGCCCTGATGTCCGCTTTCCCCGGCAAGCTGTCCCGTAAAATCGTCGGGACGCTGTTCGTCTTTTTTCTGGTGGCTTTGTCGGCAATCGGCATGACGCTCTACCTTTCCTGGCAACTGGAAGGGGTGGCGGCGGCGATCAACGACGCCGGCAGCCAGCGCATGCGCACCTACCGCATCGCGCACCTGATGGCGCGCAGCCTGGAACTAAAAAGCGAGGCGGCGGCGTTTGGCCACGATGTTCAGACCGAGGTCGAGCGTTTCGACCAGGTGCTGCTCGACCTGCGCCAGGGCGATCCGGCGCGGCCGCTGGCGCCACCGCGCGACAGTGATGTCCAGCAGCGCTTGCTTGCCGTGGAGCTCGCCTGGGGCACGGCGATGCGCCCGCTGGTTGCCGACTTCCTTGGCCAGCCGCCGCAACGCCAGGAGGCCGTGCTCGAGCGCTTCGACGGCGAACTCGAAGCCTTCGTCGGGCGCATCAATGATCTGGTCCTGGCAATGGAGCGCAGCTATGCCTACAACACCAATCTCCTGCGCACGGTGCAGGCGGCGCTGGTGCTGCTGGCAGCGCTGGGGACGGCCATCCTGATCCGCTTCTTCATGCAGCTGGTGATCCGCCCGGTCGGCGAGCTGCAAGCCGGCATCCGGCGCATGAGCGACGATGACCTGACGGTGCGCCTGCCGGTCAAGACCGACGATGAACTGGGCGGGCTGGCCAGCGGCTTCAACCAGATGGCCGAACATCTGCAACGCGCCTACAACACGCTGGAAGAGCGGGTCGAGGCGGAAACCCACAACCTCGCCGAACGCAATCGGGAACTGGGCATCCTCTACGAGATCACCGCCTTTCTCAGCGAGCCGGCGCCGCTCGAAGCGCTCTGCCGGGGCTATCTCAATCGCATCCGCAACGCCCTCGGCGCCGATGCCGGTGCCGTGCGCCTGTACGCTGCCGATACCGAGAAGCTTTACCTGATGACCCACGAGGGCTTGTCGGAAGAATTTGTTGTCCGCGAAAGCGAGATGAACTGCAGCGACTGCCTGTGCGGCGACGTCATCCGGACCGGCATGCCGGTTGCCTTCAGCACGCTCAACCCGCCGCCCGGCATGAAATTGCGCACCTGCGTGCATGAGGGCTTCGCGACGGCGACTGCCTTCAACATCGTCTACAACAAGCAGCGGATCGGCGTCTTCAACCTCTACTTCCAGCAGTATCGCGACATCTCGGCACAGGAAGTCAACCTGCTGGAAACGCTCGGCAGGCACCTTGGCGTGGCCGTCGAGAATCAGCGTCTGCGTTCGCGCGAGAAGGAACTGGCGGTATCCGAGGAGCGCAACCTGCTGGCCCAGGAACTGCACGACTCGATCGCGCAGGGCCTCGCCTTCCTCAATATCCAGGTCCAGCTGCTGCAGGATTCGCTGCGCAAGGGGCGCGCCGACGAGGCCATGCAGACGGCCGGGCAGCTGCGGGAAGGTGTGCAGGAAAGCTACGACCATGTGCGCGAACTGCTGGTGCATTTCCGTACCCGCATGCATCAGTCCGACCTTGACTCGGCGATTGTCGCCGCCCTTGAAAAATTCGAGGGGCAGACCGGCATCGCCACGGAATTCGAACGTCAAGGCAGCGGTGCGCCGCTCGAGCCGACCGACGAGATCCAGGTCATGCACATCGTCCAGGAGGCGCTGTCGAACATCCGCAAGCACGCGTGCGCCGGCCGGGTGCAGGTAACGGTAAGCCGTTCGCGACGTGCGCTCGAGGTGGAAGTGGCCGACGATGGCGGCGGGTTCGACCCGGTGAACGAGCCCAACGTCCTGTCCGAGCGTCATGTCGGACTCAAGATCATGCGTGAACGGGCGCATCGCATCGGCGGGGAATGTCAGATCACATCGGCACCAGGGAAGGGGGCGCGGGTGCGCCTCGTTCTGCCGAGAAAACAAGCGGAGGTTGCGTAAGATGGCTGAAAAGATCCGGGTCTTGCTGGTCGACGACCATGCCCTTTTTCGCGGAGGGGTGAAGGCGTTGCTACAGCGCCATGACGATTTCGAGGTGCTCGACGAAGCCGGCGACGGGCTGGAGGGCATCAAGCGGGCACGCTCGCTGAAACCCGACGTCATCCTGCTCGATCTGCATATGCCGGGAATTTCCGGACTCGAGGCGGTCAAGGTGATCAACGAGGAAATACCGGGTGCCCGGGTGCTCATGCTGACCGTCTCCGAAGATGCGCAGGATCTGATGGAGGCGCTGCGCGCCGGAGCCAGCGGCTATCTGCTGAAGAACATCGAGACGGATGCGCTGCTCGATGCCATCCGCCGTGCCGCCCTTGGGGATTCGGTCGTGTCGCCGCAGATGACGGCAAAGCTGATCGAGGGCGTCCGCGAACAGCCCAGAATGTCCAGTCTGGTCATCGAACGCGACAAATTTTCACCGCGCGAGCGCGACATCCTGAACTGCCTGGCGCGTGGCGAAAGCAACAAGGAAATCGCCCGCGCCCTCGATCTGGCGGAAAGCACGGTCAAAATTCACGTCCAGAACATCTTCAAGAAGCTCAATATGACCAGCCGCGTCCAGGTAGCCCTCTACGCCGCCGAGCACGGCTTCGGGCCGCATGGCCGCAACGGCTGAGGACTTGCTGAGCTAATCCCGGATGGCGTGCGGGCAGCGCGCGCGAAATTCTTCATAGGCGCGCCGGCGATGTGCCGCAGTTTCCAGATCGCCGCGCCGCGCGGCTCTTTCCACCCGGTTCATCAGCAGGCCGCGCAGGTGGGCGACACCGCCCTCCGAGCGCAGCAACATGCTGCCGACCTGCGCTGCAACGATGGGTGGAAGGTTTTCCTCGTCGGCAATAGCCGCCACTTCCTCGTCGGTGAGATCGCACATGTCGATGAAGTCCCTGAGTGAAAGCATGGTCGGTCTCCTTTCTCCAGTCGTGTTCCCTTCTGACTGAAACACCCAGGTACGGTTCCGGCGCCTTTGTAACGCTCTGTGTGAAAAAAGTAACCCGGCCACCAAGGCCGGGTTCGGACCGGTCGAATGCCGGTCGATCCTCGGATGAAGAACTGAAGGGCTGGTTCAGCCGGGAATCGGGTGGGTACGCTGCAGGTGCCTGTAGGTTTCGTTCAGTTCCTGCACGTGCTCGAACTGGCCGCATGCCAGCGCATGCGCCATGTTCTCGACGATCATCTCGTGCAGGTGAAACACCCCCTCAGGCGAACTCAGCAGCGTCTCCCCGAGTTCCGCCGCGATGGCCAGCGGGAGATGCTCGTGTTCGGCAACCGCTTCGATCTCGCCCTGGTCGAGATCGCAGTAATCAAGGACATCCTGCATGGAAAGCATTGGTTCCTCCTGACTTGGCAACACAACATGGGGAATGGCCATCAGGGGCCCGTTATCGTTGTTGTGTCCGCCTTGTGATTATTGTCGGTGGAGGATGCTTTCTTTTTAGCAAAAATTGCCGATAAATCAAGGTTGACCGCGACCGCCTAGATTTTCAGCATCCCGCCCGGAAGCGGGTGAGCCAACTGCAGGCGACTGATCGTCGGCAGCAGGTCGAGTCCGGTTTCCTTCTTGAGCTGTCCTGCCCGGGCGCGAACTTCGTCGAGCGCCAGCGCGACAGCTTCGCCACCGGTGGCGAAGGCGATGGTGTTGCCGCTGTCGCACGAAGGAAATACCGCCACCCTTCCGGCGAAGGCGCTGCGCATGCGCTCGACACTGCCCGCAAAGCCCTTGGTGTGTCCCAGCAGGTTGACGCCGAGTAGTCCGCTGTCGGTCAGCCGGGCGCGGCAAGCCTGGTAGAAGGGCAGGGTATCGAGCGCCCCTGCACGGGCGTCGGGGTCGAAGCCATCGACCAGGATGTAGTCGAAGCGACGCTGGCCGGCCAGCATGTAGTCGGCGCCGTCGCCAATGACGACGGTCAGGCGCGCGGGGTCGGCCGGCAATTTGAAATACTGGCGGGCGACATATTCAACCTGGGGATTGATTTCAACCACCGTGAGCCGGCATTGCGGACGATGCCGGTAAATGAACTTGGCCAGCGACCCGGCGCCGAGGCCGATCAGCAGGGCGTTGTGTGGCCAGCGGGCGTGGTCGCGCAGCAACAGTCCGGCCATCATCTCGCGGGTGTAGGCAAGTTCCAGCGACCAGGGGCGGGCAATCCGCATGGCGCCCTGCACCCAGTCCGAACCGAAGTGCAGGTGGCGGACACCGGCCGCTTCGCTGATATCGATAGCGTGGTCGGGGGCGGTGGTCTTGTTTCGCATCGCTGGCTGGTGCCCTGGCGCCGGGTGCCGCTCAGTGCCTGATGCCGGCTTCGGCCATGCGCCGGATCGACTGTCTGGCCTCAGCCGAGAGGACGAGTTCGGAATGAGCGAGCGGGGTCATCAGGCGCTCGTCGAAATGCAACAGCTTGCTCTCGTCTTCGCGCAGGAACTCGGCCTCAATCAGATTGGCGATGAACGCGGAGAACGTAAGTTTTTCGGGGAACTCGGGCGTATTGAACTCATAGAGCAGCGATAACCGCTGCGCCAGGAGGTGGCAGTTGTCCTCAAGCGCCTGGCGTGTCAACTGGCCGGAACCGTGCCGTTCGAGCAGGGCCAGGGTCAGGAAATGACGTTCGAGCAGGGGACGAATGGTTTCGCCAAGCAGGCGCAGTTCGGCGAATTCCTGGCTGACAGGTTCCGGCGCGGCCAGTCGGCTCGTCCCTTCCGGGCGTCGTAGCAAGCCGCGCGCGACAAATACGCCAATGATCGACTCGCTGGCCGCTGCCAGTTCCTCGGGTGGCCAGCGGAGGAACAGTTCGGCGCGCATCAGGGTGCAAATACCACTGACTGCCTGGGCGACGCGCGCGGCTTCCAGACGGCGATTGTGGCTGAGCAGGCAGGCGATCACGGCCGGCAGGGCGAACAGGTGCAGGACGTTGTTGCGGAAGTAGGAGAGCAGCGGCGCTTGTTCTTCCGGTACGCGAATCAAGTCGCCAAGCGGATCCTGGAAGCGTTCGACGACGGTCAGTCGCTCGGCGTAGGCGACGATTTCGCGTGCCGCGAGCGGGCAGGGTATGGTCGTCGGCGCGTAGGGCGCATCGCTGGCGAGCGCCTGATAGTGTTCGATCACCCGATGCAGTGTGTGTTCATCCGCGGTGTGTTTGGGTGTGGACAGCAAGGCAAGCGCCATCAGATTGATCGGATTGAGCACTGCTGCCTCGTTGATCCGCTTGGCGATCTCGGCCGCCGCCTGGCGGGTCGCCGCGCGTGCCCACAGCGCCTGGTTTTCCGCCGCCGCGTGCTGCCATCCGGGATGCTGCGCATCGAGAAAGCCGGCCAGCGCCAGCGGTTCACCGAAGTTGACATGCACCTTGCCAAAGACCCGCTTGATACTGCGCACACTCTTCAGAATGCCGAGCAGAGACTCGCGCTGCTTCGGTTTGCCCGCCAGTTCACCAAGATAGGTGCGCCCTTCCATGATCTTCTCGTAGCCGATGTAAACCGGCGCGAAAATCAGCGGCCGGGCGTGCTCGCGGATGAAGCTCTGCACCGTCATGCCGAGGATGCCGGCCTTCGGGGTCAGCATGCGCCCGCTGCGGCTGCGCCCGCCTTCGATGAAATACTCCAGTGGAAAGCCGCGCGCCAGCATCAAGTGCAGGTATTCGTGGAATACCGCGGCATACAGGGGCTCGCCCTTGAAACTGCGGCGCAGGAAGAACGCCCCGCCGCGGCGCAGCAGCGAGCCGACCACCGGCAGGTTCAGGTTGGCGCCGGCAGCGATATGCGGCGGCGTCAGTCCCTTGCCGTGGATGATGTAGGAGAGCAGCAGGTAATCGATGTGGCTGCGGTGGCAGGGAACATAGACGATCTCCTGCCCGGAGGCGATGCGCGTGACGGCGTCGAAGTTGTGCAGCTCGATGCCGTCATAGAGCCGGTTCCACAGCCAGGCAAGAAACAGCTCGAGGGCGCGCACGACACTGTACGAGTAGTCGGACGCGATCTCATCCACGAACCCTGCTGCCCGCGCTCTCGCCTCGTTCAGGGAAATGGCATGGGTGGCCGCTTCGCTGGCGATGGCGGCGCGTACCTGTTCGCCCGAGAGCACGGCATTCACCTGGGTGTTGCGGTGCGAGAGATCGGGGCCGATCGCCATCTGGCGCTGGCGGCGGAAGTGGACGAGTAATACCCGTGACAGCTTGCGCAGCGCCTGTTCCTCGCTGAGCCCGCCCTGCAGCATGCTGCGCAACGAAATGGGTGCGTTGTAGCGAACCAGTACGTTGCGCCCGTGCAGCAGCATGGCGAGAAAATGCCGCCAGCCGCTGGGCGGGCGCCAGGTTTCCGAGAAAAAGGCCTTGAGGATCGAACCTTCCTTCTCCGGAGTGCGTCCCCACAGGATGACCACCGGTAGCAGTTGCACGTCGATTTGCGGATCGGCGATCGCGTGGTGAACCAGACTGGCCAGAAAGCGCGAATCGGAAGTTTTCCCGCGCGCCCGGCCAGCCAGGCTGCGGTCGCGATTCAGAAAGAAAAAGGAACGCGGCAAGGGTCGTTCGCGGCCCAGCCGGATCGGCGCCTCGGCGCGCGGCAGGCCGGCCAGCACGGACTCCTCAATGAGCACCAACTGGTTGGATAGGTGCCGGTCCTGCAGCACATAGCAGACCGGCTTTGCCGGATCGAGACCGAGTTCCGCCTTGTTCTCGGGGAATACCGAGGTGCGCACCCAAAGGAACAGCAGGCGGCGGGCCAGCCGAATGAACCAGTCCCCGACGTTGAAAATGCCGATCAAGGTCAGACCGCCCAAGCCGGCGTAGCGCACGGCCGACGTGAAGCGCGAGCAGACAGCGCGTGATTCATATTATTGATTTTCCCGGGGTTTGGTCTTCGTGCCCGCTGCCATTATGCCATCACTCAACAAGCCGGGTCGGCGCGTGTCGCGTGTTCCGGGGCGGTGGGGGTTCGTCTGCCGCCTGCGCTCGGTTACAA
>Ga0209202_1000584_pt1 | contig 28259 bp, 25 predicted proteins | sample AD_UKC032_MetaG_FD_184416 | JGI IMG/M metagenome (GOLD analysis project Ga0209202, IMG submission 184416) | Active sludge microbial communities of municipal wastewater-treating anaerobic digesters from USA - AD_UKC032_MetaG (SPAdes) (version 2) | ecosystem: Engineered > Bioreactor > Anaerobic >... | reverse complement strand
GAGCTTCTTCACGGCCGGCGATGATTTCGATCGGAAAACCGAGCGCCTCTTCGGCCAACGGGAGGAATTCACCCGCGTTCTTCGCCACGCGCAACGCATTGGTCGCCACCGCCCGCACGGCAGCCCGGTCCAGCCCGCGCAGACGCTCTCCGAAGCGGCGTAGGCTGTCCAGCGCACGCGCCTGCGAGGAAGCATCCAGCCGCTTGTCGGCAGTCAGCCCGGAAGCCAGGCGCACCGGCTCCTTCAGGGAGTCCAGCGTGTAGATCTGGGCATCGACCACCCGCCCCACTTGCAGGCGGAAGCTGTTGGAACCCAGATCGACAGCAGCAACAGTTTCGTAATTCATTGTTTCGAAGCATCGGGAAGGTCGTGTCGACGGCAATTCTACCATCGGGATACCGCCTCCCCGGATTGGACAGCGCAGCGCAGCCTCCACTAACATGCAGCGCTGACCTTACCAGCGGGGTTCCACCATGAAGGTTTCCCTTATTTCCGAGGAGCGCTGTTTCCGCGGCTTTCTCGAAGTGCGGCGCAGCGTGGTTTCCCACTCCCTGCATGGCGGGGGCATGAGCCAGCCGGTGCAGCGCGAACATGCGCGCAGCGGGCCGGTCGTGGCGGTGCTGCCCTACGACCCGCTGCGTGACCAGGTGGTCCTGATCCGCCAGTTTCGCATCGGTGCCTGGGCCGCCGGGCAGCCGCCGGCGCCGTGGGACATCGTCGCGGGCGTCTGCGCCGAGGCGGAGGACAGCGAAAGCGCAGCACGGCGAGAACTGGAAGAGGAAACCGGGTGCACGGCGCTCGCGATCCATCCGATCGGCAATTTCCTGACAGCGCCCCACGTCAGCGCCGAACGGCTCACCCTGGTCTGCGCACAAGTCTCAGCCTTCGCCGGTGAGCGCCTGTGCGGGCTGCCGGCAGAAGGCGAAGACATTCTCGCGACCTGCTTCGACTATCGCGCTGCACTCGCCCTGCTGGACAGCGGCGGAATGCCGCTGTGGGCGGCGATGGCGCTGCAGTGGCTGGAATCGAACCGCGGGCGACTGCGCGGGAAGCTATAATTCCCGCCCCGAAACGCCGTACCTGCGCCACTGTGCCACTTTCCCGACCGCTGCTTTCCGTTCCTCCCCTGCCCAAGCCCGGCGCCCGCATCGACCTGCCGGTGCTCGCCGGTTCGGCGGATGCGCTGGCCCTCGCCGAACTGGCCGCGCAGAGCAAGGGGCGCCTGCTTGCGGTCGTCACTGCCAGCGCCGCCGACGCGCAGCGCCTGCTCGACGAAATCCCGTGGTTCGCGCCGGGGCTGAAGGTGCGCCTGCTGCCGGACTGGGAAACACTGCCTTACGATCACTTCTCACCGCATCAGGACCTCGTTTCGGAACGCCTGGCCACCCTGTGGTCGGCATTGCAAGGCGACGTGGAAATCCTGCTGGTTCCGGCGTCGACCGCAGTCAATCGGCTGGCGCCGCCGGAATTCATGGCCGCCTACACTTTCGAGTTCAAAAAGGGCCAGAAACTCGATGCCGAGAAGTTCCGCAGCCAGGTGACGCTGGCCGGTTACGCGCACGTGACGCAGGTGGTGTCGCCCGGCGAATACTCGATTCGCGGTGGCCTGATCGACCTCTTCCCGATGGGTTCGCCACTGCCCTACCGGCTCGACCTGTTCGATGACGAGATCGAGAGCATCAAGACCTTCGACGTCGATACCCAGCGCACGGTCTATCCGGTGCCGGAAGTCCGCCTGCTGCCGGCCCGAGAGTTTCCGCTGGACGACAAGGGCCGCACGCATTTCCGCCAGGCCTTCCGCGAGCGCTTCGAAGGCGACCCGGCCAAATCCGGCATCTACAAGGATATTTCGACCGGCATCGCCAGTGCCGGGATCGAGTACTACCTGCCGCTGTTCTTCGATGAAACAGCGAGCATTTTCGATTACCTGCCGCAGGATGCCGTGTTCGTCACGCACGGCGATGCCCCGGCGGCGATTGCCGCCTTCTGGGCCGACACCCGGTCGCGCTACAACCTGCTGCAGGGCGACAAGGCGCGGCCGCTGCTGGCGCCGGAAGAACTGTTCCTGACCGACGAGGCCTTTTTTACGGCTGCCAAAAGCTACGGGCGACTGGCGTTGGAGCGCAGGAATGGCGAAGCCCGGGGAAATCTGCCCAATATTGCCGTTGACCGCAGGAGCGATGATCCGCTGGGCGCGTTGAAAAGGCATCTGGCATCCTTCGCGGGTCGCGTGCTGCTGGTCGCCGAAACCGCCGGCCGGCGCGAAACCCTGGCCGCGATGTTCGTAGAACACGGCCTTAAGCCGGAAGCCAGCGCCGATCTCGCGGGTTTTCTCGCCGGCGAGGCAAGACTGGCGCTCGGCATCGGACCGCTGCACGGCGGCTTCGCGCTGGAACCGCTGGCGTTCATCACCGAGACCGAACTTTTCGCCGGCTCGCCGCGCCGTACCCGGCGCGAAGCAGCCAAGAAAGCCACGTTCGACAACTGGCTGAAAGACCTCACCGAACTCAAGGTCGGCGATCCGGTGGTGCACGAAAGTCACGGCATCGGTCGTTATCGCGGCCTGGTACGCATGGATCTCGGTCTCGGCGAACTGGAATTCCTCGAACTGCATTACGCCAACGACGCCAAGCTCTTCGTCCCGGTGGCACAACTACACGTCATCTCGCGCTATTCCGGCGCCGACCCGGAAAGCGCGCCGCTGCACACGCTCGGCTCCGGCCAGTGGGAGAAAGCCAAGCGCAAGGCGGCCGAGCAGGCGCGCGACACGGCCGCCGAACTGCTCGCCCTATATGCCGCGCGCGCCGCCCGCCAGGGCCACGCCTTCGCCTTCAAGGAGAGCGACTACGAGGCCTTCGCCGACGGCTTCGGCTTCGAGGAAACCAACGACCAGGCGCAGGCCATCGCCGCCGTCATCGAGGACATGCGCTCGGGCAAGCCGATGGATCGCCTGGTTTGCGGCGACGTCGGCTTCGGCAAGACCGAGGTCGCCCTGCGCGCGGCCTTCTGCGCCGTCGCCGGCGGCAAGCAGGTGGCCGTGCTGTGCCCGACCACCCTGCTCTGCGAACAGCATTACCAGACCTTTGCCGACCGTTTTGCTGACTGGCCGGTGAAAATCGCCGAAATCTCCCGCTTCAAGACCGCCAAGGAATCGGCGCAAGCCTTGCAGGAACTGGCCGAGGGCAAGATCGACATCATCATCGGCACGCACAAGCTGATCGGCAAGGACGTCAAGTTCAAGCGCCTCGGCCTCGTCGTTATTGACGAGGAACACCGTTTCGGTGTCCGCCAGAAGGAAACGCTCAAGGCCATGCGCGCCGAGGTCGATGTGCTGACCCTGACCGCGACACCGATCCCGCGCACCCTCGCCATGTCGATGGAAGGCCTGCGCGACTTCTCGGTGATCGCCACCGCGCCGCAAAAGCGCCTGGCGATCAAGACCTTCGTCTCGAAATTCTCCGACGGCATCATCCGCGAAGCCGTGCTGCGCGAACTCAAGCGCGGTGGCCAGGTGTATTTCCTGCACAACGAAGTCGACACCATCAACAACATGCGGGAAAAGCTGGAAAAACTGGTGCCCGAGGCGCGCATCGTCATCGGCCACGGCCAGATGAACGAGCGCGAGCTGGAACGCGTCATGCGCGACTTCACTGGCCAGCGGGCTAACGTGCTGCTGTGCACGACCATCATCGAGACCGGCATCGACAACCCGCACGCCAACACCATCCTGATCAACCGTTCCGAGAAGTTCGGCCTCGCCCAGCTGCACCAGTTGCGCGGCCGGGTCGGCCGTTCGCACCACCAGGCCTACGCCTACCTGCTGGTCCAGGACGAAAAGGCGATGACCAAGCAGGCGAAGATGCGCCTCGAGGCCATCCAGGCCATGGAAGAACTCGGCTCCGGCTTCTTCCTCGCCATGCACGATCTGGAAATCCGCGGCGCCGGCGAAGTGCTCGGCGACAATCAATCAGGCGAGATGCAGGAAGTCGGCTTCAATTTGTTCACCGACATGCTCAACCGCGCGGTCGCCGCACTCAAGCAGGGCAAGCATCTGGAGGTCTCCGACCTGACCCAGCCGCTCGGCATTGGAACCGAAATCAACCTGCGCACGCCGGCCTTGCTGCCCGACGCCTACTGCCCGGACGTGCACGAACGCCTGACCCTCTACAAGCGTCTGGCCAATGGCGAAACGACGGAAGAAATCGACGCCCTGCAGGAAGAACTGATCGACCGCTTCGGCGAACTGCCGCTACAGGGCCAGTCGCTGCTTGCCACGCACCGCCTGCGCCTGCTGGTCAAGCCGCTGCTGATCCAGAAGCTCGATGCCACCAACGACCAGATCACCCTGCAGTTCAGCCCGGAATTCGCGAAAAATCCGCCGATCGAACCGATCAGGATCATCAATTTGATCCAGAAGAACCGCAGCTATAAGCTGGCCGGACAGGATAAAATCTCACTCTTGCGCCATTGCCCGACCTTGAATGACAAGGTCGCCGCAGTGAAAGAGATGATTCGCCAGCTGAGCCAATGACATGACCACACACAACACCGAAAACCTCAACGTCACCGCCTTCGATGCAATGCCGACGCCGGAGGAAATCCACGCCCGCCTGCCGATCAGCGACAAGGCTACGCGGACGATCACCCACGGTCGCCACCTGCTGCGTAACATTCTCGACCGCAAGGATCACCGGCTGTTCGTCGTCGTCGGTCCCTGCTCGATCCACGACCCGGTCGCCGGCCTGGATTACGCCCGCCGCCTGAAAAAACTGTCCGACGAAGTCGGCGACACGCTGCAATTGATCATGCGCGTCTATTTCGAAAAGCCGCGCACCACCGTTGGCTGGAAGGGCTACATCAACGACCCGTTCATGGACGATTCCTTCCGCGTCGATATCGGCATGGAAAAGGCCCGCCAATTCCTGCTCGATGTGTCCGAGATCGGCCTGCCCACCGGCACCGAAGCGCTCGACCCGATCTCGCCGCAATACTATGGCGACCTGATCACGTGGACCGCCATCGGCGCCCGCACCACCGAATCGCAAACCCACCGCGAAATGTCCTCCGGTCTGTCCACCCCGGTCGGCTTCAAGAACGGTACCAGCGGCGACCTCGGCGTCGCGGTCAATGCCATCCTCTCCGCCTCCAAGCCCCACTCCTTCCTTGGCATCAACGGTCAGGGCCGCGTCGCGGTCGTGCGCACCAAGGGCAACCGCCATGGCCACATTGTCCTGCGCGGCGGTGACGGGCGCCCGAACTACGACACCGTTTCGGTCTCGATGGTCGAACAGGCGCTGACCAAGGCCAAGCTGCCCAGCAACATCGTGGTCGATTGCTCGCACGCCAACAGCTTCAAGAAACCGGAACTGCAGCCGCTGGTCATGGCCGACATCGTCAACCAGATCCGTCTCGGCAACAGATCGCTGGTCGGCGTCATGATCGAATCCAACATCGAAGCCGGCAACCAGCCCATCCCCGCCGATCTTGCGCAACTGAAATACGGCTGCTCGGTCACCGATGGCTGCGTCGACTGGGAAACCACTGAAAAGATGATCCGCGACGCCGCCGTGCTGTTGCGCGACGTGCTGCCGGAACGCCTGCAAGCCTGACGCAGGGCTATGCGCCGATGCCCCTGATCCAGCCATTCCGCGGCCTTCGTCCGGCAGCCGGGCGTGCGGCCGATGTCGCCGCGCCACCCTACGATGTGCTGTCCAGCGCCGAAGCACGCGAACGCGCCGCCGGGAAGCCGTGGAGTTTTCTGCACATCTCCAAGGCCGAGATCGATCTGCCGCCGGAGACCGATCCTTACGCTGCCGCGGTCTACGTTAAATCTGCCGGGAATTTCGCCCGCCTGATCGGCGAAGGCATCCTGATCCGCGAGGCGGCGCCGTGCTACTACGCCTACCGGATGACCATGGGCGGGCATGTGCAGACCGGCATCGTCGCTGCCGCCTCGGTCGCCGCCTACGACAGCAACCGCATCCGCAAGCACGAGTTCACCCGCCCCGACAAGGAAGACGACCGCGTCCGCCAGATCGAAGCGCTTTCGGCTCAGACCGGGCCGGTGTTGCTGGCTTATCCCGATTCGCCGCAGGCTGATGCACTGATCGCCAGCGCGACCATAAAGGCGCCTGTCGCCGACGCCAGCTTCGATGGCGTGCGCCATACCATCTGGCTGATTGACGATGTCGCGACCATCGCGGGCCTGAGTGCGGTGTTCGACACATTGCCCAATCTCTACATCGCCGATGGCCATCACCGCTCGGCGGCTGCTTCGCGCGTTGCTGCAGCCCGCCCTGGCTGCGCCGCTGCCGGTTATTTTCTGTCGGTGATCTTTCCGGCGCACCAGATGCGCATCATGGATTACAACCGGGTGGTGCGCGACCTGAACGGTCTGACGCCGGAGGCTTTCCTGGCCTGCGTCGGCGAGCGATTTGCGGTGATTTCCCGGGTTGACCGCGTCCACCCGGAAAAGCCCGGTGTGGTCGGCATGTATCTGGCCGGGCGCTGGTACCGGCTGGAAATCGACCCGGCCCGCGTTCCCTCCGACGATCCGGTCCGCCGGCTCGACGTCAGCCTGCTTTCCGAGCAGTTGCTTGCGCCCATTCTCGGCATCGGCGACTTGCGCCGCGACAAGCGAATCGATTTCGTCGGCGGCATCCGCGGCCTGGCGGAGCTCGAACGCCGTGTCGACAGCGGCGAAATGGCCGTGGCCTTCGCCATGCACGCCACGCAAATCAGTGACCTGATGGCCGTGGCGGATTCCGGCCAGGTCATGCCGCCCAAATCCACCTGGTTCGAACCCAAGCTGGCCGACGGACTGGTTTCACACATTCTCGACTGATGGACCTGATCATTCACGGCGGCAGCCTGCCGACCTTCCTGCTCGAACGCCTGGTCGCAGCGACCGGCGCCAGCCGCGTCGAGCCGCGCCCGCCGCAGGTAGTGTGCCTCCGCGACGCCCGGCAGACCGCCGAATTCACCGAGCTGATTCCGCTGATCGAAGCCGAGCGCCTCGACTGGGCCTTCTTCCCGACCGCCCGCAAACTCGCCGATTTCGGCCTGATCGCCTTCGACATGGATTCGACGCTGATCACCATCGAGTGCATCGACGAACTGGCCGATTTTGCCGGGCGCAAGGCCGAAGTCTCGGCGGTCACCGAAGCCGCCATGCGCGGCGAGATCGATTACCGGGAGAGCCTGCGCCGCCGTCTCGCCTTGCTTGCCGGGCTGGATGCGCGCGTTCTGGCCAAGGTGTTCGGCGAGCGCGTGCGCCTCTCTCCAGGCGCCCGCGAACTGCTCGCCGCTGCCCAAGAAGCGGGGCTGCGCACCGCCATCCTGTCCGGCGGCTTCACCTACTTCACCGAGCGCCTGCGCATCGAACTCGGCTTCGACTTCGCCACCTCCAACGAACTGGAAATCTCGGGCGGCAAGCTTTCCGGACAGGTCGCCGGCGATATCGTCGATGCGGCGGCCAAGGCGCATCACCTGAACCGTCTGCGCGACGAACTGGGGCTGCGCAAGGATCAGGTCATCGCCATCGGCGATGGCGCCAACGATCTGCTGATGATGGCCGAAGCCGGCCTCTCGGTGGCCTACCGGGCCAAGCCGGCAACGCGCGCCAAGGCGGATGTGGCAATCAATTTCGGCGGACTCGACGCCCTGCTCAACCTCTTCGGGGATTGAGTCAGATCACGGGAAACCAGGGCGCGTCCGGACGCAATTTCTCGTAGGCAGCGTTCGTTGAGAGAAAGACCTCGCCGCTCAGCGCATTCCAGAATTCGGAACGCATCAGGCGGTCCTGCACTGGCCCCTTGACCTCGGCCAGATGCAGGGTGATACCACGGCCTGCCAGATCGCGGTTGAGTTCGGCGAAGATCTCGGCTGCCGTGGCGTCCATCAGGTTGACGCCGCTCATCACCAGAACCAGGTGGCGCGGGTTGGCGATGCGCTCGAGCTCGTGGTTGAGGCGCTGTTCGACGGCACCGAGATTGCCGAAGAAAAGGCGCTCGTCGATGCGCACGAAAAGCACGCCAGGCAGGGTCTCGACGCGATGGCGCTCGACATTGCGAAAATGCTCGGTGCCGGGGATTCGTCCGACAACCGCAATATGCGGTGTACTCACCCGATAGAGCAGCGTTGCCATCGAAAAGACGACGCCCAGGCCGATCCCGGCTTCCAGCCCGAATAGCAGCACGCCACCGGCAGTGCCGAGCAGCGCCAGGGCATCCGCCCGGTCATAGGCCCACGCCTGGCGCAAAGATCGCAGGTCGATCATGGATAACGCCGCAATGATGATGGTGGCGGCCAGGACAGCGAGCGGCAGGCGCTCGAACCAACTCGCGGCACCGGCCACGACGCCGATCATGGCAAGGGCCGAAATGACGCTCGCCAGGGGCGTCTGCGCGCCGGATGCGATGTTGATCGCCGACCGGGAAAGCCCGCCCCCGACCGGCATGCCCCCGTAAAAGGCGGCCGCGACGTTGGCCGCGCCAAGTCCGACCAGTTCCGCATTGGGATCGATGCGTTCGCGTCGCCGGATGGCCAGTGCCTGCGCCATCGTGATGCCTTGCACCATGCCGATCAGGGCCATGAGGAAGGCCGGAATCATCAGCTTGCGCAAGGTATCGAAACCGGGCACAAAAACGTCCAGGTCGGGCAACCCGGCAACCACCGGGCCAACCACGGCGACGTGATGACGACGATCAAGCTCCAGGCCGATCACGGCCAGCGTACCGACCAGGACAACGAGCATGGGCATGAGTCGAACCAGGAAATCCGAGCGCTGGCGCGATAGCCCGAGCCTGACCAGGCCGCCGGCAAGATACCGTCGCACGCCGATCAGCACGACGAGCGCCCCCGCGCCGATGGCGAGCGTCGGCAGATCGGTCTCGCCAATCCGCGCCACGAGGGAGAGAAGCGTCTCGACGCTGCTGTCGCCATGCGGCGTGAATCCGAAGAGATATTTGAGCTGGCTGATGACGATCAGCACGGCCGAGCCGGATATGAAGCCGCTGACCACCGGCCGGCTGAGCAGCTGCGCGAGGAAGCCTAGGCGCAGGAGCCCGCAGGCCAGAAGCAGCGCACCGGAGAGCAGCGACAGCGCAGCCGCCAGTGCGATGTACGCCGCAGTACCGGGCACGGCGAGCGAACTCAGCACCGAAAGGGTCATGATCGAGGTAATCGCCACCGGCCCGACCGCCTGAACCATGCTGCTGCCGAACCAGGCATAGGCCAACGTGGGCAGGATGCTGACGTAGAGACCGAGTTGCGGCGGCAGGCCGGCCAGCAGGGCATAGGCCATGCTTTGCGGAATCACCAGAATGGTGACAATCAAGCCGGCGGCAAAATCAGCCCCGAACTTTTCCCTGGGGTAATTGGCGAGCCACTTGGGAATGAGTCTGGACACGGCAGACATGGAGAGTTTGCGCCCCTGGCATCAGGAATTTTTCGGTAACCGGCGGAGTATCGACGCCAGACCGGGCAGCGTCAAATGCCCGCGGCACGACCGTCAGTGCAGATCGACGGCGTGTTCCTTGAGCAGGTCGAGCGGAACGATTTCGAGCGCCGCCTGGTTGGTTGAGTTCAGCGAGACCTGCGGCGCCTTGCCGGCCTTGCAGGCCTGCAACCAGCGCGCCGCACAGAGGCACCAGCGCTGGCCGGGTTGCAGGCCGGGAAAAAAACCGTATTCGGGACGAGGTGTCGACAAATCGTTCCCATGTGCCTTGGAGAATTCGAGGAATTCGGCGGTCAGCACCACGCAGACCGTGTGGCTGCCGAAATCCTCTTCCGAGGTGTTGCAGCAACCGTCGCGGAAAAATCCGGTCAGCGGCCGGTCGGAACAGGTCAACAGCGGCCCGCCGAGAACGTTCAGCTGGCTGCCGCGCCCCGGAAAATCGCGGGTTTTCACGCCACCTCGTCGATCCAGGCCTGCTGGATGGCTTCGAGAATCTTCTCGCCGCAGTGCTTGGGATCATCGTCAAAGCCGGGCAAGGCCATCACCCAGTCGCGCAGATCGACAAAATTGACCTTCAGCGGGTCGGTATCCGGGCGGGCATCGCTCAGTTCGATGGCGATGTCGTTGATGTCGGTCCATTTCATTTGCGGTGGCCCTCCTTCGCCATGTTGATGCTGTATTTCGGAATTTCGACCACCAGCGGGGTCGACCGCACCAGGGCCTGGCAGCCGAGGCGGGAATTCGGTTCCAGCCCCCAGGCCTTGTCGAGCAGGTCTTCTTCCTCGTCCTCGGCCGGGTCGAGCGAATTGAACCCCTCGCGCACGATGACATGGCAGGTGGTGCAAGCGCAGGACATTTCGCAGGCGTGTTCGAGTTCGATGCCGTTTTCCAGCAGGTTTTCGCAGATCGACTTGCCCTCTTCCGCCTCGATCACGGCGCCGTCCGGACAATTTTCGACATGCGGCAACACGATGATTTGCGTCATGCGTCTTCTCCCATCTTGATGTCGTCGACCTTGCGGCCGGACAGCACCTTTTTGATGCTCTGGTCCATGCGGCGGTGGGCAAAAGCCTGCGTCTCGTAACCGAGGTCGTCCATCGCGATGTTGATCAGGCGGCGGTTGTCGCCGGCCATTGTTTCACGCAGCTTGGCGATGGTGGCGACGATCTTTGCCGTTTCCGCTTCGTTCAGCAGGTGCGGATCTTCCTTGAGTGCCGCTTCGGTCGCCTCGATCATGCGCTGCGCCTCGACCTGCGCTTCCTTGAGCGCCCGGTTCATCGCGTCGTCCTTGGCGTGCTCCAGCGAATCCTTGAGCATGCCGGCGATTTCGTCGTCGGACAGGCCATAGGACGGCTTGACGGTGACGCTGGCTTCGACGCCGGTCGTCTGCTCGCGTGCGGCGACCGACAACAGGCCGTCGGCATCGACCTGGAAAGTGACGCGAATGCGCGCTGCGCCAGCCACCATCGGCGGAATGCCGCGCAGTTCGAAGCGCGCCAGCGAACGGCAATCGGAAACCAGCTCGCGCTCGCCCTGGACGACGTGAATGGCCATCGCCGTCTGGCCATCCTTGAAGGTCGTGAATTCCTGGGCACGGGCGGTCGGGATCGTCGCGTTGCGCGGGATGACCTTCTCGGTCAGGCCGCCCATGGTTTCCAGCCCGAGCGACAGCGGAATGACATCGAGCAGCAGCCAGTCGTCCTTTCCGGTCTTGTTGCCGACCAGCAGGTTGGCCTGGGTCGCCGCACCGAGGGCGACCACCTTGTCCGGGTCGAGGTTGGTCAGCGGTTCCTGGCGGAAAAAGTCGCCGACCGCCTTCTGTACCTGCGGCATGCGCGTCGCGCCGCCGACCATGACCACACCCTTGATGTCTTCGGGGCGCAGGCCGGCGTCGCGCAGAGCTTTCTTGACCGGCTGGATGGTCTTGGAAATCAGCGTCTGGGCAATCGCGGCGAAGGTCGCAACATCCAGCTTCAGGTCGACCATCTCGCCGGTGGACAGGCGCGCGGTGATCGGCGCCTCCGGATTGATGGTCAGGAACTCCTTGGCCTCGCGGCAGCGCATCATCAGCAAACGCCCGTCTTCCGGCGACAGCGGCTGCAGCCTGGCCTGCTCGATGACCCAGCAAAAGATGCGGTGATCGAAATCATCGCCGCCGAGCGCGGAATCGCCGCCAGTGGACATGACCTCGAAGACGCCCTTGGTCAGTTTGAGGATGGAAATGTCGAAAGTGCCGCCACCGAGGTCGTAGACCGCATAAACCCCTTCCGCCGCGTTATCCAGCCCGTAGGCGATGGCGGCGGCGGTCGGTTCGTTGAGCAGGCGCAGGACATTGAGGCCGGCGAGGCGCGCGGCGTCCTTGGTGGCCTGGCGCTGGGCGTCGTCGAAATAGGCCGGCACGGTAATCACGGCGCCGACCAGATCGCCGCCGAGCGCCGTTTCGGCCCGTTGCTTGAGGCTTTTCAGGATTTCGGCCGACACCTCGACCGGGCTCTTGATGCCAGCAATGGTTTTCACCTTGACCATGCCCGGCGCTTCGATGAAGTCGTAGGGCATCGATTCGACGTGGGCGATGTCCTTCAGCCCGCGCCCCATGAAGCGCTTGACCGAAACGACGGTGTTGCGCGGGTCGATGGCCTGCTTGGTCTGCGCGTCGTAGCCGACATCCGTCGAATTATCCGAGTGGTAACGAACCACGGACGGTAACAACGGCCGCCCCTGCTCGTCGCTCAGGCAGACGGCCATGCCGCTACGTACGGTAGCGACCAGCGAATTGGTGGTGCCGAGGTCGATGCCGATCGCCAGCTTGTGCTCATGGGGTGCCGCCGACTCACCGGGCTCGGCAATTTGAAACAAGGCCATTTTTATTCTTCCAGCGACGCCAGCGCGTCGTCGATTTCGTGCAAGAGTTTTTCCAGGAACATCAGGCGCCGGACACGATCCGTCGCCAGTGCGTAATCGCCGCTTTCATCCAGCAGCTCGCCGAGTTCGAGATAGCGGCCGTTGATGTCGCCGCGCAGCCGGTTGTGCAGGTGCTCCAGTTCGTGATGATCGCCGCCGTTGCGCGCATCCATCACCGCTTCCCGCCATTCCATCTGTTCCATCAGGAAATCGGCCGGCATCGCGGTGTTGTTTTCCGCCTGGATGTCGTGGCCGGTCAGGTGCAACAGGTATTTGGCCCGTTCCAGCGGCTTCTTCAGCGTCTGGTAGGCCTCGTTGGCGTGCGTCGCCCACTGCATCGAGATCCGGCGCTCGGCTTCGCCGGCATGGGCGAAGCGGTCGGGATGGACCTGCGCCTGAATGTCGCGATAGCGGGAATCGAGATCCGACAGATCGAGCCGAAAGCCACGGTTCAATCCGAACAAGGCGAAATGGTCGGCTCTGAGATCCATCAGACGTTAAACGATTCGCCGCAGCCGCACTGGTCTTTCACGTTCGGGTTGTTGAACTTGAAGCCTTCGTTCAGGCCTTCGCGGGCAAAGTCGAGTTCCATACCTTCCAGGTAGGGCATGCTCTTGGCGTCGACGAAGACCTTGACGCCATTGCTCTCGAAGACCAGATCCTCCGGGTCAACTTCATCGACGAATTCCAGCTTGTACGCCATGCCGGAACAGCCACTGGTACGAACCCCGAGGCGCAGCCCGATACCCTTGCCGCGCTTGCTCAGGTAGTTGGCGACATGTTTTGCCGCCTTGTCGCTCAAGGTAACTGCCATGCTTATTCTCCGTGCTTTTTCTTGTAGTCGGCCACGGCCGCCTTGATGGCGTCCTCGGCCAGAATCGAACAGTGAATTTTAACCGGCGGCAGCGCCAGTTCTTCAGCAATTTCGGTGTTCTTGATGGTCAATGCCTGATCGACCGTCTTGCCCTTGACCCACTCGGTCACCAGCGAAGATGAGGCGATGGCCGAACCGCAACCGTAGGTCTTGAACTTGGCATCCTCGATCACGCCGGACTTGTTCACCTTGATCTGCAGTTTCATCACGTCGCCGCAGGCCGGCGCGCCGACCATGCCGGTGCCGACGCCGTCGTCTTCCTTGCCAAACGAGCCGACGTTGCGGGGATTCTCGTAATGATCGATGACTTTAACGCTATAGCTCATGTCTATTCTCCTTGAATATGGTTAATGCGCAGCCCACTGCACGGTGCTCAGATCGATGCCGTCCTTGTACATTTCCCAGAGCGGCGACAGGTCGCGCAACTTGCCCACCTTCTTGTGCAGCAGGTCGATGGCATAGTCGATTTCTTCTTCCGTCGTGAAGCGGCCGATGCTGAAGCGGATGGAGCTGTGCGCCAGTTCGTCGTCGCGCCCCAGGGCGCGCAAGACGTAGGAAGGTTCCAGGCTGGCCGAGGTGCACGCCGAGCCGGAAGAAACCGCCAGATCCTTGATCGCCATGATCATCGACTCGCCTTCGACGTAAGCGAAGCTGATATTGAGATTGTGCGCCACGCGATGGGTCAGGTCACCATTCACGAAAGTTGCCTCGATATCCTGCAAGCCCTTGAGCAGCTTGTCGCGCAAGACGCCGATGCGCTTGTTCTCTGCAACCATTTCCTCTTTGGCCAGACGGAAAGCCTCACCCATGCCGACAATCTGGTGCGTCGCCAGCGTGCCGGAGCGGAAACCGCGCTCGTGACCGCCACCGTGCATCTGCGCTTCAAGGCGAATGCGCGGCTTGCGGCGCACGTAGAGCGCGCCGATCCCTTTCGGGCCGTAGGTCTTGTGGGCCGAAAAGCTCATCAGGTCGACCTTCAGCTGGCTCAGGTCGATGTCGACCTTGCCGGTGGCCTGCGCCGCATCGACGTGGAAGATGACGCCATTCTCGCGGCAGATTTCGCCCAGTTCGGCGATCGGTTGAATGACGCCGACTTCGTTATTGACGTACATCACCGAGGCGAGCACGGTATCCGGGCGAATCGCCGCCTTGAAGGCTTCCAGGTCGAGAAGGCCATTTTCCTTGACGTCGAGGTAGGTCGCCTCGAAGCCCTGGCGCTCCATTTCGCGCACGGTGTCGAGCACGGCCTTGTGCTCGGTCTTCACCGTGATGATGTGCTTGCCCTTGGTGCCGGCATAGAAATTGGCGGCGCCCTTGATCGCGAGGTTGTTGGATTCGGTGGCGCCCGAAGTCCAGACGATTTCCTTGGGGTCGGCATTGACCAGCGCAGCGACCTGCTCGCGCGCCTCCTCGACGGCGGCGTCCGCCACCCAGCCGAAGCTGTGCGAACGCGAGGCCGGATTGCCGAAATGCTCGCACAGGTAGGGAATCATTTTTTCCGCCACGCGCGGGTCGACCGGGGTAGTTGCCGAGTAATCCAGGTAGATGGGGAGTTTCATCGTCATTCTCGCTAAGTCGGGTTGTTCAAACGGCAAGCGCCGTCAGTCCCTGCAGGCGTCCGACCGTAGCCTGCAAGGCGTTGATGAATTCGTCGATATCGGTCTCGCTATTGCCCGCGCCGAGACTGATCCTTACTGCGCCGCGCGCGATTTCCGGCGCCACGCCCATCGCCTGCAGCACATGCGACGGCTCCGGATTGGCGCTCGAACAAGCTGCACCGCTGGCTACCGCGAAACCTTCGCGATCCAGCTTGCCGACCAGCGTTTCGCCATCGATATCCGGGAAGGCGAAATAACTGGTATTTGGCAAACGCTCCGCATCCGCCGCAAAAATCCGGGCACCGAGTCGGATCAGCCCTGCCTCCAGTTTCGCCTGCAATACTTTCAAACGCACCGGCAATTCGGCAACGCGTTGTGCTGCAAGTTCCGCCGCCACGCCAAATCCGACGATAGCCGGCACATTTTCGGTACCGGAGCGCAGCCCGCGCTCCTGACCACCGCCAGCAATCAGCGGCTCCAGTTCTACCCGCTTGTCGAGCACCAGCGCCGCTGCGCCCTTGGGCCCACAGGCCTTGTGCGCCGAGATGGTCATGGCATGGACACCGGCCAGGTTGAGCGCCCGGAAATCGATCGGCAGCTTGCCCAGCGCCTGCGCGGCGTCGCTGTGGAACCAGCCACCACCGGGCCTGGCCGCAGCGGCCAAGGCAGCGATATCGTGGACTACGCCGGTTTCATTGTTGGCGAGCATGAACGATAGCAAGCGCGGGCGCGCCAACAGCGCGTCGGCAAAGTCTGCGGAATCCACCCCGCCCTGAGCATCGACCGCAACCGGATGCAGATGCCAGCCGAGCCGCGCCAACTGGGCAGCCGGCTTGAGCACGCAGGGGTGTTCGCAGGCACCGAAGGCGATGGCCGACGGTTTGAACAGCGCAGCCGCCCCCTTGATGAACAGATTATTGGCCTCGCTGCCGCCGCTGGTGAACACAACTTCGGTCGGATGCGCTCCGACTGCCGCCGCGACCTGCTGGCGCGCCACATCGATGGCCTGGCGCGCGGCGCGACCGTAGTCGTGCCGGCTGGACGGATTGCCGAAGTGGCTTTCCAGCCACGGCAACATCGCAGCCAGCACGGCCGGATCGAGCGGCGTCGTGGCGTTGTGGTCAAGGTAAACAGGGGAAAACACGGCAATTCCGCTCAGACCGCTGCCACCGACTTGTCGCGTGCCGCGCGCGGACGCGGCTGCGGCCCAAGGCGGCGCCTGTCCTCAAGCACCGCAGCCTGGCCGGCGGTTTTTTGCTGCTGGCGCTCGACCAGTTCGGCCAGCGTGACCGAAGACAGGTAGTCGTACATCTTGGCGTTAAGTGTCGCCCACAGGTCGTGCGTCATGCACCGATGCTCGTCCAGACAATTCTCGCGGCCGCCGCATTGCGTAGCATCGAGCGGCTCATCGACGGCGCGAATGATATCGGCAACCGTAACCATGGACAGCGGCCTGGCAATGCAGTAGCCGCCCCCCGGCCCACGCACGCTATCGACCAGCTTGTAGCGCCGCAGTTTGCCGAACAACTGTTCGAGGTAGGACAGGGAAATCTTCTGCCGTTCGCTGACACCCGCCAACGCCACCGGACCCTCGTCGCCGCGCAGGGCGAGATCCATCATGGCAGTTACGGCAAAACGTCCTTTGGTGGTGAGTCGCATTCCTGGATCCTTCGCAAATAACCTACTGTACAAGTCAACTATATAAATCCAGATCAAATTAGTCAACTATTTTGCTCAGGTGCTGCGGATCGAAACGGTCGGCCGGCTGAACCTCGTCGTCGCACTTGACGCCGGCGGCTTCCAGTTCCTTGAGCAGCGACGCCAGGCGGCGATCGGTTTCGGCCGCATGGTCGAGCAACCCATGAATCGCCTGGGCCAGCGGATCATCCTGATCGCGCCCCACGGCATAGGCGGAAAATCCGAGTTTTTCGGCCTGCGCCGCGCGCTCCCTGCCCTGTGCGGAGTTGTCGAGAATGCGCGCCGGATTGCCAACCGCCGTGGCACCCGCTTCCATCGCCTTGGTCACCACGGCATTGGAGCCGACCTTGGCCCCGGCGCCGATCGTGATCGGCCCCAGCACCTTGGCCCCGGCGCCGATCACCACCCCGTCCTCGAGCGTCGGATGGCGTTTGCCCTTGTTCCATGACGTCCCGCCCAGCGTCACGCCATGGTAGAGCGTCACGTCATCGCCGATCAGTGCGGTCTCGCCGATGACCACACCCATGCCGTGGTCGATGAAAAAACGGCGACCGATCGTCGCCCCCGGGTGGATTTCGATACCGGTGAAAAAGCGGGAAACATGCGCCAGGAAACGCGCCAGCCAGCGCAGACGATGCCCCCACAGCCAATGCGCGGTGCGATGGAGGATCAGGGCATGAATGCCCGGATAGCAGGTCAGCACCTCCCAGAACGAGCGGGCCGCCGGATCGCGGTCAAAAACCGCGCGAATATCCTCACGCAAATGCCGGAACATGACTTCTCTGATTTTTCCAGTCAGTAATAAAGCAAATTCTAAAATACTCGACTGAATTTGTCAGCTATTTCCCGTCACAACCGCCTGAATGCAAACGGCCGGTCAATGACCGGCCGCGCGTCGGAGAAAAATTGGTAATCCGCCTATTCGCCGTAGAAATGCACATCGTAAGGATAGGGTTTCTGCGGCACCTTCGAATCCGCATTGCTCGCCGTCGTCAGGACATCCTGCTTCTTGTCCCACCACAGCGCACGCCCGACCTTCTGGTCTTCCACCCAGTCCGGATTCTTTTCCAGCTGTTCGTTGATCCACTTCGTGTGGTCGGACACGTAGGACGTATTGACATCACCCATTTGGCTGCATTCCTCAAGCTGATCAAGATAGTGCGAGATTTTATCACGTGACGGGCCAATCGCAGGCGCCGGGAATATTCGCACGACCTTTGATCTAGATCATACGCATTTAATAACATGCTAATACGCCAGCGGTATGATCCGACCCATGGTCTCGCTCACCGGGCCAATCACCGCAGCTCACGCTGCAAGGCGGTTCGCGTGTGCAGACGACCAATACAAAAATATTTGTTCAGGAGTCTGTCATGGAAGCGCGTCATCTTGTTTCAACTGCAATTGCCACCGGCCTCCTCTGCGTCGCGACGCTGGCCACAGCCTACGATGCCGACTGGAAGCGCGGCCGGGTTTATTACCGCAGCGTGTGCACCGCCTGCCATGCTGCCCAGGCCGGCGGTTCGATCGCGCCGAGCACGATGACCAAGGCGCAATGGGTCGCCTATCTGCAGGCGGACAAGCACGCCAAGGGCAAGGACTCCCTGAAACAGTACGTCAGCAAGCCGTATCGGGCCAGCATCCGCTCCCAGAACAAGGCGGCCGAGAAGTTCGCCGACGTGCCGGACGAAGAGCTCTTCGAAGATCTCAAGGCCTTCGCGATCAAGGGCGCCAAGGATGGCGACGCCCCGGCCAGCTGCAGCTGACCTGATCCGCTCATCATCCAGTCAATAGATTCAGCCCTCGCGGGCTGCTCAGGAGTTCATCATGAAATCCGGTTCACGAATTGCCGTCGCGGCCCTGCTCGCCGCGCTTTTTGCCGCCCCACTCCTTCTCCCGACCACGGCCCAGGCGGCCGATGCCACGACCCAGCAGGCCAAGGCCGGCTGGTATCACACCCTGGTCGACGCCGACTTCGTTGCCAAACAGGCCATATTGCCCAAGCCTGAGGGCGTGCAGATCATCGACTCCCGGCCGACGGCCCGCAAATACGATCCCGGCCACATCCCGACCGCTCTCAACATCCCCGACACCCAGTTCGACAAGCTGGCCGACCAGTTGCCGAAGGACAAGGGCACGTTGCTGATCTTTTATTGCGATGGCGTCGAATGCATGCTCAGCCACAACTCTGCTTTCAGGGCGGAAAAACTGGGCTATAGCAACGTCAAGGTCTATGCCGAGGGCTACCCCGACTGGCTTGCCAAAGGCCATATCGGCGCCATCAGCGTGCCCTATCTCAAGAAGCTGATGGATGAAAAGGCGCCGATGACGCTGATCGACTCGCGACCGAAGGAGCGCAAGTTCGACAAGGGCCATATCCCGGGCGCGATCAGCATTCCCGATCTGCAGTTCGACAAGCTGACCGACCGCCTGCCGGCTGACAAGGCTGCGCCGCTGTACTTTTACTGCGAAGGCCTGAGCTGCAAGCTCAGTTCCGATTCCGCCACCAAGGCCGTCAAGCTGGGCTACACCAAAGTCATGGTAGTGCCGGAAGGCTACCCGGCCTGGGAAAAGCTCTATGGCCCCGGCCCCTCCGCCGATGCGCCGGCCGCTGCCGCCAAGCCGACGATCCAGGCCGGCAAGGAAAGCGGGACGATCACCGTCGCCTCGTTCGAGAAAATCTACAAGGATGCGCCCGACAGCATTCATCTGATCGACGTCCGCGAGCCACAGGAATATTCGGGTGGCACCTTCCGGGGCGCCGTCAATTTCCCGATAAACGCGCTGGAAAAACGCATCGAGGAACTGCCTTCAGACAAGCCGATCGTCTTCTTCTGCGGCGCCGGCGGACGCAGCGGCGAAGCGCACGACATGGCCAAGCTCTACCGGCCGCAGTTGAAAACCTACTTCCTGGATGCCGACATCAAGTGGAGCAAGGACGGCAGCTACACTATCGTCGAAAAGAAATAGGGCCTGCTACGGTCAACGAGGAAAAACCATGAAAATCCGTCATTTAGCCCTGCTCGCCGGCCTGTTGATGGCCGGCGCGGCACAAGCCGCCGACGCGCCGGCTACGGTCAAGCTCAACACCACGGCCGACCACAGCAAGTTCAAGGAACTGCAGCAGGAATTTGCCTCCGGCCCGGAAGTCACCAAGGCCTGCCTGACCTGCCACACCGAAGCGGCCAGCCAGGTTCACCGCACCAAGCACTGGAAGTGGGAATTCCTTAACCCGGAAAACAAGCAGCTTCTGGGCAAGCGCAACGTCATCAACAATTTCTGCATTTCGGTGCCGTCCAACTACGCTTTCTGCACCAGCTGCCACGTCGGCTACGGCTGGAAGGACGCCAATTTCGATTTCACGTCGCAGGAAAACGTCGACTGCCTGGCCTGCCATGACACCACCGGCGCCTACAAGAAACTGCCGGGCCTGGCCGGCCACCCGCCCTACAAGGACACCGAAGTACCGCCGGGGTCGGGGAAGATCGTCAAGGCCACCGACCTTGCCAAAGTTGCCCAGAAAGTCGGCAAGACGAGCCGCGACACCTGCGGCGCCTGCCACTTCTTCGGCGGCGGCGGCGATGGGGTCAAGCATGGCGACATGGATTCCTCGCTCGCCTCGCCGGACAAGGAACTGGACGTCCATATGGACGCCACCGGCCTCGATTTCACGTGCAGCACCTGCCACAAGGCCTCCAGCCACGATGTCGCCGGCAGCCGCTACACGCCGACCGCGCGCGACAAGGATGGTGCCCACGTGCGGGGTAAGGAAGACCTCTCCAACCCGGCGACCTGCCAGTCCTGCCACGGACAGGCGCCGCACAAGGATGGCCGCCTGGCAGCCAAGCTGAATGACCACACCGATACGCTGGCCTGCCAGACCTGCCACATCCCGAAAATCGCGCGCGGTGGCGTCGCCACCAAGATGAGTTGGGACTGGTCCACCGCCGGCCGCCTGAGTCCGGAAGGCAAGCCGCTGCTGGTCAAGGACGACAAGGGGCGTGTCATCTATGACTCCAAGAAGGGCGACTTCGTCCTCGGCGAAAATGTCGTTCCCGAATACGTGTGGTTCAACGGCGACGTCACCTACACGCTGCTCGGCGATAAGGTCCAAAAGGGCGATACGCCGACCCGCATCAACACGCTGGGCGGCAGCGCCGGCGACGGCCGCTCGCTGATCTGGCCGATGAAGGTCTTCCGTGGTTCGCAACCCTACGACCCGGTCAACAAGACCCTGGTCACGCCGCACACCGCCGGCAACGACGACACCGCCTACTGGAAGAATTTCGGCTGGGAAAAGGCCATCGCCACCGGCATGAAGGCCTCCGGCGCCCCCTTCTCGGGCAAGGTCGATTTCATCAACACCGAGATGTCGTGGCCGATCACCCACATGGTCGCGCCCAAGGGCGATGCCGTGCGTTGCAATGAATGCCACGCGCGCGGCGGCCGTCTCGACAAGATCGAAGGCATCTACATCCCCGGCCGCGACAGCCACCACTGGCTCAGCCTGATCGGTTGGCTGGCCGCCGGCGGCACGCTGGCCGGTGTCCTCCTGCACGGCCTAGTGCGCATCGTGCGCCGCAAGAACTGAGTACGAGGCTCCCATCATGGAACGCATCTACATCTTCACCCGCTTTGAACGCTTCTGGCACTGGACACAGGCCTTCCTGATCATCGCCATGCTGCTGACCGGTTTCGAGATCCACGGCACCTACAGGATCTTCGGCTTCAAGCAGGCCCACATGCTGCACACCACGGCGGCCTGGGCGCTGATTACCCTGTGGCTGTTCGCCATCTTCTGGCACTTTACGACCGGCGAATGGCGCCAGTACATCCCGAGCTTCAAGAACATCGACCTCGTGATCCGCCACTACGCCTGGGGCATCTTCCAGGGCGAACCGCACCCGTTCAAGGTCACCCGCGCGCGTAAGCACAACCCACTGCAGGCCTTCGCCTACCTCGGCGTCAAGCTCCTGATCAATCCGCTGATCTGGATTTCCGGCCTCGCCTATCTGTACTACAACGAACTGGCCGCCGCCGGCCTGGCGCTCAACCTCGGCACGATTGCGTTGCTGCATACCGCCGCAGCCTTCATGATGCTATGCTTCCTGATTGCCCACGTCTATCTCATCACCACCGGCCATACCGTCACCGCCCACCTGAAGGCGATGCTCACCGGCTGGGAAGAAGCGGATGCGGGACACGGCAAGCAAACCGGCTGAACGCGCCATCCAGACACCGGGAGTGCGACCGGCCTGTAAGGCCGGTCCTTTCCTTGCCAATCTGGCCTGTGCCGGTTTTGGCCGTTTTTGGCGGTCGACCGCAAACTGTGGGCACGAGAACTCCCTGCCGCCTGGCATACGAACCCGAAGAGAAAATAATCAATGACGCCTTGTACCAAGCCGCTCACCGCGGTTCTTGCCCCCGAAATCCTGCCCCGTGCCACGCCCCACCCCGAAATTCCCGAGTATCTGCAAAAGGTATACTGGTGGGCTTACCTACACCCGCATGCAGTGCGCCTCTTTGAGCGGGAATGGCTGGTCAACCTGATCCTCTGGGGCAACTTCAGCCGCCTGCGCGATGCCGCGCTCGCCGAACTGGATAATCAGCCCGATCAGCGCGCCCTTCAGGTCGCCTGCGTCTATGGTGACTTTACCCGGCAGATCGGTGCGCACCTCGGTGAAAACGGCACGCTCGACGTCGTCGATGTCGCGCCAATCCAACTGGCCAACCTGCAGCGGAAACTTCCGGCCGACGAGCGCATCCGGCTGCACCGCCAGGATTCGAGCCACCTGCATTTCCCCGATGCCAGCTTCGACTCCACCCTGCTCTTCTTCCTGCTGCACGAGCAGCCTGAAGCCGTGCGCCGTGCCACGCTCGGCGAAGCGCTGCGCTACGTGATGAAAGCCGTGCTCAAACGCCTCGAACCCTTTGCCACTGACCTCTGGCAAAACGAGATCGCCGCCTATCTGCCGGCGTCGCCAATGCCTTACCGACTGGCCAAGACGACCTGCTTCGGGGATCTCTACCAGAAAGTGGTGATCACCCGCTGAGCGGATTTCGCGCGCTTTTCGCGGTCGACCCTACCCGACAGGTCATGGATAGAGTCCGCGAATCGCCCGCGCCTCCAGCACGCGGCTGCAACCGATCACGAACGCCGCAGTGCGCAGCGGCAGTTTGCGGTCGAGCGCAAGCTGCCAGATCGCATGAAACGCCTCGGACATGATGCGCTCCAGACGCTCGTTGATCTCGGCCTCGCTCCAGAAAAAGCTGGAGAAATCCTGCACCCACTCGAAATAGCTGACCGTCACGCCGCCGGCATTCGCCAGCACGTCAGGCACCACGACAATGCCACGATCGGCGAGAATGGCGTCGGCCTCCGCCGTGGTCGGGCCGTTGGCACCCTCGACCACGATGCGGGCGGCGATCCGCCCCGCGTTGTGGCGGTTGATCTGCGATTCAAGGGCTGCCGGCACCAGGAATTCGCAGGGAACTGACCAGAACGACTCGGCGTCGATCACCTCGGTGCCGGGCGCGCCCAGCAGCGTGCGCTGTTCGCCCAGATATTTCCTGAGCGCGACCACATCGAGGCCGTTCGGGTTGTAGACCGTGCCGCTCACATCCTGCACGGCAATCACTTTTGCACCCGCCTCCGAGAACAGGCGCGCACTGGCCTCGCCCACGTTGCCGAAGCCCTGCACCGTCACGCGCGCGCCGGCGATCGGCACGGCCAGTTTCTTCGCCGCCTCGCGGGCAGTCACAAAAACGCCGCGTCCGGTGGCGTCCGGACGGCCGAGCGAACCGCCGAGCGAGAGCGGCTTGCCGGTGACGACGCCGGTCGCCGTCCGCCCCTGGTTCATCGAGTAGGTATCCATCATCCAGGCCATGACCTGGGCGTTGGTATTGATATCCGGCGCCGGAATATCCTTGTCCGGACCGATCATCATGTCGATCTCGCTGGTATAGCGGCGGGTCAGCCTTTCCAGCTCGCTCGTCGACAACTGGCGCGGGTCGACGCGGATGCCACCCTTGGCACCGCCGAACGGCACATTGACCACGGCATTCTTGATCGTCATCCAGCCCGCCAGCGCCATCACCTCCGACAGCGTTACATCCTGGTGATAGCGCACACCGCCCTTGCCCGGTCCGCGCGACGTATTGTGATGCACCCGATAGCCCTCGAAATGGGCGATGTCGCCATTATCGAGATGGATCGGCACATCGACGATCAGCGAGCGCTTCGGCCGGCGCAAGGTTTCGACCCACGGCCACAACGCCTTGTCGAGCAGGGGCGCCACCTCTTCCACCTGCTGCAGATAGGTGTGCCAGGGGCCGACATTCTCTTTCGAAATATACGAGGGAAGCTGGTGCGCAGACATCATCCGTTCCTTTCAGACCGCGAGGGTCATCAATGCGGTATTGCCGCCGGCCGCTGCCGTATTGACGCTGACCACCCGCTCGGCCAGCATGCGGTACAACGCGTAACGACCGCTCCTTCGATCCGGCCGATGGAGCGGAATCAACGGCCCCGGCAGGGTTGCCAGACGCTGTCGCAAATTCGTGGCTGACACATTGTCGCCTGCGAACAGGACGCCGGCAACATCCGCAAAATCATCCGGATGGCGCAGTTCCAGCGCACCGAACAAGTCGCCCGGCAAGGCGCGCAGCAGACTGCGACCGCCGGGGCGGTCGACGGCAAGCGGCTGGTTGCCGGTCGCCAGCACGGCAGCGAACTGTTCGAGCAATTCGGCATCATCATCGGCCAGGCAAAGCATTCGGCCGCGCGCGACAAAATGCAGCGTGTTGCGCTCACCGGTCGGCCCGGGGAGAACGAGGCTTATATTCAACAGGGTCAGCCCGGCATAATCGGCGCAGCGGTCAGCCAGTTCGCGCCGGCCGCAAGCCGCCGCCCAAGCCACGTAGCGCGCCAGGGGAGAACTTGCCTCATCCGGCGACCCGGTCGCCGCGCCACCCAGCATTTCCGGACTCACGTCGGTGCGGCCCGCCAGCCAGGACAGATAGAGCGGACCGCCCGCCTTCGGCCCGGTCCCGGAAAGCCCCTCGCCGCCAAAAGGCTGGACGCCGACGACGGCGCCGACCATGTTGCGATTGACGTAGAGGTTGCCGACCCGCGCACCTGCGACCATCTGCTCGACAGTCTCGTCGATCCGGCTGTGCACGCCCAGCGTCAGGCCGTAGCCGGTGGCGTTGATGGCGGCGAGCAGGCGGTCCATTTGCGCGCCGGCAAAGCGCAGGACATGGACGACCGGCCCGAAAACCTCACCCGGCAGATCGCTGATGGCGTCGATCTCGATCAGCGTCGGCGACACGAAGCTGCCATTGGCGCAGGCCGCGGGCAACGGCAGCTGAAAAATCGCCCTGCCCTGCGCCCGCATTTTCTCGATATGGGCGAGCAGCGCGACCTGCGAGTCTTCGTCGATGACCGGGCCGATATCGGTTGCCAGCAGTGCTGGATCGCCGACGACCAGTTCCTGCATGGCGGCCTTGAGCATCTCCAGCACGCGCTCGGCGATCTCGTTTTGCAGGCACAGCACGCGCAGCGCCGAGCAACGCTGGCCGGCACTGTCGAAGCCGGAAGCCAGCACGTCCTGCACCACCTGCTCGGGCAGCGCCGAGGAATCGACGATCATCGCGTTCTGGCCGCCGGTTTCGGCAATCAGGCGCACCCTGTCGCGTGGCGCGATGCTTTGATTGATCAGCCGTGCCACCTCGGTCGAGCCGGTGAACACGATGCTGCACACGCGTGCATCGGCGGTCAGGGCGGCGCCCACGGAGTCGCCGCGGCCGGGCAGGAATTGCAGGACATCTGGGGGAACCCCGGCCTTGTGCAATAACTCGACGGCAAAGGCCGCAATCAGCGGCGTCTGTTCGGCCGGCTTGGCGATGACCGGGCTACCGGCGGCCAGCGCCGCGCTGACTTCGCCGATGAAAATGGCCAGCGGAAAATTCCACGGGCTGATGCAGACCGCCGGCCCCGGCACTTCGCCATTGTGAAAATGACCCGATAAAAGCTGTTGACCGTAGTAGCGGCAAAAATCGACCGCCTCGCGCACCTCGGCTGCGGCGTTTGCCCAGTTCTTGCCGGCTTCGCGGATACCCAGGCTGAGTAGTGGCGTCCGTTTCGCTTCCAGCAGGTCGGCTGCCCGCAGCAGCACAGCGGCGCGCGCGCTCGGCGCGGTTCGCGCCCAGTCCGCCGCGCATGCGACTGCCCTGGCCAGTGCCTGCTCGAGCGCGGCGACGTCGGCCTCGTACACGCTGTCAACCTGGTCGCGCCGATCCGCGGGGTTGAGCAGCGGCCGGCAGCACCCGCTGGTGAACGGCGAACCGGCCAGCAGCGGGCGGGCGACCCAGGCCTTGTCGGCGAGCGCAGCCAGTTCGTCCTGCAGGCTGGCCAGGCTTGTCTCGTCGGAAAAGTCGATGCCCGCCGAATTGACCCGCCCGGATCCATACAGATCGCGTGGCAGCGGAATCCGCGGATGCCGCGAGCCCCCCTCAGCAATGGCTGCGTGCAACGGGTCGGCCACCAGTTCATCGATGGCGACCGCTTCATCAGCGAGACGATTGACGAACGACGTGTTCGCGCCGTTCTCCAGCAAACGGCGCACCAGATAGGGCAGCAGGGTCTGGTGGCCACCAACCGGCGCATAAATGCGGCAGGCCTTGCTTCCCGGGCCAACCACGTTGTCGTAAAGCACTTCGCCCATGCCGTGCAGGCACTGGAACTCGTAATCGTCTGCGCCGCACGCCCGCGCCATCTCGGCCACGGTTGCCAGCGTCAGCGCGTTGTGCGTAGCGAATTGCGGGTACATCGCGTCGGGCGCGCCGAGCAGGCGGCTGGCGCACACCAGGTAGGACAGATCAGTGTGCGCCTTGCGCGTCAACACCGGGTAATCGGCCAGCCCATCGACCTGGGCACCCTTGATCTCGCTGTCCCAGTAGGCGCCCTTGACCAGGCGGACCATGATTCGCCGCCCACTCCGGCGGGCAAGTTCAACCAGCCAGTCGATGAGCCACGGCGCGCGTTTCTGGTAGGCCTGCACGACGAAGCCCATGCCCTCCCAGCCGGCGAGATCGGGGTCGCCGGCCAGCGCCGCGAGCAGATCGAGCGACAGCTCCAGCCGGTCGGCCTCCTCGGCGTCGATATTGAAGCCGATATCATAGCGGCGGGCGAACAGCATCAGGCGCTTGAGGCGCGGCAGCAACTCGGCCAACACACGCTGGCGCTGGCTGCGCATGTAGCGCGGATGCAGCGCCGAGAGCTTGACCGAAATTCCCGGCCCGGCCTTGCTGCCGAGCCCGGCGCCAGCCTCGCCGATGGCGTGGATGGCCTGCTCGTAGGCCCGGCAATAACGTTCGGCATCGGCGGCAGTCAGCGCCGCTTCCCCGAGCATGTCGAAGGAGTGCCGATAGCCGCGCACCTCGTTGTCGCGGCTGCGCGCCAGAGCCGCCGCGATGGTCTCGCCCATGACAAACTGCTGGCCGAGCAGGCGCATGGCGAAATCGACCCCCTTGCGCACCAGCGCCTCGCCACCTTTGGCGAGAAGACCGGTCAGCGCATTGCCGAGCGCACCGTGGCTCTGTGTGGCAACCAGCTTGCCGGTCAACATCAGCCCCCAGGTGGCAGCGTTGACGAACAACGACGGGCTGCCGCCAAGGTGCGATTTCCAGTCACCCCGGCCGAGCTTGTCGCGAATCAGGCGATCGACGGTGGCACTGTCGGGAATCCGCAACAACGCCTCGGACAGACACATCAGCGCCACGCCCTCCTGGCTGGACAGCGAGAACTCGTGCATCAGGTGATTGACGCCCAACGTCCGGACAGCCCGCAGCCGCGTTTCCCCCGCCAGACGACGCGCCGTGGCCGTGGCCGCTGCGCGGTCAAAGTCCAGGGCGGCAAGCTCCTTCACCAGTCCGGCCACGCAAGCCTGCTCATCAAGCCGGTAGGCCGAACGCATGGCAGAACGCAATTCTGGCAATTCCATCGTCACCTTTCCCTGGCGGACTCCTGAATCAGACCGCGCAACCTGCCTGGCAGTTTCCTGGATTCCCCTGCGCCTGACTAGCGCCCCGTCATGGCTTGGCGGTATTCTCCGCTTCTCGCGCCTGCCGCGCCAAAACGCAAACAAACGGAGAGACAACGTGCCTGCCCTGCTGCCCCAACCCGATCCCGAAGGCCTGCTCGAATACTCGGTGGTCTACACCGACCGCGCCCTGAACCACATGTCGCAACGCTTCCAGGGCGTCATGAAGGACATCTCGCGCATCCTCAAGACGGTTTACAACGCCAGGAGCGCCGTGGTCGTGCCCGGTAGCGGCACCTTCGGCATGGAAGCCGTGGCCCGCCAGTTTGCGACCGGCCAGAAGGTGCTGGTCATCCGCAACGGCTGGTTCAGTTTCCGCTGGACGCAGATTTTCGACATGGGGAAGATTCCCGCCGAAAGCATCGTCCTCAAGGCCCGCCAGACGGGCAGCGGTTCGCAGGTGCCGTTCGCCCCACCGCCGATCGACGAAGTCGTTGCCGCCATCCGCGAACACAAGCCGGCCGTCGTCTTCGCCCCGCACGTCGAAACCTCGTCCGGCATGATCCTGCCCGACGCCTACCTGAAGGCAGTCGGCGAGGCGGTGCGCGCGGTCGACGGGCTTTTCGTGCTTGATTGCATCGCCTCCGGCACGATCTGGGTCGACATGGCTGCCAATGACGTCGACGTAC
>Ga0209202_1000583_pt1 | contig 28441 bp, 28 predicted proteins | sample AD_UKC032_MetaG_FD_184416 | JGI IMG/M metagenome (GOLD analysis project Ga0209202, IMG submission 184416) | Active sludge microbial communities of municipal wastewater-treating anaerobic digesters from USA - AD_UKC032_MetaG (SPAdes) (version 2) | ecosystem: Engineered > Bioreactor > Anaerobic >... | reverse complement strand
GCGCTCTCCCAGCTGAGCTATACCCCCGGTGCCGTGAAAGAGCGCGCATTATATGGACTCGAAAGGCGCTTGTAAACACTCTTCCGGGAATTTTTAGCGTTTTTGTGCGGCCAGCTTTTCGAGAACCTTTTGGCGGCCGATCAGTGTGATGACGGCATCGACCGACGGTGTCTGCGCCTGGCCGGTCAGGATCACGCGCAGCGGCATCGCCAGCTTGGGCATCTTCAGGCCGTGTTTGGCGACGGTCTCCTTGATCAGCGCAGCGATGGCCGGAGTTTCCCAGGAAACTTCGGCGATGCCGGTGGCAAAGTCCGCCAATGCCGGGCGGGCCTCGTCGGAAAGATGTTGCGCCAGCAGTTCCGGTGCGGGGGTGACGTCGACGTAAAAGGCTTCGACGGCATCGGCCAGCACGTTCAGCGTGTTGCTGCGGTCGACGTACAAAACGACGGCATTTTCAAGATTGGGGCCGCCGTCGGTGACGATGCCACGGGCGGCGAGCCGTGCTTTCACCTTGCCGGCCAGTTCGGCTGTCGGCATTTGCTTCATGTAATGCTGGTTCAGCCACAGCAGTTTTTCGGTATTGAACTGGGCGGCGGATGCGGTGATATGGTCAAGGTCGAACCATTCGATGAATTGCTGGCGCGAGAACACCTCGTCGTCGCCATGCGACCAGCCGAGGCGGGCCAGGTAGTTGATGACAGCCTCGGGCAGGAAGCCGTCGTCGTCGTATTGCATCACCGACACCGCGCCGTGCCGCTTCGACAGCTTGGCGCCGTCGTCGCCGAGAATCATCGACAGGTGGGCGTAGGTCGGCACCTCGGCGCCGAGTGCCTGCAGGATGTTGATCTGACGCGGCGTGTTGTTAACGTGGTCGTCGCCACGAATGACGTGGGTGATGCCCATGTCCCAGTCGTCCACGCAGACGCAGAAATTGTAGGTAGGCGTGCCGTCGGCGCGGGCGATGATGAGGTCGTCCAGTTCCGTATTGGCGAACTCGATGTGGCCCTTGACCTGGTCGTCCCAGGCGACGACGCCGTCCTTCGGGTTTTTGAAGCGGACGACTGGCGGCGCATCGGCCGGGGGCATCGGCAGGGTCTTGCCATCTTCCGGGCGCCAACGACCATCGTAGCGCGGCTTGATCTTCTGCGCTTCCTGCTCGGCGCGCAGTGCGTCGAGTTCTTCGCGGGTGGTGTAGCAATAATAGGCGGTGCCAGCGGCCAGCATCTGCTGGATCACCTCCTTGTAGCGATCCGTGCGCTGCATCTGGTAGAACGGCCCTTCGTCGTGTTCCAGGCCCAGCCACTGCATGCCGTCGAGAATCGCCTGTACGGCTTCCGGGGTCGAGCGCGCGACATCGGTATCTTCGATGCGCAAAACGAAAGTGCCGCCGTGGTGACGGGCGTAGGCCCAGGAAAATAGTGCGGTACGGGCACCGCCGATGTGCAGGTAACCGGTAGGGCTGGGGGCGAAACGGGTGCGAACGGGCTTCATGGGCTGCGGAATCCGAGTGTAAACAAAGGCGCCTATTCTATCCGAGCCGCGTTTGACCCGCTTCGGGACTTATGGTTAAATGCGCGCCTCTTTTGCGGGCGGTTAGCTCAGTGGTAGAGCACTGCCTTCACACGGCAGGGGTCACTGGTTCGAACCCAGTACCGCCCACCACGCAAAGAGATCACTAAACCCGCACGGCTAAAGACTTTGCGGGTTTTTTGTTGCTTGCTTTCAGCATTCTTATTTCCCCGAATTGGCTAGTGTACGGAATCTGTACGGAAATCCATTTTCCATTTCGCGCCACGTAAATCCGAACCTGGTAGTTGTAGACCGCAGCTTTGGTATACGACAGATAGGCAATTTTGTCGGGTTTGGTTGCAAGCATGGCAGCCTGATCGCATTCGATTTTCGGAGTGCGCCTCATGGGTAATTTCGGCGGTGGATTTCCTTCAGGTATGGCAACAAGGGCGGCCGTTGGCCGGACCTAGCGCGATCTGTACGAGCAGGGGCAAATTCAGCAGGCGCCAGCCGAAGCGGCCGACAAAGCGCCAACCGTGGTGCATCGCCAGATGATGCCTAGGACAGAAGTATGAGTTCAAAGAATCAACACGGGCTTACACCGCAGCAAGACAGGTTCGCCCATGAAGTAGCCAAGGGGGCGAGCCTGGCGGACGCTTACCGAGCTAGCTACCGGACTTCGAAGATGAAGCCGGAAACGATCCATAACAACGCGCACAAACTCATGCAGCGGAACGAGATTGCAACGAGGGTTTCCGCTTTGCGGTCTGCCGCCATTACACGCGCTGAACTGGATGTTGTTGAAACGCTCCAGGAGGTTCGCCGGCTGGCGTTGTCCGATATTCGTAATGCGTTCCACCCGGACGGCAGAATGAAGCTTCCCCATGAGCTTGATGCCGAAACGGCGGCATGCATCGCATCCGTTGAGATCGATGCCGAAGGCAAGATCAAGTACAAGCTCTGGGACAAGAACAGCGCCCTGGAACGCGCGGCGAAGATCCTGGGACTGTTCGAGAAAGACAACCGCCAGAAGACCGACCCGCTTGCGGAATTGTTCAAGTCGTTGAGCGGGAATGTCGTGCGGCCGGTGAGGGAGTTGCGCACACCAGGCGATGACGAGGATTGAATTTCCCAAGTTGCTCGTCAATCATTCGCGGATAGATTGCTGCTTTCAAAGTTGATTCATTCGGAATAGAATGTGGCTTGGCTGCTGCCAGTTCTGGCGCCTCACGTAGCCCTCCCGATCCCCACTGTTTCAAATTGCCGAAATGTCTGGCCGCGGTATGGCTAGGGCCGCGGCGTGCGCTGAAATCCTGGTCGACGATGACAAGGAGGCTCCATGCCGGAAAAAAGCGAAAGCCCGCTGCTCTCCCCGAAATTTGCTGAGGCACTGCAATTCGCCAACAAAATCCACGGTACCCAAGCTCGCAAGGGGCTGGGCGCGCCGTACATAAGCCACCTTATGGCAGTTTCAGCTCTAGTGTTGGAGTTTGGTGGCAACGAGACCCAGGCCATTGCAGCCCTGTTGCACGATTCAGCCGAAGACTGTGGCGGACGCAAGATGCTCGATTCCGTTAGGGCAAGTTTCGGTAAGGAAGTTGCCGAGATCGTCGAGGCGTGTACCGACAGCTTCGCCGAGTCACCGGAGGAGAAGGCTGATTGGAGGCCGCGCAAGGAAGCCTATCTCGCGCAGCTTGCCGATGAGCCGCCAACAGCCAAGCTTGTGTCCTGCGCCGACAAGCTGCATAACCTCACCAACACGCTCCGCGACATTGGGAACGAAGGCGTCGAAACGTGGAAGGCGCGGATGGCAATGACCAAGAACGGCGCCGCGGAAAAGCAGATTTGGTATTACACCGGATGCTACCGGGCGCTCTCCTCCGGCTGGACGAACCCAATGCTCAATACATTCGGGAAAGCGGTTGAAGAGCTACGTTCGTTGGTTGGTGAATAGTTTCGACGGTACAGGTGAAACGATGACGATCAAGGCAGGGCAGATTGCGTTGATCAGTGGAGGCCCTCCCGAAAACCTCGGGAAGTCCGTGTTCGTTGTCGGCCAACCTGAAGACCCGCGCCTGCCGTTCCTGGGCGGCAAAGGAGGGCAGTGGGATGTGCAGATGCTTGCCATCCCCCTCGTCGGGGCCGACGGTGAAGAGTACCTTCGGGGGGCGATTGCCGGGCAATGCCTCACTCCACTCGATGTGTCGGATGAGCAGGCATTGGCGATGCGGGAACAGGCTTTGGCGAACCTAACGGAGCAGATAGTGGAGGAAATGCTCGAAGAGGATTTCGGGGGCGACGAATCCTCGACTATCAAGCAGGCTGACGCTCAGAAACAGTTCGGGGGCGAAATGATGAAAGGCAACAACGGCGCAAGCCAGCAAGACTTGGCATTGGACTATGGAAGTGCCGCAGCGAATGACGTTGCCGAGCGGGCGCGCCAACTACTGATTGCAAACAAGTACATCATGTCTGGCGATTCGGGCCTCCGCAATGTGTGGGAGGAAATCGTCGTTCAGGTTCGCGGGGAGCAAACAGCTTTCTGGGATGCCTACGAGGTGGCCATGCGTAATGCTGTGCTGTCGGCGCTGGTCTCATTTTGTGCAGCCGACCGCCAGGCGCTTTGGCTGACAACCGATCCGGGATGGGATTGGCGCTACGAGCAGGACGAGCAATCAGAGTCCACTAGCGAACCACCGGTTGATGATGAGGATATTGCCTCATACATAATGAAGGAGCGGTTGTTGAGCATGGCGGCCAACTATACGAATCCCCGAGTAGAAAAATTTCTCTGCCCTGATTGCGACGACATCAATGAGGTTGGCGATGACTTTTCTGACGAAACCCTTGGTCAGTCCAGAGAGGATGCTGCGCCAAACAAAGTGCACGACATCGAGTATTACGACGATACTTGGGACTCAGGCAGCTATCTGGTTTGCTTCGATCGGCATTTTATTTTTGCCATTCGCCCGAATGATACGGAGCCGCGATGGGAGTTTCTGCCTATCGATGGCTCGCGCTGGGATGCAGTGCATCAACGTGTTTATCGAAACTTTCGAGCAAATCGAATCGCAATGGAGCAGTTGCCGTCAAGCTTGCCTCCGCTACCCACGCAGCTTCCGCCAGAAGCGATTAACCCGCCGCCGTCCCCAACACCGAAGCCAATCCGCACAGAGGACTATCCGGTGGTCACGACCTACCTCAAGTCCTGTTCAGGCGTCGGAACGGCAGCAATTCACTTGGTACTGTACGAAGATAACTATGAGTCAGCCTGTGGCGACGGTGAGTTTCACTACCCTGAAATAGCGTTCTTCGATCTACGGGATGCGGAAAATTACAAGGGCGACAAGTCAGGTGATTATAGGTATCACATCAGACCGGGCGTGATCTGGCTTGATCGAGAGGAAATCGGCTGTAAGGTGCCCGGCAGGATGTTCGATCACTTTTCAAGGGAAGAGATACTGCGCTTGGTTACCGAAGCGATCGAACGCAATAGAACGGTGGCGCCTTGATGAAATGGATTAATCGAATTCCTGTCTGCTTGCGGTCGATTATCGGCTGACCACGTTTCCCCTTCCGTGATCGATCAGGCACAATGCCCAATTGTCATCCATAACAAGAACAATCCATGTTTGAGCAAGCCTTCCGCAACATCGACGACGTCCTCTGGAAAGAGGCCGGGTGCACTACCGAGCTCGACTACACCGAGCAGACTTCGTGGCTGCTCTTCCTGAAATACCTCGACGGCCTGGAGCAGGACAAGTCGGCGGAAGCCGAACTCGAGGGGCGGGTTTATTCCTTCATCCTCGATGAGCCGTACCGCTGGGATAGCTGGGCAGCACCCAAGGGGGCTGATGGCAAGCTCGATCACAACAAGGCGCTGACTGGCGACGACCTGCGCGACTTCGTCGACCGCAAGCTCTTCCCATATCTGCACGGGTTCAAGAACAAGGCCAGCGGGCCGAACACCATCGAGTACAAGATCGGCGAGATCTTCGGCGAGATCAAGAACAAGATCCACAGCGGCTACAACCTGCGCGAGATCATCGACCACATCGACGAACTGCAATTCCGCTCGCAGGTTGCCAAGCACGAGTTGTCAGCGCTCTACGAAGAGAAGATCAAACGCATGGGCAACGCCGGGCGCAACGGCGGCGAGTACTACACCCCGCGCCCGCTGATCCGGGCGATGGTGAAAGTCATCCAACCCAAGGTCGGCGAGCGCATCTACGATGCAGCCTGCGGGTCGGCTGGCTTCCTCTGCGAAGCCTTTGACTACCTGAAGGCGCAGCCCAACCTGACGACGGGCGACATCAAGACGTTGCAAGAGCGAACTTTCTACGGCAAGGAAAAGAAGTCGCTGGCCTACGTGATCGCGATCATGAACCTGATCCTGCACGGCATCGAGGCCCCGAACATCATCCACGGCAACACGCTGGCCGAGAATCTTGCCGACATTCAAGACAAGGATCGGATGGACGTGATCCTCGCCAATCCGCCCTTCGGCGGCAAGGAACGCAAGGAAGTGCAGCAGAACTTCCCGATCCGCACCGGCGAGACTGCCTTCCTTTTCCTCCAGCACTTCATCAAGATGCTCAAGGCCGGGGGGCGGGCAGCCGTGGTCATCAAGAATACGTTCTTGTCGAACGGCGACAACGCCTCGGTGAGCCTGCGCAAGCTGCTGCTCGAAAGCTGCAACCTGCACACCGTCCTCGATTGCCCCGGCGGCACGTTCCAGGGGGCGGGTGTGAAAACCGTGGTGCTGTTCTTCGAGAAGGGCGCGCCGACGCGCAAGGTCTGGTACTACCAGCTCGATCCCGGCCGCAACATGGGCAAGACCAATCCACTCAACGATGCCGATCTGGCCGAGTTCATCGCGTTGCAGAAGACCTTTGCCGACTCGCCGAAGAGCTGGAGCGTGGACTCGGTACAGATTGACGCGGTCAACTACGATTTATCGGTGAAAAACCCGAATGGTGGCGAAGAAGTCATCCACCGCAGCCCGCGGGACATCATGGACGAGATCGCTGCGCTGGATGCCGAGAGCGCGGAGGTGCTGGCGAAGATCAAGGCTCTGATATGACGTCGCTTTGGCAAACGCTTCCCTTGGAAGAGTTGGCGGTTTCGCAAAAGGGCGCGATAAAGATTGGGCCGTTTGGAAGCCAGCTAAAGAAATGTGATCTGACCGCCTCTGGTATCCACGTTGTCGGCATTGAAAACGTGCTGAATGAGACTTTTGACGGCCTTGGGCGGCGATTTATCTCGGACAGCAAATTTCAGCAATTGCGATCGGTTGAAATCCTTCCGGGAGACGTTCTCATCACGATGATGGGAACGATAGGCAGGGTCGCAATAGTTCCCGAGGGAATTCAACGGTCGATAATGGATTCCCACCTCTTGAGAGTGCGTCCAGACAATAGAAAATGCAGAGCGGACTACCTTGCATGGGCCATCTACGGGTGCCCCATCGTGCAAGAAGCAATTGATTCTCAAGCGCATGGTTCAATCATGCGGGGGCTGAATTCGGAAATTGTTAGGGCACTGCCAATACCAGTTCCTTCCCTCCCCGAACAGCGCCGCATCGTCGCCATCCTCGACGAAGCGTTCGACGGCATCGCCACCGCCAAAGCCACCGCCGAAAAGAACTTTCAGAACGCCCGCGCCTTGTTTGAGAGCCATTTGCAGAAGGTTTTCACGGAAAGGGGTGAGGGGTGGGTGGAAAAGACCGTTGGGGAACTCGTTGAAGATGAGGTGTTGGTAAAGCCGTTCGATGGAAATCACGGCGAGATTCATCCGCATAAGTCCGATTACGTTGAGTCTGGCGTGCCATTCATCATGGCCTGCGACCTTCAAGAAGGTGGAGTTGACACAGAGGGATGCAAATTTATTACGCGAGAGTTGGCTGACTCACTGAGAGTTGGTTTTGCGAAAGATGGGGATGTCTTGATTTCCCATAAAGGGACGATTGGCCGATCGGCAGTAGTTAATACCGAGCTTGACTACATCATGCTTACACCTCAAGTAACGTCCTATCGGGTCAAAGATAGCGCCACGTTACTGAACAGATTTGTCCGCTACTATTTCATGAGTCCAGTTTTTCAGCGCGAAATGATTGCCGGAGCGGCTGATGGCGCAACCCGTGCCTACATTGGGATCACCAAACAGCTTTCGCTTCGTTTCCGTTTCCCATCGCTTGAAGAACAGAAGCGAATTGTGGCGAAACTTGATGTTCTCGAACCAGAAACCCAACGCCTTAAATCCATCTACCAGCAAAAGCTGACCGCCCTCGACGACTTGAAAAAATCCCTGCTGCACCAAGCCTTCTCCGGCCAACTTTAGCGAGACCCGCGATGTCCACCCAACGCTACTCCGTCACCCCGCATCCCATCGAAACCCTGCTGACCTGGGTGAAGTCCGGCGAGATTGCCATTCCAGAAATTCAGCGCCCTTTCGTCTGGGAAGCAACCAAGGTGCGAAATCTGCTGGACTCGCTCTACCAGGGCTATCCGGTCGGTTATCTGATCGCGTGGCGCAACCCGACGGTCAAGCTCAAGGATGGTTCGACCTCGGCAGGCAAGCGCATCCTCATCGACGGCCAGCAGCGCGTCACCGCGTTGATGGCCTCGCTGCTGGGGCAAGAGGTTCTGACCGACGATTACGAGACGGTGCAGATTCGCATCGCCTTCAATCCGCAGGAGGAAGCGTTCGAGGTCGCCAATCCGGCGATCCGCAAGAACGCGGCCTGGATTCCCGATGTCGCCAAGGTATTCGAGCCTGCCGCGAGTCTCTTCCAACTGGTCAGCGACTACTGCGCTGCCAATCCCGCCTGTTCGCAGGACACGATCTTCAAGGTCATCGAGAAACTGCGCGGGATCATCCACAACCACGTCGGCATCATCGAATTGGCCGACGACTTGGACATTGAGACGGTGACCGAGATCTTCATCCGCGTGAATTCAGCCGGGTCACCACTCTCACAAGCCGACTTCGCGATGTCGAAGATCGCGGTCAACATGACTTACGGCGGCAATATGCTGCGTAAGGCTATCGACTACTTCTGCCACCTTGCCATCGCACCGGACTTCCTCACCAAGATCAAGAAGGGTGACACGGAATTCGTCGGCTCGGAGTTCTTCGACAAGATGAAGTGGGTCGCCGACGTAAATGATGACATCTACGACCCGACCTACACGGACATGCTGCGCGTGGCCTTCACATCCGAGTTCGGTCGCGGCAAGTTGCAAGACCTGGTGGCCCTGCTGTCAGGCCGGAATTTCGCAACCAAGCAGTATGAAGAGGCCATTGCCGAGGAGTCGTTCGGCAAATTGAAGAACGGCATCCTGGCCTTCATCAACAAAACCCACTTCGACCGGATCACGATGATTCTGCGCTCGGGCGGGTTCATCACCAGCAAGCTGATCAGCAGCCAGAACGCAGTCAACTTTGCCTACATCCTGTATCTGCGCGGGCGCGCCGAGAATATTCCGGCGGCCGACCTGGAGCGCGCGGTGCGCCGGTGGTACGCCATGTCGGTGCTGCGCGGCCGATACAGCGGATCGCCCGAATCGACCTTCGATTTCGACATTCGCCAAATCGACAAGGTGGGCGTGCTGACTTACGTCGATTCGGTTATCCCGACCGAACTGCCTGACAGCTTCTGGACGGGGATGCTTCCGCAGTTCATGGACACGTCCTCGATCAACAGCCCGTTCTTCCTCTGCTATCAGGCGGCGCAGGCCAAGCTCAACGACAAGGGCTTCCTGTCGCGCGACATCACGGTTCCCGACCTGCTACTCAACCGCGCAGACGTGCACCACGTCTATCCGCGCCAGCACCTGAAGAACATGGACATGACGCGAGGCATGTACAACCAGATCGCTAACTACGTGATCGCACAGAGCGAAATCAACATAGCCATCGGTGCGAAGGCCCCGGCGATTTATTTCAAGGAACTGGCCGAGCAATGCAACGTTGGCGCCAAGAAATACGGCGGGATCACGGACAAGGAAGAACTGCTTGCAAACCTGCGTACCAACTGCATCCCTGAAGGAATGCTTGGTGGGGAGGTCATGGAGTACGAGGCCTTCCTTGTTGAGCGGCGGAAGCTGATGGCGCTGAAAATGAAGACTTGGTTCCAGGCGCTCTGATGGCTGTCACACTGAAAACGCTGATACCAGCGATTCGGGGGGCATTGTTGGAAGAAATTGTGCTCCATCTTCTCAACATGGTCGGCTATCGAACCGTGAATGCTGGAGAAGAGGGAACGCGCGCGGGACACTCGGGATTGGAAGTCAGAGGCCGGGGTGAGTGGCACCAGATCGACGCCTTGGCAGCCTTCGACTACACACCCGCATTTTTGTACCCGTTGAGACTACTGGTCGAGGCAAAGTCTTACGCTCGAAAACGACCCATTGGAATCGAGGTTGCACGCAATGCGGTTGGCGTCCTAAAGGACATTTCAGAAAACTACTTCACCTATTCCGTCCCTAGCGTCCCTGGCAAGGCCAAGAAGGAAAAGCTGAACTACCAACGATACAATTATCACGCAGCCATTTTCTCTACCAGCGGCTTCACTCGCGGCGCTGAGCGTTACTCGATTGCACATCAAGTCTTTCTTGTTCAATACAAGAACAATCGACTGATGCAGCCAATTGCTGAAGGGTTGCAGGGGTTGGGTGAAGAACATTTCACGGCCAATCTCAAACGACGAATGCACCCCGTTCAAGCGATTCGATCTGCGTTTCGCGAGGCACTGGCCGGCAAAGGGATGAACAACGCGATCTTTTCGAGTCAGGGTGAGTTTCATGTCGGTTCGACAATCCTCTTTCCGGTTATGGAGATCAATGGTTCGTACTTCGGTATGTTGCAAGGCATATGGCCTATGCATCTCCTTTCTTCAAGGCCGCTACCCAGACGAATATTCGAGAATACTGATGTGATCAAGTGCAAGGTCTATGGGCGCGAAAGCCAGACTTGGTCGTTCGTTCCTGAATCAGTCAGCAGAAACCATGAAGACTATTTCCGTCTCGATTTCGACCTTCCCCCCGAGGTCGCATTGTTGGTTAAGGAAGCAAAGGGTGACAAGCAAAAGGTTGCCGAGATCAAATCTGAGCATTTTTCGTTTATCAGTGTGTCGGGTCTGATCGGCGAAGTCAGACGACAAATTCGCCTTGAGCTTTCGGAAGACTGGATCAACGCATTGATCGAGCGTCAGGCAGTTAACGAGGCTAAGAGGCCGAAGACACGCAGCGTGGACGCGCCAGAATGAATGAAGCCGAAACCCGACTCAACCTGATCGACCCCGCCCTCAAGGCTGCGGGCTGGGGCATTGTCGAAGGCAGCCGCATTCGCGCCGAGTACCCGATTACCCTCGGGCGGCTCGAAGGCGCAGGCAAGCGCGGCAAGCCCTTGAGCGCCGACTACGTCCTCGAATACCGCAACACCAAACTTGCCGTCGTCGAAGCCAAGTCCGACGAGAAGCCGCTGACCGAAGGCGTCGCCCAGGCCAAGGACTACGCGGGCAAGCTGACGATCCGCTTCACCTATGCCAGCAACGGTCTCGGCATCTACGGCATCGACATGCACACCGCCGTCGAAGGCGAAATCCCCAAGTTTCCATCGCCCGAGGAATTGTGGAATCTGACCTTCGCCGAACAGAACGCCTGGCGCGACCGCTTTGCCGTGGTGCCGTTCGAGGACAAGGGCGGCTACTTCCAGGGGCGCTACTACCAGGACATTGCCATCGAGCGCGTGCTGGCGGCGATTGCTTCCGGGCAGGAGCGCATCCTGCTCACGCTGGCGACCGGCACCGGCAAGACCTTCATTGCCTTCCAGATCGCCTGGAAGCTCTTCCATTCCCGCTGGAACCTGAACGACTGGAAGAATTCGGCCGATCCGGCGCGTCGACCGCGCATCCTCTTTCTCGCCGACCGCAACATCCTCGCCGACCAGGCGTTCAATGCTTTCTCCGCCTTCCGCGAGGACGCCCTGGTGCGCATCTCCCCCGAGGACATCCGCAAGAAGGGCAAGGTGCCGAAGAACGGCAGCATCTTCTTCACCATCTTCCAGACCTTCATGAGCGGCCCGCCCAAGGACGGGCATCCCTCGCCGTACTTTGGCGAGTACCCGGCGGATTTCTTCGATTTCATCATCATCGACGAATGCCACCGTGGCGGTGCCAACGACGAGAGCAACTGGCGCGGCATCCTCGACTACTTTGCGCCCGCTGTGCAGCTTGGTCTGACCGCGACGCCCAAGCGCAAGGACAACGTCGACACCTACGCCTACTTCGGTGAGCCCGTCTTCATCTACTCGCTCAAGGACGGGATCAACGACGGCTTCCTGACGCCGTTCCGCGTCAAGCAGTTCGCCTCGACCCTCGACGACTATGTCTACACGCCCGACGACAAGGTGGTGGAGGGCGAGATCGAGGCGGGCAAACGCTATGAAGAGAGCGACTTCAACCGCATCATCGAGATCAAGGAGCGCGAGAAGGCGCGGGTCGCGCAGTTCATGGGGCAGATCGACCAGCGCGAGAAGACGCTGGTGTTCTGTGCGACGCAGGATCATGCCCTGGCAATCCGCGACCTGATCAACCAGATCAAGACCAGCAGCGATCCGAACTACTGCCACCGCGTCACCGCCAATGACGGCGCACTCGGCGAACAATGGCTGCGCGACTTCCAGGACAACGAGAAGACGATCCCGACCATCCTGACTACCTCGCAGAAGCTGTCCACCGGGGTCGATGCGCGCAACGTGCGCAATATCGTTCTGCTGCGGCCGGTCAATTCGATGATCGAGTTCAAGCAGATCATCGGACGCGGTACCCGACTCTACGATGGTAAGGACTACTTCACGATCTACGACTTCGTGAAGGCGTATCATCACTTCAATGATCCGGAGTGGGATGGTGAGCCGCGTGATCCGGAAGCCTGCAAGAAGTGCGGGTGCCATCCCTGCGTGTGCGTTAAAGAACCACCGCAACCCTGCCCGGAATGCGGCAACTCGACCTGCAACTGCCCGAAGGAGCCGTGCCCTGAATGTGGCCAGCGTCCTTGTGTCTGCAAGAAAAAGACGAAGGCCAAGGTGAAACTTGCCGACGGGAAGGAACGCAAGATCATGTTTATCTCGGCGACCACCTTCTGGCACCCGGATGGCACGCCGATGTCAGCGCAGCAATTCCTCGAAGCCCTCTACGGCAAGCTGCCCGAGTTCTTCGCCGACGAGGAGGAACTACGCAAGCTGTGGAGCGATCCAGATACTCGGCGGAAGCTGCTCGACGGCCTGGAGGAGGGCGGATTTGGCCATGCGCAATTGGCCGAGATGCAGCGGATCATTGATGCCGCGAACAGCGATTTGTTCGACGTGCTGGCCTATGTCGCCTACGCGTTGGCTCCCGTGCCGCGGGAAGAGCGTGCGTCACGTGCGAAGACGGTCATCGAGGCGAAGTTCAATGACCGGCAGCAGGCATTCCTGGACTTCGTGCTATCGCATTACGTCGAAGTCGGCGTCGAGGAACTGGACACCGCCAAGCTGACACCGCTGCTCAAACTGAAGTACCACGACTCGATGAAGGATGCGCTGGATGACCTTGGGAGACCGGAGGAGATAAAGCGGGTTTTCACTGGGTTTCAGCGGTATCTGTATGGTGCGACTTGAAGTGCAGATAGTTGCTGCACGGAATGCGTGAGCCAGAATGTACAACGCGATTATCGTTGCCTACCTAATGGAGCGCCTCCACGGGAAGAAACTATCCTCCATACTTGCTGAATGCTCCGGGGTAAGTGAGCGCACTTGGCGAAATCGCGCAAAAAAAGGTTGGGATCCATCACCTCGCGAGATTGAGGTGATTTCGGCGTTTGGTGAGCGAGTAGCAGTCGACCAGCTTCGCAAGGAAAATTGGTCTGAAGTGGAAGTCGCGGAAATATTGGGGCGCGCTCCATCCAGAGCACAGGGAGCGCCCCGGCCGATGGCGAGTCTGATTTTCTCGATGAGTCCTGCCTATGGGAAGGACTACGAAGAAGCGATCAGCGTGGCCGTCGAATTCGACATAGTATGCAACGCGATGGAGGAATCGTTTCGTTCTGGCGACGCTTCGTGTGTCATTCGCTCGATCCTTGAGGCGTCGCAATGGTTACGGTGCTTTCGGGAACCTCACGAGGATGCGAGCGACGCAGATCAATTTGATGTCGAAGTACGAACTGCCAGCGATGTCGCCACCCTCAAGAGATTGGCCGACAAACTCGCCGATGAAATGTTTTTTCATGTCTTTTCGTGCTGGGATCTTGTCTTCTGCTCAAGGTACTTCAACGGGAAACTCAAGCCGACCCCCTTGTTTTCGATTGTCATGCCACGCCTGGCACGTGGGATCGAAATTGAACCGGAGTCCGGACGCTTTTTGCGGGATGGCGAGCCGCCCAAGGCCCTAGTTTTTGAGAAGTCGATTTCGAGATTATTCGATTTCTTATCGGTGCTGGTCCATTACAACCAGCAACGACGTTTTCCCAGTGAGCCACCGCCCGTGAACCTAATGGCGGCGTGGTTCAATGAAAACGACAGCCGGATTGTCAGTTGGCGGGATGAGACGACCCGTTTTACCTATCGACTGCTTGGAAGGATCTGGGCTCGAGCATTCAGACCGAAGAAGGATAGCAGCGGAATTGGAATACCTTCACCTATGCTGGTCGCGGCGTTGTTCTGGAGCAGGCTGCTTGAACGAACCGACGGAAAAATCACGGCTTGGTATGTTTGCTTCGATTCTTACGAAGCTTGGTGGGCGCGCAACTTGGTTCGTTTGAAGGGCAAGGGGTTCGCCTATGGCGAAATCCCCTTGCCGTCATTTCTTACCGATCAGCCCAACGGCAATCGATCGCCTTCGCTTTGGCCTTCGTCCCAGCCATCGGGCCGTTCGTCATAGCCGCGTGATTCCCAGTAGGCATCATTGTTGGGATTGAGCTGATTGCTGTGATTGTCGAGATCGTCTTGAGTAGCCATATATTCTCCTTTCACTTGGAACCCGATTTTCCGAAATTACGCGCGGCGGCGGCCTGCATGCGCGCAACTTGGCCGCCCGACGGCACCTTTCCACCGTGAGCTCGCGCATACGCGGCTTGTACACGAGCGGCTGCTTGCGGGGTTGTGGGGGCGGCGCTACCTTTGCTGCTGGAAGATTTGTTCATGATGAACTCCTTGGAACGTTGGACAATTGCCCTATGCAAGCGGCGATTGAATTGTTTCGCAGACGAGACTCCGGTTCGTTCCAAAAAACGGAAAACCTGACTATTTGCAACCATGTGCACTCGCTACATATCCCCCGACCAGGCCGCCGTCGAGCGCGCTTGGCACATCGGCCGGCATAATCAGATTCGCTGGGCTACGGAGCTGTTTCCCCGGGCGCATGGACCATTCCTGCGTCTAGGAGCTGGTGCCGGCCTCGATCTGATGGTCGGTATCTGGGGGCTGATTCCTTTCTGGTCGAAAACACCCGTCCTGAAATACTCCACGGTGAATTGCCGCTCCGAAGAAGCCAGCGGTAAGCCGACCTTTCGCGACGCCTGGCGCAATGGCCAGCGCTGCATCATCCCTGCCTTGTCCTTTGACGAACCTTGCTGGGAGAGCGGCAAGAATGTCTGGTGGCGGTTCCGGCGTGCGGATGGTCAGCCTTGGGGTTTGGCGGGGCTCTGGAATACCTGGGTGGATCCCTCAACCGGCGAGGTGATCGAGAGCTATACGATGCTGACGGTCAACGCCGACGCGCATCCGATCATGAACCGCATGCACAAGCCTGATCCGAAGCTACCGCCTGACCAGCAGGACAAGCGGAGCGTGGTGGCAATCGAGGAACGCGACCTGGAGCAGTGGCTGCAGGGGGGTATCGAGGATGCCAGGGCGCTGCTGTCGCCGCCTGCGGTTGAACTGGTGAACTGTGGGCCGGCCTGACGCCTGGCGGGCGATTCTGGGCGCCTTGCTCAGTCTTTGCTTGGCATTACCTGAACATGCCGAGACGTTCGCGGCTCGGGGTGGAACTCAGCAGGAACGCCTTCGGTGCCTAAGTGCTGCACGCGCCCATCTTGGTCGCACTCGGAATGTGGGCCTCAAGCCTGCCGCTCGCGCAGGAAGGGAAGGTCATTGTCACCGCAGTTCTTGCCATCCTGGCGAGCTTTATCGCAGGTGGCGCATTCCGCCGGCTACCACTCGCGCGTGAGATTTTCTGAGCCGCTTCCTGGGCAGTAATACGTGCTGCCGGCCACAGCCGGCCATTGGGAATTTGTCTTGATACCGGACATCCCTGCCGGCTTCCTGGGGTCGGACTTGCTGTACCGATGCGATCAAGCCAACTTCCTTGCCCCATCGCCAATTCCAGGGGCATAATAGTTGTATTGATATCAATTCATTTACGGACCCAGCGAGTTCGTTTAATAACTGTTGCCCCTCGAAAGCATGGACCTAGTTGATACTTTACGGAAAAAGATCGACGTATTCGATGAAGGCGAGTACGTCCCCGGATTAAAGGCTGTATTACTGCACATTGAAACTGCTTTCCGGCATCTTTCACGCGGCCAAGAAACCGATGACGATACAGCGTTCACCGACGCGATCTATCGAACGAATCAGGCGTTTGAAGGCAGTGTCAAAGAAGCCTATCGCGTCCTAGCGGACCAAGATCCTGCCAAAAAACGCCCCTACGACATTGAGAACTATCTCGAACAGAACAACATCTTTCGTAACAGAGTACTTAGTCAACTGACTACGTATCGTACTGAGTGGCGAAACCCGTCCGCACACGATTACAAGCTGGACTTTGACGAGAGCGAGGCATTTCTTGCCATAGTTTCCGTGTCAGCCTTCGCTTGTTTACTGCTCGATCAGATTGCTGAACGCCTGGCCTATACAAGATCGCAAGCGGAAGCCGAGGCGCAGAAGGCAACACTTGAAGCAAACCTAGCCAAGACCATTAACGCTGACTTGCTGGTTCGGGTAGCCGATCTACTAAATCAGTTCTGCGCAATTCACTTGCCCTCTGCCTCCTCGTCTGGGAAGGCGACTGAATCGCAAGTTATTGGCGCTCTTCACGGGTTCCTGTCGTCGGCAGCACCGGAGCTCACCGTCAAAACAGAGGCGCGATTGAACGCTGAAAAGCCGTTCCGGGCTGACTTGCTAGTTTCACGCGGGGAAGAGAAGATCGTCATCGAGTTAAAGCGGCGTCTGTTGAGGGCAAACTATGCCAATGCCGTCGCACAGGTCGAACACTACTTGCTGGTCGGGGGCATCAAGGATGGCATCCTGTTGTTCTTGCCTGAATCCCCTAGTGACATGGAGCGAATCAATACAACGATTGCAGGTATCGATGGCCGCCTTGTCGTGCTTTCTCCAGTGGGATCTAATCTGACGCTTAACCGGACGGCTTCTGACCTACGGCCTCCAGTCGCCAGTTAGCTCCAATGTTAGGCGTTATAGATGACCCCAGCACAACAGTTCGCTCACAATCTACAACGTGAATTTCGCAGCAGATCTGCGTCGGCGGCTTTCGGCGAGATTGCTCAGTTTCGTGCTCTAAAGGATGCCTTTGGGGCGTTGAAACCGAAGTTTCAAGTCGAGGAGTATCACGGAGCAAAGCGTCAGGTTTACTTCGACACTACCCAACCTTGGTTACGTCCTAGAGCTCGGTGCGAACTGTGTGATCTCCTTCTGATCACGTACTCTACGACAGGGCCTCGGCAGGTGAGGCTTATGCTTCTTCAGGCAAAACTCTCACGTAGGACCCACGATAAGCTTTGTTCGTCTCCGGGCCTTCAAAGTCACCCGACAGAGTTCCAGGGCAACTATGAGCAGTGGAATTTACTTTCTGCGAGGCCGAGGCTTGATCCCACTCGAGCCTTCATCCCGCCACCTGATCTTCTGCGAAAAGCAGTTGTGCCATCAATCGGTGCATTTGGCGTATTTCATCGTACGAGCTCTGGTCCAATCGACATGTTCTATGCGTCGGCAGACACCTTGCGGCCGGTGGGCTCGCCAACTACAAGGTACGGTAAGCTATCAACGACGATCGTTCCAAGCCTTCGCAGATTTAATGGCTTTCCAGATGAACCGCTGTGTTGTTGCCTCGTAACCTTTGCAGAAGCACTGTTCAAACTTCACTTAGGCACGCCGGTTGTGGCGGCCAAAGCCGCAGGGACTTTCATCAGGAATGAGCCCCTCACTTCGTTTGCTAGAGGCGTTTTGTCTAGCTACATACGCAATGAAGGAGCAAATTCGGTACTCGCCCCTGAGGTCTTGGAGCTTCTTGGTGATTCTACGGATAATGAATCAACGGACTATCCCATCCCAAGCTTGGTAATACTCAAGGGCGACGCGACAGACCATGACGCCTAACCCTGCGGTCGGGGTGTGGGCTTCACAGTTGGGATGCTGCGCCACTCACCAACAACTTTCCTGAACGTCTGCTTTTCTAAGCCGCCTACTTCCGCTTTGGGTCGAATTGAGCCGTTCAGATTCGGCACGACTCAGGGCTCAACTGCCATGTATTTCGCAGCAGAAAAGGGTGTGCGCGGCCAATAGCTGGTCTACGATTACTGTTTATTTATACAGTTATTGGGCCGGTTATGCAGGCGCAAGTAACCCTGATCCGGAGCTACGGCGCGAAAATCCCCGAGCGCGATCTACGAGGCATCAAGCCGCTAGTCGGCGATTTGCGCCTGAATAACCGGTGGATCTCCGAGACGCGCACAAAGCACGCCCTGGAGCTGCAACGGCTTGACGACCATACCGGACGCGATGTTATCGCCGTTTTGTTCGAGCCGTGCCTGGTGTCGATGCGCAATGCGACGATGTATTTTGTTGGCTATGAGGTTCTGCCCATCGAGGGCGGCAAGAAGGCGCTGGCGGTGCAGGAATGGCGGTGCAGTATCGACAAGCTTTGACTGTAGGCGATTGCGCAGCATTGCTGCTGTAGCGTCACCCGCACTGGAGCACTGCCCACTCCGTGCCCGCTGCCTCCCTACATCGGCGTGAAATATTTCACAGAAAGCTCAATTTAGCCCGTTCGGCCGGCAGTCTGGCTATGTCCATGGCTTAAAATCTCCCAGATATATATACGTGCAACAGCCAACACCGGCACCACCGTGCGCTACATGAAGTTGTATGGAGCAAGAATGCAGAACAAGAAACCCCTCGGCCTGGTGCTGATAGCGATCTATTGCGCTATCTGGGGAACCGCGATGATTCCCCTCGGTTGCATGTCGTCGATGGCTGCGGGTATCCCGGGCGTGCCGGCGTATACCGGCGCACTCGGTATGTTCGTCCTGGCTTTCGGCGTGGCGATGATTGCTGGCGCCTACGGCATCTGGACTGTCCAGCCGTGGGGTCGCACTTACAATATCTGGCTTGAACTGGCCACGGTACCGCTCAACTTGCTATCACTTGTCGGCCTGATGCCAGGTGGAAAAGTGACAGCCGGTGAGAGAATCACGGCGATCATCTGCCTCGTGCTGACCGTTGTCATCGTCAAATACCTGAGCAGCGATGGAATCAAACGCTTCTTCGGCCAGGATTCCATGGACACCTGGGCACCAGCCGAACCAAGGCTATAGCGCACATTACGCCAGCAATGACCAAGTCCGAGCTCATTGCCGTCGTCAGTGACCGTTTTCCGCAGTTGCTGCGTATCGACGCGGAAATGGCCGTCAATGAAATCCTCGGCGGTATCGCCCAGACTCTAGCCAACGGCGGACGTGTCGAGGTTCGGGGGGTCGGTGTTTTCAGCTTGAACTACCGGCCACCTCGGGTCGGAAGGAACCCGAAAACCGGCGAACCGGTGCGTGTCCCTGGCACATACAAACCGCATTTCAAGCCGGGAAAGGTGTTGCGGGAAGGCGTTAAAATCTAGCTTGCCCTGGCTCGATGCATCGCAGCATCTGTCGCGCCCGGTATTTGCTGGCTACCTGGGCCCCAACCCAAGGACATTGGAGAACTTGGAGCAGGGCAGGGCCAAGCCGAATGGTGGGGCCTTTTCTTTTGGTGCAATGTGGTTGCGTGGGCAGGATTTGAACCGACAGCGTCATCGGATCATTGGCGGATATCCGGCCTACACGGATTTGCAATCCGATTGATAACCGCATCGCTCCCAAATCTAAACGGCCAACGTACATCTCGTTACCTAGCAAGAATCTCAAATCCTGATTGGTATCTGAAATACCACTTTTAAACATTCCGGAGATATCGTGCCTCTTACCCCACTCCATCTTGCAGTCGGTCTTCCGGTGCGTCAGAAGATCAGTCTGAAGGCGTTCATACTAGTCAATATTTTGATCGACCTGGAGCCGGGGTTGGTGATGTTATTCGGAATGGACGGTCTGGGCTACTCCCTGCATCAAGGTGTGCACACCTTCGGGGGAGCTACTTTGGCAGCTTGTGTCACCATGACCATGCTGTTCACCAAAATCAAGCCAGTTCTGATGGCTCGGCTCTACGGTGCCTTCTGGGGAGCCTATAGCCACATCCTGCTAGATGCCCTGGTGCATCATGATGTGACACCATTTGGGCCATTCATGGCGGGTAATCCATTATTTTTGGATGTCTACCATGCGGTGTCGATCACCTGTGCTGCGATCCTGGCTTATTACCTAGCTCGTTGGGTGGGGTTACTTCGTATAGATGAAGTCGTTGGGACTTCGATGAAGCGTATCAGGGGGAAGTTCTTTTCACGCTGATTGTGCAAAGGAAGTCAGGCTATCCGGCATAGACTGGAAATCTTGTTCCTTGGACAAATGATCAATCCCGATAGCGTTGGCGTTGAGATCGCGCCGCATTTCTTCGGCATGCCAGTTATCAAGACAACCGATTTGCGAAATTCCAGATCGTTGCTATGTCCATTTCCCACCAAAAGGTTGGTATTACAAAATTGCCGGTTCTCTGGCCCCAATCAATCTGACTGACATTCCAAAACCAATCAAAGCCCTGTGCATCATTATGGGTATTCCAATCTGAAATCAAGGAGTTACAACCATGCATTCTATCAAATTTACTTGCGCCATTCTCATCACTCTGTTGATGGTTGGCTGTGCTGGCTACCAGCCCAAGCCAGAAATGCCTGCTGTGATGTACGAGCAGATTGGTGACTTCACTTACCAAGTTGTGCGCTGCAACGAAATGGGCATGATTACCCCTGAATTGGCAGCAACTGGAAGTATTGCCATTCAGACTCTGGTGCGTAGATACACCGTTGATGAAGGTCAATTGGTGGCTGCTGCTTCACGTACCCGTACAGTTGATCAGGCATCCTGCAACAAGGTGGCAATGGAGATTGCTACCTATCAACAACGCAGTGCAGCACAGCTTCGCTACAACGCACCTGCACCACAACCGAATTACTCGCTGCCTGGCCGCACCGTGTGCAATAACATCGCAGGCCAATTGCTCTGTTCTACCTACTAATCTCTACTAATTCCTTTATGAATTAGTAGCAATCTCGAAAGAAATCACCATGCAATGATTTACTGGTTGGGAATATCTGTTGATTGATGTCGCTAACAATTTTGGCCTTGATAAACCGCATCACGCCCCTCTGCTCCCAAAGCAGATGCGCGCTATGACTCCCGCCATAGCTTCCGCCAGTAGCCCCAGGGTCAGTCACCCGAACCCGGCAAGCTGGCGGGCGCGGAGCAATTGCTGGCGGAACGATGCCCGACCAATGCGGCGTTCCTTGGCAGCGATCGAAGGGCGATAGACCAGTTCGCCGGCCTCGGCATCGAAGCCAACCAGCCAAGGGAAAACGGCGTGTGCAGGCGCGTACTCGGTCAGATATTTCCAAGCCTCGGGAACAGTCGCATCAGGCCCCTTTGTCCTGCAGAAGGTTTGCAGCCAGTGGGTGAGCGGGTTTTTCGTCTTCGTCACATTTCGTCCTTTCAGTTCATCAATGGAGTATCGCTTGGCGCCCGCGCTTCGCTGGTAATCAGCGTGAGCAGCGCCTGCTCAATTCGGCCGGCCGTCCATTCGGCGCCAATGGCAGCAATCGCAAAATGCCGGGCAGCGTCGGAAGCTTCGGCGCTCATCGGCTTGGTGAATAACGCCCGCGCCTGGTCGGCTGCCTCGCGTGCCTGGGCGTGCATCTGTGACGCCATGCCGCGAAGTAATTCAAGGTCATCGCTGGCCATCGCCGCCCCCGGTCTTCACCGCTCGGTACCGGCAGTAACGCTGGTGCCGGTTCGGGTCTGGGATCTTCTCGACTAGTTTCCAGCCGACCAACCTAATCAACGACCAGGAGACTGCAGAATGGCTTCGCTTCGTAACCCAGATCAGTTGCGCCTCTGTCAGCGCCGCGCCGGTTCGCTGAAGCTCGGCAAGCACCGCAGTTGTCGCGCTGCCTGGTTGCGGCTTTCCAGGAGGTCTTGGGTTGTGTGTTTTCCGGGCCGGCTTGGTCGGGGTCACAGCAGCCGCCTGCTGCAACTGATGAAGAAATCCGAATGGCGAAGGAGGGCGCCCGTTGCGCATGTCATCTACCTGGCTGGCGAGCATTGTTGCCAGTACGTTTTGCTGGTTTTTTGTGGTCATGAAGTGTGCTCCATTTTTTTCGTGCTCAGAACGTCCATCCAATCCCCGAATGCTTCGGGCACCGCTACTTCGACGGACAAGCCGCGCATCGATAGTCGGTGCGCAGCGGAGTAGGCGGCCGCCTGGCCGGTGAAGTTGGGATCGTTGTCCGCGAAGATCGTCAGATGCTTGATGCCTTCAGGCGGCTCGAATGATTCGATTCCGCCAGCCGTCACACAGGACCAGACCGGGCAACCGAAAAGCTGCGCGGCGGCCAGCGCTGTTTCGATTCCTTCGGCAATGCCAAGCCAGTCGCCGGCTGGTGCAAGTCGGATCGCCGCGCCGACAATTGACTTGCCGGGCATCAGCTTCTTCGCAGACTCGACAGGCGCCTTGCGGCCGTCTTTCAGATACGTCCGGTGCAGCGTGGCGCCGTTCCCATCAGGCGCGACGACTCGGGCGACCAGCGCCGGGAATTTGCCGACGAACGCCTTGCCCTCGTAGTATGGAAGCGCAGGATGCAGGCGCAAGCAGGCGGGGGCGTTGCCCAGCGTCAAGCCGCGCCCGGCCAGGTAGCGCATGGCTTCATCGCCATCGGCAAGCGGTGCAGCCTCGGACCAGGCACGGCGCAGGCGATCAACCTTGTCCGCCTCATCAGCGGGGCGCGCGATGCTTCCAGGCTGCACGATACCGGCCGCCTGCTCGATCTCGCGGACTGCTGCCTTGAAGTCGAATCCCTTGGAAGCCATCACCAGATCGACACCCGAACCGGCGCCGCAACTGTTGCAGTACCAGGTCCCGCGCCCGTCCTTGTCATCGAACCGGAAGCGATCGCGGCCGCCGCAAACGGGGCAGGGGCAGTGCCGGCCGGATAGCTGGCGCTCATCGAGGACACTGAGTGAAGCAAGGATCCCGGGCCACTTTCCAGCGGCCACTTCGTGGATGCTAGGCCGCGGCATGGTCGCCCCCCTTCTGACGCTTGGCGTACGCGATCTGCCTGGACTTCACCCAAGAAACAGTTTCAGGGCTTGCCGGTTCGCTTCGCTCTTCCAGGTTGCGCGGCCACACACCGAAATATGATCTGTACTGATTCGCAGCCCAGCCGTGCCGATAAAGGCGTTTGACTTCGATCCAGAGCAGTTCGCTGAAAACCCGTTGCTTCTCCGCCTTCGTCGGCTGACGCTTGCGATCAACCTTGACCAGATCAGCGTCCTCGACTCGGACATCCTTGGGCGGGCGCTCGGGGGCGAACCCACACGACGGGCAGGCATGAACCCCTGGCGCCTTCATGTAGTGGCAGCTTGGGCACGCCTTCGGCAAGCGTTCTTCCGGCTTGCTGCTGCCTTCCTTGCGCGGCTTCCCGCGGTTGAGCTCGAGGGGCAGATCGTCAGTCGGGAATCCAAGCCTGGCGACGGTGCCGGAATGGTCAAGCAGTAGCGCCCGATCCTTGCCAGCGAATGGGCGAAGGACTCGCCCGGCCATCTGAATGAACCGGATCAGGCTCTTCGTTGGGCGCGCCAGGATCATGCACGTTGTCTCGGGCGCATCCCAGCCCTCGGCAAGAATCGCCACGTTCGACAAAACCCGGATCTCGCGGCGGTTGAACGCCTCGAGCACCGCCTTGCGCTCGTCGTCGTCCGCGTAGCAGTCCAGGTGCGCAGCGGGTATGCCGGCAGCGTTGAATGATTCGACGATATGACGGCTATGGGGGATTGATGTCGCGAAGCACACCGTCTGCATTCCGTTGGCCAGGCGGATCCAGTTGCGCACGATGTCACCAATCAAGTCGGGCTTATCGACAGCGCCGGCCAGATCTATCTCCGAATAGTCCGGTTCGCCGTGCGCATTGCGGCTTACCTTGACGCCGGATAAGTCCGGGGTCGATGGCGCAAACACATCGACGTCGACCAGGAAGCCCAGGTCGATCAATTCGCGGATCGTCGTGGCCTCGACCAGATCTTCGAACAGCGGGCCCTTGAGCTCCGGATAGTGCTTCCCAAGACCGATCGAGAATGGGGTTGCGCTAAGACCGATGACAGGTAGGGCGTTCAGCCGGAAGAGCAGAGCGCGATACTTGCTATTTCCCGCTACACCGTGGGCCTCATCGATAACGAGCAGATCAACATCGGGTAGGCCGCGCTTATGAACCGAATCGATCGAGCACACCAGGACTGACGCGCCGAGGTTCGCCGTGTTTTCGGCCTGGACGATTCCGTGCTGAATGCCGGCCTTCCAGAATCGCCGGCTCGTCTGCTCGACCAGGGCCTTGCGATTGACGACGAAGGCAACCCGTTTTCCCTTGGAGATCGCGCCGCGAATCATCGCCATCGCCATCTCGGTTTTTCCGGATCCGGTCGGGCTGTAGAGCATGACCCGACGATTCCCCCCAGCCAGCGAATAGCGGAGCTCGTCAAGCGCTTCGGCCTGGTATTGGCGGAGGGAGATTTCAGAAGTCATCGCCGCCCCCGTTGCTCAAATTTTCAGCGCCTATTTTTTGTGCAATCGGCCGCCGTTTACCTATCTCCGTAGAAACCCCTTCGTCCTGGCTGGGGAGGGCTGGGACAGAAGATGAAGATGAAGATGAAGGGCCGTCACTTTTGCTATCACCAAAGCCATCACTGACCCGATGGGTTGGTGAATAATCGTCACTGACCCGGTGGGTCGGTGAAGTGTTTGGTGATTGGTTTGGTGAATCACCAAAGCGCGTTCCCTTGCCGCGCTGTTTGCGGATGTGCTCGTCGCGCACCATCCGGCTCGAAAACCAAATTGGCCCCGGCTGCGCTGGAATGAGGGTCACAACCGGACCGTATTGGCGGGCGCTGTATGCGGCAAAGGCGAACGGCTCGTCAAGAACGGAGTCACTACCCTTCAGCACGCCCTTGCTAACCAAGGCTTGCAGGTCGTCGCGACTGCAGCCAATGGCGCGTGCAATGTCGATCAGTGGCCAGCGCAGGACACCGTATTGCTCGGAGTCGTGCATAAGGCACACCACATCAATCCAGGCGCCTTTCTCAGCGTGAGTGCAGCGGCGAAGGTTCGTATTGCCAAGCCAGTCGGCTGGGTAAAACTGGAAGGACGGTCGGCGCATATCACCCCCCCCACGCTAGAAGGGATGCGGCAACCAGCGGCCACGGAACAATTGCCGCCAGCGGCCACCAGGGCGAGAGCAGAAACACCAAACTTGTCGCCGGCGTGCGAAGCGTGGCAACTTGCGTATTGAGGCTTCCGACCAAAGACGCCTTGGCCCGCCGCTCCCCCGCTTCGGGCCTTTTTCTTTTCGCGGCCGCCGTTGTCATGCTGCGCCCCTGGCCTTGGCGCTCGATTGCTCAATGAAGCGGGCGATCGTCGATAGCTTCCAGCAGACGGTCCGCGCGCCAAGGCGAACGTCCGGGGGCGGGTACTTTCCGGATTTCACACCTGCAAACCAGCTCGAGCGGCTGATTGGGATCAAAGCCGGAATGTCGGATTTGGGATTTCGGACGATCTGAGAGACGCTGACCAGGACATCGATAGCGGGTAATGCGTGAGACATGGCAAAGCTCCTGCGTCGAGCAAGGCTGGAAACTGCTCGATGCGCCGGTTGCTTGCCGTGGCGCTTATGCCCGTTTCAGAGTTCGATCGATTGCGCTGCGGATCGCTCCGCTACCGTCGCCATCCCTGGACTTCCTTCCAGGACATAGGCCGGCCCGCTTTCGCGGTTCGCTGGACACGCAGCCTTTGCGACTGCTGTCTGCTGCCCTCAAGGGGCGCGCAAGATCGTAACCAAGCGATGCGATTGAACCATGCTTGCATCGTCCGTCAATGCTGGGTAGTCCAAAAACATCCGATCAGATAATCGCCACGCCATCCAGCATCTGGCGGGTCTGTTCGTGCTGAAGGTGCCCGTAGTGCTTATCGATCATGGCAGTGCTGGTGCCGGCCAGCATCGCTACCAGGCTCGTCTGCATGCCGCCGAGGATCAACTCGCTGATCGCTGTATGGCGCAGGTGGTACATGACCACATCTTGCGGCAGCTTTGCCTTGGTCACGGCTTCCTTGAATGGCTTCTTCCAGTCGTCTTTGCACCAGGATTTGCCGTAGCGGGTCGTTAGGATCTGGGCAGCGGGCATCTTGTCCTTGCAACTCTCCGCCATGAACGTGCGGGCGGCGGTCGATAAAGTGACGATGCGCCGGCCGGTCTTGCCATTAAGGATCATTGTCCCGTGCTTCTTGTCGAAGTCGGCCACGGTAGCTTTGGCTAGCTCACCTGGGCGGGCGGCTGTCAGCAGCAGGCCCTTGACCAAGGCTTTCAGATCCTCAGGGCAGGCGTTCAGCAGGGCGGTGCGATCTTGCATGCTCAGCATGCGCTCACGGCGCCGGCCTACGCCTCGGAATGGCGTGATTGTTTTCCAGCCTGCATCGGTTGCCACCAGGCGATCTTTCAGGGCCAGGTTTAGTGCAGCCTTGAACGATGCCAGGTTGCGGTTTGCTGAATCCTTGGACTTGCGCAGATCCTCTTCGTCGTCCGCTTCGTCGGTCGCCAGTTGCTTGTTCAACCAGCTACGGACATCGGTTGTCTTCAGCTTTGCCAGGGCAATCTTCCCGATAGGTGCCTCATACACCAGCCGCAGGAATCGGCTTTCGGCATCGGCTGAACTCTTCGCGCCTTTCTCCGTCTTCAGATGCTTGACGTACTCACGGCAGGCATCTGCTACGGTCAGATCGCCCTTGGTCACGCCCTGGTCGCGTTGTTTGCGCCAGGCGAGCGCAGCCTTGGCCGCTGCATCGTGATCGTCGAAGGTGCCCAGCGCGTTGTAATGTTGCTTGCCGTCTTCGCGCAGTCTGGCAACCCAGGTGCCTTCGCCCTGGTCTAGCTTGCGGTAGCCCAGGAAGAATCCTTCCTCGAGGCGGCTCCAGTACGGTTCGCGGCGGGGCGCCAGTCGTGCCCGTTGCGTCTTGGAATCGATCTTGGTTGCCATGTTTTTCTCCGTACGGAATCTGTACGGAAATTATACGCTGGACTTACTTGGATTAACATGGACGAAGAATCCAGACAAAACAAAGGATTGTGGCAACTTCATGGGGTCGGTTGGACTATGTTGGACCATAAATCCCGCCTTCACACGGCAGGGGTCACTGGTTCGAACCCAGTACCGCCCACCACGCAAAGAGGTCACTAAACCCGCACGGCTAAAGGCTTTGCGGGTTTTTTTGTTTCTACGCGTATTGCGAACTACACTGCATACATTGCGCTCGTGCCCATTTTGTGCCCACCTCGTGCCTGCTTTTCTGAAGCCGTGTACGTGAATCAACGAATCGGACTACTGCTCTTTGTGCCCCGTGGCAGATGGAATGTATTCGAAAAGGTCAGCGACATTGCACTGAAATAGGTTGCACAAGCCGTCGATCGTTTCTATGTCAATGCGGGTCGCGGTTTCATTGTAAAGAAGCGTAATCGTATTTCGGTGCAGCCCCGTTTCACGAGCCACATCGACGATTTTCAGTTTTCTTTCGCCCATCATTCGGGATAGGTGGCAGCGAATCAATTTCACCTCCTCTGCAAAAAAGTCATTCAGAACGACAAAAAGTTCTTGAAAACACTTTTTGCTATGTATAATTTCATTCAGGATGGCATTTTGACACAGCGCGTGACTTAATGAAATCCAGTGTGAATTCAACCATAGGAGAAGATGATGTCGCAAACCTACCTGACCACTGACGAGCTTTCCTCTCGGATCAAGTACGACCCATGCACCATTCGCGAACGCTTGAAGGACAGCGAGCGGGCGGTCGGCAGTATCACCAAGGCAGACATCCTTGCCTTCCGCGCAGATCTCGCCAAAGTTCAGGCGCGGGGCAAGAAGCAGGTACTGTCCAACCCACGGATCAACAAGATATTGAATCCGCTGCGGCAAATCCTTTGCGAAGCCGCCGACCGCTTTGATTTTCGCACGCCCTTCCAGAACATCAAACAACTCCGGGTCAAGCGGACCGACGTCGAGCCGTTCTCGCTCGAGGAAGTCAAAAAGATCATCGATACCGTCCGTCCCGACTTCAAGAACTACTTCACCGTCCGTTTCTTCACCGGCATGCGCACCGGTGAAGTCCATGGACTCAAGTGGAAGTACGTCGACTTCGACCGGCGCCTGATCCTGATCCGGGAAACCGTGGTCGATGGCGAGGAAACCTATACCAAGACCGATTCGTCGCAACGCGAAATCCAGATGTCGCAACTGGTCCATGACGCCCTGAAGGCGCAGGAGAAAGGCACACGGCAACTTTCCGACTTCGTGTTTTGCAATCGCGCAGGGCAGCCGCTCGACTACAAGAACGTCAACAACCGGGTGTGGAAACCCCTGTTGCGTCATCTCGGCCTGAAAGTGCGTCGTCCCTATCAATGTCGCCATACCGCCGCCACGCTCTG
>Ga0209202_1000582_pt1 | contig 28444 bp, 27 predicted proteins | sample AD_UKC032_MetaG_FD_184416 | JGI IMG/M metagenome (GOLD analysis project Ga0209202, IMG submission 184416) | Active sludge microbial communities of municipal wastewater-treating anaerobic digesters from USA - AD_UKC032_MetaG (SPAdes) (version 2) | ecosystem: Engineered > Bioreactor > Anaerobic >... | reverse complement strand
GGCACCTGGAGCTACACGCCGGCGGTCAACGACGACAGCGCGGTGAGCTTCAGCTACACGATCAGCGACGGCGCGGGCGGCAGCGTGGGCGGCAGCGCCACGCTCGACATCACGCCGGTCAATGACGCGCCGGTGAATACCCTTCCTGGATCGCAAAGCACCAACGAAGACACGGCCAAGGTGTTCGGCGTGGCCAACAGCAACGCCATCACGATTGCAGATGTTGACGGAGGGACGCTGACCACGACAGTCAGCACCGGCAATGGGGCGCTGACGGCGGTGACGGCTGGTGGCGCTACGATCACCAACAACGGTACCGCCAGCGTGACGATCCAAGGCACGGCAACGCAGATTAATGCGGCGCTGAACGGCCTCTCCTTCGCCCCGGCAGCAGACTACAACGGACTGGCGACGCTGACGGTGCTGACCTCTGACGGCACGCTGAGCGACAGCGACAACATCACCGTCACAGTCATTCCTGTGGCCGACATCATGTCTGACGCAGTGAGTACCAACGAAGACACGGCGCTCACCTTCAACGCCATCACCGGTGTGGGTGGCGGAAGCGCAGACAATTTCGAGAACGCTGGGCGGGTGGTCAGCGGGGTGACGCAAGGTGCACACGGCACAGTAACCTTCACGGCGGCCGGCGCATTGACCTATACGCCAAACGCAAACTACAACGGGGTGGATAATTTCACCTACACGGTGACCTCGGGTGGCGTGACTGAAACGGCGACGGTCAATGTCACGGTTAATCCGGTTAATGACGCGCCAATCGGTCTTTCGGATAATTATTCCGCTGTCGAGGGATCATTGGTCGTCCGTGGGAGCGTTCTTGCCAACGATTCAGATGAAGAATCTTCGCAAGCGTCTCTTGTTGCAGTGGAGTTCGCTGCCTCGGCTGGCGGTACTGCGGTGGCGGCGAATGGAACGAACACCATCACAACCGCGTTTGGCGGGACCGTTACCCTTCGTGCCGATGGAACATTCGATTATGTTGCACCGGTGCGGAACCATGCGGATGCTGTTTCAGACGTGGATAGTTTCGTTTATCGCGTTGGGGATGGTTCGGCGTTGTCGGCTTGGACTACCGTGAGCATTGCGGTTACGGACACTGGTATTGTTGCCAACGCGGATGTCGATAGTATCGGCATCGCTGGAAGTATCAGTGGGAACGTGATCACGGGTGCCGGTGGTGCTGGCGGCGGTGCCGATGTCTTGGGAGTCGATTCACCGACAACGATCACAGCGGTAAGTTTTGGCGGAACCCCAGCGGTTTACAATGCAGGAATCGGTACGTGGAACGTGGATACGAGTAACGGGCTGCTCACCCTGCGACCTGACGGCAGCTACACCTACACTTCCGATTACCGGAACGTGGCGGTGGCGGCCAGCAGTGATCTAGCTGGGTGGACCGCCGCCGGCGTCAGTTATTATGGTTTTGACGGCGGAACCCCGCTGACTCCTTTTGTAAGCGGTGTTGCCGCCAACGGCTTGAATCTCGGTTCGCTGACGGCGACCCAGGCTGGCTATGTCAGGTTCAGGGATAACATGGGCGTTGACAATGACGGTATCGGGGTCGAGAGCACCTCCGGGACTAGCAACAACAATCGCATTGAGAACAATGAACACCTCGTGCTCAATGTGGGGATCGCGAGCCGTGCTGCCAGCGTGACGCTGACCGATTTGGGTGCTGGCGAATCTGCGACCTGGAACGCTTATGCGGCCGATGGGGTGCGGGTCGGTACAGGTACGATTAACGGGGCTTCCGGAAACATTGTGACTTCCGCGATCAACACCGCCCAAGCTTTCCAGTATCTTGTGTTCTCGGGTGGCGCCAGTTCGACATATCGGGTCAATGGCCTCAGCGCCCAGGCTGACCTTACCGGCGTGACGCCCGATGTCTTCACGTACACCCTGACCGATGCCGACGGCAGCAGTTCGATAGCGACGCTCACCATTACGACTGACAACGTACCCGAAGCGCCGGTGAATACCTTGCCGACTACCGCCCAGACAACCCTGGAGGACACAGTTTTCATATTGGGCACGGCAACCGGCAACGCCATTACGGTTGACGACGCCGATGGCGACGCCTTGACGACGACGCTGACCGTCGCCAATGGCACTTTGACTGCGCTTAATTTTGCCGGGGCAACGATTACCGGTAACGGCTCCGGTTTGGTCACCATCAGCGGAACGGCCGCTGCCATCAACGGAGCGCTGAACGGGGCGACCTTCAGTCCGGCGGGTAACTTCAGCGGCACGGCGCAGATTGCCGTCAGCACCAGCGACGGTGTGGCGACGGACAGCGATACGCTTTCGATCACTGTTGTGCCGGTGGCGGATACCCCGAGCCTCAGTTTTGGTGCCTTGGTTTATACCGCTACGAGCATTACCTCAGCCAATGCCACGACGACGACCAACGGCTTTAACATGCTTGCCAAAAATCCCAATGGCAGCGCAGGGGCGATTAGCCTCAAGACAGGCAGTCCAGACGGATTCGGTGTGTCGGGGGCTGCATCTGGCGATACGACTGAGCTTGGCTACCTCGCCGGGGTAGGCTCCGAGAGATTGGTGGTCAATTTTGACAACCTTGTCTCGTCGGTCGATGTGTCATTTGCATGGCTTGCTGCTGGCGAAAGATATTCGGTGCAGTTCCTTAACGCCGGCACCGTGGTGGGGGGTTATACGAGTTCCATCGGTGGTACCGATGGCGTCGATGCGATCACCACGCTAAAGCCGGTTAGTGGCGCTCAATTCAACCAGATCGTATTCAGTGCGCCCGCTGGTGACAATGACTACCTGATCAACAGGATTGTCTTCGACAGAGTCACCAGCAGCGGCGCCAGTACCGTGAACACCGATGACAATGGTGTTGTCAATCTGGGTTTGACCTCTTCGCTGGCGGATGCCGATGGTTCGGAATCGCTCAGGGTTGTTCTCAGTGGCATTCCGTCCGGATTTACGCTGAGCGATGGCACCAATTCATTCACTGCCACGGGTGCCACAGGTACCACCAGTAGCGCTGATGTCACGGGTTGGTCGATATCCTCGATCAAGCTCATTGTCCCCGCTAACGTACAAGGCACAGCGCATTTGACGGCCACAGCGACAGCCACCGAAACTTCAAATATGGATGCCGCCTCCGTCTCGAGAACGGTCGATGTGGTCATCACGCACCCGCAAACCAGTGCGGTAGATACGGTCATTACCAATACGGATCTTGGTACTGCATTTACCGTTTCGATGTCGGCGTTTTTGTATAACGACGTGGGTGCGGCCAGCATCACTGCAATATCGTCGGCTAGCGGTCTAACCGCAAGCCTGAGCGGCTCAAACGTTGTTATCAATGATGCAAGCCCCGCGGGCGGATCGTTTAACTACTCTGCCTCGACCAGCGTGTTTGATCTCGATACCAATTCGACGGTTGTCAGGACATCGACGGGTTCGGTCACGGTTAGCCAAGATGCTGTTGGCACCATGGATGGCACGACGGTCGATAATATCCTCGTTGATACATTGACTGGCGCTACAACTATGGATGGTGGCGCCGGTAACGATGTCCTTGTCAGCACCGCTGCCAGCGGTGGCGACATACTGATCGGTGGCGCCGGCAACGATCTGCTGACCGGCGGAGCGGGTGCCGACACCTTCCAGTGGAATTTTGCGGACCGCGGCACCCTGGCGAACCCCGCGCGCGATGTCATTACCGACTTCAATACGGCGGACTTCAACACCGGTGGCGGCGACCGCCTTGACCTGCGCGACATCCTGCAAGGGACGGCGACGACGGTTGCGGCGCTGGATAACTACCTCGACTTCTCCAAGCAGGGGAGCGACACCGTGATCAACGTCCGTCCGACCGGCGCAGGTGGGGCGATGACTCAGCAGATCGTCCTCCAGGGTGTCGACCTGACCCAGAGCGGAACCCTGACGACCGACCAGCAAATCATTCAGGATCTGTTGACCAAGGGCAAGCTGATCACTGACTGACGCCTGTTGCGGTCGACCATCAAAAAGGGGCGATTTTCATCGCCCCTTTTTTTGTTGACCGCGGTGGGTGGAGTCCCGGATCAGCCCTCGTGCTTGCGCAAATTCGCCACGCTCGGAATGTGAATCTTCCTGCCCTCGACGACGATCAGCCCGAGTTCGGTCAGTTCGTGCAGGATGCGCGAGAAGTGTTCCTGGGTCAGGTTCAGGCGGGAGGCGATGACGCCCTTGTTGGTCGGCAGGGTGACGGCGACGTTGATGCCGTTCTGGTCTTCTTCCGACAACTCGCGCAGCAGGTAGCCGATGATGCGCTGCTTGCCGGAGTGCAGCGAGTAGGATTCGACGTCGTTCATCAGCTGGTGCAGGCGCATGGCCATGCCGGCCAGCATCTTGCGGCACAGGTTGTGGTCGCGCGCCAGTTCGTCGAACACGGCGTGCTTCGAGACGTGCAGCAGCAGCGAGTCGGTCAGTGCCTGGGCGAAGACGATGTAGGGCTTTTCCATGAACATGATGGCTTCACCGAAGCTCTGACCCTGGGTCAGGATCTCGACGACCTTTTCGTTGCCCTGCGCCGAGGTGAAGGCCAGCTTGATCTGGCCGTAGACCAGCAGGTGGAAGCCGTTGCAGGGGTCGCCCTTGTGGAACAGGATGTCGCCCTTGCTGGCGTGGATTTCGCGCGTGCCGTGGGCGATGCGGGCAATTTCCTCGGGGGCCAGCCCGTTGAAGAGCGGAATGTGCGTCAGCAGCGCTTCGATGTTGATCGGGTGGTTGGAGTTCATTTTTGATTTTCGCTAAATCCGGGTGCCGCGATGGTGTCACTCGCCTAGTGCTGAAACAATACTCCTTTATGACTATTTATTGGCGTGTGAGTTGCGCATAAAGGAGCGGCAGGCGGCGCGGCAGTTCCTCGGGCTTGCGGATGACGCAGAAGCCGGCCGGGCCGAAGAGGTAGGGCAGGTAGGCGCCGGCCTCGCGGTCAATGGTGACGCAGAAGGGGGTCAGCCCCAGGCGCCGCGCTTCGTGCACGGCCATCCGGGTGTCCTCGATGCCGTAGCGCGAGTCGTAGAGGTCGAGGTCGTTCGGCTTGCCGTCGGTGATGATCAGCAGCAGGCGGCGGCTGGCCGGTTGCTCGGCCAGAATGGCGGCCGACTGGCGCAGCGCGGCGCCCATGCGCGTGTAGAAGCCGGGTTTGATGGCGAGGATGCGGGCGCGGGCGGTGGCGTCGTAGCGGCCGTTGAAGTCCTTGAGCAGGTGAAAGCGGATGTTCTGCCGGCGCAGCGAGGAAAAGCCGTAGATGCCGAATCGGTCGCCGGTTGCGGTCAGCGCCTCGGAAAAGAGCAAAAGCGAATCACGGATGACGTCGACAATGCGGTGGCTGTCGGAAATCCAGGCGTCGGTCGACATCGACAGGTCGGCCAGCAGCAGGCAGGCAAGGTCGCGCTCGCAGCGGGCCTGGGCCAGGTAGCCGCCGGTTTCGGGCGTATGGCCGCTGGCGCGGTCGGCATGGTTGCGCACGCAGGAATCGACGTCGAGTTCCGGGCCGTCGGGCTGGGCCTTGAGCCAGCGGCGCTGCGGGGCAAGGGCTGCGAACTGGCCGCGCAGCTTGCGCGCAGTGGCGGCGAGTTCCTCGGGCAGCGCGGCATGGCCGGCGTCGCTGGCAAGCATCGGCTGCAGGTGGCAGTGCCTCGGGAGCAATAGCGCCTTGCGGTAATCCCATTCCGGCAGCGCGACGCCGGGGCCGATCGGCGTGTCGTCCTCGGCGGCCGAGGGCAGGTCGAGGTCGAACTTGACGCGCGATTTGGCGGTCTGGCCGTCACGGGTCAGCGACAGCTTGTCGAGGTCCTTGGCCGCGTTGCGCGCATTCGGATCTTCGTCTTCATCGAAGGCGCGATTGACGCGCACGTATTCCGCCCAGGTCGGGATGCTCTCGGCACGGAACATGGCGAGCATCGGTGCCTTGTTGTCGGGTGTCTCGACCTGCTCGGCCTTGTGGGCTTCCTTTTCTGTTTCGGCACTGCCGCTGCCTTCAGGGGGCAACTGATCGCCGGGGTCGGCGACCTTGCCGGGCAGCACTTCTTCCGCGGCAATGAGCCACAGCAACACCGGCTGCGGCGGGCGCGACTTGCGGGAATTGAGCGGCGGCAGGCCGTCGACCGCAGCAGGCTGTTGCAGGGCCTGGCGAATGGCGTTTTCCTGCGCGGCTTCGTCGGGCTGCAACTGGGCGGGATCGATGCGCTCGGCGAGATGCGCCGCGACCAGGCGCCGGTAACGCGGGGCGAGGCCGGGATAACGCGCGAGTGCGGCCTGGCTCGCCAGCTGGTTGCGAATGAACCAGGGCTTGTTGGGCGCGACGTCGCTGGCGGCGAGCGCGGCCAGCCACAGGTAAAGGTCACGGTTGAGTGATTTTTCCGGGAAGGCGGCGATTTCCGGCGGCAGGCGCAGGGTTTCGGCGTCGCGCCGGGCGTGCGCGACCTTCTCGCCGCTGCCGGCCACGCGCTGCAGCCAGCGGCGGCGGGCGCCGTGCTGCCCGGCGGTGGCGGCCGCGACTTTCAGGCCGGGGTCACCACCAAAGGCGCGGAACAGGATGCCGGCAGTTTTTTCGACTTCGGCGAGTTTGACGGCAGCCTCCGGATAATGCCCGGCGGCTGCCTTGGTGACCCAGTTATGCCAGAGCTTGCCGATGAATTCTTCCATGTCAGGCCTTGCCCCCGGCATCTTCGTCGACGTTGGACAGGGCCGAGAAGCGTGCTTCGTTGCGCCGGGCGTCGTCCTTGCTGACCCAGCGCAGCAACTGGCCGTCGGGGTTGTTGCGGTTGACCGTGCCACAGGCCGAAATACATTGGCCGCATTGGGTGCAGGCGAACATCCAGCGCTTGACGTTGCGCGGCTTGAGGCGCATCGGGCAGACGGCGTCGCAGGCCGAGCCGTTGCCGTTGAGGCAGGATGCGCAGTCGGTCAGGCGGTCGCGTTCGAAGCCGACGACCATCGCCTGCTTGTTGCCCATCCAGGCAAAGCTCTGAAAGATGCCGATGGCGCAGGCGTAACGGCAGAAGAGGTGCCGGGCGAAGAGGAATTCGAGGGTCAGCACGGTGGTGGCTGCGGTCAGAAAAATTACTTCGTAGCGGCTGAGCGTGAAGGTGAACAGACCGTGGTACACCTGAAACGGCGGCATCAGGTAGGTCAGGCCGACGACCGCCCAGGCGAAGGCGAAGCCGATGGCCGCGGGCACCACGACGAACCAGTAGCGCTTGTCGCGCGGGGCCGGCGTTCCGTCCGGCTCCCAGGGCGGGGTTTCCTTCTTGTCCCAGATCGAATGTTTGCCGGTGGCGAAGAGCATCAGGCGGTTGATGGTCTCGACCACCGAAAAATGCGGGCATAGCCAGCCGCAATAAAGTCGTCCCCATTTCCAGGCGACACCGATGATCAGGGCCAGCGTGCCGAGTACCGGCAAAAACAGGTAAAAAATCAGGTTGACCGCAGCCGTGCCGGCGTCGACCCGCCCGGCGATCAGGTCGTCGATGCCAAGGTGCCACGGCATGGTCAGGAAGTAGGCATGGCGCTCAGTCAGGTCGTAGCGGAAGAGATCGAAGATTGGCGTCAGCGTAAACAGCGCGAAGAATCCGATCTGCGCCCAGACCCGGTAGCGTTGCAGCGCCGGCTTGCTCATGGGCTGCGCGGGCCGATCAGCGGGAAGCGCCAGGTCTGGCCGGCCATCGCCTTGATCAGGCCGTACATGCCGAAGAGGACCAGCGTCGAGTGAATGCAGGTGAAGTAGAGGATGACCGCGACCCAGGTGTATTCCCAGTAGAGGCCCCCGACCAGGATGAGCAGGGCGGTCAGCGAGACAATCAGCAGGCCGCCCCAAAGGCTGACGAAGGTCGTCTGCTTCAGGTGCTGACGGGCCAGCGGCGGCGCGCTGTCCTTGTTCTGCAGCCACAGCCAGAGCAGGATGGCGAAGCCAATACCGGGCGCCAGCAGCAGGTTGATCAGGAAGAGGGCTTCGGCGAGGACGGCCAGGTTCTGCCCGGGCTTTTCCTCGGTAAAGCCGAAATTATCGTCCGAAGGTCGCATTGACGATTTCCATCAGCGCCTCGACGGTTTCCTCGTCGTCGGTCAGGCTCTCGACCAGCGCGGCACGGCAGGCGGCGCTGACGTCGAAGCCGGACTTGATCAGTGTTGCGGCGTAAACCAGCAGGCGCGTGCTGGCGACTTCTTCCAGGTCGCGGTCCTTGAGGGCGCGAAATGCCTTGGCGATACCGACCAGTCGCTTGGCGAGGTCGGCGTCGCAGCCGGTTTCGCCGATCAGAATCGAGATTTCGCGCTCGGCGCCGGGGAAGTCGAAGCGCATCGAGACGAAACGCTGGCGGGTAGACGGCTTGAGGCCTTTCAACAGGTTCTGGTAACCGGGATTGTAGGAAACGACCAGCATGAAATTGTCGGGTGCTTCCAGCGTTTCGCCGGTACGGTCAATGGGCAGGATGCGGCGGTCATCGGCCAGCGGGTGCAGTACGACGGTGGTGTCCTTGCGCGCTTCGACCACTTCGTCGAGGTAGCAGATGCCGCCTTCGCGCACGGCGCGGGTCAGCGGACCGTCGCACCAGTAGGTGCCCTTGTCGGAGATCAGGTGGCGGCCGACCAGGTCGGCGGCGGTCAGGTCGTCGTGGCAGGCCACGGTGTACAGTGGCAGCTTGAGGCGGGCCGCCATGTGGGCGACGAAGCGCGTCTTGCCGCAGCCGGTCGGGCCTTTGATCAGCAGTGGCAGGCGTTCGTGAAAGGCGTGCTCGAACAGCGAAATTTCGTTGCCGGAAGGTTCGTAGAAGGGCAGCTCGGTCATTTGAGAGAGATCCAGTAAGCAAGCAGAATCAGGCTGGCGACGAGTATAAGCCAGCCTTCGAGCAGGGCGCGCCAGAGCCGGGGTGCCTCGCGCAATTCCATGAAGTCGAGGATGACCAGGCGGCCCTTGACGAAGGCGATGAGCAACATGGTGACGATGGCCAGCGTACCGGCGGCGCCAACCTCGCCGAGATACCAGGTGATGGCAGTGGCGATCATCATGATCAGCCAGGCGCGGTGGGCGGGGTTTTTCAGGGCGTTCATCAGCGCATCACATAAACCAGTGGAAAGAGGACGATCCACAGCAGGTCGACCATGTGCCAGTAGGCGGCACCGCTCTCCAGTCCATGCGCGTCATGGCTGCCATAGGCGCCCTTGCGTGCCTGAAACCAGAGGATGGCCAGGATCACCATGCCGAGAATGACGTGCATGAAGTGGAAAAAGGTCAGCGAGATGTAGAACATGTAGAAGGTGTTGGTCGACAGCGAAATGCCGGCGCCGAACTTTGCCGCGTACTCGAATACCTTGACCACCAGGAAGCCGGCGCCGCACAGAAAGCCGAGCAGGATGTTGCGCGGCACGCCTTTCACATCGTCGCGGTGGGCCGCCTGGACGGCAAGAACGACGAACCAGGAGCCGGTGATCAGGAGTACGGTGTTCAGTGCCCCGGCATTACGGTCGAGCGTCTGCTGGTAGAGATTGAATTCCGCGACATGGCTTGCCCGGGCGAAGGCATAGGAGGCGAAGAAGACGGCGAAGGCCAGCAGTTCGGCGAGAATGAAGAACCAGATGGCGAGGTCGCCGGGGAGCCGCCGCGAGGCGGCGAGGTCCGCGGGGTGTGTGACGGCGAGAGGCTGCATGGAGAGAGATCATACAGGTCGCTCCATCAGCGGGAATTGATGTGGCCTAAATGCGACTACATCAAGAATTTCCGGGCCGGCGCTGGCGGCCGGATCGAATTAGAATCCGCAGCAACGAGGAAGGGAGGCGGCATGGTTGGCAGCGGCGTGTTTGTCCTTGGCGTGTTGCGTGCGCTGGTCGAGGTGGCCGGGTTGTTCCTGCTCGCCCAGGGGGTTCTGTATCTGCTGGCAGGTGCCGGGCGCGAGCGCAATGTCGTCTACCAGGGCTTTCGGATCGTTACCCGGCCGGTAATCAGGATGGTGCGTTTTATTTTGCCGCGCCGCATTGTTGACCGCCATGTGCCGGTCGTTGCCTTCTTCCTGCTCTTCTGGGCATGGATCGCGCTGGCTTATGTGCGGCGCCTGATCTGCGTGGCCAACGGGCTGGCTTGCGGTTAAACCGCGCAGCCGGCGGCGACAGGCGAAAAAAAGCGCGAACCCGGGGGCTCGCGCTTTTGGCTGGTTCAGTTAGCCCGATCAGGCGGTCTTCTCTTCGTTGCCTTTGACGAAGAAGCTGATGATGTAGATCACCAGGCCGATCAGGAAGACCACGCCGCTCCATTCACGCATCCAGTAGAACAACGCGATCTTTTCCTGCGCCGCCATGAACGGCAGCGGGGTGTCGGAAACGCGTTGCAGCCAGACTTGCAGGATGCCGGCGGCGGTCAGGAATAGCGTGATGAAGGTAATCGCGATGGTCATCAGCCAGAACGCCCACATTTCCATGACCTGGGCCTTGTTGCTGTTGGCAGCACGGCCGCGCAGGATGGGCATGGCGTAGGAGATCATCATCAGCACCACCATCACGTAGGCGCCGTAGAACGCCATGTGGCCGTGGGCAGCGGTGATCTGCGTGCCGTGCGTGTAGAAGTTCACCGGTGCCAGGGTGTGCAGGAAGCCCCACACGCCGGCGCCGAGGAAGGCCATCACGCCGGTACCCAGCGCCCACAGCACGGCAGCCTTGTTCGGATGCTCGCGACGGCGACGGTTCACCATGTTGAAGGCGAAGACGGTCATGGCGAAGAACGGAATCGGCTCCAGCGCGGAGAAGATGGAACCCCACCACTGCCAGTATTCCGGCGTGCCGATCCAGTAGTAGTGGTGACCCGTACCGATGATGCCGGTGATCAGCGTCAGGGTGACGATGACGTACAGCCACTTTTCGATCACTTCACGGTCAACACCGGTCGTCTTGATCAGCACGAAGGCCAGGAACGAACCCAGGATCAGTTCCCAGACGCCTTCCACCCAGAGGTGCACCGTCCACCACCAGAAGAACTTGTCGAGAACGACGTTAACCGGGTTGTAGAAGGCGAACAGGAAGAAGACCGCCAGGCCCCAGAGGCCGATCAGCAGCACCGTGGCAATTGCCGTCTTCTTGCCCTTGAGCACCGTCATGGTGATGTTGAACAGGAAAACGAGCGCCACGATCACGATGCCGACCTTGGTCGGCAGTGGCTGTTCGAGGAACTCGCGGCCCATGGTCTCGACCAGGTTGTTGCCGGTCAGCTCAGCCAGGGTGGCGTACGGGACGGCCAGATAGCCGACGATCGTTGCCGCACCGGCGACCAGGAAAATCCAGAACATCAGCAGCGCCAGTTTCGGGCTGAACAGTTCGGTTTCGGATTCCTCCGGGATCATGTAGTACGCGCCACCCATGAAGCCGAAGAGCAGCCACACGATCAGCAGGTTGGTGTGGACCATGCGGGCCACGTTGAAGGGAATGGCAGGGAACAGGAAGTCGCCGAGCACATACTGCAGGCCAAGAATCAGGCCAAACAGGATCTGACCGACAAACAGGCCGATTGCCGCGATGAAGTAGGGTTTTGCAACCGCTTGCGATTTGAATTGCATAGTTCAGTTCTCCTCTCGATCAGCCTTGGTCGTTGGGCGGCCAGTTGGCATCGTTGATCGAATTGACGTGCTTCAGGAAGGCCACGATGGCATTCAGCTGCTCGTCGGTGAAGTTGAACTGCGGCATGCTGCGGCGACCCGGAATGCCGTCTTTCGGCCGGCTCTGGATAAAGGCCTTGGTGCCTTCGTCACCGTAGCGGACGACCACGTTGCCCAGTTCGGGGGCAAAGTAGGCGCCTTCACCCATCAGGGTGTGGCAACCGATACAGTTGTTAACTTCCCAGAGCTTCTTGCCTTCGGCGATTTGCGGCGTGATGTTGGCCCGCATGTCGCGTTTGGGAAGCTGCGAATGGGTGTCGAAGGACAGCGCAAGGAACAACAGGAAGAAGAAGACGGTCCCCCCGTAGAAAATGTTCCGCGCCATCGATTTGGTGAAAGCGCCACTCATTGTTTTCCCCCTTTCGGAAATTGTTTGGCGGTCCGATGTTAGGTTGGGGAGCCTGCCGGGACTTTGATATCGGCTAAAAATCCGCGCGCAACGGCACAATAAAGGCGCCCGCGTTGCCTATTTCAGCTTGCGGTACAGCGTCTGCCGGCTGATGCCCAGCTGCCGGGCGGCGGCGGAAAGGTTGCCGCGGCTGGCTTCCAGTGCATGCTGGATGGCCGAGCGGGAAATTTCTGCCAGGTTGCCGGAGGCGTGGATCGCCGCTGTTGCCGTCTGGCCGGGTGTCTGTTGCAGTTCATCGATCAGGTCGTCCGGCAGATGCGGCCAGTCGATGCGGTTTTCCCCGGGGTCGAGCATGGCGACGGCGGTGCGCAGCACGCTCGCCAGCTGGCGCAGGTTGCCGGGCCAGGCGTAGGCGGCAAGGCGGGCGAGCAGTTCCGGCGCCAGATGCAGGCCGGCGTCGTCGGTCAGGTCGAGCAACAGCTTTTCGGTCAGCGCCGCGAAATCGCTGCGTTCGCGCAGCGCCGGCAGATTCAGCGTCAGGCCATTGAGTCGGTAATACAGGTCGCTGCGGAATTTGCCCTGCTCCGACGTTTTGCGCAGGTTGCAGTGGGTGGCGCAGATCAGCGCGAAATCGACCTTGACCGGTTGCCCGCCGCCGAGCGGCGTCACCTGCCTTTCCTGCAAGACGCGCAGCAGGCGGGTCTGCATGGCGAGTGGCATGTCGCCGATTTCGTCGAGGAACAACGTGCCGCCCTCGGCCTCGCGCAGGCGGCCGGGGCTGCCTTCCTTGCGGGCGCCGGTGAAGGCGCCGGGACTGTAGCCGAACAACTCTGCCTCGATCAGGTTTTCCGGCAGCGCGGCGCAGTTGATGGCGACGAAGGGACCGTTCTTCTGCGGCGAGGCATCGTGAACGGCGCGCGCGAACAGTTCCTTGCCGACGCCCGATTCGCCATGCAGCAGCAGGGGAATTGGCTTGCCGACGATGCGCCGTGCCTTGTCGGCGGCGGCGCGCCAGCGGAGGTCGCCGGTATCCAGTTTGCCCAGCGCATCGACGGCGGGTTTTTCATCAAGCCGTTGCGCCTGTGCCGTCAGGCTGCGCTCGGCATGCAGCATGCCGTAGAGCACGCTGCCGTCATGACGGCGCAGCAGGATGGCCTGCTGCGGTCGACGGCGAAAAACCGGCAAAATCTGCTCGAGCCGGGCATCGAGCACCCGGGAAAGCGGCGTCGCGCCGATGTCGACCGCGGCCAGGCCGAGCAGGGCGAGCCCCTGACGGTTGGCGCCGACGATCCAGCCATCATCGGAAAGCGCGACGATGCCCTCGGCGACGCTGCCGATGCCTTCCGGGTGCGGGTGCAGATGCAGGCGGATGTGGCGCTGGCAGGCGGCGGTGACGAGGCGGTTCTCGATCATCATCGCCGCCGTATTGACCAGCCCCAGGGTATGCGGGTGCCGGCTGCGCTGGTCGCCGGATATGTCGAGCACCCCGAGCAGTTCGCCGCTGGCGGAAACGATGGGCGCGGCGGCGCAGGTCAGGAAACCGTTGCGCTCCAGATAATGTTCGGAACCGTGGATCTCGACGCCGCTGGCCTCGGCCAGCGCCGTACCGATGGCGTTTGTGCCGCGCTGTTGCTCGTGCCACGAGGCGCCGGACATCAGCGCGACGCGTTCGGCCTTGCCGAGAAAGTCGGTATCGCCCAGCGTGTGCATCAGCACGCCGCGCCGGTCGGCGAGGATGACCATGCTGTGGCTGTGGCGAACTTGCTCGAACAGGTATTCCATGACTGGCCGCGAATGGCTGAGCAGTTCGTGATTACGCGCCAGTGAGCGCTGCAGTTCGGAGCCCGACAGGTTGTCGGTGCCGGGCAAGCGCCCGGTCGGCGATAGTCCGGCGGCCAGGCTTCGGCGCCACGAGCGGGCCAGCCGTTCGTCGATGGCGCCGTCAGGGAAGCTGCCGTTTTCCAGTAGCTGGAGCCGGGCCTGCCGCAACAGCGGGGCCGGTACCGGGGTATTCGTGCGCATCGGTTTCGTCTCCTCGGCGGGTCGGGGCCCGCTTTTTTGCCGAGTATAGGGTGCCGGGCGGGCGAAGCAATAGAAACCGGCGCTGACGCCGTCTGACTGTTCCATTTTGTGACAACTGTGGCGGGACGAGACGTTGCGTCACCGGTTACGGTCGACGGCGAATTTCTGATGAAATTCACGGAATCAATGACTTGCGGAAATTTTTCTGGCTGGCACGGCGCTTGATATGGGTAATGGCCCGAAAGGGAATCAATTTACCAATCCGTAAAAACCATCTGGAGACGACATGATCTATGCAGCCCCGGGCGCCACTGGCGCCAAGATTTCCTTCAAGACCCGCTACGACAACTTTATCGGTGGCCAATGGGTGCCGCCGGTCAAGGGGCAGTACTTCGATGTGCTCACGCCGCTTTCCGGCACGCCCTATACGCAGGCGGCCCGCTCCACTGCCGACGACATCGAACTGGCCCTCGATGCCGCGCACGCCGCCTTTCCGGCCTGGGGCAAGACCTCGCCGAGCGAGCGTTCAAACATCCTGCTCAAGATCGCCGACCGCATCGAAGCCAACCTCGAAAGCCTGGCTTACGCCGAGACCGTCGATAACGGCAAGGCCATCCGCGAAACGCTGAACGCCGACATCCCGCTCACCGTCGACCACTTCCGTTACTTCGCCGGCTGCCTGCGCGCCCAGGAAGGCGCCCTCTCCGACATCGACGAAAACACCGTCGCCTACCACTACCACGAGCCGCTCGGCGTCGTCGGCCAGATCATCCCCTGGAACTTCCCGATCCTCATGGCCGCCTGGAAACTGGCTCCCGCCATCGGCGCCGGCAACTGCGTCGTCCTGAAGCCGGCCGAATCGACCCCGATCTCCATCCTGATCCTCGTCGAACTGATCGCCGACCTGCTGCCGCCGGGCGTGCTGAACGTCGTCAATGGTTTCGGTCGCGAAGCCGGCATGCCGCTCGCCACCAGCAAGCGCATCGCCAAGATCGCCTTCACCGGCTCGACCTCGACCGGCCGCGTCATCGCCCAGGCCGCTGCCAACAACCTGATCCCGGCCACGCTGGAACTGGGCGGCAAGTCGCCCAACATCTTCTTCGCCGACGTCATGGACAAGGATGACGGCTTCCTCGACAAGGCCATCGAAGGCATGGTGCTGTTCGCCTTCAACCAGGGCGAAGTGTGTACCTGCCCGAGCCGCGCCCTGATCCAGGAATCGATCTACGACAAGTTCATGGAACGCGTCCTCAAGCGCGTCGCTGCCATCAAGCAAGGCAACCCGCTCGACACCGACTGCATGATGGGTGCCCAGGCTTCCCAGGAACAGATGACCAAGATCATGTCCTACCTCGACGTGGGCAAGCAGGAAGGCGCCGAATGCCTGATCGGCGGCGCCCGCGCTGTCCTCGAAGGCGACCTGGCCGGCGGTTACTACATCCAGCCGACCCTGTTCAAGGGCCACAACAAGATGCGCATCTTCCAGGAAGAAATCTTCGGGCCGGTTCTGGCCGTGACCACCTTCAAGGACGAAGCAGAAGCCCTGGCCATCGCCAACGACACCCTCTACGGCCTCGGCGCCGGCGTCTGGAGCCGCAACGGCAACGTCGCCTACCGCATGGGTCGCGCCATCAAGGCCGGCCGCGTGTGGACCAACTGCTACCACGCCTACCCGGCGCACGCAGCGTTCGGCGGCTACAAGGAATCCGGTATCGGCCGCGAGACCCACAAGGTCATGCTGGACCACTACCAGCAAACCAAGAATCTGCTGGTGTCTTACAGCGAAACCAAGCTGGGCTTCTTCTGATCAGCGACTGACTCTTCTCTGGTCGCCTGCGGGCGACTATTTCCGGGGCGGGTGACCGCCCCGCTTTTTCGGAGATGCACAATGCCTGAAAAAGTGATTGCCACCCAGGCGGCACTGGATCTGATCGAGCTTCTGAAACAGACGCACGGTGTGCTTTTCTTCCACCAGTCCGGCGGTTGCTGCGACAACAGTGCGGCCAACTGCTACCTGCCCGGCGAACTGACCATCGGGGACTGGGACGTCCATCTCGGCGACATCGGCGGCGTGCCCTTCTACATGACCCGCATGCAATATGCGTACTGGAAACACACGCAGCTGATCATCGACGTAATCGACGGCCAGGGCGGCGGCTTTTCGCTCGAAGGCGGCAGCGGCAAGGCGTTTCATGCCCGTTCGCGCCTGTTCACCGATGCCGAGCGGGCTGAATTGCTGGCGGAATGAAATCCCGCGGGGCGGTATACTGAGCCTTTCCCGAGTTGAAAGCATTTCATGGCCGCCTCCGATGACACCGCCAGCATGGCGCTCTTTTGTGATTTCGAAAATGTCGCCCTCGGCGTGCGCGATGCCCAGTACGAGAAGTTCGACATCAAACCGGTGCTTGAACGCCTGCTCGCCAAGGGCAGCATCGTGGTCAAGAAGGCCTACTGCGACTGGGACCGTTACAAGGGTTTCAAGGCGGCGATGCACGAGGCCAATTTCGAGCTGATCGAGATCCCGCACGTGCGCCAGTCGGGCAAGAACTCGGCTGACATCCGCATGGTCGTCGACGCGCTCGACCTCTGCTATACCAAGGCGCATGTCGATACCTTTGTAATAATTTCCGGTGATTCCGACTTCTCGCCGCTGGTCTCCAAGTTGCGCGAAAACGCCAAGCGGGTGATCGGCGTCGGCGTCAAGCAGAGCTGTTCCGACCTGCTGGTCACCAACTGCGACGAATTCATCTATTACGACGACCTGGTGCGCGATCGCGAGTCCGGGCGCGGGGCGCAGCGCCGCGAGCGCGAGAAACGCTCGCCGGAAGAAGAAGCGAAGCGCAGCGCGAAACTCGAAGAACGCAAGGGCAAGGCCGTCGATCTGGTTTCTTCCACCCTGGCCGACCTCATGGCCGACCGCGGCGAGTCGGAACGGGTCTGGGCATCGGTGCTCAAGGAGGTTATCAAACGGCGCAATCCGGGATTCAGCGAGGGCTATTTCGGTTTTCGTACCTTCGGCAACCTGCTCGAGGAGGCGGCAGGTCGCGGCTTGTTGACGGTCGGGCGCGACGAAAAATCCGGTACCTTCGTGACCCGTGCCGCGCTGCGCGCGGCGGAGCCGGATGTGGCTTCCGGGCAGGCTGCGCTGCCGGCCGTCGACATGGAGGTCGTCGAAACCTCCGCGGGCGAGCCGCCGGCTGAAAGCGAGGAAAAATCCCCGGGCCGCCGTCGCGGTGGCCGACGCGCGCGCAAGGATTCGCCGGAGCGGCCGCCAGCCGAGACTGTGGAGGTTGTGGAGAGCGCGCCTGCGACCATCCCGGAACCCCTGCCAGTCGCGGCAGAACCGACAGTTGCCGAGGAGAAACCGCGGCGTGGCGGGCGTCGTCCGCGTAAAGCGGGCGGTGCCGCCGAGGCTGGCGAGACGCCTGCTGCAGAAGTGCCGGTCAGCGCGCCGGCCGTTGAAAAAAAACCCGCCCGACGTCCGGCTCGCAGCCGCAAGGCGAAAGCCGGCGAGGGCGGCGTCGGCTAGATTACCTTCAGTAGCTGGGAGCGCAATTCTTCGGCACGGCGCTTGCCGTCGCGTGTCTGTACGATGGCGTGGAACCAGGGGTCGAACTGCCAGCGCAACTCTTCATGGGTCTTCGCGGCAAAGGCGGCTTCGACGATTTCAAGGTGGGCGAAGGGACCGCAGAAAGTTTTCAGCGAGTTCTGGATAAAGTTGCGCGCCATGTCCATTTCCTTCCGGTTGGGCGGATCGGGAATCGGTCGGAAGGAGCTGATTGATGGCTGGGGCTCGGCGGGGGCGGGCTTTACCGCACCGCTAGCATCCTTGACGCTGGCCATCTCGATCAAGCCCTGCTCTTCGAGCAGGCCAAGCGTGATCTGGAGATCGTCGGCCTGCAGCATGCCGCGCAATTCATCAACCGAACGCTTGCCATCGACAAAGATCAGCACCCGCCGCTGGCGCGGTGTCAGGCCGCCGGCCTTGGTCGTGATCTCTTCATGCCCCTTCTGGGTCTTGGCAAATACAACGCCCATCTGTTATCTCCAATGTTGGGAAGTGCGCAGGCATTGTACATAAAACACAAAAAAGAAAACCCGCCGTAGCGGGTCTTCCGTGAACTGCGTCACGAAGCGGCGTTCAGGCAGCAGCCTGGGTCGGAATCTTGTGGCCGCGGCGGGTGATGCGATTCTGCGAATCGACGTAGATCAGCTCGGGCTCGTACTTGGCCAGCTCGATCTCGTTGTACACGGCAAAGGTGGCAATGATCAGGATGTCGCCTGGCGCGGCGCGGCGGGCCGCCGAACCGTTGACCGAGATGACGCCTGACCCGCGTTCGGCGGGGATTGCGTAGGTGGTGAAACGCTCGCCATTATTTACGTTCCAGATGTCGATCTGTTCGTATTCCTTGATGTTGGCTGCCTCGAGCAGGTCTTCATCGATGGCGCAGGAACCCTCGTAGTGCAGGTCGGCGTGGGTTGCGGTCACGCGGTGCAACTTGGATTTCAGCATCGTTCTCTGCATGGTTTCACTCATCCAGATAGTTGGGGGAAGCGCATTGTAGCGACAATGGAAGCGCTGTCAACGCCCATAATTATGGATATTCCGGCTGCGTCAAATCTCGATGTTGTCGATGAGCCGGGTGTTTCCCAGGCGACTGGCGGCAAGCACCACCAGCGGGGCATCTACGATTTTCGGCAGAGACAGGCCGGCCTGTTGTCGCACTGCAACATAGTCGGTTTTCCAGCCGGCTGCGGTCAACGTCGAAATCGCGGCATTTTCCAGTTTGCCGGTGTCGGTTTCGCCGGCCCGGATGGCATCGCGGATCCGGTTCAATTCGCGATAAAGGCGCGGTGCTTCCATACGCTCTTCGGGCGTCAGGTAGCCATTGCGTGACGACAGGGCCAGTCCGTCCTCGGCGCGTACTGTTTCGCCGCCGATGATGGTGATCGGTAGCGCCAGCTGGCGCGTCATGTTGCGGATGACCATCAGCTGCTGGTAGTCCTTCTTGCCGAACACGGCGGCCTGCGGTTGCACGCAGTTGAACAGCTTCAGGACGACCGTGGCGACGCCGCGGAAATGCCCGGGGCGGAATTTGCCGTCGAGCACGTTCTGGATGCCGGGCGGCTCGACAAAATAGTCCTGCGGCTCCGGGTAGAGATCGGCCTCGGTCGGGGCGAACAGTACATCGACGCCGGCCGCGGCCAGCTTGTCGCAGTCGGCCTGGAAGGTGCGCGGGTACTTGTCGAAATCCTCGTTCGGGCCGAATTGCAGGCGATTGACGAAAATCGAAGCGACCACGGTGTCGCCGTGCGCCCGCGCCTGTTCCATCAGGCTGATGTGGCCGGCGTGCAGGTTGCCCATGGTCGGCACGAACACGACGCGGCCGCAGTTTTTCAGCGCCGCGCGCAGGTCGGCGATGGCGGAATGGATTTGCATGGTGACTTTAAGCGGAATAAGTGTGTTCGGGGCCGGGGTAGCTGCCGTCCTTGACGGCTGCGACCGCCCGGCAGGCTGCGTCATGAATCGATATGGCGCCGTCCATGAAGTTTTTGACGAACTTGGCCTTCTTGCCCGGCGGGATGTCGAAAGCGTCATGCAGCACCATGACCTGACCCGAGCAGTCCTTGCCGGCGCCGATGCCGATGGTGATGATGCGCAGGCTGGCAGTGACTTCAGCGGCCAGCACGGCAGGAATGGCTTCGAGGACGATCATCGTCGCCCCGGCGTTCTGCAGTGCCAGCGCGTCGTCCTTGAGCTTTTGCGCGGCCGCTTCGCCCTTGCCCTGCACCTTGTAGCCGCCCAGCGCATGGACTGATTGCGGGGTCAGGCCAACGTGCCCGCAAACCGGAATCCCGCGGTCAACCAGGAATTTGACCGTTTTTGCCATCTCCTGGCCGCCTTCGAGTTTGACCATCTGGGCGCCGGCCGCCATCAGCGTCACGGCATTGCGGAAGGCTTGTTCCGGCGATTCCTGGTAGCTGCCGAAGGGCATGTCGGCGATGATGAAGGCGTGATCCGCGCCGCGTTTGACGCAGGCAGTGTGGTACGCGATGTCGGCGATGGTGACCGGCAGCGTCGTGTCGTGCCCCTGGATGACGTTGCCCAGCGAATCGCCGATGAGCAGGCATTCGACCCCGGCACCGTCGAGCAGGCGGGCGAAGCTGGCGTCGTAGGCGGTGAACATGACGACCTTGTCGCCGGCGGCGTAGAGCTTGGCGAGATCGGCCTGGGTCAGGCGGCGGGTAATGCTTTGTGCAGACATGGCTTATGCCCGGAAAACGAAATAGACGGCGCCTAGGATACACAGAGCCGCCCAGAGGTAGTCAAGCTTCAATGGCTGGCCCATGTAAAAAATGACGAAGGGAACGAAGAGCGCGAGCGTGATCGCTTCCTGGAGGATCTTGAGCTGGCCAAGATCCATCTCGCTGTGTCCGATGCGGTTGGCCGGCACCTGGATCAGGTATTCGAACAGCGCGATTCCCCAGGAAATCAGCGCCGCGATCCACCACGGCTTTTCGTTGAGATGCTTGAGGTGGGCATACCAGGCGAAAGTCATGAAGACGTTCGACAATGACAGCAGGATCACCGTCTGCCAGATGACCGGCAGGTTCCAGCCAAGGACGCTCACAGCCTGACGATGCGCTGGTTGGCAACGGCGGGTAGCCAGGCGGCAACACTGCCGCGTTGCGGCAGGCGCAGATCGGGGGCGATTTCGGCCAGGGGCAGCAATACGAAGGCGCGCAGGTGCAGTCGGGGATGCGGCAGGGTCAGGCGCGGCAGTTCGAGTTCCAGATCGTCATAGAGCAACAGGTCGAGGTCGATGCAGCGCGGGCCGTTTATTTCCCCGCGTGTGCGCCCGAAACGCTGTTCCACATCGAGCAGCGCTTCGAGCAGCGCCTCGGGTGCCAGTTGCGTTTCCAGCGCGGCGACCGCGTTGATGAAGTCCGGCTGTGCGGTGATGCCGACAGGCGCGGTGCGGTAGAGCGAAGACGTTCGGGCCACCCGGCTGTGCGGGAGATTGGCCAGCGCAGCGAACGCGGCACGCACCATGGACGCCGGGTCGCCAAGGTTGGCGCCGAGCGCAACGTAGGCAATGCTCATACGACGCCGGCGCTTCCCGGGCGGGATTCTTCCCGGGGCCGGTCGACGTCGCCGCCACCCGGCTTCTTGCGCCGGCGGCGGCGCTTCTTGTCGCCGGCCTGTTCCGGCAGCAGCATCCGGGCGCGCTCCTCGCCGTCGGCATCCTGAAAGCGTGTCCACCAATCGCCCAGTTCGCGGTCGACTTCGCCGGATTCTGCGCGCAGCAGCAGGAAATCGTAGCCGGCGCGGAAGCGCGGCTGTTCGAGCAGGCCGTAGGGACGCTTGCCGGCGCGCGCCTCGAAGCGCGGCTGCAGGGCCCAGATGTCCTTGATGTCGCCGGCGATGCGGCGCGTGATGGCGAGCTTTTCACCCTGCACATCGAGCACGGTATCCATCGCCTGATAGAGCGCCGGAATCTTCGGCTCACCCCTGGCCTTGAGCTTTTCCCAGTGGGCCAGCACTTCGTGCCAGAGCAGGGTGGCGAACAGGAAGCCGGGCGACGTGCCCTTGCCGCGCTGCACGCGGTCGTCGGTGCTGGCCAGCGCCAGCATGACGAATTTCTCGCCCAGCGGTTGTTCGAGGATGACGTCGAGCAGCGGCAAGAGCCCGTGATGCAGGCCTTCGTCGCGCAGCTGGGTGATGCATTTGACCGAATGCCCGGAGGTCAGCAGTTTCAGCATCTCGTCGAACAGGCGGGCAGCCGGGACGTTTTCGAGCAGGCTGGCCATCTCGCGGATCGGCTTGCGCGCGGCCGGGTCGATGATCAGCCCGAGTTTGGCGGCAAGGCGCACGGCGCGCAGCATGCGCACCGGGTCTTCGCGGTAGCGGGTGCGCGGCTCGCCGATCATGCGCAGGGTTTTCTGCTTGAGGTCGGCGACGCCGTGGTGGTAGTCGATGACCGCCTCGGTGGCCGGGTCGTAGTACAGCGCATTGGCCGTGAAGTCGCGGCGGGCCGCATCTTCCGCCTGGCTGCCGAAGACGTTGTCGTGCAGCACGCGGCCGTGCTCGTCCTTCTTGGTGTTGTCAGCCAGGGCGCCGCGGAAGGTGGTCACTTCCAGCGTTTCCTGGCCCATCATCACATGGACGATCTGGAAGCGGCGGCCGATGATGCGGGCGCGCCGGAAATGGCGGCGGATCTCTTCCGGCGTCGCGTCGGTGGCGATGTCGAAATCCTTGGGTTCGGCGCCGATCAGCAGGTCGCGCACCGCGCCGCCGACGACGTAGGCCTTGTGCCCGTGCCCCTGCAGGGTTTCGCAGACGCGCCGGCTGCCCGAGCTGATGCGGTCGCGGGTGATGCCGTGGGTGGAGACGGGAATGACAGCGGGCTCGTGGTGGCCGGCCTGGGGCTTCTTGCCGCTGAAAACGCGGGAAATGAATTTGCGGATCACGTATTACCGTTCAGTGAGCGCCTGCTGCGCTGCGGGAAAAGGCGGATTCTACCGCAAAGTGATGATTTTCCAGCCCATTTCGCCGGCATGGGCGCGCAGCGTCGGGTCCGGATCGACGGCGACCGGCAGCGTGACCTTGCCCATCAGCGGCAGGTCGTTGTGCGAATCGCTGTAGAAATAACTATCGGCGAAGCTGCCCCACCACAGACCGAGCGCTTCCAGCCAGGCCTCGACGCGGGCGATCTTGCCTTCGCGGAACGCGGGCAGGCCGGCTGGTGCCCCGGAAAATGTCCCGTTTTCGACGTTGACCGCGGGAATCGTGCCGATCAGGTGCGGAATGCCGAATTCGCGGGCGATCGCGCCGGTGACGAAACTGTTGGTGGCGGTGACGACGGCGCACAGGTCGCCTGCGGCGAGATGCCGCTGCACCAGCGCCCGGGCCGCTTCGGTCATGATCGGGTGGATGTGGCGCGCCATGTATTCGCGGTGCCAGGCATCGAGTTCGGCACGCGGGTGGCGGGCCAGCGGCGCCAACTGGAAGGCAAGGAACTCGTAGATGTCCAGCGTGCCGGTCTTGTATTGTTCATAGAACCGGATGTTCTTCGCTTCCTGCAGTTCGCGGTCGACCACACCTTTGGAAATCAGGAACTGCGCCCACTCGAAATCCGAGTCGCCGGCGAGCAGGGTGTTATCCAGGTCAAACAGGGCGAGGTTCATTTCGAGAAATCCAGGGGCAGTGTTTCGTTGAGCAATTCACGCAGCAGCGGCAGTGTAACGGCGCGTTTGTGTTCGAGCGTGTAGCGGTCGAGCGCGACGACGAAGGCGGAAAGCGTGCGCATGTCACGCGGCGCGTGGCGCATCAGGTAGTCGATCGCTTCCGGTGTCAGCTTGAGCGCACGTTCCTTCGCTTGGGCGGCGAGGGCGGCGGCCTTTTCGCCGTCCGACAGCGGTTGCAGGCGGTAGATCAGGCCGGAACCAAGGCGGGTACGCAGATCTTCGCGCAGCGCCAGGTGGGCCGGCGGCTGGTCGGCGGCGGTCAGCAGCATTCCTGCGGCCTGTTTCAGGCGGTTGAAATGGTTGAACAGGGCCACCTGGCCGGCTTCGTTCAGCGATTCGACATGGTCGACGGCCAGCTGTCCGGCTTCGTCAACCGACGCCAGCGCCGGGTCGCGCGCGGCGTCGACGTAGGCGAAGCTGCTCGCCAGCAGCAGGTGCGAGCGCCCCGATCCCGCCTCGCCCCACAGGCAGAACGACGTTTCCGTGCGTTCGCCGGCCAGCCAGCCGGTCAGCCCGGCGAGCGTTTCCGCGTTGCCGCCGGCGACGAAATTGTCCAGCGTCGGCGGGCTTTCCGGCAGCAGGTCGAGAATCAGCTGGCGCATCGGTTGGCTTACTGCCAGCTCACCAGGCCGTAGTTCTTCTTGCCCCGGCGCAGGATGGTGAAGCGGCCATAAAGGCGTTCTTCGCCGGCGATCTGGTGGTCGAGGGTGTCGGCCCTGGCGCCGTTGATGGTGACGCTGCCGCTCTGGATGAAGCTGCGGGCTTCGGATTTCGACTTGGCGAGGCCGGCCGCGGCCAGGGCGTCGATCAGGCTGCCGTTGGCCTTGTCCAGTTGCACACCGGGCATGCCGTCCTGGGCCAGTTGTTCGAGGTCGTTTTCGGTCAGATTTTCCAGTTGACCGTGGAAGAGACTGTCAGTGATGCGGCGGGCGGCCATCAGGGCCACTTCGCCGTGCACCAGGCGGGTCGCTTCCTCCGCCAGAATGCGTTGGGCTTCGGGCTTGGTGCCGCTGGCCTGGTCGGCGGCTTCGATCTCGGCGATACGGTCGACCGGCAAAAAGGTGAAAAATTTGAGGAACTTGTAGACGTCGGCGTCGCTGGTGTTGAGCCAGAACTGGTAGAAGGCGTAGGGCGAGGTCTTCTTCGGATCGAGCCAGACGGCGCCCGATTCGGTCTTGCCGAACTTGGTGCCGTCGGCCTTGGTGATGAGCGGCACGGTCATGCCGAAGACGTGCTGGTGATTGAGGCGGCGCGTCAGGTCGGTGCCGGCGACGATGTTGCCCCACTGGTCGGAACCGCCGATCTGCAGCACGCAGCCGTAACGCTTGTTGAGTTCAGCGAAGTCGTAGCCCTGGAGCAGGCTATACGAGAATTCGGTGTAGGAAATGCCCTGGTCTTCGCGCTGCAGGCGCTGCTGCACGGATTCCTTCTTGATCATGGCGTTGACCGAGAAATGCTTGCCGATGTCGCGCAGGAATTCGAGGCAGTTCATGCCACCGAACCAGTCGTAGTTGTTGGCCATGATCGCCGCGTTGGCGCCGTCGAACTTGAGGAAGGGGGCGACCTGGCCGCGGATCTTGTCGACCCAGGTGGCGATGACGTCGGGCGTGTTGAGCTTGCGCTCGGTGGCCTTGAAGCTCGGGTCGCCGATCATGCCGGTGGCGCCGCCAACCAGCGCGATGGGCTTGTGGCCGGCTTCTTGGAAGCGTTTGAGGATGAGCACCGGCACCAGGTGGCCGAGGTGCAGGCTGTCCGCTGTCGGGTCGAAGCCGCAATAGAGCGTGACCGATTCCTCCGTCAGCAGCTTGTCGAGCGCAGCAGCGTCGGTGATCTGGGCGATCAGGCCGCGCTCGTGCAGATCCTGGATGAGGGGGGAATGGGTCATTGCGGTTGCTCCACTGGGCGCCGTCGCGCTTAAAATCAGACCCGAGATTTTAGCAGAGGCCGGGCGTGCCAAGGCTGCGCCAGCTGTAGGGCGGGGGATTCTTCTCTGCGACGACAGCATTTCCGGCCGCTACGTCGGGCGCCGGCAGCGGGTTAGGGGGCGCGGACGGTTTCGGGTAAAATCGCGGTTTTCAAGCGGAATGCTTCCGCCTCCGGCGAATTCATCAGATCATGACCCAGAAAACTTCCCTCTCCTACCGTGATGCTGGCGTCGATATCGATGCTGGCGATGCCCTTGTCGAACGTATCAAGCCGCTGGCCCGCAAGACCCTGCGCGACGGCGTGCTCGGCGGCATCGGCGGCTTCGGCGCGCTGTTCGAAGTGCCCAAGCGCTACAAGGAGCCGGTCCTGGTGTCCGGGACCGATGGCGTCGGCACCAAGCTGCGCCTCGCCTTCGACCTGAACCGCCACGACACGGTCGGCCAGGATCTGGTCGCCATGAGCGTCAATGACATTCTCGTGCTCGGCGCCGAGTCGCTGTTCTTCCTTGATTACTTCGCCTGCGGCAAGCTCGATGTCGGTACTGCCGCCTCCGTCGTCGGCGGCATCGCCAAGGGCTGCGAACTGGCCGGCTGCGCGCTGATCGGCGGCGAAACCGCCGAAATGCCGGGCATGTACCCGGCTGGCGAATACGATCTAGCTGGTTTTGCGGTGGGTGTCGTTGAAAAATCCAAGGCCATCGACGGCAAGTCGATTGCCGCCGGCGACGTCGTGCTCGGTCTGGCTTCCTCTGGCGCGCATTCCAACGGCTACTCGCTGGTGCGCAAGATCATCGAACGTTCGAATCCGGACATGAACGCCAAGTTCGATGGTGATCGCACCCTGGCCGACGTCGTCATGGCGCCGACCCGCATCTACGTCAAGCAAGTGCTGGCGACCATGGAAAAGGTCGCGATCAAGGGCATGGCCCACATCACCGGCGGCGGTCTGCTCGAAAACGTGCCGCGCGTGCTGCCGGAAAACGTCGTGGCCGAACTGGAAAAGGCCGCCTGGCCGCGTCCCAAGTTGTTCGACTGGATGCAGGCCGAAGGCAACGTGGCCGAAAACGAAATGCACCGCGTCTTCAACTGCGGTATCGGTCTGGTCATCGTCGTTACCGCGGCGGATGCCGATGCGGCCGAAGCCGAGCTCAAGGCGCAGGGCGAAACGGTCTATCGCATCGGCAAGATCCGGGCGCGTTCGGGTGACGAAGCGCAGACCGTCGTGGTCTGAGTGGCGATTGCAGGGCGCGGCGTTGGCCGGCGTTCTGCTGTTGCTGGGTTTGCCCGGCCCGGCTTGGGCCGCCGGCGAACCGGCGCCTGAACGCAAGCTGGCAAGCAGGAGCACCGCCAGCAAGGCGGCGACAAAGCCAACATCGACGCCGGCATCGAAGTCGGCACTTCCGAAGCAATCTTCCGAGATCGGCGCTGCGGAAATCGCCGACCGCGAAACCATCGGGCTGCATGGAGCGGCGAGCTTTTACGGGTCGGGCTTCCATGGCAGGCGGACAGCGACCGGGGAAATCTTCGATGCCCGCGGTTTCACGGCCGCCAGCAACCGTTTCCCGCTCGGCACCTGGCTTGCGGTACGCCGGCTGGACAACGATCGCTGTACTATCGTCAAGGTCAATGACCGCATGGCCGCCCATCATCGGCGGCGCATCATCGATGTCTCGCGTGCCGCCGCGGAATATCTTGGGATGGTCAGCGCCGGCGTCGTGCTGGTGCGCGTCGCGCCGCTTCGTGAGGGCCTGCGCGATAGCGATTCCTGCCTGGAAGCTTTCGCGCCCCCCGAGCCGCCTCCCGAGCCGCCCGTTACCCCCGATTGGCGGCTGCCGGCGATGGATCGATCGCTAGACGCGATGCAGTGAGGCACGTTTGCCCGATTGCTTGTCTAACTGGGTACAATACCAAGCATTACTGACCATGGAGTCAGTAAACATACGGCGACTCATATGAACAAAAACACACGTCTCGGCATCATTGCCTTTGCGCTTGCTGGCCTGGCCGGCCTCGGCTACTACGCATACACCGCGAATCGCGCCCCGGCAGCCAGCCCCGGCGCCCCCGGTAAAGCGGGTGGCCCACCGGGCGGTTTTGCGATTGCAGTCGAAGTGGCCAAGGTTGCCGCCGCGGATTTTTCCGACGAGGCGAGCGCGGTCGGCAACCTGAAATCCAGTGAGTCGGTGATCATGCGTCCCGAAATTGCCGGCCGGGTTTCCGGAATCAATTTCCGCGATGGTGCTGTGGTCAGCCGCGGTGCGGAGCTGATCACCCTTGACGCTACGGTTCAGGAGGCCGAGCTGCAACAGGCGCGCGCCAATCTGGCGCTGGCCAAAAGCAATTTCAAGCGCAACCAGGAACTGGTGGAAAAGAAGTTCGCCAGCCAGCAGGCGCTGGAAAACTCCCTGGCGACCCTGAAGGTCCAGGAGGCTGCCGTCCAGCTGGGTGAAGCCAAGGTCGCCAAGACGCGCATCAAGGCGCCGTTCAACGGCGTGGTCGGCCTGCGTAACGTGAGTGTCGGGGACTACGTCAAGGATGGGCAGGATCTGATCAATATCGAGGACATCGGCACCTTGCGGGTGGACTTCAAATTGCCGGAAACCTACCTCGGCCGGATCATCAAGGGTCAGATCGTCGGGGTCAGCACCGATGCGCTGCCCGGCGAGCAGTTCAAGGCGGTGCTGGATGCCGTCGACCCCATGGTTGAACCGGGCGGGCGGGCGATTTCCAGCCGCGCCCGGCTGGACAACGCTTCGGGCAAGCTGCGCCCGGGCATGTTCGTGCGCGTCCGCCTGCTCTTCGGCGAGCGCAGGAATGTGCTGATGGTGCCTGAGCAGGCGATTGTTCCCGGGGCGCAGCCGATGGTGTTCAAGGTGGTCGATGGCAAGGCGCAGGCGACGCAGGTCAAGCTGGGCGTGCGCCGGGCCGCGCAGGTGGAAATCGTCGATGGCCTGGCGGCCGGTGATGTGGTCGTCACCGCCGGCCAGCTGAAATTGCGCGATGGTGCCGCGGTGCGGGCGATCGGCGAGGGCGCGCCGGCGCAGCCGGCTGGCGGCACGGCGGGCAAGGACGCGGCGTCCTCGGCGGCACCGGCCAAGTCGGCTGAAGCCAAATGAAGATTTCCGAGATTTGCATCAAGCGGCCGGTCTTCGCCACCGTGCTGTCGCTGGTGGTGATGCTGATCGGCATCGTTTCCTACACGCGCCTGCCGGTGCGCG
>Ga0209202_1000578_pt1 | contig 28516 bp, 28 predicted proteins | sample AD_UKC032_MetaG_FD_184416 | JGI IMG/M metagenome (GOLD analysis project Ga0209202, IMG submission 184416) | Active sludge microbial communities of municipal wastewater-treating anaerobic digesters from USA - AD_UKC032_MetaG (SPAdes) (version 2) | ecosystem: Engineered > Bioreactor > Anaerobic >... | reverse complement strand
TCCATGCCTTCCGGATTGCCCAGCCAGACGACCCGCCAGCCGCGCTCGCGCATTTTTTCGGCGACGGCAAGGGCCGGAAAAATGTGTCCGCCGGTGCCGCCGGCCATGATCAGGATGGTCCGGCTCATAGCTTGCCACCTCTCATGAGCTGCCGGTTCTCCCAGTCCACCCGTAGCAAGATCGCCAGCGCCACGCAATTCGCGAGAATTCCCGAACCGCCAAAACTCATCAGCGGCAGCGTCAGCCCCTTGGTCGGCAGCAAGCCCATGTTGACGCCCATGTTGATGAAAGACTGGACACCGATCCAGATGCCGATGCCCATGGCGACCAGCGCCGGGTAAAGACGGTCGAGTTGCACCGACTGGCGGCCGATGGCGAAGGCGCGCTGGACGACCAGGGCGAACAGCGCGATGACGGCCAGCACCCCGAAGAACCCAAGTTCCTCGGCGATCACCGCAAGTAGAAAGTCGGTATGCGCTTCCGGCAGGTAGAACAGTTTTTCGACGCTGGCGCCGAGGCCGACACCGAACAGTTCGCCACGTCCGAAGGCGATCAGCGAATGGGAGAGCTGATAGCCGCGCCCGAAGGCATCGGCCCACGGGTCCATGAAGCCGAATACGCGGTCGCGCCGGTAGGGTGAAACGATGATCAACACGGCGAACGCCGCCAACAGCCCGACGATCAGGAGGATGAAAAGGCGGGCCTTGAGGCCGCCGAGAAAGAGGATGCCCATGGCGATCGAGATGATGACCACGAAGGCGCCGAAGTCCGGCTCCTTGAGGAGCAGCATGCCGACCACGGCCATGGCGCCGAACATCGGCAGGAAGGCCTGCTTCAGATCGTGCATGACGTTGATCTTGCGCACCGTGTAGTCGGCGGCGTAGAGCACCGCGAACAGCTTCATCAGTTCGGACGGCTGCAGATTGGCGATCCCGAGCGGCAACCAGCGACGCGCGCCATTCACATCCTTGCCGATGCCGGGAATCAGCACGATCGCCAGCAGGGCGACGCCGATCATGAACAGGATCGGCGCATAGCGCTGCCAGAGGCTCAGCGGCACCTGGAAGGCGATGCCGGCCGCCATCATGCCGATGACGAGGAAGGCAAGGTGGCGCCACAGATAATAGGTCGGCTGATAGCCGGAGGCGCGCCCGGCCTCGGCGATGGCGATCGACGCCGAGTAGACCATCACCATGCCGGTGAACAACAGCAGCAGCACGCTCCACAGCAACGTGTAGTCGATTTCCGGCAACTGCCGGCGTGGCGCGTCGAGGGTGTTGATCATCATGATGACAACCCGTTCACCGCAGCGATGAACGCCTCGGCCCGCTGTGCGTAGTTGCGGTACATGTCGAGACTGGCGCAGGCCGGCGACAGCAGGACGCAATCGCCGGCCACGGCCTGGCCGGCCAGCCAGCGAACCGCTTCTTCCATGTCGGCGCAGTGCCGCAACGGCAAGCCGCAAGGTGAAACCGCCGCTTCGATGGCGGCGGCGTCGCGGCCAATCAGCGCTACAGCACGGCCATGCTTTTCCAGCGCGGGTAGCAGCGGACTGAAATCCTGACCCTTGCCTTCGCCGCCGAGCACGATGGCGACCTTGCGCCCCATTCCCTCGATGGCGGCGAGGGTCGCCCCGACGTTGGTTCCCTTCGAGTCATCGATATAGCTGACGCCGGCGATCTCGGCGACCGTCTCGACGCGGTGCGGCAGTCCGATGAACGACTTGAGCGACGCGACCAGCCGTGCCGGCGCGACGCCGACCGCTTCGCACAAGGCCAGCGCTGCCATCGCATTGGCAGCATTGTGCAAACCGGACAGTTTGAGCGCGTCGACCGCGACCAGCACTTCCTTGCCGCGGCAGATGGCGCCGCCGGCCAGCCCGTAATCGACACCGCGCGGCGCCGGATTAAGGCCGAAGGTGACCATCGTTCGGCCGCAACGTCCGTTGGCCATCGACCAGTCGTCGTCGCGATTGAGCACCATGACGCCCCTGCCCTGGAATACGCGCGACTTGGCGGCGGCGTAATTGGCCAGCTCGCCCGCGTAGCGATCAAGATGGTCTTCCGAGACATTGAGCACCGTCGCCGCCTCGGCATTCAGGTGATGCGTCGTTTCGAGCTGGAAGCTGGAGAGTTCGACCACCCAGACCTGCGGCAACGGTTTACCCAACTGAGCGCCATCCAGCGCATCCATCAGCGCATCGAGCGCCGACGGCGAAATGTTGCCGCAGGCGATGGCCGGCACCCCGGCGCCGTTCAGCAGATGGGCGGTCAGCGCGGTGGTGGTCGTCTTGCCGTTGCTGCCGGTGATGGCGATGATCTTCGAGTCCGGCGCCCGCTCGCGGACGCCGGCGGCGAACAGTTCGATTTCCGACACTACCGGCACGTCGACCGCAGCAATCTCCGGCGTCGCCCTGGGCACCCCCGGCGACAGGACAATCAGGTCATGGCCGGCAAAGGCCGCGGCGACAAACGGCCCGGCGATCACTTCGGCCGCCGGCGCGATGCTGGCCAGCGCGTCGCGGTTCGGCGGATTGTCGCGCGAATCGGCAACGCGGACGAACGCGCCCTGGCGATGTAGCCACTTGGCCATCGCCAGCCCGGACTCACCGAGTCCGACAACCAGAACGCGTTTGCCCTTGAGGTCCATGTCAGCGCAGCTTCAAGGTAGAGAGCCCGATCAGCACGAGCATGATGGTGATGATCCAGAAGCGGACGACGACCTGCGTCTCCTTCCAGCCGGTTTGTTCGAAATGGTGGTGCAACGGCGCCATGCGCAGGATGCGCCGGCCCTCGCCATATTTCTTCTTGGTGTATTTGAACCAGGTGACCTGCAGCATCACCGACAGCGTTTCGACGACGAAAACGCCGCCCATGATGACCAGCACGATTTCCTGGCGGATGATCACGGCGACGGTGCCAAGCGCCGCCCCCAGCGCCAGTGCGCCGACATCGCCCATGAAGACCTCGGCCGGATAGGCGTTGAACCACAGGAAGCCGAGTCCGGCGCCGGCGATGGCGCCAAGCAGGATGCACAGTTCGCCGGCCCCCGGCACATAGGGAATCAGCAGGTATTTGGCGTAGACCGCGTGGCCGGTGACGTAGGCGAAGAGCGCGAAGGCTCCGGCGATCATCACCGTCGGCATGATCGCCAGGCCGTCGAGGCCATCGGTCAGATTGACCGCGTTGCTGGTACCGACGATGACGAAATAGGTCAGCGTGATGAAACCGACGACGCCGAGCGGGTAGGCGACGCTCTTGACGAAAGGCACGATCAGTTCGGTCTGCGCCGGCGAAGTCGCCGAGAAGGCCAGAAACAGCGCGGCGCCAATGCCGAGCAACGATTGCCAGAAATACTTCCAGCGCGCCGCCAGGCCTTTCGGATCGCGGTAGACCACCTTCTTCCAGTCGTCGTACCAGCCGACGATGCCGTAGCCGAGCGTGACGACGAGCACCGTCCACACGTACTTGTTGGTCAGGTCACCCCAGAGCAGCGTCGTGATGCCGATGGCGATCAGGATCAGCACGCCGCCCATGGTCGGCGTCCCGGATTTGACCAGATGGGTCTGCGGCCCGTCGTTGCGCACCGCCTGGCCGATCTTCTTCTCGGCCAGCCAGCGGATGACGCGCGGCCCGGCGGCGAACGAGATCAGCAGCGCCGTCATCGCCGCCAGCACGGTACGCAGCGTGATGTAGTTGAAGACGTTGAAGAAGCGAACGTCCTGGGCGAGCCATTGGGTCAGGGCCAGCAGCATCAGTTTTTCTCCCCGGAGACGATGGCATCCGCCACCCGTTCCATCTTCATGAAGCGCGAACCCTTGACCAGAACCGTGGTTTCCGGCCCCAATTCCCGGTTGACCGCAGCAATCAGTTTGTCGATATCGGAGAAGTGCCGGGCGCCCTCGCCGAAGTTGCGCACCGCCTGCTGGCAGGCATCGCCGATGCCGAACAGCAGATCGACCCCCTGGCTCTTGGCATAGCCGCCGATTTCGTCGTGATACTGGCCGCTGGCCTCGCCGATTTCGCCCATGTCGCCGAGCACCAGGATCTTGCGGCCGATGGTCGCGGCAAGCACCTCGATGCCGGCGCGCACCGAATCCGGATTGGCGTTGTAGGTATCGTCGAGCACCACCGCGCCTGCGCGGCCGGCACGCACCTGCAGCCGTCCCTTGACGCCGGGAAAGCGCTCCAGTCCGGCCACTACCGCCGGCAGCGGAACGCCGGCCGCCAGGCAGGCGGCAGCGGCGGCGACGGCATTCCGGGCATTGTGGCGCCCGGGCACCGGCAACCGGAATTCCGCCTTGCCTTCCGGCGCTGCCAGTGTGAGGAGGGCTTCCAGGCCGTGCTGACGAACGGCAGCGTGCACATCCGCGGCGCGCTCGATGCCGAAGCTACGCACCGGGTGATTGCCGGCCATCTGAAGCCATAGCGGCGCATAGCGGTCATCGGCGTTGATCACGGCGATGCCGTCGGCGGCGAGACCGCTGAAGATGCCGCCTTTTTCGCGCGCCACTTCGTCCATATCGCCCATCCCTTCGAGATGAGCGCGCTGCGCGTTGGTCACCACCGCCACGCTCGGTGCGCCAAGCGGCGCCAGGTAGGCAATCTCGCCAGGATGGTTCATGCCCATTTCGATGACCGCCGCCCTGTGCGTCTCATCGAGCCGGAGCAGTGTCAGCGGCAGGCCGATGTCGTTGTTCAGATTGCCGCGCGTGGCGAGCACGGTGTCACCGAATTGCGCCTTGAGAATGGCGGCGATCATTTCCTTGGTCGTCGTCTTGCCGTTCGACCCGGTGACGGCGATCACCGGAATTGCAAAGCGGGCGCGCCAGGCAGCCGCCAGCTTGCCGAGGGCGCTCCGCGTGTCGTCGACCACCAGCGCCGGAACGCCGGCCGGCACCCGCGCCGCGTCGCTCACCAGCAGGGCGGTGGCGCCGGCCGCGATGGCCTGGTCGAGAAAATCGTGGGCATCGAAACGTTCGCCGCGCAGCGCGACGAACAGTTGCCCGGCAGCGATGGCGCGCGTGTCGGTCGACACGCCGGCGATCGCCGGGTCGGCGCCGACCAGCCGGCCGCCGATGGCATGTTGAATGTCGGAGAGCAGCCAGTTCATCACGCCACCTCCCGCTTGCCCTGGCGGCACAGATCGAGTGCGGTCCGCGCCTGGTCGAGATCGGAGAACGGCATCCGCACCCCGGCGTTTTCCTGATAGGCCTCGTGCCCCTTGCCGGCGAGCAGCACGACATCGTTGGAAGCTGCGCCGGCAATCGCGCGGCGGATCGCCAGCGTCCGGTCGACTTCGGATTCGGCCTGCGCCGCCCCCGCCTTGATCTCGGCGATGATCCGCGCCGGATTCTCGCTGCGCGGATTGTCGCTGGTCAGCAGCACCTGATCGGCGAGACGTGCTGCAACCTCGCCCATTTGCGGCCGCTTGCCCTTGTCGCGGTCACCACCGCAGCCGAAGACGACGCACAGCCGCCCGCCGCGCGCAACAGCGACGCCGCGCAGCGTGACCAGGACATTCTCAAGCGCATCCGGGGTATGCGCATAATCGACGACCACCAGCGGTTCGCCGACGCCGCCCAGGCGTTCCATGCGTCCGGCCGGCGGCGTCAGTCCGGCCAGTCGGCGGGCGACTTCCGCAACCCCGACGCCAGCGTCATGCAGCACCGCGGCAACCGCCAGCAGATTGGAGATGTTGTAGCGCCCGAGCAGCGCAGTGTCGACATTGGCCCCGCCATCCGGCAGAACCAGGTGGAAACGCTGGCCCAACGGCGTGGCAACCAGCTGTTCGGCGCGCACCGCGCTGGCCCCGCCAATGCCGTAGCCGAGCACCGAACTGGCCGTCGTTTCGCCGCTCAGCCGGCGACCGAGCGCATCGTCGAGATTGACGATCGCCGTACGCAACCCGGGCCAGGCGAAGAGCTTTTCCTTCGCCGCCGCATAGGCTTCCATGCTGCCGTGGTAGTCGAGATGGTCGCGGGTGAAATTGGTGAACACCGCGACATCGACGCGGGCGCCGTTCATGCGCCCCTCCTCGATGCCGATCGAGCTGGCTTCGAGCGCGCAGGCCTCGGCGCCGGCCCGACGAAAATCAGCCAGCAGGCGCATCAGCATCGTCGCTTCCGGCGTCGTGAAGCCGGTCTCGACGAGCGCCCCCGGAAAACCAGCGCCCAGGGTGCCGATCACCGCACAGCGGCGCGCATCGGCGCCGGCGATGAACTGGCTGACGGTAGTCTTGCCGTTGGTGCCGGTGACGGCGATCAGCGACAGGCTCGCGCTCGGCTCGCCGTGAACCAGATGCGCCAGCGGGCCGGCCAATGCCCGCAAGCCGTCGATTTGCAGGTTGGCTGCGACCACAGAAGCACCGGCTGGCCCCAGGGTCCACGCCGGATTCCAGGCAAAATCCCCCCCCGGTTGCCAGAGGATGGCGACGGCGCCGCGCGCGATGGCGTCGGCGATGTAGCGGCGTCCGTCAGCCAGGTCGCCGGGATAGGCAAGAAAGAGATCGCCCGGCCGTACCTGACGGCTGTCGTCGGCCACCCCCGTCGGGGTGATGCCCAAGGCGGCCAGGCGGTCGAGAATTTGACGCGGCGCGCTCACAGCCGCCCCTTTTCGGACGCCGCGTCGGCCACCTGGATCGGGTCGTCCGGCGCAATGCCCAGCGTGCGCAGGGCGCCGCCCATGATCTGCGCGAACACCGGGCCGGCAACATCGCCGCCGTAGTGGGCGCCACCGGTCGGCTCGTCGATCATCACCGCCACTACCAGGCGCGGATCGCTGATCGGCGCCAGACCGACGAAGGAGGCGATGTATTTCCGCACATACTGGCCGCCCTCGATTTTGTATGCCGTGCCGGTCTTGCCACCCACCCGGTAACCTGGCACCCGCGCCTTGGGCGCCGTGCCTTCGGGCTGCACGGCCATTTCCAGCATGACGCGAATCTCGCGCGCCGTCTGCGGCGAAAACACGCGGACACCGTGCGCCGGCGGCTCGTCGCTCCGGATCAGCGTCAACGGCACCGTCTCGCCGTCGCGCGCAAAGATGGCATAGGCGCGTGCCAGCTGGATCAGGCTGACCGACACCCCGTGCCCGTAAGACATGGTCACCTGTTCGATCGGCCGCCAGTTCTTCCACGGCCGCAGGCGGCCGTTGACCTCGCCCGGGAAGCCGAGATTGGGCGCCTGACCGAAGCCGACGCTGTCGAACATCTCCCACATTTCCTTCGGCTGGAAGCCAAGGGCGATCTTGGCAGTCCCGACATTGGAAGATTTCTGGATCACCTGGGCCACGGTCAGTGCGCCATGCGGGTGGGCGTCGGAAATGCTCGCCGGGCCGATGCTTATCTTGCCGGCGCAGTTGATGACGGTATCGGCGCGCACCTTGCCGCGCTCGAGGGCAAGCGCCGCGGTAAACGGCTTCATCACCGAGCCTGGTTCAAAGGTATCGGTGATCGCCCGGTTACGAAGTTGTGCGCCCGAGAGGCGCTCGCGATTGTTCGGGTTGTAGGTCGGCAGGTTGACCAGCGCCAGAATTTCGCCAGTCCGGGTGTCGAGGACGACGACGCCGCCGGCCTTGGCATTATGCTTCTCGACCGCCGCCTTGAGCTGGCTATAGGCCAGGTACTGGATTTTCGAATCGAGCGCCAGGCGCACATCCTTGCCGTCCTGCGGCGGCTTCAGCGCGCCGATATCCTCGATGATGTTGCCCCGCCGATCGCGGATCACGGTCCGGCTACCTGGACGCCCGAGCAGGCTCGGCTGGAAGGCCAGCTCGACGCCTTCGAGCCCCTTGTCGTCGACACCCGTAAAGCCGACGATGTGTGCAGTCATGTCGCCGGTCGGATAATAGCGGCGATATTCCTTTTCCTGATGCACGCCGGGCAGCTTCAGCCCGGCAATCCGCTCGGCGGTTTCTGGCGGCACCTGCCGCTTGACGAAAACGAAGGTCTTGTCAGGCGCGATCTTGCCATCCAGTTCGCGCGTCCCCATCTCGAGCAGGGCGGCCAACTGCTTTTTCTGCTCGCCGGACATGGTTCGCGCATCGCCCGGAATTGCCCAGATCGTCTTCATCGGCGTCGACACGGCCAGCATGTCGCCATTGCGGTCGGTAATCTTGCCGCGTGAAGCCGAGATTTCCAGATCCCGCAAGTAGCGCGACTCGCCCTTCTCCTGCAGGAAATCGTTGTTGACGACCTGCAGATAAAAGCTGCGCCCGACCAGCGCCGCGAAGGCGAGCATCAGTAGCAGCCCGACGGTGCGCGAGCGCCAGCCCTGCAAGGCCAGCTGCAATACCGGGCTCTCGGCGAAACGGTGACCACGCTGCGGGCGGCGCCGAACGACCATCAGTGCGCCCCTTTTTTCAGTGCCGGCGTCGCCTTCGCTGGCGGCTTGTCAACGACTCGGCCGACGGCATCCGGTGTCACCATGTGCAGCCGGTCACGGGCGATCTTCTCGATCCGCGGGTGGGTCGCCCAGGTGGATAGTTCAAGCTGCAACTGCCCGTATTCGATATCCAGTTGCCGCACCCGCTCCTGCTCGCCCTCGAGCGCTTGGAAAAGCTTGCGCGCCCGGTGCTGGGAGGTCACCGCACCCAGCGCGCAGACAACGACGATCAGCAGGAGGAGCATGTTGAAGCGAACCATCAGATTTTTTCAGCCACCCGCATCACCGCGCTACGCGCCCGCGGGTTGGCGGCAACTTCTGCGGCAGAAGCCTTCACCGCCTTGCCGACCAGACGCAGCTTCGGCTTCGGCAATTGATCGGCGCGCAAAGGGAGACTCTTGGGCAGTGAATCGGCGGTCGACTGCTCGCGCATGAAGTTCTTGACGATGCGGTCCTCCAGCGAATGGAAGGAAATCACCACCAGGCGCCCGCCCGGCTTCAGCAATTCGAGCGCCTGCGGCAAGGCTATCGCCAGTTGGCCGAGCTCCTGATTGGTATGAATCCGTAAAGCTTGAAAGCTGCGCGTCGCCGCGTCCTGCCCTGGTTCACGGGTGCGCACGGTCGCGCGTACGAGCGCCGCGAACTGGCCTGTTGTGACAATTGGTTGTTCGAGCCGAGCAGCCACAACCTTCTTTGCAATCTGGAAAGCAAACCGTTCTTCGCCATAATCCCTGATGACCTCCGTAATTTCTCTTATTTCAGCCCGCGCCAGCCACTCGGCCGCCGTCTCCCCCTGCGTCGTGTCCATGCGCATGTCGAGCGGTGCGTCATGGCGAAAACTGAAGCCGCGTTCGCCGTCATCGATCTGCGGCGACGACACGCCGATATCGAACAGTATCCCGTCGACATCGTGCACGTCCGCCTCGCGCGCCGCTTCGGCGATCTCGCCGAAGGCGCGATGCACCAAGCGGAAGCGCGGATCATTGATGGCACGCCCGACGTTGATCGCTTCGGGATCGCGGTCGACCGCGATCAGGCGGCCTTTTTCATTGAGCTCCGAAAGAATGCGGCGGCTGTGGCCGCCGCGTCCGAAGGTGGCATCCATATAGAGCCCGTCGGCTTTGATCGCCAGGGCTCCGACCGCCTCTTCGAGCAGCACCGTCACATGGGCGGTACTGCGCGTCACAGCACCAGATCCCCGAGGCCGGGCGGCAAATCGCCGAGTAACGCTTCCGCCGCCAGATCATTCTGCTGTTTCCAGCCCGCTTCGCTCCATATCTCGAAATGCGAACCCATGCCGACCAGAAAGACCGTTTTTTGGAACTGCGCGTATTCACGAAGCTCCGGGGCGATCAGGAGTCGCCCGGCGGAGTCGAGTCCTTCGGTACGGGCGTTACCGATCAGTACCCGCTTGATCGAAGCGGCACGCGGATCGAGGCTGGACGCCTTGAGAACCTGATCGCGGATCGGCTGCCAGGCCGGCGACGGGTAAAGCAACAGACAGCGGTGCGGATGTGCGGTCAAGACCAGCGAACCCTCGGCAGCTGCAAGCAGGGTCTCGCGATGCCTTGCCGGTATGGCAAGTCGCCCCTTTGCATCCAGATTGAGCGCCGCAGCTCCCTCGAACATTACCGCCACACCCCCTGTTTACCCACTTTTCGACACGTTTCTCCACTTTAAGACATGGATCCGGTGCCGTCAATAGAAAAATCGGGAATTTTTTCATACACAACAAGGACTTAGAAGCACTTTCAAACACGATTTTATGGAAATAATAACGTTAAAAATCAATGGTCGCAAAACGACTCTTAAAGTGACTTGTAAGAAGCAGGGCAATGCAGCGCCCCCACGACCGGGCATGCCGGCGTGGTGAAAAGTGACGGTGGTTTTTTGGCGGCGACCAAAGGTCGACCATGTCAGGTCGGTGACCTGGATCAGCGGCCCGCCGCACGTGGTGCGGGCATCCCATGCAACAGCACGGGGATCGCGGCCCTCCCGTCGGGAAGGCCGTCATTCATCGCTGCGACTACTTCGACTGGCTCAGCTTCTGCTCGAGTTTCGCCAACGGCATCGCCCCCGGGACGCGCTCGCCATCAGCGAAGAAGATGGTCGGCGTGCCGCTGATGCTGAGGCGCCGACCGAATTCCTGGTTCTTGGTAATGGCCGAGGTATCGCAATCATCCTTGCCGGCCGGTGCGCGCCCCTCGACCATCCAGTCGTTCCATGCCTTCGCGCGGTCGGCAGAGCACCAGATCTGCTTCGATTTCCTGATCGAATCCTCGGACAGAATGGGATAGAGGAAGGTGTAGATCGTGACGTTGTCCAGCTTCAACAGATCCTTGGCCAGGCGCTTGCAGTAACCGCAATTGGGATCCTCGAAGGTCGCCATGACGCGCTTGCCGTCGCCGCGCACGTGCTTGATGGCACGCTCCAGCGGCAACTCGGAGAACTTGATCGCGGTCAGCTTGCGCATGCGCTCCTCGGTGACATTCTTCATCGTCTTGCCTTCGATCAACTGGCCGCCGGCAATGAAGGCGGTCATTTTCTCGTCGGTGTAGAGAATGTTGCCGTCGGCATAGATCTCGTAAAGACCGAGATAACCCGACTTGGTCACGCTTTCCACCTTGGCGCCGAGCTTGGCCTCCATGGCCTTCTTTATTTCCGCCTCATCGGCGTTTGCCGTCGCGACAAAAAGCGAGGCGAGTGCCAGCGGCAGCAGTTTTTTCAACATTCAAATCTCCTAGAAGGCGCCCAGCGCGTAGCGCACCAGTGCATTTTTGACAAATGGTAATCCGTTGGTAAGGTTCAGCCCGAGATTGCGCAGGCCGCGCAGACCGGGCGGCGACATCCTGAACAGCCGGCGCAGGCCGTCGGTGGTCGTCTGCATCAACGCGGTCTCCTCGCGGCGCGCGCGCTGGTAGCGCTGCAGCAGGCGCTGGTCACCGATATCGCGCCACGGCTCGACGCCGGACAGCAGCGTCGCGAGTTCGCTGGCATCCTGGAAGCCGAGATTGATCCCGTGGCCGGAAAGCGGGTGGATGCCATGCGCCGCATCGCCGATCAGCGCCAGGCGCGGCGCGACGGTTTGCGGAACGCGGATGAGGCGCAACGGAAACGCAGTCGGCGGGGTAAGCAGTTCGAGCCGCCCGAGAGCATGGCCACCAGCCTCGGCAACGCGCTCGCAGAAAACTTCGCCAGGCAGGGTGCAGAGTTCATCGGCATGGTCATCGGTGGTTGACCAGACGATGGAAATGCGGTTCCCCGGCAGCGGCAGATAGGCCAGCACGCCGGCATCGGAAAACCACTGATAGGCGATGTTGCGGTGCTGCCTTTCAGTCGTCAGATTGGCGACCACGCCTTTTTCGCCATACGGCGTATCGATCGCCGCCAGACCGGCGCTCCGGCGCACCCAGGAATCACGCCCGTCGGCCCCGACCAGCAGGCGTCCGGACAGAGCGGTCCCGTTGGTCAGCGCCAGCGTAACGGAATCCGCGGTGAATTCAAGGCGCTCGCAACCGGCCGGGCAGAACAGCGTCAGATTGCCCTGGCGCTTGGCGCTCTCCCAGAACTCGCAGGCCATCAGCGACGATTCGAGTATCCAGCCAAGTTCGGGAACGCCGGCTTCGTAGGCTGAAAAAGCCAGGCGGCCACCGGCATCGCCGCGCACATCCATGGCGCGGATCGGTGAAATGCGCTCGCCATCGAGATGCCGCCAGGCGCCGATCCGCTCTAGGAAGGCGGCGTTGGCCGGACTGATGGCATAGACACGCGCATCCCAGCCATCCGGGCGCCGCGGCGGCTGATGCTCGACCAGCGCAATGCGCAAAGGCGTATCGCGCAAGGCAACGGCGAGGCTGGCGCCGGCAAGTCCGCCGCCGACGATGATCAGGTCAAACTGCTGCATTGCGGCGATTAGCCGTGTCGTTCCACGCGGGGCAAGGCTCAGACCGGATTGCCTGTCGGCTTGTTGGGACGCGGCCGGCGATTGTTGTTGTTGCCGCGCGGCCGATGCTTCTTGGGCTGCCCGGATGGCTTGTTGTGGCCCATGCCGCCGCCACCGCTACCCGGACCGCCGCCGTGCTCGGCAGCCGAAACGCGGTTGCCCGGTGCGAGTTGGATTTCCAACTCGACGATTTCATCCCACTGCTCGTCGGTTCTGTCCCGCTCGGGAATGGACAACAACTCGCGCAGACGACGCTTGTTGTCGTTGGCTGGCGCCGCCGGCTGCTGGATGAGGGGAGGATTTTCTGGATTCTGATCGTTCATCGCAAACCAAAAAGGCGGAACCCGTTCATCACGGGCCCCGCGTTGGGTAAGGCCGCTTACTTCTTCTTGGCAGCGGCTTTCTTCGGGGCGACAGCAGCCTTGAAGGCGGTACCGGCGGTAAATTTTGGCACCGTGGTCGCCGCGATCTTCAGCGTGGCGCCGGTCTTGGGATTCTTGCCGGTGCGCGCAGCGCGCTTGGCCGACTTGAAGGTGCCGAAACCAACCAGCGTGACTGATTCCCCCTTCGACACCGTCTTGACGACAGCGCCGATGATGGCCGACAGTGCCTTGTCGGCAGCAGCCTTGGTGATACCAGCTTCTTGTGCAGCAACTTCGACCAACTCGGATTTATTCATCTAAGTGCCTCCTGTTAACTACTTAGGTTTAAGAGAACTGGCCGTTGGCACGGCAGCACGCCAAAAGTAGCACATTTTCCAGGTAAGTGCCGATGCCAGCAGGGATATTTGATGCCAGCGCCCTGAATATTTGCCTTTCGCACACGTCGACCGCAACCGGCGCATAAAAAACCCCGGCACACGGCCGGGGTTTTGCGGGAAAAGCAAAACTTACTTCTTCTCTTCGGCGCTCTTCTCTGCCGGCTTTTCACCGTGCGAGATCGACGCCGCGCCTTCATTGCGCGCACCGATGTGCTGGTCGATGGCCGGCAACTGGTGCGCAATGCCCTTGTGGCAGTCGATACAGGTCTTGCCCTCGACAAAGGCCTGCGGGTGCTGCTTGGCGGCGCGGTTGCCCTGCTCGGTGTAATCCATGTAGTCGTAGCGGTGGCAGTTGCGACACTCCTTCGAATCGTTCGCCTTCATGCGATTCCACTCGTTCTGGGCGAGTTGAGCGCGCTTGGCATTGAACTTCTCCGGCGTGTCTATGGTACCGAGAATCTTGTGGAAAACCTCGTTGGATGCCTGAATCTTGCGCACCATCTTCGGCCCCCACTCCTTGGGCACGTGGCAATCCGGGCAGGTCGCGCGGACGCCGGTGCGGTTGGTGTAGTGCACCGTGTTCTGGTATTCCTTGAAGACGTTTTCCTTCATTTCATGGCAGGAAATGCAGAACTCTTCCTTGTTGGTTTCTTCCAGCGCCCAGTTGAACCCCCCCCAGAAAACGATGCCGGCCGCGAAGAGCAGGAACACCGTGACCAGACCAATGCGCTTCACCCAGGCGGGCATATATTTTTCCAGACTCATCATTCCCCCTACTTGGCAGCCGGTTTATAGGTATTCTCGACCAGCGGTTTGGCGTCGAACTGTGGCACATGGCACTGCATGCAGAAATAGCGCCGGGGAGAGATGTTGGTGTGCTTTTTGTCCTCCCGATCGAGATAGTGCGACTTGGCGACCAGGGTCGCGCCGGTTTCCTCGGCCCGCTCCTTCGAGTGGCAGTCCATGCACTTGTTGAAGTTCTGCGTGATGTTGTAGCCCTTGATGCTGTGCGGAATCAACGGTGGCTGTTTCTGGAAATTGCGCGGAATGATGTCCTGATCCTTTTCCGGCCGGAACATGTTGTCCGTCCTCACTTCCTGATTGATCGGCGCCTTGCCGCGCAACGACTCCAGATTTTCCTGCGCGCTGACGACGCCCGCCCCCGAGAGGAGCACCGCAGCCGCCAAGGCCAGAGCAGGGATGAATCTCATGGTTGTTTCCCTCCAAATGACGGCCGGGTTTCCTCCCGGCCGTTTTTAATGGTGATGATTTTTTGGCAATCAGGCCCTGGTCACCTTGACCGCGCACTTCTTGTAGTCGGTTTCCTTCGAGATCGGGCACGTGGCATCCAGCGTCAGCTTGTTGATCAGGCGCCCGGCGTCGAAGAAGGGAACGAATACCAGGCCGCGCGGCGGCTTGTTGCGCCCGCGCGTTTCGACACGCAAGACGATTTCCCCGCGCCGCGACGCCACCTTGCACTCCATACCGCGCTGCAGACCGCGCGCCTTGGCGTCGTCCGGATGCATGAATACCACAGCGTCCGGGAAGGCCTTGTACAGCTCAGGAACGCGGCGGGTCATCGTGCCGGTATGCCAGTGCTCGAGCACACGGCCGGTACTCAGCCACATGTCGAACTCCTTGTCCGGCGACTCGGCGGCCGGCTGGTAGGGCAGCGCAAAAATCACCGCCTTGCCGTCCTTGTGGCCGTAGAACCTGACGCCCTCGCCCTTCGGGACGTAGGGATCGTAACCCTCGCGGAAGCGCCATAGCGTTTCCTTGTTGTCGACGACCGGCCAGCGCAGGCCGCGCGCCTCATGGTAGACACTGAAGTCAGCCAGATCGTGGTAGTGCTTGCGACCGAATTGCGCGTATTCCTCGAACAGCCCCTTCTGAACGTAGAATCCGAAGTACTTGGATTCGTCGTTGTCGAAGCCTTCCGCGATTTCGCCTATCTTGTACTTGTCGACCGCGCCATTGGCGAACAGCACATCGTACAAGGTCTTGCCCTTGAGTTTCGGCGCCTTGGCGACCAGTTCGGCCGGCCAGACATCCTCTACCTTGAAGCGCTTGGAAAACTCCATGACCTGCCAGACATCGGAACGGGACTCGCCCGGCGCCTTGACCTGCTGGCGCCAGAACTGGGTACGGCGCTCGGCATTGCCGTAGGCGCCTTCCTTTTCGACCCACATCGCGGTCGGTAGGATCAGGTCGGCAGCCATCCCGGAAACCGTCGGATACGGATCGGAAACGACGATGAAGTTCGCCGGATCACGCCAGCCGGGGAAGAGCTCCTCGTTGATGTTGGGGCCGGCCTGCATGTTGTTGTTGCACTGCTGCCAGTAGAAATTGACTTTCTTGTCCTTCAGCGCCCGCGCCATCGCCACGGCATGGAAGCCCGGCTTGTCGGGAATGGTGCCGTCCGGCAACCCCCAGAAGCGCTCGGTAATCTTGCGGTGTTCCGGATTCATCACCACCATGTCGGCCGGCAGGCGATGCGAGAAGGTGCCCACCTCGCGCGCCGTGCCGCAGGCGGACGGCTGGCCGGTCAGCGAGAACGGGCTGTTGCCCGGCTCGGAAATCTTGCCGACCAGCAGGTGGATGTTGTAGATCATGTTGTTCGCCCAGGTACCGCGGGTATGCTGGTTGAAACCCATGGTCCAGAACGAGGTGACCTTGATCTTCGGGTCGGCGTACAACTCGGCCAGCGCCTTGAGGTCCTTTACCGAAACGCCGGAGAGCTTGGAGACAGACTCGGCGGTGTATTCGGAAACGAATTTCTTGTAATCGTCGAAGCTGATCGCCTCGGACTTGCCGGTATCGCCCTTCGCCTTGCCGTCGGCGCCCGGATAGCCGTTGTTGCCGGTATCCTTTTCGAGTGCATGGGTCGGACGCAGGCCGTAGCCGATGTCGGTGACGCTCTTCTTGAAATTGACGTGCTTGTCGACAAACGCCTGATTCACCTTGCCGTTCTGGATGATGTAATTGGCGACATAGTTCAGGATCGCCAGATCCGTCTGCGGCGTGAAGATCATCGGGATGTCGGCCAACTCGTAGGAGCGGTGCTCGAAGGTCGACAGCACAGCCACCTTGACCCCCTTGTTCGACAGCTTGCGGTCGGTGATGCGCGTCCACAGGATCGGGTGCATCTCGGCCATGTTCGCACCCCAGAGCACGAAGGCATCGGCATGCTCGATGTCGTCGTAGCAGCCCATCGGCTCGTCGATACCAAATGTGCGCATGAAGCCGGCAACTGCCGAGGCCATGCAATGGCGGGCATTGGGGTCGATGTTGTTGGTGCGGAAGCCGGCTTTCATCAGCTTGGCAGCAGCATAGCCTTCCCAGACGGTCCATTGACCTGAGCCGAACATGGCGAGGCCGTTCGGGCCCTTAGCCTTCATCGTCTCCTTGGCTTTCTCCTCCATGATGTCGAAGGCCTGCTTCCAGGTGATCGGCGCAAACTCGCCATTCTTGTCGTACTTGCCGTCCTTCATGCGCAGCATCGGCGTCTTGACGCGGTCGGCGCCGTACATGATCTTGGACAGGAAATAGCCCTTGATGCAGTTCAGACCGCGATTGACCGGCGCATCCGGGTCGCCCTGGGTGGCCACGACACGGCCATCCTGCGTGCCGACCAGCACACCGCAACCGGTACCGCAGAAGCGGCAGGCCGCCTTGTCCCAGCGGATATCATCCTTGCCGGCGGCCGCCACGGTCGTCGACGCCCCCAGACCGGCTGCCGAAATGGCCGCTGCTGCCGCGTTGGCCTTGATAAAGTCCCGTCGATTGAGTTTCACGCCTCTACCTCCTCGGTATCTGACTCTTCGTCGCTATATTGATAAACCATGGCCACCGACGCGACTCCGGGGATGCCATGAAGCGCCACATAGGAATTGGCAGCCGATTCCGTATCGTCATCCTCAAGGGTGACGACAACCTTTCCGAGCGGGCTGCGGACATGAATTTCCACCCCCCGCATCTCCGCCAATGCAGCGCACGCCTCGTCGAGACGCGCAGGAACGATATGCACTATGGCGCTTGAAATATTCATTGAGTCGAATCCTCCTGAGTGATGCTTCGCCATTGGCAAGCACCATATCGAATGCAATGATCCCGATCCGGGTGCTGATTCCGTTGATTTGTATCAACTAATACCACCTTAGCACCAAGGTTATACCAACGAATGGTATTGACTAATACTTTAGAACTATATGCCTGAGCATGGGGGCAATAGCCGATTCCTATCAAAGATATATCCCGATTCAATTGGCTCAATGCCGGGAGGCGAACTATCATTCATTCGTTGTCATCAACATCAACCAAGGAGAAAACCGCATGTCCCTCATCAACACCCAGGTTCAACCGTTCAAGGCCCAGGCATTCCACAACGGCAAGTTCATCGAAGTCACCGAAGCCAGCCTGAAGGGCAAGTGGTCGGTCCTGATCTTCATGCCGGCCGCCTTCACGTTCAACTGCCCGACTGAAGTGGAAGATGCGGCCGAACACTACGCCGAGTTCCAGAAGGCAGGCGCCGAGGTTTACATCGTCACCACCGACACTCATTTCTCGCACAAGGTGTGGCATGAGACCTCGCCGGCAGTCGGCAAGGCCAAGTTCCCGCTGGTCGGCGATCCGACCCACGCCCTGACCCGCGCCTTCGACGTGCATATCGACGAAGCCGGCCTGGCCCTGCGCGGCACCTTTATCATTGACCCCGATGGCATGATCAAGACCCTGGAAGTCCACGACAACGCCATCGCCCGCGATGTCAAGGAAACCATCCGCAAGCTCCAGGCAGCCCAGTACGTGGCCAAGCACCCCAACGAAGTGTGCCCGGCCAAGTGGAAGGAAGGCGACAAGACCCTGGCGCCGTCGCTCGACCTGGTCGGCAAGATCTAAGCCTTAACACGAATAACCGCCAAGCCGCTCCCGCCCGGGAGCGGTGCGGATTCCACTGAAAAGGGGCCGGCGAGCCCCTTTTCAGTGGAATTCTCAAAAAAAGGGAGAACTACATGCTCGACGCAAACATCAAGATCCAACTCAAGGCCTACCTCGAAAAGCTGAAGACGCCGATCGAAATCGTCGCCTCGCTCGACGAAAGCGCACCGGCCCAGGAGATGCTCGGCATGCTCAAGGACATCGCCGAACTGTCGGACATGGTCAGCCTGCGCGAGAATGGCAGCGCCGCGTTGCGCCCTTCGTTCGCCATCGGTCGTCCGGGCGAAGCGCCACGCATCAGCTTTGCCGGCATCCCGATGGGCCATGAGTTCACCTCGCTGATCCTCGCCCTGTTGCAGACCGGCGGCCACCCGCCCAAGGTCGACGCCGAAGTGATCGAGCAGATCAAGGCCCTGCCCGGCACTTTCAACTTCCAGACCTTCATTTCGCTGTCCTGCCACAACTGCCCGGACGTCGTGCAGGCCCTCAACCTGATGGCCGTGCTCAACCCCGGCGTCAGCCACACGATGATCGACGGCGCACTGTTCCAGGATGAAGTCGAGCGGCTCAAGATCATGGCCGTGCCGACCGTTTATCTGAACGGCGAGGAATTCGGCGCCGGGCGGATGAGCATCGAGGAAATCGTCGCCAAGCTGGATACCGGCACAGCGGCGCGTGATGCGGAAAAACTCAATGCCAAGGCAGCCTACGACGTGCTCGTCGTCGGCGGCGGCCCGGCCGGCGCTGCCGCCGCCATCTACGCGGCGCGCAAGGGCATCCGCACCGGCCTGCTGGCCGAGCGCTTCGGCGGCCAGGTGATGGATACGCTGGCGATCGAGAACTTCATCTCGGTCAAGGAAACCGACGGCCCGAAGCTGGTCATGGGGCTGGAGGAGCACGTCAAGGATTACGACGTCGACATCATGAACCTGCAGCGCGCCACGCAACTGAAGGCCGGCGACCTGATCGAGGTGACGCTGGAAAACGGTGCCGTGCTCAGGAGCAAGTCAGTCATCCTCGCCACCGGCGCCCGCTGGCGTGAGATGAACGTGCCCGGCGAGCAGGAATACCGCGGCAAGGGCGTCGCCTACTGCCCGCACTGCGACGGCCCGCTGTTCAAGGGCAAGCGCGTCGCGGTGATCGGCGGCGGCAACTCGGGCGTCGAGGCGGCGATCGACCTCGCCGGCATCGTCGGTCACGTAACGCTGCTCGAATTCGACAGCAAGCTGCGCGCCGATGCCGTGCTCCAGCGCAAGATGGCCAGCCTGCCCAACGTCACCGTGTTCACCAGCGCGCTGACTACCGAAGTCACCGGCGACGGCAACAAGGTCAACGGCTTGGTGTACAAGGACCGCAATACCGACGAGGTCAAGCGCATCGACCTCGAAGGCATCTTCGTGCAGATCGGTCTGCTGCCGAACACCGACTGGCTGAAGGGTACGGTCAACCTGTCGAAATTCGGCGAAATCGAGATCGACGCCAAGGGGCAGACTTCGGTGCCCGGCGTCTTCGCGGCCGGCGACTGCACGACGGTGCCCTACAAGCAGATCGTCATCGCCATGGGCGCCGGCGCCACCGCCTCGCTCAGCGCCTTCGATCACCTGATCCGGACCTCGGCCCCGGCCTGAGCGTCCGGTCCACGAAAAAAGCGCGCCACGGCCAGTCGACCGTGGCGTGCTTTTCCCTTGCGCGTACCGGCCTTTATACCGTTCCCTCGGAGCTCTACGCCAGCCCAAGCCGCCACAATGAAGTCACCTCGGCCGCCCGCGCCGCATGCAGCGGGTCGTTGCGGTCACTGACCTTCGGGTGCTGCGGCCGGGTGTCGATGTGTCCGAGCACCTTGAGGCCACCCGCCACGATCCAGCCCAGCAGTTCGTCGCGCGAACGCAGGCCGAGATGCTCGGCCAGATCTGAAATGATCAGCCAGCCCTCGCCCCCCGGCGCCAGGTGCGCCGCCAGCCCGCCGAGAAAGCCGCGCAGCATCCGCGAATCAGGATCATAGACCGCGAATTCGATCGGCGAATTCGGTTGCGCCGGCACCCAAGGGGGATTGCACACCACCAGCGGCGCCCGGCCATCCGGGAAGAGGTCGGCCTCGATGACCTCGATTGCTGCGGTCAACCCCAGATTTCGGGCATTTTCCGCGGCGCACTGCAAGGCCCGCGGGTCCTGATCGGTGGCGACCACGCGCCGGATGCCGCGCCGCGCCAGTACAGCCGCCAGGATGCCGGAACCGGTGCCGATATCGAAGGCCAGTTCGCAGCCCGCCGGTAGCGGTGCCTTGGCCACCAGCTCGACATACTCGCCGCGCACCGGCGAGAAAACGCCGAAATGCGGGTAAATCCGCCCTTCGACGGCCGGCACCGGAATTCCCTTCTTGCGCCACTCATGTGCGCTGACCAGCGCCAGCAGACCGCGCAGCGCAATCACCGAATCCTCGCCGCCCGGCCCCAGGGCCTCGAGGCAGGCGGCTACCACCTCCTGCCCGCGACGCAGCGGCACGCGGTAGTCGGCAGTCAGCGGCACCAGCAAGCGACCGAGAATCGCCGCCCGCCGGCCCTGCGCCTCGCGATGCAGGCGAAAAGCCTCGGCCGGTGTCGCCGGCCTCTTCCACGACCCTTCGCGCGGCGCACGATCGACGCGCTGCGCCAGCGCCTGCAACAGCTTGCGCGCATTCTGGTAATCGCCACGCCAGAGAATCGCTGTCCCCTGCGCCGCCAACCGGTAAGCCTCATCAGCCTTCAGCGTGTCGTCTGCGACGACAACCGCCTCCGGCGGCGCCACCCCGGCCTCGGAACGCCAGCGCACCGCGTACTCGGCGCCGGCTTCCTGCCAGTGGATGATGGGATAGTGTGAGGTGACCATGCGGCAGTGTAGGGAAAAGAATGTTTCTGCGATATCTATTCGGACGCAGCCAGCGCATCCATCGGCCAACTGCAGAAATTCTCCCTCTCGGAATTCACTGCATCGACATTCAGCATTAGAGCAATCGTCCGATTTCGACGATGATGACCACCAGCCACGCGAATATTGCAATGCCGACCGCCGCCGCTGCAATGTCCTTGATCACCTTGATTTTCTCGTTGTGGCGAGCCTCGACGAAATCGCACAGCGCCTCGATCGCACTGTTGATGATTTCGGCAAACACCACGAAGGCGGTAGCGAGCAGGATCACCAGGAAATCGACCCACGCGCGCAGGGAAAAGGCGCCGATCAAGATGACTCCCGAGAGCACCAGCTTGTAAGTCACCGACCAGTCGTAGAGCACTGCATAGCGCAGGCCGGAAAAAACTGTGCGCAGCTTGCGCAACGGGTGATAGCCCGGCTCGCCGATGCCGAGAAACTTGTGCCTCACGGAAGACCCCTTTGCTCAAATATCAACTTACGTACAACCAGGACGCAGCCGACGGCCGCAACGATGCCGAAGATCACGTCCGTCGGAAAATGCACTTGCAGATAGACCCGCGAAACCCCAACCAGCAGGACGATGAGCGCTGCGCCAACGACCTTGGCGAGAAGGCATCGGGTCTTGGGCTGAAGCACCATGGCCAGAAAAAATGCCGTCACCTGCATGGCATGGGCACTGGGAAAGCTCCAGTCCGCGGGAAGCGAAACGGTCGCGGGAAACAGGTCGGGCCGGGGCCGCTCGACGATGATCTTGGCGATGTGTGCAAGACCCGTTGCGAACAGCAGACTCAATGGCACGAAGATGCTGGCCGGCAAACTCGAGCGTCCGCTTTCTCGCCATGCCATCAAGACTGCGAGGGGTAACAGGACCCACAACGACCCAATCCAGGTGATAGTGGCAAAGAAAATGTCGAGTCCGCCCGTCCTCCAGGCATTCAGCAATGCCAACCCTGCCGCATCGATCCACGGCACTCGGCACGGGCCACCCGCGCAAACCAGGGCGGCCCCACCCGTCAGGATGGCGGCCGACCCGGCCAGCCAGGCCACAGGGGGGAGCATCCGCCAGGCCATCAGTGCTTCCCGGTATCCGATATGCGGCCGTCGCAGCCAGCAAGCTCCTCTCGCAGGCTGACGATCTCGTGACGCAGGCGCGCCAGTTCACCTTCGATCGATGGCCGTTCGTCGCTCTGTTGTTCCTGGTGAATCGCATTGACGATGACCGCGATGAACAGGTTGAGCAAGGTGAAGGTGGAGGCCAGGATGAAAATCAGGAAGAAGACCCAGGCCTGCGGAAAGACCTCCATGACCGGACGCACGATACCCATCGCCCAGCTTTCCAGGGTCATGACCTGGAACAGTGTGAAGGCACTGTCGCCCAGCGTGCCGAACCATTGCGGGAAGGCTGCGCCGAACAGCTTGGTGGCGATGACGGCCGAGACATAGAAAATCAGGCCGATGATCGCCGCTACCGACCCGAGGCCGGGCAGCGCCGAAAGCAAACCGCCGACGACCCGCTTCATGCTCGGCACCAGCGTGATCAGGCGCAGCACGCGGAGCACGCGCAGCGCCCGCAGCACGGCGAGCGGCCCGGAAGCCGGCAGCAGGGCGATGGCCACTACCGAGAAATCGAACACATTCCAGGGATCGCGGAAGTAGGCCAAACGGTGCGCCGCCAGGCGCAGCGCGATTTCGCCAACGAAGATGGCGAGAATGGCCTTGTCGGCGGCGATCAGCCACGGTCCCCACGCCGCCATCAGGATCGGGCTGGTCTCCATGCCGAGGATGACCGCGTTGATCAGGATCAGCCCGATCAGCGCATGCTGGACCCTCGGCAACTCGAGCCTGGCGGCCAGCCGGGACCGCCAGCCGCCGGCCTCGAGGCATGCATCGGCGTTCGTCATCATGCGCTCCGCTCCGCCATCTCGCCCCCGGCCCGTTCGCGGGCATCCTTATTCAGGGACAGGATAATCGAAGTGGCGATGATCGCTGCGACCACTCCGAGAGAGACGGCCACCGGGATCTTGTAGAGGTCGATCAGCAGCATCTTGACGCCGATGAACATGAGTACGATGGCCAGGCCGTACTTGAGCAGCGAGAAGCGGTCGGCGACGCCGGCGAGCAAGAAGTACATGGCGCGCAGGCCAAGGATGGCGAAAATGTTCGAGGTCAGCACGATGAACGGGTCGGTGGTGATGGCGAAGATGGCCGGGATCGAATCGACGGCGAAGATCAGGTCGGTGATCTCGACGAGGATCAGCACGAGGAACAGCGGCGTCGCGTAGCGCGCCAGCTTGCCCGCCCCCTCCTTCATGACGAAGAAGTGCTCGCCCTGCAGTTCATCGGTGACCTTCATGTGCCGGCGTATCCACTTGATCGCCGGATTGTTGGCGAGGTCAGGCGTTTCGTCGGCGAACCACCACATCTTGATGCCGGTGATCAGCAGGAAGGCGCCGAACACGTAGAGCAGCCAGTGAAACTGGGTGATCAGCCAGACGCCGGCGAAGATCATCACCGTGCGCATGACGATGGCGCCGAGCACGCCCAGGACCAGTACCCGCTTCTGCAACTCGAGCGGAATGGCGAAGAAGCTGAACAGCATCAGCCAGACGAAAACATTGTCTACGGCCAGCGACTTCTCGATCAGGTAACCGGTGATGTATTCCAGCGTTTTCTCGTTGGCCAGTTCCCGCCCGGCTGTGCCGTCGAGGTACCACCACAGGGCGCCGGCGAAGAGGAAGGACACGCCGACCCAGATCCCTGACCAGGTGGCCGCTTCCTTGAGGCTGACGCGATGCTGCTTGCCGCCGCCGACCACGAAGAGGTCGATCGCCAGCATGACCAGCACGATGGCGAAGAAGCCGGCCCACATCCACCAGGTGCCGATTGTTTCCATGAAAATTTCCTCCGTGTCAAAAAGACCTTCATTCGTCGATGACGAAGAGCCGGGTTTTGACACGCGGACCTTCGCCATTGCGGCAAAGGTCTCGCTCGCAGCCTGCTTGCGCGGGCCGCCCGTGGCGCCGGGAACTCATGAAGGCTTCCGTATTGACGACGCCACGGCGAAGAGCTACTCCCCCTTGGGATGAAACTGGAACTGCGCTTTCTCGGACGTTGCAGATGCTGAAAAGTTCTGCCGCTCAGGCGTGCGCGGCGCGGTTCGTACCGCCCGGCAAGGTTTGCCGGCTGCTCTTGGCGACCTGGTGCAGGTCGAGCGACCAACGCTGCATGGCGCGCGCGATCAGCACCGCTTCGCCGCCGGCCAGTTGTTCGTCGGCATGGACGATATCGAGCATAGTGTGCAGCGTCGCTGCGCGCAGTTGCGGCCGGCTTATCTCGTCGAGCAGCAGGTCGATGGTCTCGGCATCGAGCTCCAGTTGCCCGGAGGAAACGCGTTGGGCGGTGCCCAGCATGTCGGTGCAAAATTCGTAGAAGACCCGGTCGAAGCTGTCCGGATCGAGCCCGAGGCGGGCGACGGTCTGTCCGGCGTCGAGCAGGCGCAGTTCGCTGGGGTCGATGGCGCCGTCGGCCATCATGGCCAGCGCGACGATGCGGCCGAGGGCTTCGGGACTGTCGGAAGGGTAGTGACGCATGAGCTTCTCCTTTGTGTCAGTGAGTCGGTTTTGCCCGCATCGAAGTGCGGACAGGCAGACTATGGCGTTGTCTTTTGATTTAATCCAATTAAACTATATGAACAATTAGATTTGTCAGGACTTATACATGCCACGCCGCCGCATTACCTTCCGCCAACTCGAGACCTTTGGCGAAGTCGCCCGGCTGCAAAGCTTTACCCGGGCGGCGGAGGCGCTGCACCTGACCCAGCCCGCGGTGTCGATCCAGATCCGGCAGATCGCGGATACGATCGGCCTGCCGCTCTTCGAACAAAATGGCCGAGATATCGCGTTGACCGCAGCAGGGGAGGAACTGCTGGCCACGGTGCGTGACCTCGATGACGTCTGGAACCGCTTCGAGTCGGCTATCGAGGATCTGAAAGGCTTCAAGCGCGGTCGGTTGCGCGTCGCGCTGGTGACCACCGCCAAGCATTTTCTGCCACGCATGCTGGGGAATTTCTACCGGCGCTATCCGGACATCGATATCGAACTAGAAATCGGCAACCGGCAGAAGATCGTCGAGCGACTGTTCGACAACCAGGATGACCTCTACGTCATGTCCTACCCGCCGGAACACCTCGATATCGTGAGCTACCCCTTTCTCGACAACGAGTACGTGGTGCTGGCGCCCACGGCACACTGGGCCGTTGGCCGGCCGGTGACCCTGGAGGAACTGGCTGCGGAACCCTTCCTGCTCCGCGAGGACGGTTCGGGGTCGCGCCACGTCGTCGACGAACACCTGCGCGACAGCGGCATCTTGCTCAAGGTCCGCCTGTCGCTGGCCAGCAACGAAGCGATCCGCGAACTGGTCGCCAGCGGCATGGGCCTGACGGTGCTCTCGCGCCAGGCACTCGGCGTGCAGCCGGAACAAGACGGCCTGGCCTGTCTCGATGTCGCCGGTTTCCCGCTCAAGCGAAAATGGAGCGTCGTTCATCTGCGCACCAAGATCTTGTCGCTGCCGGCCAAGGCCTTTCTGGACGACCTGCTACGGAGCGGCACGGCTTCGGTGCAAACATCCCGGACATAACGGGCCCCCAAATGCCACCCACCCACAGGGCAGTTACCACAAAAAATGGAAAGCCGGCCGATAAGCCGGGTTCTGTTCCCCCCTTGCGGGGTTCGGCAATCATTCCTCTAGGCCTGCCGTCACCGGCAGGCTCGAGCAACCTACCCGGAAGCAGCGCGGGCCACGCCCATGCTTCCCTATTTGGTCTTGCTCCGGATGGGGTTTACCGTGCCGTCCGCCGTTGCCGTGGACGCGGTGAGCTCTTACCTCGCCGTTTCACCCTTGCCTGATCCCCTTGCGGGGCCATCGGCGGTCTGTTCTCTGTTGCACTTTCCGTTGCCTTGGGTCTTGCGACTTATAGCACCCAGTCGTTAACTGGCATCCTGCCCTATGGAGCCCGGACTTTCCTCCCGACGCCTGGGTTGCCCCCGACGTCCAGCGATTGCCTGGCCGACTTTCCGCTGCGAATTATCGCACGCCGGACCCTTGCCAAGGTATCATGCCGGGTTGAACTTCACCGGATCGGTGATTTTTGTATTGACTGGAGAAATATACTTGGCAAAAGAAGAGCTACTTGAAATGCAGGGCGTCGTCGATGACGTCCTTCCCGATACCCGTTTCCGCGTCACGCTGGAAAACGGTCACGAACTGATCGCCTACACCTCGGGCAAGATGAAGAAGAACCACATCCGCATCCTGGTCGGCGACAAGGTGACACTCGAACTGTCGCCCTACGACCTGAGCAAGGGCCGCATCACCTTCCGCCACATCGAAACCCGCGGCACCGCCCCGCCGCCGCAGCGCCGCCGCTACTGAACGCCACCGCCGGAAACCGGCAGCGCGGTCTTGTCGACCACGCGCCGCAGTACGAAGCTCGAATGCACGCCGGTCACGCCGGGAATGCGCGTAATGCGGTTGAGCAGCAGGTCCTGATAGGCGTCCATGTCGCGCACTACGACCTTGAGCTGATAGTCGGCGTCCTGCCCGGTAATCAGCAGGCATTCCAGGATTTCCGGATTTTCGCCGATCTGCGCCTCGAAGTTGGCGAAGCGTTCCGGCGTGTGCTGGTCCATCGAAATATGGATCAAGGCCATCAACGACAGTCCGAACTTGCGCGCGTCGAGCAACGCACGGTAGCCGGTGATCAGCCCCGACTCTTCCAGCGCGCGCACCCGGCGCAGGCATGGTGAAGGCGACAGGCCGATGCGGTCGGCCAGATCCTGATTACTGATCCGCCCATCCTGTTGCAGAACCTCAAGAATCTGCCGGTCGTAGCGATCTAGTTCCATTTTGTTGCTCAAAAATAAAGTTGGTTAATTGTTTCTGCCAAACATGGTAGCAATCAACCCATAAAACGCAAGCACCTGCCGGCGACTTTTCCTTAAGATTGCTCCATCGAATCCAGCTTTCAGGAGCAGCGCCATGATGCAGAATCCCGCCGCCAAGTACCACGCTTTTCGCCCGGTAAACCTCGTCGACCGCAACTGGCCCAACCGCACCATCACGCAGCCGCCGATCTGGATGAGCACCGACCTCCGCGACGGCAACCAGGCGCTGTTCGAGCCGATGAATGCGGAGAAGAAGATGCGCATGTTCAAGACGCTCTGCGCCATCGGCTTCAAGGAAATCGAAATCGCCTTCCCGTCGGCCTCGGAAACCGAATTCGGCTTCGTGCGCAAGCTGATCGAGGAAGGGCACATCCCCGACGACGTGACCATCGAGGTCCTCACCCAGGCCCGCGAACACCTTATCCGCCGGACGTTCGAGTCGATCAAAGGAGCGAAGCAGGCCATCGTCCATGTCTATAACGCCACCTCCCCGACTTTCCGCGAGAACGTCTTCGGCATGAGCAAGGCCGAGGTGGTGCAGATGGCCGTCGATGCCGTCAGGCTCATCCGCGAACTCGCCGACGCGATGCCGGAAACGACAGTCACGCTCGAATACAGCCCCGAGCTCTTTACCGCCACCGAACTCGATTTCGCCAAGGAAGTCTGCGACGCCGTGACCGACGCCTGGGGCGCCACGCCGCAGCGCAAGGTCATCCTCAACCTCCCGACCACGGTCGAGATCGCCACGCCCAACATCTACGCCGACCAGATCGAGTGGATGCACAAGAACCTCGCCCGCCGCGACAGCGTGATCATCAGCCTCCACCCGCACAACGACCGCGGCACCGCCGTCGCTGCCGCCGAGCTCGGCCTCATGGCCGGCGCCAACCGCGTCGAGGGCTGCCTCTTCGGCAACGGCGAGCGCACCGGCAACGTCGACCTCGTCACCCTCGCCCTCAACATGCACACGCAAGGCGTCGATCCGCAGCTCGATTTCTCGGACATCAACGCCGTCGCGCGCACCTACGAACACTGCACCCAGCTCCCGATCCATCCGCGCCACCCGTACGTGGGGGATCTCGTTTTCACGGCCTTCTCCGGTTCCCACCAGGATGCGATCAAGAAGGGGTTTGCCGCCCAAAAGGCGGACGAGCAATGGGCGGTGCCCTATCTCCCGATCGACCCGGCCGATGTCGGCCGCAGCTACGATTCGGTGATCCGCGTGAATAGCCAGTCGGGCAAGGGCGGCATCGCCTGGCTGATGGAAACCGAGCACGGCATCGTCATGCCGCGCCGCCTGCAGGTCGAGTTCTCGGGCATCGTCCAGCAGCACACCGACACCCACGGCGGCGAAGTCAGCGCCAACGACATCTGGCGGCTGTTTTCAGGCGCTTATCTCGAGTCGACCGCGCCGCTGCGCTACCGCGAGCACCACCTGTTCGAGCACGGCAGCGCCCAGGGCATCCGCATCAAGGTGGACATCGACGGCACAACGCACATGCTCACCGGCGAAGGGAACGGGCCGATCAATGCCGCGGTCCACGCGTTGCAGAATGCCGGCATCGCCGTGCAGGTGCGCAGCTACGAGGAGCGCTCGATGGTGCCGATGGGCGAAGACGGCAACGCCCGCGCCTGCGCCCTCATGG
>Ga0209202_1000574_pt1 | contig 28893 bp, 30 predicted proteins | sample AD_UKC032_MetaG_FD_184416 | JGI IMG/M metagenome (GOLD analysis project Ga0209202, IMG submission 184416) | Active sludge microbial communities of municipal wastewater-treating anaerobic digesters from USA - AD_UKC032_MetaG (SPAdes) (version 2) | ecosystem: Engineered > Bioreactor > Anaerobic >... | reverse complement strand
CGTGCAGCACGTCGCCGACGGCGCGCAGTTCGCCTTGGTAGTGGTAGCGCTGGCGCAGCAGGCTGGCGGTCGAGTAGGCGCGGCCATCGACGAATTTCGGAAAATTGACGGCGATGACGATGAAGTAGTCGAGGTCGGTGGCGATGTCCTCGACGCGGTCTTCGGGTTGCAGCAGCAGGCCGATACGCTTGTGGCAGGAGACGATTTCAGCCTTGCGTGCTTGCCAGACGGCGAGCGGGAAGATGATGTCGCCGTCAGGCAGGGCGACGGTTTCCGGCGTTTCGCCCTCGGGCAATTCCAGTGTTTTCCAGGGGTCGACCGCAACGGTCTTGTTCTTGATCAGTTGCGCCATCATGCGGCCTCCTTTTGTGCAGCCTTGGCCTTGCCGTGGGCGCGGCCTTCGTAAACGCGGTTCTTGAAGGGGTCGATGCCGATGCGGTCGAGGGTGTCGAGGAAACGCTCGTCGGCGTGACGGTTTTCGATATAGACCTTGATGATTTTGTCGACGACATCCGGCATTTCATCGGCCGCGAAGGAGGGGCCGATGACCTTGCCGAGCTTGGCGTCGTTGCCCTGACGGCCGCCAAGCGTGACCTGGTAGAACTCAGAATCGTTCTTGTCGACGCCAAGCACGCCGATGTGGCCGACGTGGTGGTGGCCGCAGGCGTTCATGCACCCGGATATGTTGAGGTCGATCTCGCCGATGTCGAACAGGTAGTCGAGATCGTCGAAGCGGGCTTGGATGGCGGTGGCGATGGGGATCGACTTGGCGTTGGCGAGGTCGCAGAAATCTCCGCCCGGGCAGCAGATGATGCCGGTCAGCAGGCCGATGTTCGGCATCGCCAGGCCGGCGGCCTTGGCCTTTTGCCAGACTTCGTACAGGTCGGATTGCTTCACGTCGGCCAGGATGACGTTCTGCTCGTGGCTGATGCGCAGCTCGCCGAAGCTGTAGCGGTCGGCGAGGTCGGCGACGGCGTCCATCTGGTCGGAGGTGATGTCGCCCGGCGCGATGCCGTGCGGCTTCAGTGACAGCGTGACAGCGGCGTAGCCGGCGACCTTGTGCGGATGGGTGTTGCGGTCGACCCACTTGGCGAAGGCTTTTTCGGCCGGCAATTCGACCTCGCCCAGCTTTTCATAGGCCGGTGCTGCGAAGTTCACGGCAACGCGGTCGTATTCTGCCTGTGTCAGCGTTGCCGGGCCATCCTTGAGGTGCGCCCATTCTTCCTCGACCAGCCTGGCGAATTCTTCGACACCGAGCGCCTGCACGAGAATCTTGATGCGTGCCTTGTAGGCGTTGTCGCGGCGGCCGAAGCGGTTATAGACGCGCAGGATGGCTTCCGAATAGGTGAGGATGTGCTGCCAGGGCAGGAATTCGCGGACGATCTGGCCGCGGATCGGTGTCCGGCCGAGGCCGCCGCCGACGATGACGCGGAAGCCGATGGTTTTGCCAGACTCGCCATCCTGCTCCTGCAGATGCAGGCCGATGTCGTGGAACCAGGTGACGGCGCGGTCTTCGCGGGTGCCGGAAATGGCGATCTTGAACTTGCGCGGCAGGAAGGCGAATTCCGGGTGGAAGGTGCTCCACTGGCGGAGGATTTCGGCCAGCGGGCGCGGGTCGATGACTTCATCGGCGGCGACGCCGGCGAACTGGTCGGTGGTGACGTTGCGGATGCAGTTGCCGGAAGTCTGGATGGCGTGCATCTCGACTTCGGCGAGGTGGGCCAGGATGTCGGGCACGTCCTCGATTTTCGGCCAGTTCAGCTGCAGGTTGTGGCGCGTCGTGAAGTGGCCGTAGTCGCGGTCGTAGGTGCGGGCGACGAAGGCGAGCTTGCGCAGTTGGGCGGAATTCAGCATGCCGTAGGGCACGGCGATGCGGAACATCGGCGCGTGGCGCTGCACGTAGAGGCCGTTCTGCAGGCGCAGCGGACGGAATTCGTCGTTGGTCAGCTCGCCGGACTGCCAGCGGCGGACCTGATCGCGGAATTGCTCGACGCGCTCGTTGATCAGCTGGCGGTCGATGGCATCGTATTTGTACATTGAATTTCCTTAAGCAACGATCAGCTTGCCGCCGATGAGGATGAGCATTGAGGCCAGCAGGCGGCGCAGAATATGTTCCGGCACCTTGGCGGAAACGTGGGTGCCGAGCCAGATGCCGGGCAGCGAACCGAGCAGCAGGCTGCCAAGCAGCGACCAGTCGACACCGCCGAGCGCCCAGTGGCCGAGGCCGGCGACCAGGGTCAGCGGCACGGCATGGGCCACGTCCGATCCGACAATCTTGATCGGGGAAAGTTTGGGGTAAAGGAAGAACAGCGCGGCAACGCCGAGCGCCCCGGCGCCGACCGACGAGATGGTGACCAGCACGCCGAGGATGGCGCCGACGGCGACGGTGATCTTGCCGAGGTGACGCTGGCGCAACGGCGAATCATCATGGACGGCGGCGTAGTCGCGCAGCTTGCGGCCGAACAGGATGGCGATGGCGGTCAGCAGCAGCGCGAAGCCGAGGCCGTTCGAAATGATCGCGCCGATGGCGTTGCTGCCCTTCGGCAGTTGCGAGAGTACGTAGATGGTGATGGCGGCGGCGGGAATGCTGCCGAGCGCCAGGCGGCCGGTGATGGCCCAGTCGATATGGCCCTTGCGGCCGTGCGCCACGGTGCCGCCGGCCTTGGTCAGCGCTGCGTAGAGCAGATCGGTGCCGACCGCGGTGGCCGGATGCACACCGAAGACCAGCACCAGCAGCGGTGTCATCAGCGAGCCGCCGCCGACGCCGGTGAGTCCTACGATGGCGCCGACGGCAAAGCCGGAAAGGGTGTAGAGGGGATCCATGGCGCGCATCGTAGCAGCGGCTATTTGAAACAAAAAGAATATTGGGTTAGATTGTTATATCCATGAGTTATTAAGCCCTGCCATGAAGCTTCAGCAACTGCGTTACATCGTCGAAATCCAGCGCCAGGGCCTCAATGTCTCCGAGGCCGCCGAGTCGCTCTACACCTCGCAGCCAGGTATTTCCAAGCAGGTCAAGCTGCTTGAGGACGAACTGGGGATCGCCATTTTCGAGCGCAGCGGCAAGCGCTTTACCGGGGTCACCGAACCGGGCAAGGTGGTGCTGGCGATTGCCGAGAAGATCCTGCGCGAGGCGGAAAACCTCAAGCGCGCCAGTGCCGAGTTTGCCACCGGCGAAAGCGGGCGCCTGGTGCTGGCGGCGACGCACACCCAGGCACGCTACGCGCTGCCGGTCGTCGTGCGCGATTTCGTCGCCCAGCATCCGACGGTCAAACTCGAAATGCACCAGGGCAGCCCGACGCAGATCGCCGAGTGGGTGCTGGCCGGCGAGGCCGACATCGGCATCGCCACCGAGGCGCTCGACCAGTACGCCCAGCTGATCACGCTGCCGGTGCGCCAGTGGAGCCATTGCGTGATCGCGCCGGAAGGCCACCCGATTCTCAAATCGCAGCCGCTGTCGCTCGCCGAACTGGCGCGCTGGCCGCTGATTACCTACGATACGGCGTTCACCGGCCGCTCGCGCATCAACCGCGCCTTCGAGCGCATCGGCGCGCAGCCGAACATCGCGCTGACCGCCCTCGATGCCGACGTGATCAAGACCTACGTCAGCCTTGGTCTGGGCCTCGGCATCATTTCGGCGCTGGCTTTCGACGCCCAGCGTGACGCCGGGCTGGTTGCGGTCGACGCGTCACACCTGTTCGAATCCAACACCACCCGCCTGGCCCTGCGTCGCGGCACCTACCTGCGGCGCTACGACTACGACCTGATCTCGCTGTTCGCGCCGCACCTGTCGAAGCGCGTGGTCGAAATGGCCATGCACGGCGGCGGCGCGGAATATCAGCTTTGACTGGTGGGGTTCCTGTCACTGCTTCCGGAGGCTACTGTTTTCACTCCAATCTTCTGACAACGCCAGATTGTGAGCCTCCCTCAGTTCCTCGGCGCTCATCGTCCGGACCAGATCATCGCGCTCGTGCATGGCACTGAGGTGCTTGGCTGCTGCGGCGCGGTTTAACCAGACGTAGGCGCGCACAGAATTCTGCGGCAATCCCACGCCGTCACGATAATAACGTCCGAGTTCGAACATCCCTTCAGCATTGCCCGTGGCTGCTGCTAATTGCATCCATTTTGCCGCTTGTTTCGTATCCTTCGGATGTTCATCACCGGTGGCCAGAATTTGCCCAAGGTGGACCATCGCTCCGACGTGGCCATTTGTACCGGCTTTCTTTAGTAGAGCGACGTTGGCGGCAAAGTTATCCGGATGTCCGTTGGCATCAGGCGCCTCCTCGTCAATTCGGTTCGGGGCCTCGTTGCCTTCGTGGTGCTGGGCCGTGCTTTCCGCTGTATTAACCCCCGACACAAGTTCGACACGACCGGCCACCGGCTTGTCGTCGCTATCCAGCCAAAGCTCGACAGCGGTCACAACACCAATAAGCAGTATCACATAGGCAGTGCTGTTGATCAGAGTTCGTTCGAGGGAAGCGCCGCTGGCAGCGAGAAAACGATTCTCGCAGTCTTCGCAACGATACGGCTGAGATCCCTGATTGCCCAGCTTTTCATTTTTCGAATGCCATCGCGATTGTCTGCATCGCGTGCCATTGCAGGCCGGGCACTTTATTCCTGCGCCGACAAGTCGCGCGATGTCCAAGTATTTCAGCATCTCAAACCCCAAATACAATCAACAGAGAACAGTAAACGGCCTCGCAATCTTACTCCTCGAGGAAAACCCGGCCCATCCGCCATTAAGTTTGCAACGTGTAGGTTCGAATACCGGCCATCTATCTGTTGGCAATTGAGATCACGCCCCGCTCGCTTGGACGGAAGTGTCGCCCCGCACCACTTGTCGAAGCACGCCGCCAAACGGTGATGCAGGGAGGTATCAGTTGTAGGTGCGCGTCGGCTGCATGCGCGGTGCTGTGTCGCGCAGGATGAGCGCCGGTGCCGAGAAGGGCGCCAGGCGTTCGAGGAAATCGAGCAGTTCGAGCACCGGCGAGTTGCGGAAGAAGCGCGCCGCCGGCGTTTCCAGCCAGATACGGTCGGCGTAGGCCAGCAGGTCATAGGGACGGTCGCCGAAGCCGTCCTGGTCCTGGTCGAAGCCCTCGTAGCCGTCCCAGTAGTTGCCCGTCCAGGTGTCGTCCAGCGGATCGCCGTCGCCGATGATGGTGACCGGCCACAGGTTGCTGCGGAAGGTGTTGCCGATGGCGATGTGGCCGCCCTTGGCGCCGTAGAAGTAGACGCCGGTAATGTTGTGGGCGACGAAGTTGTCGATGAAGACGATGCGGTTGAGCGGGTTCATCGGCGAATCGGCCATGATGCCGTGCGCGCAGTGGACGATCTCGTTGCCGATGACCAGCGCCGCCGAGGTTTCCTTGAGCGCGATGCCGGCGCCGGAGGCGTCCATTGCGTGCAGGATGCGATTGTTGCGGATGATCAGCCCGTCGGAATTGAGCGCGATGATGCCGGTCGAGTTCTGTTCGAGATGGTTGCGGTCGACCAGGCTGCGATGGGCAAAAAGGAAATTGAAGGCGCGCCGGCTGTCGCGGATGGTGTTGCCGGTGAAGCGGTTGCGCGGCGAGTTGGTCACCGTGACATCGCGAATCTGCGCGATGTCGTTGTTTTCGATGCGGTTGCCGCTGCTGTACCAGAGGCGCAGCCCGTCGCCGCGGTCGGCCGAATCGACCGGGCGCGAGCGAATGCGGTTGCCGCGCACGACGCTGTCGGTTGTCCGGTGCAGCGAGATGCCGAACAGCACGTCCTCGATCACGTTGTTTTCGATAAGTAGTTCGCTGCCTTCGGCCATGATGCCGCTGTCCAGCGCGTCATGCGAATCGCCGCTGCCGCGCAGGGTCAGGCCGCGCAGGATCACGCGGTCGGCCTTGACGGTGAGGACGGTGCCCTTGCCGCCGGCATCGATGACCACCTGGCCGTCGCCGTCCAGCGTCAATGGCTTGGTGATGACGGCCGGTCCCTGATAGACGCCGGGCGGCAGGCGGATGCTGGCGCCGGGCAGGGCAGTATCGAGCCACGGCTGGAGCGGCAGCGCGGCGAGCGCCGGCAGGGCGCCGTTCAGGCAGGCGAAAAGGACGAGGTGAACGAAGTTCATCAGACCGGAATTTTGCCGCTGGGGCCAGTCGTTGGCGTGAATCTGAATCAAGTTTTGCGTCGATGGCGCATGCCGACGATATAGAATACCGCTCCGCCCCTGATCCCGAAGTGGTTTTTCGCGTTACCGCTTGCCTCTTCGGGCCGGGAATTTTGCCTGCATCGTCCTCGATCGTCTTCGCGAATGGTCCTTTTTCGGCGCAATCTCCTTCCTGGCATGACTCTGGTGTGGTGCCTGCTTGCCGGCATGGCGCAGGCGCAACCGCAAACTATCAGGGTGGCGGTGCTGGAAAACGCACCGCCGCTGGGCTATCGCGATGCGGAAGGCAATCTGACAGGGTTTGCCATAAACATTGCCCGTGCCCTGTGTGCCGAAATCGGCACACGCTGCGAATTCGAGGCAACCCGGCTCGAATCCCTGATCGAACGGCTGGCGGCAGGGTACTTCGACGTTGCTGCCATCGGCCTGCTCAACACGCCGGAGCGCAGTCAGAAGGTCTTGTTCACCAAGGCGGTCTACCGCTCCGTTACCCTGTGGGTTGCCCGTCCCGGCATTCAGCCCGGCGATCTTGGAGCGCGCATCTCGATCTTCCGCGGTTCGGCGCACGAGACCTATGCCAAGGCCCAGCACTGGCAGCTGATCGGGGCGCAGACCGAGGCCGAGATGATCGAGCAACTGGCCGCCGGCGTCGCGCAGGGCGCCATCGTGCCGTTGATGACCAGCCTCAGTCTGCAGAAAAGTGCCGTATTTCAGCAACTCGGACTCAAGGTCACGGTGCTGCAGCAGCCGGAACTTTCCGGCAACGCCTCGTTTGCCATCAATCCGCGGCGCGCCGAACTCAAGATGCTGCTCGACGGCGCGCTGGAGGCCATCAAGCGCAAGGGCGTCTATGACCGGATCAATTCGGAATTCCTGCCGTTCCGGGTCGAGTGAGCCGCTCGTCGCTCACAGCACGATCTGCGATCCCAGTTCGACGACACGGTTCGATGGAATCCTGAAGAAGGCGGTGGCGCTGCTGGCGTTGCGGAACATGGCGACGAACAGCAGTTCGCGCCAGTAGGCCATTTCCGAACCCAGTTTCGGGATCAGCGTCTCGCGCCCGAGGAAGAACGAGGCATCCATCATCCCGATGTCGAGCCCGGCCGCGGCGCACAGGCCGAGCGCGGCCGGGATGTCAGGTTCGTCCTTGAAACCGTACTGGACGATGACCTGCGAGAAATTTCCGGCCAGCCGATGCACTTCGACGCGGTCGATGTCCGGCACATAAGGCACGTCGAAGACGCTGACGCTGAGAATGACTACCTGCTCATGCAGCGTCTTGTAATGCTTGAGGCTGTGCAGCAGGGCGTGCGGGACGGAATCCGGGTCAGGCGTCATGAAGATGGCCGTACCGGGAACCCGACCGACACCACTGGCGGCGATGTCGTCGATGAACGGCTTGAGCTGCAGCGCATCGGCGGCGAGCCGCTTGTGCAGGAGTTCGCGGCCGCGCTTCCAGGTCGTCAGCAGGATGAAGACGGCGAGGCCGAATGCCAGCGGAAACCAGCCGCCATCGGGGATCTTGACCGAGTTGGCGAGAAAGAAGCCGAGGTCGATAGCGATGAAGGGCAGGGCGCCCAGCACCGCGCGCAGCGGGCTCCACTGCCACAGGCGCACGGCGACGGCGATGGCCAGGATGTTGGTGATCAGCATCGTGCCGGTGACTGCGATGCCGTAGGCCGCCGCCAGATTGGACGAGGTGCCGAAGCCGAGGACAAGGGCGATGATCGATATCAGCAGCAGCCAGTTGAGGGCCGGCAGATAGATCTGGCCGATTTCCCGATCCGAGGTGTGCTGCACTTCGAGGCGTGGCGTGTAGCCGAGCTGGATGGCCTGCTGGGTGATCGAGAAGGCGCCGGAAATCACCGCCTGCGAGGCGATGACGGTGGCGACGGTGGCCAGAATGACTAGCGGATAGAGCGCCCATTCCGGGGCCAGCAGATAGAACGGGTTTTCGATGGCGCTCGGGTCGTCCAGCAGCAGCGCGCCCTGGCCGAAATAGTTGATCAGCAGAGCCGGCAGCACATAGCCCAGCCAGGCGTACTGGATCGGCTTGGCCCCGAAATGGCCCATGTCCGCGTACAGCGCTTCGGCGCCTGTGATGCAGAGGACGACGGCGCCCAGCGCGAAAAAGCCGAGCGCCGAATTGCCGAGCAGGAAATTGAACCCATAAAGCGGGTTGACCGCAGCAAGCACCGCCGGGTGCTGGATGATGGCGATGCCGCCCAGTATCGCCAGCACGGCGAACCAGAGCACCATCACCGGGCCGAACAGCGCGCCGACGCTGGCCGTTCCGCGGCGCTGGAAGAGGAACAGGCCGACCAGGATCACCAGCGTGATCGGGATGATGTAGGGCTTGAAGGTCGGCGTGATCAGTTCCAGCCCCTCGACCGCCGAGAGAACCGAAATGGCCGGCGTGATCACCCCGTCGCCGTAGAACAGGGCGGCCCCGAACAGGCCGAGGGCGATCAGCAGCCGTTGCCGCCGCGAGGCCGGGTCGCCGTTGTGCAGGGCCAGCGTCATCAGCGCGATGATGCCGCCTTCGCCCTTGTTGTTGGCGCGCATGATGAAGGCCACGTATTTCAGCGTGACGACGATGATAAGCGACCAGAAGAACAGTGAGAGGATGCCCAGCACGTTGTCCGGGTTGATCGGCACCGGGTGATGGGCGCCGCCGAAGACCTCCTTGATCGAGTACAGCGGGCTGGTGCCGATGTCGCCATAGACGATGCCGAGGGCGGCCAGGGTCAGTGTCGCGAGACGCTTGTTGTCTTGCACTTGCATGGGGTTTCCTTCAGGGCTGGAAGCGGTAGCCGACGCCGGTTTCGGTCAGAAAATGCCTGGGCTGGGTCGGGTCGTCCTCGAGCTTCTGGCGCAGATGACCGACATAGACGCGCAGGTAATGACTGCTCTCGATATAGGACGGGCCCCAGATTTCGCGCAGCAGGTTGCGCTGGGTCAGCACCTTGCCGGGGTGGCCGAGCAGGGTGGCCAGCAGCCGGTATTCGATGGGCGTCAGATGAACCTCCGCGCCCGCCCGCAAAACGACGCGCCGCGACAGGTCGACCGCAACATTGCCGAATTCGACGATGGGCACCGCGGCTTCGCCGCTGCGACTGCGCCGGCGCAGCAGGGCGCGGACGCGGGCGCGCAATTCGCCGACGCTGAACGGCTTGGTCAGGTAATCGTCGGCGCCGGCATCGAGCGCATCGATCTTGTCGTTCTCCTGCGAACGCGCCGAGAGAATGAGTACCGGCACATCGGACCAACCGCGCAGGTCGCGAATCAGGTCGATGCCGTTGCCGTCCGGCAGGCCGAGATCGAGGATCAACAAATCCGGCTTGCGCAGCCCGGCGTCGATCAGGCCCTGGGCCATGGTTTCCGCCTCGCTGACCTGGCAGCCTTCTTCCTCGACGGCGACGCGGACGAAGCGGCGAATCTGTTTTTCGTCCTCGATCAGCAGGACTTTGGGGCTCGGAGCGTTCATGCGCTTTCCTCCTCCAGCACCGGCGGGACGCCCTTGGGCAGGGTGAAGCGGATGCAGGCGCCGCCTTCCAGAGCATTTGCGGCACTGATTTCGCCGCCGTGCGCCTCGACGATGGCGCGGCAGATGGCCAGCCCGAGGCCGGTTCCCGGCTTGCCGGATGCGCTCTGGCCGCGAGCGAACATCTCGAACAACGCGCTCAGGTTACCGGCCGGGAACCCCTGGCCATGGTCGCAAACCCGGATTTCGACGTGGTCGGCGAGCTGGCTGGCAACGATTTCCACGTCCGTGCCGGCCGGCGCGTACTTGGCTGCGTTTTCCAGCAGGTTGCAGAAGACACGTTCGATCAGCACCGCATCGAACTCCAGCAGCGGCAGGTCGGCCGGTAGCGTAACGCGCACCGGGTGGGCATCAAGCGCGTTGCCGAGCAGCTTGATACTGGCGCCAATGACCTCTTCGAGCGGCTGCCATTCGCGGCGCAGGGTGACGTTGCCGGCATTCAGGCGCGCCATGTCGAGCAGGTTGCCGACCAGACCCGCCAGCCGGGCCGCCTGTTCGTGCATGGCCTGCGCGGTTTCCAGGGCGGGCGCCGGCAGGGGCGGCTTGATCAGGAACAGCGAGTCGGCCAGCCCGACCAGTGCCGTCAGCGGCGTGCGCAAGTCGTGCGAGAGGGCGGACAGGATCGAACTGCGCAGCCGTTCCGAGACCATGTCGAGTTGCGTGGCGTGTGCCACATCGACATAGTGCAGGCGTTCGATGGCGATGGCGACCAGCGATGCCAGGGCTTCGAGCAGGGCCAGATTCTCCGCTGGTAAATCGAGTGAATCCGCCGGGAGGGCGACGGCCAGCACACCGCGAATACGCATCGAGGCGCGTAGCGGCAGGTAGAGCGACGCGTAGCCGCTGCCGGCGGTTCCGCTGTCACGAACCAGCTGCCCACTTTGCCGGGCCACCAGCGCAAGGTGCGGCTCGACCCGGAACGAAAGCCCGGCCTGCGTGGCGGTCGAGTCGGCGTCCTCAGGCAGGAGAATCGCCGCGTCCGCGTTCAACTGGTAGCGGATGAACTGCCGGGCAATGTCGATCACCTGTTCGAGTGCCAGCGTTCCCGCCAGTTGTCGCGCCACTTCGTAGAGGGCCTGCGTGCGTTGCTCGCGAACCTGCGCTTCCCGTGCCTTCTGCTTGAGGCCGGCGGCCAGTTGGCCGACGATCAGCGCGGTCGCCAGCATCACGGCGAAGGTCACCAGGTACTGGATATTGCTGACGGCCAGCGAAAAGCGTGGCGGCACGAAAAAGATGTCGAACAGCAGGACGCTCAGCACCGCCGCCAGGACGGCGGCGCTACGCCCGAGGCTGACGGCGATGAGCAGTACCGTGAGCAGGAAAAGCATCACGATATTGGCGAGATCGAGATGACCGAGCAGCGGGGTGGCCAGCAGCGTCGTCGCGGAACACGCGACTACTGTCAGCAGGATGCGCTGCCAAGGGGTGAAACGTTCCGCTGATTGGATGACCGGTTTGCCTTCGCTTTGCATGATTCACTTCCGGTGATTCAGTCCATTCAGACTAAGCTACCGGGTGTAAAAACGCTGACGATTCTGGTGAGGCTGACGTAAAAATGTCGTAAAGATTTTGCCGGGGCAGGTATTGCCGATACCGGAAATGAAAAAGCCCGCCGTTTCCGGCGGGCTTTTTCGATGACAGGTAACGAAGCTTAGTTGACCTTGGCGCTCTCGCGCAGCTTCTTGACCAGTGCTTCGACCTGCTGCTGGCTGGCGCGCTGCTGCAGTTGCGGCTTGACCTGCTCGAAGGGCGGCGGGGTCAGCGGGCGGGTGTCTTCAAGCATGATGACGTGGTAACCAAAATCGGTCTTGACCGGGGTTTTGGTGTATTCGCCCTTCTTCAGCTTGGTCAGTGCGTCGGAGAACGGCTTGACGTAGGTGCTAGGGGCGCTCCAGCCGAGTTCGCCACCATTGTCCTTGGAGCCGGGATCCTTGGATTGCTTGGCCAGGTCGGCGAACTTGTCGCCCTTTTCAAGCTTGGCGATGATCGCCTTGGCTTCGTCTTCGGTCGACACGAGGATGTGCTTGGCCTTGTATTCGGTCGTACCAAGGTTAGCCTTGATCGCTTCGTAATCCTTCTTCAGGCGGTCTTCGCTGACCGGGTTGGCGCGCACGTAGTCGGAGAGGTAGGCGCGGATCAGCACGGCCTGCTTGGCGAGTTCCATCTGGCCCTGGATTTCCGGCTTCTTGTCGAGGCCCTTCTTCTTGGCTTCCTGGGTCAGCAGTTCGCGGCGAACCAGTTCTTCCTTGACGGCGTTCTGCAGTTCCGGCGAATCCGGCGTGCCTTGCGCCTTCTGTTCGGCAACGAAGGCGTTGTAGGTGTTTTGCGAAATGGCCTGGCCGTTGACCGTGGCGACTGTGCCTGCGCTGCCCTTGTCGGCTGCGAAGGTCGGGGCGGAAACGATGGTACCAGCCACGAGCAGTGCGGCCAGACGGGAGAGCTTGATCATTGGATATTCCTTGGGAGGATGGATGAAAACGGGAAGATTATACTTTGTCGGGTGAAAAAGCACGGATGCTGAGCGCATGGATGCGTCCGCGCATCAGATCGCCGACCGCGTCATGGATCATGCGGTGACGCTTGACCGTATTGTGCCCGGCGAAGGCGGTGGCGACTATGGTGATTTTGTAATGGCCGCCTTCCTTGGCACCGGCATGGCCGGCGTGCAGGTGCGATTCGTCCTCGATGGCGAGCGATTGCGGTTCCAGCACCGCCAGGCGCTCGCGCAGCAGGGCCGCGGTTTCGGCGCTCACGCCGGCAGCGCCTTCTTGAATGGCTTCACGGTGACTTTTGCATAGACACCGGCCGCGACGTAGGGGTCGACGCCGGCCCAGGCTTGCGCGGCGGCCAGCGATGCGAATTCGGCAATGATGATGCTGCCCGAGAAGCCGGCCGGACCGGGGTCGGGCGAATCGATGGCCGGGCACGGGCCGGCCAGGATCAGGCGGCCTTCGGCCTGCAGAACCTGCAGGCGCTCGACGTGGGCCGGGCGGGCGGCCAGGCGCTGGTCGAGCGTGCCGGGGGTGTCTTCACCGATGATGACGTAAAGCATTATTGTTTGTCCTCGACATATTTTGACAGCATCAGGCCCTGCCCGAGCACGAACAGGAGTAGCAGGCCCATGCCGCCGAAGAGTTTGAAATTGACCCAGGTATCGGTCGGGAAGTTGAAGGCGACGATCAGGTTCAGTGTGCCCATGAACAGGAAAAAGACGATCCAGGAGATGGTCACCTTGTTCCAGACCGGGTCGGGTAGCGTCAGCTGCTCGCCGAGCATGGCGCGGACCGGATTCTTCTTCAGCACCAGCGTGGCGAAGGCCATGCTGACGGCGAACACCCAGTAAAGGATGGTCGGCTTCCACTTGATGAAGGTCTCGTCCTGGAAGATCAGCGTCATGCCGCCGAATACGACGACTAGCACGAGGCTGACCCAGAGCATCTTGTCCACCTTGCCGTGGCGGAAATGCACCCAGGCGATCTGCGCGACAGTGGCGACGATGACGACGATCGTGGCGAGCAGAATCGGGGCCTGTTTGACGTCGACCGCAGCACTGCCGAGCAGTGTGCCGACCAGGTCGGCAGCAGCTTCCGGATTGTTTCCGGAAAACTTGAAGGTGACGAAAAACAGGATGACGGGGAAAAGGTCGAAGAGCAGTTTCATGGCGGCGAATTATATACCCCGGATTTCGGGCAGCTTGAGATGACGTGCCGCGACCGCCGGATCGCTGCCCGGCAGGTGCGGCACGATGCCGAGCAGCGGCGCGCCGAGGCGTTGATTTAGAGTGGCGATGTTTTCCGCAAGGCGCGGCATGGCCGGGTCGATCTGGTTGGCAACCCAGCCGACGAACGGCAGGCCGCGCGCGGCGATGGCCTCGGCGGTGAGCAGCGCGTGATTGATGCAGCCGAGGCGCAGGCCGACGACGAGAATCACCGGCAGGCCGAGCGCCACGGCGAGATCGGCGCTATCGCGGTCGACGCCCAAAGGCACGCGAAATCCGCCGACGCCTTCGACAATGAGCAGATCGGCCTGTTGCCGGGCATGGTCGCAGGCGGTGGCGATCGGCGCGAAGTCGATGGTCACGCCTTCCTCGGCGGCGGCGATGTGCGGGGCGATGGCCGCCTGAAAGCAGTAGGGATTGATGATCGCGTCCGGCAGCGCCACGTTGCTGGCGGCGCGGATGCTTTCGACGTCCTCGTTTCTGCCTTCCGGGTCGGTGCCGGCGGCGACCGGCTTGATCCCGGCGGCACGCAAGCCACGCTGTGCGGCATAGTGGAGCAGGGCGCAGGTGATGAAGGTCTTGCCGATTTCGGTATCGGTACCGGTCAGGAAATAGGCTTGGTTCATTTGCGGGCGGTCAGGTAGGTGACGTCATAAGTCAGGGGCAGGCCGCTTGGCGTGCGCAGGGCTTCGACGGCCGTCTCGGCGCGGCTGAAGGTGGCACGGCTCATCAGGCTGGTGCGGCGGCCGCTGCCCAGCTGGTTGGCGCCGATCGCCTTGACCGCCTTGAGCAGGGTCTTGAAATCGGCGTAGTGCGCGGTTTCGGTGCTTTTTTGCACGTCGACCGCAACCAGGCAGGCATCGGTCGCCATTTGGCGGATTTCTGCCGGCGTATGGAAGGCCAGGGTGTGGTGATAGTCGTCGACGTCGGCGAAGGCGGTGCGCAGTTCGTGAAAAGTGGCGGGGCCGAGGCTGGCGAGCGCCAGTTGGCCGCCGGGCTTGAGCACGCGCCGGGCTTCGGCCAGCGTTTTGGCCAGGTCGCACCACTGCACGGCGAGGCTGGACCAGTAAAGGTCGATGCTGGCGGCGGCCAGCGGCAGGTGTTCGAGGTCGCCGGCGAGGCGGCAGCAGGGGGCGGCGATGCGCTGCAGCATGCCGGCCGAAAGGTCGAGGGCGACAGCGTGGGCGGCGGGGAAACGGGCTTGCAGCAGGGCCAGGGCATAGCCGGTGCCGCAACCGGCGTCGAGCAGGCGGCTGACCGGCGGCATCGCCGGCAGGCAGTCGGCCAGATGGTGGCAGATGTGGCGCTGGACGGTGGCGGCGCTGTCGTAGGTCGGCGCGGCGCGCTCGAACGACTGGCGGACGCGCGCCTTGGACGGTCTAGTCATGCAGGAAGCGGCGCGCCGCGGCGAGGAAGTCATCCGGGCGGGAAACGAAGGGGGCGTGGGCGCAGTCGGCAAACGGTGCGAGGCGGGCGCCGGGGATCGCGGCGGCCAGCGCTTCGGCGGCGCCGAGCGGCATCAGCGGGTCGTTGGCGCCGTGGATGAGCAGGGTCGGCGCCTCGATCCGGGCGAGTTCCGGGCGCAGGTCGACGTCGCGCAGCCAGTCGAGACCGGCGGCGAGCGTTGCAGCAGGCGGGAGCGGGTCGGCCAGGTCGAGCAACTGCCGCGTCACTTCCTTGCTGCGCGCGTCGCCACGGTTGAAGCCGCCGACGAAGCGCGGCAGCATGGCTTCGACATCGGCGGCAATGCCGGCGGTGAATTCGGCCAGCATTTCCGGCGGCATGGCGTGCGGCCAGCCGTCGCGCTGGACGAAGGAGGCGGTGCCGGCGACGAGCAGCAGCTTGCCGACCTTGTCCGGTGCGCGGGCGGCGACGGCGAGCGCCAGCTGGGCGCCGAGCGACCAGCCGGCGAGCGTCGTGCCGGGTTGCAGGCGGCCGGCGATGTCGGCGACGGCGGCGTCGAAGTCGGTGATCAGTGGCGCCTTACCGTAGCCGGGCAGGTCGAAAATCGTGCCTTGCAGCGCGTCGACCGCAGCATTCAGGGGGCCGCGGCCGAGACACCAGCCGGGCAGGAAAACGAGGGGAGCGGTCATGCGAGTTCCTTGAGGGTGCCAATCAACTGGGCTATGTCGGCTGCGGTGTGGGCGGCGGAAACGGAAATGCGCAGCCGCGCCGTGCCTTTCGGGACGGTCGGCGGGCGGATGGCGGGCGCCCACAGGCCGCGTTCCCACAGCGCTGCGGAAAGGGCGACGGCAGCTTCGTTGTCGCCGACGATCAGTGGCTGGATGGCGGTCAGCGAGGGCAGCAAAGCCCATTGCAGGCCGGCCAGCCCGTCGCGCAACTGGGCGATGCGGGCCATCAGGCTGGCGCGCAGGGCGCCGCCATGCCTGATGATTTCCAGGCTTTTCGACAGCGCGCAGGCGACGGCGGGCGGCGCGGCCGTAGTGAAGATGTAGCTGCGGCCCTTTTGCAGCAGGTATTCGATGGCGATTTCCGAACCGGCGACGAAAGCGCCGCTGACCCCGGCCGCCTTGCCCAGCGTGCCCATCAGCAGGATGCGCGGCGATGCCGGCAGGTTGAAATGGGCGAGGCTGCCGCGGCCGTGCGGACCAAGGACGCCGAAGCCGTGCGCATCGTCGATCACCAGCCAGGCGTCGTAACGCTCGGCCAGCGCGAACAACAGCGGCAGCGGGGCGAGATCACCGTCCATGCTGAACACGGCATCGCTGACGATCAGTTTGTTGGCGGCCGGGCTGGCGACGAGCATTTTCTCCAGCGCTGCCATGTCGTTGTGCGGGTAGCGCTGAACGTCGGCACCGTTGGCCTTGGCCAACTGCATGGCGTCGATCAGCGAGGCGTGGTTCAGCTTGTCGGCGAATACGGCATCGCGGCGCCCGGCCAGAGTTGGCGTTACCGCGAGGTTGGCGAGGTAGCCGGTGGAGAAAGTCAGGGCGCGGGGAAAGCCGGTGAAGGTGGCGATTTCCTGTTCCAGCTGCTCATGCGGCGCGAGATGGCCGCTGACCAGATGCGAGGCGCCGCTGCCGGCGCCCCATTGCAGCGCCCCATCGGCCATCGCCTGCGCGATTTCCCGGTTGCCGGCCAGGCCGAGGTAATCGTTGCTGGCGAAATTGAGCACATTTTTGCCGTCGACCGCAGCAAGCCGGCCGCAGGGGGATTCCAGCACATGGCGGCGGCGGGTCAGGCTGGCGGCCTTGATCTCGGCGAGTTCGGCGGTCAGGCGGTTTTCAGTCATTCGTGGTAATCGCCTAGGGCTTTACACGGAAATAGCGTGCGGCGCCTTTTCCTTGCATTTCAAAAAGAGATGTAGCCTTTAATGCCTCGGTCAAGGTTGAGCCTCCGGACTCTTTTATGGTTCGGCCAAGCGCCTTGAATTTTTGCCCAATGGTGCTGATTGGCGCCCATCCGTTTGTTGCGGCAGCTTGCGTTACAGCTTTCACAAGTGCTGCACGATAAGCCTGTGACGAAATGCTCTTGTCGGGTTGTGCTTTGCCTACAGACGGATTCGACGTGTCTTTGGGGCGGCAAAAATAGCTCTGACCGTTCTTGTACGGTCGTTGAATCAATTCAAAGGTTTCTGCTTTTCGGATCAGGTCTATGAATTTGGCGCACCCATAGGTTCGTGGATCGAAGTCGGAATGATTGGCGTGGATATAAGATGATAGCTGTTCAAGCATTGCCCATCCGTGTTCATCTGCTACGTTGCTGAAAGCGCGTTGCAAGAGGTGAGATGCAGAGGGGGGAGTGGCCTTGGCAACCGACTGACTCGGGGATGGTGTGGGTGATTTTTTTTGATCTGATTCGGCCTCTTGGGGCGCGCAATTGCCTGTCTGCCCATTTTGTGATGCCTGATCAATTCCCTCAGGTGTACATGCTACTTCCTCTTTTTTAACTTCTATGCTTTCTTCAGGCAGGGCTGTGTCCAGAAGATTTTCAACGTAGATATAGCGGTCGCAGGCATTGACGAATGCCTTCGGGGCTTTCTTTTCACCAAAACCATAAACGACGAGCCCATCTTCTCGAATTCGGGTGGCGAGTCGAGTGAAGTCGCTGTCACTGCTGACCAAGCAGAATCCTTCAAAACGCCTAGAGTGTAGAAGATCCATCGCATCAATTATCAACGCGCTGTCACTGGCATTTTTTCCATTTGTATTTCGGTATTGCTGGATGGGATGTATCGCGTGGTCGGCCAGTTTGACCTTCCAGCCAGCGAGGTTCTGGCTTGTAAAGTCCCCGTAGATTCGTCTGACGGTCACCCTTGCGTGGCGAGTAATCTCCTCCAGAATTGAGGAAATGCTGTCCAGTCGAACATTGTCTGCATCGATCAGGACGGCAAACGAAGGAAGGTCGTGCTTCATCTATGGCGCCTCGCAAGATTGATTTTGTTGCGGTATGTTGGGGGCTATTGAGTGATTAAAGGCGAGCGCTTCAAACCAACGTGAAGTGTTTGCGGCCCGGCAGGCGGTAGGTTTCAAAGTCGGCTCGATCCAGTGTCCAGACTTTGGCGCAGCCGGTTTTGAGGGCGGCGACCACGAGCGAGGCGTCGGCCAGGTCCATCGGGCGGTCCGCGTAGCGCTCGATCCAGTCGATGGCGGTGACTAATTCCTCGCGCCCGAGCGACATGAGTTCGAGTCCACCGCGTTCGATCCAGTGATAGAGCGGCAATGTGGCGCCGATGGAATCCGCCATGTGGGCAAATTCGGTCAGTACGGCCCAGGTGGTGAGTAGGCGACCGCGGTAGTTCTTGAGAAATTCCGAGCAGCCAGGATGAAACTTGTCCCGTTTGTTGGCGATGGCGACGAGTGGGCCGGTGTCGACGAGCACGATCTCCATTATTCGGGCTGGCGTCCATGTTTGCGGGCGATGGCGGCGCGTATCGTGTTGCGGCTGTTTTCGGCAGCGTTTTCATCAAGCGAAAGGGTGCCGACGAAGCCGGTTTCACAGGCCAGCTCATAGGGCGTTTTGACTGGCGACTCGGCGGTGAAACGGTTTTCGAGGAGTTCGATGATCACTTCTGATTTGCTGCGGCGGGTTTCCACGCAATAGCGGGCCAGCGCTTGTTCGAGACGCTGGGGAATGCGAACGGTGGTGGTCATGGCTTGGCTCCGAGGCGATTTTGTATTAACAGTAATACAAAGGTGCGTGCGGTGCAAGCGGCGGCTTAGAGGGCGCTCTCCCACACCAAAGGGATGAGGCATTTCCTGTGTTCTTTCGGTTGAAGAACAACCCGAGTTACTGCGGTCGACCGGAAAAACTGGTAATCACTTTGACCTCTTTCACCCTTAGGCATTTCCGCTTTCGTGTAGGCGCCGCGTGCTGCCACCCGGTTTTCGGCCACCATGACCCGCCGTCAGCCACCGCTCAGCGCCTGGACGATGATCAGTTCGTCGCGCGGGTCGAGCGGGTGAGCGAGATCGACGACCTGCACGCCATCGACGAAAATGCGGATATGGCGCCGTATCCGGTTCTGCTCGTCGATCATCCGGAATCTGATGCCGGGGTAGCGTCGGTCCAGATCGGCGAGGGCGGCGGCGAGCGTGCTGCCGTCGGCCTCGGCCTTGCTGCCCCCGGTGTAGGAGTGCAGCGCACTGGGGATCAGCACCTTCATCGTGATCCCTGCGCTAGGCCACTTCTGCGGTTTCCACCGCATAGATCTCCGGCAGGTGCCGGGCGATGCATTCCCATTGCCGGCCTTCGTCGCGGCTTGCCCAGAGTTCGCCGCTGGTGGTGCCGAAGTAGAGGCCGATGGGGTCGTTCCGGTCGGCCGCCATTGCCTGGCGCTTGACGGTCCACCAGGCCTGGCTGGCCGGCAGGCCGGCGTCGAGCCGTTGCCAGGTCTCGCCGCCGTTGCGCGTCGCATAGACCGCCGGCTTGCCGTCCGGGCTGGTGCGCGGCCAGACGCTGGTGCCGTCCATCGGGAAGACCCAGGCGGTGTCGGCGTCGCGCGGGTGGATCACCATTGGGAAACCGATGTCGCCGACCGCTGCCGGCATGTTGCGGCCGATGCGCTGCCAGCGCCTGGCTGGCCGGTCGAGCCGGTAGATGCCGCAGTGGTTCTGCTGGTACAGGCGATCCGGATTGCTCGGGCACAGCCGGACGCAGTGCGGGTCGTGAAAGGTGATTTCTGCCGGATCGAAGCCTTCGACCACTTCGAGACCGTCTACCAGCGGCGTGAAGCTGTGGCCACCGTCCAGGGATTCATGAACGCCGCCGCCCGACATCGCCAGATAGAGGTGCGCGGCATCGCGCGGATCGACGATGATCGAATGCATTTTCGGTCCGTCCGGCGTGCCGTCCTGCACCGTGCCCATCCATTGCCGGTATTGCGGGTCGTCGTTGATGCACGAGAATGGCGCCCAGTTGACGCCGCCGTCCTCGGAGCGGAACAGCCCTTGCGGCGAGGTGCCGGCATACCAGACATCGGGCTCGTCGGCATGGCCCGGCGTCAGCCAGAAGGTGTGATCGACGGCGCGCCCGTTCCCGTCGGCAGACGCCGCGAAGGCCGGCGGCCGGGCGGCTTCCTTCCAGGTTCGCCCGAAATCCGTCGAGCGGAAGACGGTCGGCCCGAGATGGCCGGTCTTCGCGGCCGCCAGCAGGGTCCGGCTATCGCGCGGATCGAGCACCAGTTGGTTGATGATGTGGCCGAGAAAATGCGGCCCGTCGGTGCGCCAGATCTGACGGGCCTGGTCGGCGTAATAAAACCACGCACCCTTGCGCGTGGCGACCAGCAATAGGGTCTGGCGCGCGCCTGGTTTTTGCACGGCCGGTTTTTCGGTATTGGATGCCATGACTTCCTCCTTGTCGATCGGCCGTCGGTGCCGGCGCGTGCATGCCTCCAGCAAGTTGACGACGCAGAAATGTATGGCTTCGATCCTGTAACGGCCGGCAAGTTGCACCAGCCGGGTGCGGCTTTTCAGTTTAAGCGCCGATGCCGCGGGCGGTGTCGAGTGCCCAGTGGATGGCTGCGCCAAGGTGCTCGATTTCCTCGTCGCTGACAATGTAGGGCGGCATCAGGTAGACCGTGTTGCCGATCGGCCGGATCAGGGCTTCGCGTTCCAGCGCGGCGCGATAGAACTTGCGGGAGAAATGCGGGTCGTCGGTTTTAACGTCGAAGGCGGCGATCATGCCGCGCTGGCGCAAGTGCTTTACTTGCGGGTGGTTGGCCAGCGGGGCGAGGGCGGTGCTGATTTTTGTCGCTTTTTGGCGGTTGACCGCAACCACGTCGTCCTGCTCGAAGATATCCAGCGTCGCCAGCGCGGCGCGGCAGGCGAGCGGATTGCCGGTGTAGGAATGCGAGTGCAGGAAGGCGCGGGCCACCGAATCGTCGAGAAAGGCTTCGTAGATGGTGTCGCTGCAGAGGACGACGGAGAGCGGCAGGTAGCCACCGGAGATGCCCTTGGACAGGCACATCAGGTCGGGCCGGGTTTCCGCTTGTTCGTGGGCGAAAAAGGTGCCGGTACGGCCGCAGCCGACCGCGATTTCGTCGCAGATCAGATGTACCTCGAAGCGGTCGCACAGGGCGCGGGCGAGGCGCAGGTATTCCGGGTCGTACATCGCCATGCCGGCGGCACCTTGCACCAGCGGTTCGACGATCAGGGCGGCGATGTTTTCGCCGTGTTGTTCGAGGTGTTTTTCCAGCGCGGCAGCGGCGCGGCGGGCGACATCGGCCGGCGTTTCGCCGGCTTCGGCCAAGCGGAAGTCGGGCGAGGGGACAACCGTCGCGGCGCGCACCAGCGGCGCGTAGGCATCCTTGAACAGCGCGACATCGGTGACGGCCAGCGCGCCGACCGTTTCGCCGTGGTAGCTGCCGGTCAGACAGAGAAATTCAGCCTTCTCGGGCCGACCGACGTTGCGCCAGTAATGGAAGCTCATCTTCAGCGCGATCTCGGTGGCCGAGGCGCCGTCCGAGGCGTAGAAAGCGTGGCCGAGCGCGCCGCCGGTCAGGGCCGACAAGCGCTCGGAAAGCTCGACCACCGGCTGGTGCGTGAAGCCGGCCAGCATGACGTGTTCGAGCGTTTCGAGTTGCTCACGCAGCGCCGCGTTGATGCGCGGATTGGCGTGGCCGAACAGGTTGGTCCACCACGAGCTGATGCCGTCGAGGTAGCGCTTGCCGTCGAAGTCGTAGAGCCAGGCGCCGCTGCCGCGGGCGATCGGAACCAGCGGCAGGTGGGCGGGGCCTGCGTCGGCGTGGTGCCGCATCTGCGTGCACGGGTGCCAGACGGCGGCCTGGCTACGCGCCAGCCAGTCCTCGTTCGCCGACCGCGTTTTCACGTCAATGCAGGGCTTGCGAGTTGGCGGCGGCCTGTTCCGGCATTTCGGCGTGCACCAGTTCGGCTTCGGCGTTGGGGTAGAGCGGGGCGCCGCAGTCGTCGCAGAATTCCATCGGGAAGTGATGGTCGAGGAAGACCACGTCCTTGACCCCGGCTTCGCGCAGCACGCTTTCGATTTCGCTGGCCGCGTCGGTGGCTTCGTCCTCGGCGCCGAGCAGCGGCCAGACGATGCCGTGGTAGGTCTCGTCCTTGTCCTTGGGGCCGAGGCCGACACGGTATTCCTCCATGCGGCGGTCGTAGCAGGGGCCGACGACGGCGCGGATATCGGCCGGCATCAGGCTCAGCATGGTCTGCAGGAAGGCGACCGAGGCCTTCAGCGAATACGGGCGGGAGAGGCGGTCGGCATTGCGGCAGCTGGCGTGGTAGGCGTCCGGCAGCAGCGGCTGCCAGGCGCAGCCGGTGAGCAGCGGTTCGAGATTCGGGCTGCCCTGCTTGATCCATTCCTTGAGCGCGGTTTCCTTGTTGCCGTCCTTCTCGTTCCAGCGGAACAGCGGCTTGCCGCGTGGCACGGCGATGCTGCCGACGAGATAACGGACATCGGAGAGGAAACGGTTGGTTTCGGCCATGCCGGCGGTGTCGACCGCAAGATGCTGGCCGGCCAGCGTCGCCTGGCCCAGCGCCTGCGTCAGCTGCCAAGTGTCGCAGAAGCTGCGCGGCAGCTGGTCGGGGCTGAACAGGAAATCGGCCAGCGCGACGCGGGTATCGGCGCCGAAGATGTGGGCGCCGAGATGGACGGCGAGCGCCTCGACCGTGCTTTTCGGCAAGGGGCTGGCGGGGATGGAGAAGCGCGACCAGGCGAGGATGGGTGCGGCGAACAGCTGGATGTCGAATTCCTGGCCATGAACCTCCATGCGGTTGGTTTCAGCTCGCGATTCGACCATGTCGGCCAGCTCGTCGTGGGCGCGCGGGTTGGCTTCGAACAGGCGGTCGAGCGCGGTGTTGATGTCGTCTTCGGCGCCGTTCTTGAGCAGGCTGTCGACGGTTTCGGCAAGCTGGGTTTCCCAGTAGCTGTCTTCCAGTTTGCCGCCGGATTCGGAAAGGCCGGTGGCCAGACGCTGGAGTTCAGCAGCATCGCGGGAAAGGCGGTCGCGCGCGCCGAAGCGGGTTCGTTTCATGGGTGTTCCAGAAAATACAAAGACAGGATTTTACCAGCCGGTAAAATCCAGCGTATCGCAATGCACAAAATTCACCGAAGGTTGTTCCCATGCTGATCTTTCTTTCCCCGGCAAAATCGCTCGATTTCAAGACACCGCCGCATGTCGTGACCAATACGCAACCGGCTTTCCTGAAGCAGTCGCAAACGCTGATCCGGCAGTTGCGTAAGCTGTCGCCGGCCGACATCGCCAACCTGATGGACCTTTCCGACCCGCTGGCGCTGCTCAATTTCAACCGCTACGCCGACTGGCACCTGCCATTTACGCCGGAGAACGCCAAGCAAGCAGCGCTGGCTTTCGATGGCGATGTGTACGATGGCCTGAGCGCGAAGACGCTGTCCGCCGACGACCTCGATTTCGCCCAGCAGCAGGTGCGCATCCTGTCCGGCCTCTACGGCATCCTGAAACCGCTCGACCTGATGCAGCCTTACCGGCTGGAAATGGGCACCCGATTCGCCAACAAGGGCGGCAAGAATCTTTACGAATTCTGGGGCGAGCGCCTGCTCAAGGCGATCAATGCCGAACTGGCCGGGATGCCAAGGCCTGTTGCGGTCAACCTCGCCTCCGAGGAGTATTTCAAGGCGGCAGTCGGGCGCAAGATCAAGGGCGAAGTGATCCAGCCGGTATTCGAGGACTGGAAGAACGGGCAATACAAGATCATCAGCTTCTACGCCAAGCGCGCGCGCGGGCTGATGACGCGCTTCGCCGTGGTCAACCGGCTGAGCGAGCCGGAAGGGCTCAAGGATTTCGACTACGACGGCTATGCCTTCGCGCCGGAAGCATCGGACGACGCGACCTGGGTGTTCCGGCGGCGGCAGTGAGATGACTTACAGCGCCGTCGTCGGCACCCGCTGCTACCGCTTCGCCGACCTCAAGGAGGTGTTGGCGAAAGCCGGTCCGGCGCGTTCCGGCGATGCGCTGGCCGGCCTCATCGCGGAAAGCGCGGGCGAACGCATGGCGGCGCGCCTGGTTCTGGCCGATCTGCCCTTGCGCCGATTTCTCGACGAAGCGCTGATCCCCTACGAAACCGACGAAGTCACGCGCCTGATTGTCGACGGCCACGACGCTGTCGCTTTTGCGCTGCTGGCGTCGCTGACCGTCGGCGAATTCCGCGAATGGCTGCTTGCCGAGACCACCGATGAGGTTCAACTGGCAGCCGTCGCCCCCGGCATCACGCCGGAAATGGCGGCGGCGGTGAGCAAGCTGATGCGCAATCAGGACTTGATCGCCGTCGCCCGCAAATGCCGGGTGGTCACCGCCTTCCGCGACACCATCGGCCTGCCGGGGCGGCTGGCGGTGCGCCTGCAGCCGAATCACCCGACCGACGACGCGAGCGGCATTGCCGCCTCGATGCTCGACGGTCTGATGTACGGCGTCGGCGACGCCGTCATCGGCATCAACCCGGCCTCGGACAGCATGGCTGCGCTGATGAAGCTGTGGCGGATGCTCGACGACTTGATCGGGCGTTTCGCCATCCCTACACAGTCCTGCGTCCTGACCCATGTCAGCAGCCAGATCCGCGCCATCGAAATGGGTGCGCCGGTCGATCTGGTCTTCCAGTCGGTGGCCGGCACCGAGGCTGCCAATACCGGCTTCGGCATCGATCTCGCCATGCTGCGGGAAGCGCGCGAGGCGGCGCTGTCATTGAAGCGTGGGACGGTCGGCGACAACGTGATGTATTTCGAAACCGGGCAGGGCAGCGCCCTGTCGGCCGACGCCCACCACGGCGTCGACCAGCAGACCTGCGAGGCACGGGCCTACGCCGTCGCCCGCCATTTCAAGCCGCTGCTGGTCAATACCGTGGTCGGCTTCATCGGCCCGGAATATCTCTACGACGGCAAGCAGATCATCCGTGCCGGGCTGGAGGACCATTTCTGCGGCAAGCTGCTCGGGCTGCCGATGGGCTGCGACATCTGCTACACCAACCACGCCGAGGCCGACCAGGACGACATGGACAACCTGCTGGTGCTGCTGGGTACGGCGGGGGTCAATTTCATAATGGGCGTGCCCGGCGCCGACGACATCATGCTCAACTACCAGAGCACATCCTTCCACGACCAGCTTTTCGTGCGGCAAGTGCTCGGCTTGCAACGGGCGCCCGAATTCGAAGCCTGGCTGCAGGCCATGGGTCTGACCGATCAGGGTGGCCGTTTGCTTCCCGCCCGCTCGGATCACCGCCTGTTGAGTGATCTTACTCGGGGCATTTCATGAGCACCTCGATCAAGCCCGATCCCTGGCAGCACCTGGCCGCACTGACAGCGGCCCGCATCGCGCTTGGGCGTAGTGGTTCCAGTCTGCCGACCCGCGCTGTCCTGGATTTCGACATCGCGCATGCACTCGCTCGTGATGCCGTTCATCAGCCGCTTGACGTCGGCGACCTGACGGCGCGCTGCCGCGAACAGTTTGCTCTGGATGTCATCGTCGTGCACAGCCAGGCCGGTGACCGCCTGATCTACCTGCAACGTCCCGATCTTGGCCGGCGGCTGGACCAGGCCGGTGTCGCCGAATTGGACAAGCGGTCCGGACCGGTCGACCTCGCCATAGTCATTGCCGATGGCCTCTCTGCCACCGCCGTGCAAGCGCACGCCCTGTCGCTTGTGCAGGCGCTGCTGCCTTTGCTCGACGATTTGCAGGTGGCGCCGCTGGTCATTGCCGAACAGGGGCGAGTGGCACTGGGCGACGAGATCGGTGTGCTGCTGAAGGCGAGCCTGGTATTGGTCGTGCTCGGCGAGCGCCCCGGCCTGTCATCGCCGGACAGCCTCGGGGCCTATCTGACTTTCGCGCCGCAGCTGGGGCGGCTGGATGCCGAGCGCAACTGCGTTTCCAATATCCGTGACGATGGCCTGTCGCCGGTAGTCGCTGCCCGCAAGTTGGCCTGGCTTGTCCGTGCGGCGCTGGCTTGCCGGCTGACTGGCGTGGGTCTCAAGGACGAAAGTGGTGAGGCGCCGCCGTTGATGGCGGTCGTCAGTCGACTGCCAGGGGCGAACGAGTGAAATCGGCTGCACGAGCGGGAACGCGCGCCCGCATGAGTCCCGGGTCGAAGGCGCTGAATTCGGATTTGGGTGGGTCGGCGAGCGCCCTGTCGTTCGCGCTGAGGTGCTCCTGCAGCGTTCTCCACTGGTCACGGAAAGACCTGCTCGGGCCGATTCTCGCCAGCAGATAGTTTGAGCCGGCTTTCGTTTCGATGACGTGAAATCCATTCACCGCATGGGCGCCGACGATGAGACTCGTGCGGATGTGGCTGCCGTCCCGAGCGGACTGGTGTCCGTAAATGGTACCCGTCGCCACAATGCCGATCGTCGTGTTGAAAAGGACACCGTGAATCTGCAATGTCGGTGACGCGTCGGAGATGTGCTTGGCTTGTGCGAGGAAGTATTCGATTGACTGGTTCATGGCTGGATGCCCGACGGTCATTTTTGATGGCTCAAGTGTGCTCGAAAGCAACTGCGCTGACTGTTAACGATTTCACGAATTGCAGTGAATTGCTTGAGCGGGATTCCAGCCGCGGCAGGCGGTGCGGGGTGTCAGGTCTCAATCAGGGCCGATGCCTGGGCGGGCTTGAGAATCTGAAATTCCAGCTTCGTTCTGCCGCACAGTTTCAGCAGCACCTTGTCCTTGCTGACCAGCAGGTCGGCGCCGCAGCGGGCGGCGAGTTCGAGGAACATCTGGTCGTCGCGGTCCTTACAGCGCGGTAGGGGTGGCGCTTCGCCCGCGTCGACCAACTGCACGAGACTGGAATAGCGCTGGTAGCGGTCGACCGCCATTTCGGGCGTTAATTTGAGCTGCGGGTAGGCAAGCACCCGCTGCAGTTCGTCCAGCGTGCGCTGGTCGGCAAGGCATTCGATCCGCCCGCCCTCCAGCGCTTCCATGATCGGCACGGCATCGACGTTGCCCCAATGGAAGAGGTCGAGGACCACATTGGTGTCGAGGACCAGACGCAGCATGGTCGTTCAGGCGGCCCGTTGCTCGCGGCTGGCTTCTTCCCGCGAGCGCTTGGCTTCGTCGAGCAGGTAGCGCTGGTAGTCGTCGAGGTCGCCGTCAAACGGCGCGATGCCGCCGCGCGAGACCAGCCAGAATTCGTCGCACACTGCACGGAGCAGGGCGCGGTCGTGGCTGACCAGCATTACCGTGCCTTCGAACTCGTTGAGCGCGACACTGAGCGCTTCGCGGGTCGACAGGTCGAGGTGGTTGGTCGGTTCGTCGAGCAGCAGCAGGTTGGGGCGTTGCCAGACCAGCATGCACAGCACCAGGCGCGCCTTTTCGCCGCCGCTCATGGTGCCGACCGCCTGCTTGACCATCTCGCCGCCGAAATTGAAGGTGCCGAGGAAGTTGCGCAGTTCCTGCTCGCGCCCCGGCACATTGCTGCGGCCGGAGGCCATGGCTTCCTTGGCCAGCCGGACCATGTGTTCGAGCGGCGTGTCTTGCGGGCGCAGCACGTCGAGTTCCTGCTGGGCGAAGTAGCCGATGTTGAGGCCCTTGCCTTCGGTGACTTCGCCGCTGATCGCCTTGAGGTCGCGGGCGATGGTCTTGACCAGCGTGGACTTGCCCTGGCCGTTGGCGCCGAGGATGCCGATGCGCTGACCGGCCATCACCGAGCGGTTGATGCCGCGCACGATGACGGTCGGCGGCGTGCCTTCCGGTGCGTCTTCGGCGGGTGGGTAGCCGATGGCGACATCGACCATCGATAACATCGGATTGGGCAGGTTTTGCGGTTCCTGAAACTCGAAAGTGAATTCGGCATCGGCCAGCACCGGCGCGATCTTCTCCATCCGTTCCAGCGCCTTGACCCGGCTCTGCGCCTGCTTGGCCTTGCTGGCCTTGGCCTTGAAGCGGTTGATGAAGGATTGCAGGTGGGCGATCTTGTCGGCCTGCTTGGCCATCGTCGCCTGTTGCAGCAGCATCTGCTCGGCGCGCATGTCCTCGAACTTGCTGTAATTGCCGCCGTAGCGGACCAGCTTGGCGTTGTCGATGTGCAGCGTGACTTGCGTGATGGCGTCGAGAAATTCGCGGTCGTGGCTGATCATCACCAGCGTGCCCGGGTAGCGCTTGAGCCAGGCTTCGAGCCAGACGAGGGCGTCGAGGTCGAGGTGGTTGGTCGGTTCGTCGAGCAACAGGATATCGGACGGGCACATCAGTGCACGCGCCAGTTGCAGGCGCATGCGCCAGCCGCCGGAAAAGCTGTCGACCGGATTGTGCAGTTCCGAGACCTTGAAGCCGAGGCCGAGAATCAGCGATTGCGCGCGCGCTTCGGCGTCATGCTCGCCGGCGTCGTTGAGCGCCATGTAGGCTTCTGCCATGCGCATGCCGTCGTCGCTGGCCTCGGCGTCGTGCACCTCGTTGCGTGCGGCGAGCAGGGGCGTGTCGCCGTCGATGACGAAATCGGTCGCGCTCTGCGCGGTTTCCGGCATGTCCTGCGCCACCTGACCCATCCGCCATTGGCTGGGAATGGAATAATCGCCGCCATCCTCGTGCAGCGTGCCGTTGAGCAGGCCGAACAGGGTGGACTTGCCGGCGCCATTGCGACCGACCAGGCCGACCTTTTCACCGGGGTTGATGGTGACCGAGGTCTTGTCCAGCAGCGTCTTGGTGCCACGGCGCAGGGTGACGTTCTTGAGGATGATCATGTGCGGAACTTTCAGGGAAGACGCGCATGATAGCCAGCTACAGGTCGCGCACCTACGGGTATTTGCAGGTTTGGCGGCTTAGACCGGGCCGCCGTTGTTGCGGCGCACCATATAGACGTACAGCGACTCCACCCGCTCGCGTGCCCACGGCGTGCGGCGCAGGAATTTCAGGCTGGAGGCAATGCTCGGGTCGTGGGTGAAGCAGCGGATCTCGATCTGCCGCCCCAGTTCCTCCCAGCCGTAGTGCGCATGCAAGGCGTTCAGGATCTGCTCGAGGGTGATGCCGTGGAGCGGGTTGTTCGGCTGGGGCGTGGTCATGGCGCGGATTATAATGCGCGGCTGTTCAGTTTCCGCCCCGAAATTCCC
>Ga0209202_1000572_pt1 | contig 28914 bp, 29 predicted proteins | sample AD_UKC032_MetaG_FD_184416 | JGI IMG/M metagenome (GOLD analysis project Ga0209202, IMG submission 184416) | Active sludge microbial communities of municipal wastewater-treating anaerobic digesters from USA - AD_UKC032_MetaG (SPAdes) (version 2) | ecosystem: Engineered > Bioreactor > Anaerobic >... | reverse complement strand
GGCCGTGGTCGATGACGATCAAGGTGTCGCACAGGCGCTCGGCTTCGTCCATGAAGTGCGTGGTCAGGATCAGCGTCTTGCCGGCCGACTTGAGTTGCTTGAGGCGATCCCAGATCAGGTGGCGGGCTTGCGGGTCGAGGCCGGTGGTCGGCTCGTCGAGGAAGACGATGTCGGGATCGTTAACCAGCGCGCGGGCCAGCGTCAGGCGCCGCTTCATGCCGCCGGAAAGACTCGAGATCCGGGCGTCGGCCTTGCTGCTCAGGCTGGCGAATTCGAGCAGTTCGGGAATGCGGGAGCGGATGGCGGCGTCCGAAATGCCGAAGTAGCGGCCGAAGACCAGCAGGTTCTCGGCGCAGGTGAAATCGGGGTCGAGGTTGTCGAACTGCGGCACGACGCCGACGCGCGCCCGGGCTTTCTGCGCATCGGCCGGGATGGCGTGGCCGTTGAGGCTGACGGCGCCGCTGTCGGGGGCGGTCAGGCCAAGGCAGAGACGCAGGGTCGTCGTTTTTCCGGCGCCGTTCGGCCCGAGCAGGCCGAAGCAGCGCCCGGCCTCGACGGCGAAGGAAAGCCCGGCGACGACTTCGGTGCCGCCGTAGGTCTTTCTTAAGGTGTCGACGCTCAGTGCCGCCATGCGCGGGTGACGATGTCGCGGATCAGGTGCAGCCGGCGGTGGAAGAAATGGTCGGCGCCGGGTACGACGACGACCGGCAGGTCGAGTGGATGGGCCCAGTCGAAGACGTTGTCGAGCGGCACGGTTTCGTCTTTCGAGCCGTGGATGACGATGGTGTCGTGCGGCACGGCCTCGGTGTCGTAGCTGCGGGTGCCTTCGACGAAACCGGCGGCGGTGCCGACCAGCACCAGGCGCTGCGCCGGGTGGCCGGCTTCGCTCAGGCGCTTGGCGACGCGCGTCTGGCAGTAGGCGCCGAAGGAAAAACCGGCGAGCGCGACGGGGATGTTGCCGCAACGGCACTTGGCGTCTTCGAGCACGGCCAGCAGGTCGTCGGTTTCGCCCCGGCCTTCGTCATGCACGCCTTCGGTGCCGCCGACACCGCGGAAATTGGGGCGGAAGGCCGCATAGCCGAGGTTGGTGAAGGTCTTGGCCAGCGTGTAGGCGACCTTGTTGGTGTTGGCGCCGCCGCCCAGCGGGTGCGGATGGGCGATCAGCGCGATGCCCTTCGGCGCATCCGGGCGTTCCATGATGACCTCGATCTTCCCGACCGGGCCATCGATCAGGATTTTCTCTTCGGCGACTTTCATATTTTCAGGCGCTCCACGACACGGCCATGCACCAGATGTTCCTGGATGATTTCCTCGACGTCTTCCTTGTCGACATAGGTATACCAGACGGCTTCCGGGTAGATGACCATGACCGGGCCTTCGTCGCAGCGATCGAGGCAGCCGGCCTTGTTGATCCGCACCTTGCCGGCGCCCTTCATCTTGAGCTGGGCGATGCGATCCTTGGCGTAGGTCTGCATCTCGCTGGCGCCGTGCGCGTTGCAGCAGGTTTCGCCGGGTTCGCGCTGGTTGCAGCAGAAAAAGACATGATGTTTGAAATGGCTCATCTTTCCTCCTAGGGGTGAAGAATTATAGTTCCCGCGCCCGGCGAAACGGGCGAAAATGCCTTCCACCCTACTTTGTCCGCTGTGATCATGCTCGAACTCGACGTTTACGGAACCCTGGTCGCCGCCTCGGCGGTACTGCTGCTTGGACAACTGCTGGTGACGCGGGTGCGCTGGCTGGCGGCATACACCATTCCCGAGCCGGTTGCCGGCGGTCTGCTGGTGGCGCTGCTGATGTTGGTGCTGCGCACTGGCTTCGATTTCAAGGTGCAGTTCGACACCAGCCTGAGCGCACCGCTGATGCTCACTTTCTTTGCCTGCATCGGCCTCAACGCCGACCTCGCCAGCCTGCGCCGGGGCGGCAAGCCGCTGATGGTTTTTCTTGGCGTCGTGCTCGGATTTCTGGTGCTGCAGAATGTGGTCGGCCTGTTGCTGGCGACGGCGCTCGGCCAGTCGCCATTCTTCGGTTTGCTGGCCGGGTCGATTGCGCTGTCCGGCGGGCACGGCACCGGCGTCGCCTGGGGCAAGGTGTTCAGCGAGCGGCACGGCGTCGTCGCCGCGACCGAAATCGCGTTGGCCTGTGCCACCTTCGGTCTGGTGCTTGGTGGCGTGCTGGGCGGCCCGGTCGCCAAGTTCCTCCTTCGCCGCGTTGCGCTGCCGGCTGGCGGCAAGACCGGGGAAGCGGAAAACACCTTCGAAATGCCGCATGAGGTGCGCCTGATCACCGCACCGGCCCTGATCGAAACGCTGGCCCTGATCTCGATCTGCCTGCTCGCCGGTCAGGCCATTTCGCGGATGTTGGTCGGCAGCCTGCTGGAACTGCCGGCTTTCGTCTGTGTGCTGTTCGTCGGCGTCCTGTTGCGCAACGGCCTCGCCGCGCTCGGCTGGTACGACGTTTTCGAGCGCGCCGTTTCTGTCTTGGGCAACGTCTCGCTCGCCCTCTTCCTGGCGATGGCGCTAATGACCCTGCGCCTGTGGGAGCTGTCGGCGCTGGCACTGCCGCTGATCGGCCTGCTTTTCGGGCAAGCGGTGTTGATGGTGGTTTATGCGGTGTTCGTCACCTTCCCCGTGCTCGGCCGCAATTACGACGCGGCGGTCATCGCCGCCGGGCACTGCGGCTTCGGGCTGGGGGCGACGCCGACAGCGATTGCCAACATGCAGGCAGTGACCGAACGCTTCGGATCGTCGCCGCTGGCGTTTCTGGTGGTGCCGATGGTGGGGGCGTTTTTCATCGATATTGCCAATGCGATTGTGATCAAGATTTTTCTGGCGTTGCCGGTGTTTGGTTGATTTGTCGCTGGGTTTCGCGCCTGACGGGCGGGGTGTGTTTTCTGAGGCGTTGGTTTCCGCCGTTGAGCGGCGGCATTACTTTCTTTTGCTTCGCCAAAAGAAAGTAAGCAAAGAAAAGGCGACCCTGGGTCGGTGCCGGCTGCGCCGGTTCCCTGCGCTACTCGGTGCTGGCGGGGGCTGCGGAACTCGGGGCTGCGCCCCTCAAACAGTCCTCGCCCTTTTTCCGCCAGCCCCTGCGTTGCTCGGCACCTCTCAAGGGGCCCGGAAAAAAGGCCCGTGCTGAACTGATGGTGCAGCGATTTTGATTTTTGGCCTTTTTTGGCAGTCGACCGCAACAGGCCATTTTTATCATTGCCGTTGGAGTCACGACGCCTTGCGGGCCCCTTGAGAGGCGCTGAGCAACGCAGGCGGGCCGGGGGCAGTCGGCTCGCATTGTCTGAGCCGCAGGCGAGTTCATGCGAGCCGCCCGGCATGCCGAGTAGCGCAAGGGATCGGGCGTAGCCCGACGCCGACCCAGGGGTCGCCTTTTCTTTGGCTACTTTCTTTTGGCGAAGCAAAAGAAAGTACGCCCGCCCGCAAGGCGGAACCCCAAGCATCAGAAAACCCCCCCTGCGCCGCCAGTACGGAACCCCAACCCCAAATCATCTGCCACCACGTTCCACGTGAAACGCCGTCCACAGTTTCTCAAGCCCGACAATTACCGAACACAGCCAGGCGAAAACAACAATTTCACCCCATTCGGCCAACCCGATCGGTGCCGTCTGGAAAGCCGCATTGAGCGGTGGCCAGTAGGTGAGCAGCAGTTGCAGGACGGCCATTGTCGCCAGCCCGCCCCAGAACCACCGGTTGGAGAATATGCCGAGACTCCAGAAGCTGCGCGTCAGCGAGCGGCAGTTGAACAGGTAGAACATTTCGGTCATCACGAAGACGTTGACCGCGACGGTGCGCGCTTCGGGCAGGGTGTGGCCTTGTGCCAGCTCGCGCAGGAAGAGACCGAAGGCGCCGCCGAGCAGCAGCAGGGAGACCAGGACGATGCGACGAATCAGCGCGCCGTCGAGCACCGGCGTCGTCAGCCGGCGCGGCGGACGATTCATGATGCCGCGTTCGATGGGTTCGAAGGCCAGCGTCAGGCCGAGCAGTACGGCGGTGGTCATGTTGATCCAGAGGATTTGCAGCGGCGTGATCGGCAGCGTGGCGCCGAAGACGATGGCGGCGACGATGACCAAGCCTTCGCCGAAGTTGGTCGGCAACGTCCACGTGATGAACTTGACCAAGTTGTCCCAGACGCCGCGCCCCTCCTCGACCGCTGCCTCGATACTGGCGAAATTGTCGTCGGTGAGCACCATCGCCGCCGCTTCCTTGGCCACCTCGGTGCCGCCCTGCCCCATGGCGATGCCGATGTCGGCCTGCTTGAGCGCCGGGGCATCATTGACGCCGTCGCCGGTCATTGCCACGACTTCGCCGCGTTCCTGCAGGGCGCGCACCAGCCGCAGCTTTTGTTCGGGCTCGACGCGGGCGAAGACGTCGACGTCATGTGCCGCCGCCGCCAACGCCGCGTCGTCGAGCGCTGCCAGTTCGCGCCCGGTCAGCGCCCGTTGGCCGGGAATGCCGATCTGGCGGGCGATGGCGAGCGCTGTCGTGGCGTGGTCGCCGGTAATCATCTTGACCCGGATGCCGGCCGAGTGACAGTTGCGAATCGCCGCGATGACCGCCTGGCGCGGCGGGTCGATCATGCCGACCAGGCCGAGCAGAGTCAGGTTTTCGATGCCGGTTGCGGTCAACGGCGAATTCCGGGCCAAAACCGAACGCGCCAGCAGCAGCACGCGCATCCCCTGCCCGGCCAGTGCCTGTGCGCTGGCCTCGACGGCCGCTATGTCGAGCGTCGCCGTCTTGCCATCGGCAACGAGTTGGTCGACGCAGCGCGGCAGCAGGCGTTCGAGGGCGCCCTTGACGTAAATGACGCGGGTGCCATCGCTATCATGGGCGGTGGCCATGAATTGCCGGCTGGCGTCGAAAGGCAATTCGTCGCGCCGGGGACAGCCCGTGTTCAACGCATGTTCGTCGAGCCCACCCTTCCTAGCTGCGACGAGCAGCGCCGCTTCGGTCGGGTCGCCGGTGATTTTCCAGTGTCCACCTTCATGGCTCAGGCTGGCGTCGTTGCACAAGGCACCGGCGAGCAGGCACTCGCGCAGCCCACCGCCAATGGCGGTGGGCTGGCCGTCGAGATCGATCTCGCCTTCCGGCGTGTAGCCTTGGCCCGCAACGGCATACAAACGACCGGCGGCTAGAATGGCGCGCACGGTCATCGCATTTTCGGTCAGCGTGCCGGTCTTGTCCGAGCAGATGACGGTGGTGCTGCCCAGCGTCTCGACTGCCGGCAGATGGCGGACAATGGCGCGCCGCCGCGCCATGCGCGCGACGCCGATGGCCAGCGTGACGGTGACGGCGGCCGGCAGCCCTTCCGGAATGGCGCCGACGGCGAGCGCGACGGCGGCCATGAACATGTCGAAAGCCGATTCTCCGCGCGCCAGACCGATGCCGAAGGTGAGAAGCGCCAGTCCACCGATAGCCCACAGCAGCCAGGTCGAGAAGCGCGCCATCTTGCGCGTCAGGGGCGTGACCAGGTCGGGGGCGGCAGCCATCAGATCGGCAATGCGGCCGGTTTCGGTGGCGTCGCCGGTGGCAATGACCAGCCCGGTGCCCTGCCCGGCGACCACTGTGGTGCCGGCCCAGGCCATATTGAGGCGTTCGGCGAGCGGGGTGTCGGCGGGCAAGGCTGCCGTGTGTTTGGCCACCGGCAGCGATTCGCCGGTGAGCAGCGAGTCGTCGGTATGCAGTTCCTTGCCGTGCAGCAGCCGCAGGTCGGCCGGCAAACGGTCGCCGGCGGCCAGCAGCACGATGTCGCCGGGCACCAACTCATGGGCGGCAAGCCGGCGGCGATGGCCGGCGCGGCGCACGGTGACCGGCATCGCGACGCTTTTGGCGAGCGCCGCCAGCGCGCCTTCGGCCCGTGCTTCCTGCCAGTAGCCGATACCGGCATTGACCAGCACGACACCGAGAATGACGCTGGCGTCCACCCATTCGCCGAGCCCGGCAGTGATGCCGCCGGCGGCGATCAGCACGAGAACCAGCGGTTGCTTCAACTGCTCGACGAAGCGCCGCCAGGCCGGTTTGCCAGGGCGTTCGCTGAGCCGGTTGGGGCCGTAGGCGAGCAGGCGTTCGGCTGCTTCCGCATCGCTCAGGCCAGCGTTGCGGCTAACGCCTAGGCGCGCGGCGGCAGCCTCCGCGTCCAGCGCGTGCCAGCTTATTGGCGGCGGCTGCTGAGGAGCAGGAACGGCAGGGTCAGGAAGGGCCATAGGGTTGCCACCCAGCGGGTCAGACCGTTGAAATTGAGGAAGTGCCCCTGTCGCCAGACGGCGAGCGCGGCGGCCGAATACGGGTTGGGTGGCGCCAGGTTGACGAGGATGGCGCCGGCCATCAGGGCCAGCGCGGCCAGTAGCAGGCGGGCGGTGGTCGGCAGGGCGATGCCAACCGCCAGTCCGCCGCCGGCCAGCAGCAAGCCCATCTGGGCGCCCGGCGTCAGCCATGTGAACGCGTCGCCGGGGCCGACCAGAATCGCGGTGGCCAGCGTGCGCACGACCAAACCGAGCAGGAGATAGAGCGGCACGACAAGATAGGCCTGGGCCAGCCGCGCGCACAGCAGACGCACGATGAGTCCGACCGCCAGAGCATTGAAGGCGGTGATGCTGGCTTCGATCAGCACGAAACTTTCGGCGGCGAAGGGCACGGCGCCGCCCAGCCCCAGCATCTGGCGCAGGTCGCCGGCACCGAAGAGCAAGGTTTCCGGCGACAGCGGGATCAGAAGCCACAGTCCGAGCAGCGTGAGCCCGAGTTCGGCGTGCGGGATGGGGGCGATCAGGCGACTCTGCCAGGCGGCGATGCGGTTGAAGATGCGCGGCCCGACAAACTGGGCCAGGATGGCGCCGAGCAGGCTGCCGAACGCATTGCAGGCAAGGTCGACGTTGGACGGCACGCGCGAGGGCAGCCAGTTCTGCACGGTTTCCAGGCCGAAGCTGACCGCCGTGGCGAGCAGCACTGCCAGGATGGGTGGCGTGTAGCGGCCTGGCAGGCGGTGGAGCGCCAGCGTCAGGAAGAAGCCAAGCGGCAGATAGACCACGACGTTGGCAACCAGGTCGAAGGCCGTCCAGTAGCGCGGCCAGCCGCCTTCGAGAAAGGCAAAGGGTGAGATCCCCTTGTCCAGCCACCCGGAAAACGGGTGCAGGCTGCCATACACGACCAGGCCGAGCCAGGCCAGCGCGAGGTAACGGGCAAGAAGAACCGGGCCACGGGTATCCATGACTTGATTGTACTAGGGCGTGCTCACAGTTAGCGACGCAGTCCCGCCGGCTACTGCAAGCACGCCCTAGTGGTGATGCGGATGTTCGGCCGCGTGGTGGGTTTCGGCGGCCGCGCGGTGGTGCAGCGCGGCGTGGACGTCCACGGGCGGTGTTGCGTGGCCGACCCATTGCGGCAGCAGCGAGCCGGCAACCATGCCGAGCATGCTGACGGCGAGCCCGATCAGTTGCGGTGGCACCAGGCTGGCCTCGCCGACCAGCATTTCGACCAGCAGCCAGGAGGCGAGTCCGCCAAAGATTGCGGCCAGTGCGCCCTGCGTTGTTGCGCGTTTCCAGAAGGCACCGAAGAAGAGCGGCACGAAGGCGCCGGCGAGCGTCACCTTGTAGGCGTTCTCGACCATCTTGAAGATGCTGGCGTTCGAGTACAGCGCGAAGCCGAGGACGATGACGGTGAAGACGACGATGGCAATGCGCATGACGCGCAGGAACTGATGATCGCCCATACCCGGAAAGAAGCCGCGCACGATGTTTTCGGAGAAGGCAACCGACGGTGCCAGCAGCGTGGCCGAGGAACAACTCATGATCGCCGAGAGCACGGCGCCGAAAAAGATAGCTTGGGCGAAGACCGGGGTGTGCTGCAGAACCAGCGTCGGCAATACCAGTTGGGAGTCGGTTTCAAGCAGGCCGTTGAACAATTCTGGATCGATCAACGTCGCCGAATAGGCGATGAACATCGGTACAAATGTGAAGCAGAAATAGATCGACCCGCCAAGGACTGAGCCCCAGATGGCGATGGTCGAGGTTTTGGCCGAGGTGATGCGCTGAAATACGTCCTGCTGTGGAATCGAGCCGAGCATCATGGTGATCCAGGCGCCAAGGAAGGTCAGCCATTGCCAGGGGTCGGGCGGCGGGAAAAAATCGAGCTTGCCGGCTGCCGAGGCGTGATTGACCACCAGTTCGACGCCGCCGGTGAGGCCGGAGACGATGTAGCCGATGTACAGCATGCCGCCCATGATGACGCCCATCTGGACGAAATCGAGAATGGCGACCGAGAGCATGCCGCCGAAGGTGGTGTAGGTGAGGACGATGGCGGCGCCGAGGATCATGCCGGCGGTCTGGCTGACGAAGCCGTTGGTGACGACATTGAAGACCAGCCCGAGCGCCTTGATCTGCGCCGAGACCCAGCCGAGGTAGGAGGCGACGATGCACAGCGTGGTCAGCACCTCGACCGTGCGGTTGTAGCGCATGCGGAAGTAGTCGCCGAGGGTCAGGATGTTCAGCTTGTACAGTTTTTTGGCGAAGAAGAAGCCGGCGATGATCAGGCACAGCGAGGAGCCGAAGGGATCGGCGACGACACCGCGCAGGCCGTCCTTGACGAAGGTGGCGGAAACCCCGAATACCGCTTCGGCGCCGAACCAGGTGGCGAATACGGTGGCGGTGACGACCGGTAGCGGCAGGTGGCGGCCGGCGACCGCAAAATCCTTGGCGGTGTGGACGCGGGTGGCCACGTAAAGGCCGATGCCGATGGACAGCATCAGGTAGAGAACGACGAACCAGATCAGCATGCCAAGGCCGCTCGCAGGCAAGAGTTTGAAAACGCAGAAATTATAAGGTTATTGCGCTGCAGCAGGGACGCCCGGCGCCCGCAAAATCGCGGCACTTGCAGCGGCAGCGCCCAGCCTGTCGCGGTCGACGCCGAAAAATCGGGCAAATCCATGATCCGCCTCGCTTGCCAATAGGAGCAATTCATTATACTGTGAATATAACCAGTACTCGGCGGCTACCGTTTCAGTGAATGCACCAACCCGAGTTTCGGGTTTCTTCTGCAGCAATTTCTATTCCATCTCCGGCCCCTGTGCCATAATCCCGTCAAATTTCCGAGGTATCGCAATGGACGACAACAAGGCGAAAGCGCTTACAGCGGCGCTGCAACAGATTGAAAAGCAGTTTGGCAAAGGCTCCATCATGAAGATGGGCGACGCCGAAATCGACGAAGGCATCCAGGTCGTTTCGACCGGCTCGCTCGGCCTCGACATCGCGCTGGGCGTCGGCGGCTTGCCGCGCGGTCGTGTCGTCGAAATCTATGGTCCGGAATCCTCGGGCAAGACCACGCTTTGTCTGCAAGTCATTGCTGAAATGCAGAAACTGGGCGGTGTTGCCGCCTTCATCGATGCAGAACATGCGCTCGATCCGCAATACGCCCAGAAACTCGGCGTCAATGTCGGTGACCTGCTGATCTCGCAACCCGATACCGGCGAACAGGCGCTCGAAATCTCCGACATGCTGGTGCGCTCCGGCTCGGTCGATATCATCGTCATCGACTCGGTCGCCGCCCTCACCCCGCGCGCCGAAATCGAAGGCGAAATGGGTGACCAGATGGTCGGCCTGCACGCCCGCCTGATGAGCCAGGCGCTGCGCAAGCTGACAGCCAATATCAAGAAGACCAACACGCTGGTCATCTTCATCAACCAGATCCGCATGAAGATCGGCGTCATGTTCGGTTCGCCGGAAACCACCACCGGCGGCAATGCGCTCAAGTTCTACGCCTCGGTGCGTCTCGATATCCGCCGCATCGGCTCGATCAAGCGGGGCGACGAGGTGATCGGCAGCGAAACCAAGGTCAAGGTCGTCAAGAACAAGGTCTCACCGCCGTTCCGCGAAGCCATTTTCGACATCCTCTACGGAGAGGGCATTTCCCGCCAGGGCGAAGTGGTTGAAATGGGTGTGGCGCACAAGCTGGTCGACAAATCTGGCGCCTGGTATGCCTACAAGGGTGAAAAGATCGGTCAGGGCAAAGACAACGCCCGCGAATTCCTCAAGGCACATCCGGAAATTTCCCAGGAAATCGAAGCCGGTATTCGCGAGGCGGCCAGCACCAACGTCATCAAGCCGGTCAAGGCAGCCAAGACGGATGCCTGATCCGCTGCTCGCCCTGCGTGTCGCTGCCTTGCGCCTGCTCACCCGACGCGATCACAGTCGGGCGGAGTTGAGCGCCAAGCTTGCGGCGCAGGCCGAGTCCGCCGAACAACTGAATCAGGTGCTCGACACCTTGCAAAGCGAACACCTGCTTTCCGACCATCGTTACGCCAGCCAGCGCGTGCTGGCGCGCGGCCGCCGTTACGGCAACGCGCGGCTTTCCCAGGAACTGCGGCAGCGCGGTGTGGGCGACGAAGACATCGTTGCGGCGTTGCCCGAAGCCGGCGACGAAACCGAACGCTGCCGGGCAATTTGGGCAAAAAAATTCGGTCGACCGCCACAATCGCCCGAAGAGCGCGCAAAACAAATGCGTTTCCTGCAATATCGCGGCTTTTCCGGCGAATCGATTCGTCGGGTGATGCGCGGAGTCGATGAATGAGCAATTCCCCGGTTTCAACCTTGACGGCGCACAGCCTGCGCAAGAAATACAAGGCGCGCACCGTCGTCGAGGACGTCTCCTTCGAGGTCAAGAGCGGCGAGGTCGTCGGCCTGCTTGGCCCGAATGGTGCCGGCAAGACGACCTGTTTCTACATGATCGTCGGCCTCGTGCCGGCCGATGGCGGCGATGTCTATATCGACAATGCCAAGCTGACCCATCTGCCGATGCACAGCCGCGCCCGCCGGGGGCTTTCCTACCTGCCACAGGAGGCATCGGTGTTCCGCAAGCTGAATGTCGAGGAAAACATCCGGGCGGTGCTGGAACTGCTGAACCTCCCCGAGTCGGAGCTGAACGATCGTCTCGAAGGCTTGCTGGCCGAACTGCATGTCGAGCACGTGCGCCACATCAACGCGGCGGCGCTTTCCGGTGGAGAGCGGCGACGGGTCGAGATCGCCCGCGCGCTGGCCACCAACCCACGTTTCATCCTGCTCGACGAACCGTTCGCCGGGGTCGACCCGATTGCCGTGCTGGAAATCCAGAAGATCATCCGCTTTCTCAAGGAGCGCGGCATCGGCGTCCTGATTACCGACCACAACGTGCGCGAAACGCTGGGCATCTGCGATCACGCCTACATCATCAACGCTGGGCGTGTACTTGCCGCTGGACGTTCCGACGAAATCGTGGAGAATGAAAGCGTGCGCAAGGTTTACCTCGGCGAGCACTTCAAGCTCTGATGCCTAGGCCGCGCACCCACAGCCGATGAAGCCAGCCCTTCAGCTAAAACTCTCTCAACACCTCGCGCTGACGCCGCAACTGCAGCAGTCGATCAAGCTGTTGCAACTGTCGACCGTGGAGATGCAGCAGGAAATCGAGCGTTATCTGCTCGAAAATCCGATGCTCGAACGCGACGACGACGGTCCGGGTGAGTCGTTTTCGGCGGCCCAGCAGTTCGATGCGCCGCGCAGCGAGGCCGGAGAGCGGGCTGAAAGCAGCGAACGGGAAGAGCGTGACGCACGCGATGACCGTGAGTTGACCGCCCCGGCCACCCCTTCCGATGTCGATGACGACCGCTGGTCTTCCGATGCCGGCACATTCACCGGTGCCGGCCGCGACGAAGAAGACGACAACGATTCCCAGGACATCCACGGCGGCACGCCCAGCCTGCGCGACCACCTGAATTCGCAGATGGGCGTGACCCAGCTGTCCGAACGCGACCGCAGCCTGGTGCGCTTCCTGATCGAGGCGCTGGATGATGACGGCTATCTGTCTTCCCCGCTCGAAGAGCTTTGGGAAACCCTGCCGGCGGAATACGAAATCGAACTCGAAGAGCTGGAAATCGCCCTGCGCCACATCCAGAGTTTCGATCCGACCGGCATCGGCGCCCGCAGTCCGCAGGAATGCCTCGCGCTGCAGCTCAGGGCGCTACCGGACGACGAGCAGTCGCCGCTGGCCCTGCAGATCGTCGAAAAGCATCTCGAACTGCTGGCGGCGCGCGACTTCGTCAAGATCAAGCGCTTGACCGGTTGCGACGATCAGGCCCTGAAGCAGGCGCACGCGCTGATCGTCAGCCTTAATCCGCGTCCGGGCGCACCATTCGCGCAGGTCGAGGCGCGCTATATCACGCCCGACGTGATCGTCAAGAAGCTCAAGGGCAAATGGACGGCCTACACTAATCCGGACGCCTATCCGCGGCTGCGCATCAATCGTCTCTATGCCGAGGTACTGGCCAGGCAGCGCCGGGGCAACGGCAATCTGACCGGGCAACTGCAGGAGGCGCGCTGGCTGATCAAGAACGTTCAGCAGCGCTTCGAGACGATCCACCGCGTGTCGCAGGCGATCGTCGACCGTCAGCGCCAGTTCTTCGAACATGGTGAAGTGGCCATGCGCCCTCTGGTGCTGCGCGAAATTGCCGACATCCTCGGCCTGCACGAATCGACCGTCTCGCGGGTGACCAGTCAGAAATACATGGCAACCCCGCGCGGCATCTTCGAACTGAAATATTTTTTCGGCAGCCATGTCGCCACCGATACCGGCGGCGCCTGCTCTGCCACCGCCATTCGCGCCCTGATCAAGCAATTGATCGGAGCCGAGGATGGCAAGAAGCCCTTGTCGGATAGTCAATTATCCGAAATACTAGGCCAGCAGGGAATCGTTGTGGCTCGACGCACGGTGGCCAAATACCGCGAGTCGCTCAACATCCCGCCGGTCAATTTACGCAAGACCCTGTAGTGAGAGGAGAAAAAATGAATCTGCAGATTGCTGGTCATCACATCGAAGTTACGCCGGCGTTACGCGAATACGTCGAAAACAAGCTGGACCCCGTGGTGCGCCATTTCGACAAGGTTACCGGTGTCAACGTCGTACTCTCCGTTGAAAAGCTGAAACAGAAGGCTGAAGTGACCGTGCATGTACCTGGCAAGGACATGCACGTCGAAGAATCCGGCGATGACCTCTACGCCGCGATCGATGCGATGTTCGACAAGCTGGATCGCCAGGTCCAGAAATACAAGCAGAAGATCCAGGACCACCATCGCGGCGACAAGGCCGCCAACCATATGGCTGGCTGAAATTCCCACGGCCGCGGCTGTCCCGCCGCGGCCACGCTTCGTCTTCCCCATGAACCCATTGATCAACCTCCTGCCGGCTTCACAAGTCGTCCTCGACCTTGATGCCAGCAGCAAGAAGCGTGTCTTCGAGCAAGCCGGTATGCTTTTCGAAAGCCACCTCGGGCTTGCGCGTTCCGTCGTGTTCGACAGTCTTTTCGCCCGCGAGAAACTCGGTTCCACGGGCCTCGGCCAGGGCATCGCCATCCCTCATGGTCGCATCAAGGGCCTCAAGCAGGCCGCCGGAGCGTTCCTGCGCCTGGCGACGCCCGTTCCCTTCGATTCGCCAGACGGGCGCCCGGTCAATCTCCTGTTTGTGCTGTTGGTTCCCGAGCAGGCGACCGAAGAACATCTGCAGATACTGTCCGAACTGGCCCAGCGTTTTTCCGAGCGGCCATTTCGTGAAGCACTGCTGGCTGCGCACGATTCGGCTGCCGTCGTCGACCTGTTCCGGAACTGACGTTTCCAGTGGCCCGCCACATCAGTCTGATTCAGCTTTACGAGGACAACCGCGAAAAGCTGATGCTCAACTGGGTGATCGGGCAGCGCAACGATCGCCGGGTCGAAATCAAGGCCGCAAGCAATTACGGCGCCGATGTCGTCGGTCACATCAATATTGTCCACCCTGAGCGCATGCAGGTCATGGGGCAGGCCGAGTACGACTGGGCGGTGCGCATCGGCGAGGGGCGCTTTGCGCAGCACTTCAAAGACCTGTTGCTGGCGGAGCCGCCGGCGGTCATTATCGCCGACGGACTGACGCCCCCCGATTCGCTGGTTTCTGCCTGTACAGCCAGCGATACTCCGGTCATCCTGTCACCCAAGCCGTGCTCGGCGGTGATCGACCTGCTACGCATCTACCTGTCGGCCCGCCTCGCCGATACCGTCAACCTGCACGGTGTCTTCATGGACGTACTGGGCATGGGCGTCCTGATTACCGGCGATTCAGGCGTCGGCAAGTCGGAGCTGGCGCTCGAACTGATTTCCCGCGGCCATGGGCTGGTTGCCGACGACGTCGTCGAAATGGGACGCATCGCCCCGGCGACGGTCGAGGGACGCTGTCCGGGCATGCTGCGCGATTTTCTGGAGGTGCGTGGGCTTGGACTGCTGAACATCCGTACCATCTTCGGCGAGACGGCATCGCGCCGGAAGATGAAGTTGAAGCTGATCGTCCATCTGCAAAAAACCGCCAGTAGCGGCGACGCGCCCCGTTTGCCGCTCGATGCGCAGACGCAGGAAGTGCTCGGGGTGCCGGTGCGCAAGGTCGTCATTCCCGTGGCGGCCGGCCGCAATCTGGCCGTCCTGCTCGAAGCGGCGGTGCGTAACACCATCCTGCAGCTGCGTGGCATCGACAGCATGCAGGATTTCATGGACCGCCAGCAACGCATGATGCTTGACGATGACGCCTGAATGCCAGATAGTTCGATCGCCAACTTTCCTACACGACGGGGACAAAACATGAAGACCTTGATTGCCGCACTGCTCGCCACCCTTTCCTTCACCGCCGCCTATGCCGCGGACGATTGCGCGGCGCAGGCCGCCGAGAAAAAACTGGCTGGCGCCGCGAAGACCAGTTTCATGAAAAAGTGTACGGCCGATGCCGGTGGTGCGGGCAGCGCTTGCGAGGCGACTGCCGACCAGAAAAAGCTGGCCGGTGCCGCGCGCAACAGTTTCATCAAGAAGTGCGAAGCCGATGCCAAGGGTAACCAGGCGGGTGCCGCCTGTGAGGCGACGGCCAAGGAAAAGAAGCTGGCCGGCGCGGCCAAGACGAGCTTCGTCAAGAAGTGCGTTGCCGACGCGCAGGCGGCCAACTGATTTTTGGCCCTTTTCAAGGGTTGACCGCGACGGCCGCCTCCGGGCGGCCGTTCTGCTTTGAAATGTCGCCTAGAGATGCTCGAATTCGGCGAAATCGGCTTTCGGATCCTGAGCCGATGCCCCGAACGAAATACGGCCATTGCCCTTGAGTTCGATCTCCCGGCGCCGCAGGAAGACCTCGCCATCGCTTCCGACGGTGACATAGCTGCCGTTGGTGCTGCTATCGACATAATAATAGGTGTTGCCCCGCCGCTCGATGCGTCCGTGGGCACGCGATGCCTTGCGATCGGCGATCACCAGTTTGCTGGAAGGGTCGCGACCCAGCGCCAGAAGAGGCGATTTTTCGTCGAGCAGGAAAGCGTTCCCGTGGTAGCGAACACAAAGCCGATCTATATCGGCGAGGAACTGACTTGGCGTGGCATCGAAAACAGTGCCGTACTTGCGATGCAGATCGTCATGGCCAACCCACTCGACCCCGGCCAGCTGGAAGCTGGAATCGCCTTCCTCGATATCGCCGAGATCCGGCAGTGGTCGGGCCAGCACGGTCGTATGCTTGGGCAATTCCGCGATCAGAAGTGTACTGGCGAGAATCTGGTCGATTCGTGCCTTGCCGGCGATCTTTCCGGCGCTCTCGACGGCGGATCCGGTGATTGTTCCTTCGCCCTCGCTGACTTCGCCAACGTGCAGCCCGATACGGATGGCCAGCTTGAGACCGGAAACCGGCGGCAATTTGGAAACCCGTGACTGCATGTCGACCGCGGCGTTGCAGGCTTTTTCCGCCGAGTCGAAGACGGCTAGCAAGCGATGGCCGGAAATCTCGGCAGCGTGTCCGCCATAACCGACAATGGAACGCTCCATGCGCTTGATGCAGCGCTCCACGGCATAAGCGGCTTCGGTATCCCCTAGGCGTTCGAACAGCCGCTTGCTGTCCGAGACGTCAGCGAACATCACGATCTTCCTCTGTTGCTGCGCGGTCATCGCTTCAAAATCCGTATCAGATTGCGAATTATCGCATTCTCCGAGAGGCTGAACCAGTTTCAGGGCAACTCTTCGGCTATCCGATTTTGGCATGGAATGCTCCGGGTGGGCCTTGGTTAACATGCGAAAAGTATATGACCGGAAAAACCATGGGCGACGTGATGTTTTTCACATCCCCATGAATTCTGGCGGAAATTTCATCAAGGAATGGTATTGCTAGGTGGCCGGGACAATCTGTAGGGCGCCACTGAGTGTAATTTCCGGCTCGTCGAAGGCGATGTCGCCCTCGCCCACCGGTGTTTCCAGGGTCAGTCCGCGAAAATCGAACTGGGCATTGTCCGCGAGATGCGAGGGCACGATGTTCTGCATGGCGGTGAACACGGCTTCCGTGCGCCCCGGATAACGGCGGTCCCAGTCTTCCATCATTTCGCGAATCTTCTGGCGTTGCAGGTTTTCCTGCGAACCGCACAGATTGCAGGGAATGATGGGAAATTCCATGCCCCGCGCAAAGCGGGCGATATCCTTCTCCGGACAATAAGCGAGCGGGCGGATGACGACATGCGCACCGTCGTCGGTCACCAGTTTGGGCGGCATGGCCTTCAACTTGCCGCCGAACAGCATGTTGAGAAACAGCGTATGCACCATGTCGTCACGATGGTGGCCAAGCGCGATCTTGTTCGCACCCATTTCCTTGGCCGTCCGGTAAATGATGCCCCGACGCAGACGCGAACACAGAGAACAAGTGGTCTTGCCCTCGGGGATCTTGTCCTTGACGATGGAATAAGTGTCGGCTTCGACGATTCGGTATTCCACACCAAGCGACTCGAAGTAGCGCGGCAGGACATCGGCGGGAAAGCCCGGCTGCTTCTGGTCGAGATTCATGGCGATCAGGCGGAAGTTCACCGGCGCGCGCTGCTGCAGTGCCAGCAGGATGTTGAGCAGCGTATAGGAATCCTTGCCGCCGGAGACGCAGACCAGGATGGTGTCGCCTTCCTCGATCATGTTGTAGTCGCCGATCGCCTTGCCGGTGCGGCCTTCGAGGAATTTTCTGAGTTTCAGCAGGGTATTGGAGGGTTCCATGACGATCTTTGGCATGCTGGCTGCGGTCGACCGCAGAAAAACCGGAAGTTTACCCCGAGATACTGATAATCTCCCGCCAAAAATGTGTGCCCCGGATAAAATCGATCCCTTTGCGTAGCCCCATGAGCCTGCCCGCCCCTTCACCCGAAGCCTTGGTCCACAGCCAGTCCCTGATTGCCGCGATCAAGCGCGAAATCGAAGCGGACGGCGGCAGCATCTCCTTCGCTCGCTACATGGAAATGGCGCTTTATCAGCCAGGGCTGGGCTATTACTCGGCGGGCGCGAGAAAATTCGGGGCGGCCGGGGATTTTGTCACCGCGCCCGAGATGACCGCTTTCTTCGGCCGCGCCTTGGCTCGCCAGGTTGCGCAGGTAATTGCCGCTTCCACGCCGCATGTGATTGAAGTTGGCGCCGGCTCCGGGCGTCTCGCTGCCGACCTGCTACTTGAACTGGAGCGGCTCGGGGCGCTGCCCGTACATTACGACATCCTCGATCTTTCGGCCGACCTGCGCGAACGCCAGCATGCAACGCTTGTTGCCGCCGCGCCGCACCTGCTGGAACGCGTGCGCTGGGTCGATCGGCTGCCGGAGGAATTTTCGGGCGCGCTCATCGCCAATGAATTGCTTGATGCAATGCCGGCCCATATCGTTGCCTGGCGTGAAGACGGAATTTTCGAGCGCTGCGTCGGCTTCGATCCGGTAGCTGGTTTCACGTGGAACGAGCGCCCCGCGACCGGTACGTTGCTGGTTGCCGCCGAGGAAATCGGCAGGCAATGCAGCCTGCCGCCGGGTTACGAGAGCGAAATTGCTCTTGCTACGCGCGCCTGGACCGCCGAATGGGGGCATCGCCTGAAGTGCGGCGCGCTGATTTTGCTCGACTACGGTTTTCCACGTCGCGAGTTCTACCACCAGCAACGTGGGCGCGGCACCTTGATGTGTCACTATCGTCACCATTCGCATCCCGATCCGTTCTACCTGCCCGGTTTGCAGGATGTCACGGTCCACATCGATTTCACCGCCATAATTGCCGCTGCCGACGCCGCCGGACTGGATTTGCTCGGCTATGCCAACCAGGGGCAATTTCTGCTCAACTGCGGCATTCTCGACCTGCTGGCAGCACTGCCGGCAGATACACCAGACTACATTCGTGCCACGAGCAGCATCAACAAGTTGCTACTTCCGCACGAGATGGGGGAACTGTTCAAGGTCATCGCCATCGGTCGCGGCATCGAGGCTCCCCTCATCGGCTTTTCTCACGGCGACCAGAGCCGCCGACTCTGATACGGAAAATTCACCATGCTGCGCCACTATCCACCTTCGTTCCTGATTCTTTCCGTGCTCGGCATCCTGTGTGCGATCCCCGGTTTGCTCAGCCTGCTTGGCTTCGGCGCCCTGCTCCACCCTGTTCTCGACGACCCGATGGCGGGCCTGGCCTTCATCGTCTCCGCCGTCGCGCTGGTCGGCTCCGGCGTTTTCCCGCTGGTCATCGAGAAACTGAAGGAAGACGAAGGGGCGTAAGCTACCCTGGCGCCTTGCGCTTGCGGATTGCCCTGATGAGGCCCGCGATTCCGTCGGCCTGCTGGCGCCAGAAGTGGTCGGCGTGTACCGGGTCGGCGAGTTCCGGAGTGGTGATGCCGGTTGGCGGCAAGGTGGCGGCGAGGTACTGGGTGCCGAACAGACGATCCCAGATGGGGAACAGGATCGCGAAGTTGCAGCCATAGCGGAAGCGCTCGCCAGGCGGGCACTTTATTGCGTGATGCCAGCGGTGGTAGCGCGGGCTGACCAGCAGCTGCTCGCCGAACCGGCCGAAGCTGATGCGAGCGTTGACGTGCGAAAGGTTCTCGACGATGCGTACAGCGACCAGCAGGCCGATGAAGTGGCCGGGCGGCACGCCGATCAACAACGCCACCAGCGCGAACCAAGCGCCGCCGATCAGATCGTCGAGCAGGTGATTGCGGCTGTCGGTCCACAGGGACATCTGGCGCTGGCTGTGGTGGATGGCATGCAGCGCCCACCACCAGCGCAGGGTGTGAGATAGCCGGTGGCGCCAGTATTCGAAGAAATCGATGGCGACCAGGTAAACGAAAAAGGCGGTCAGCGGATACGCTTCGAGGCTGGGGAAGGCATCCTCGATCTGGGGTGGGATGATGTCGTGGAAGCGCAGCCAGCCGTCGAGTCCCAGGACGACGGGACTCAGGATCGCGAAAACAGCGAGTGGCACGATACCGAGGCGGTCAAGAAAGGTGTACAGCACATCGACGCGTACTGCCCGGCGGTCGGGCCAGTGTTCGACTGGCCGCCAGGCTTCCAGCGGACGCAGCGCCAGATAGGCGACGGCAAGTTGAATGACCCCCAACAGAAAGAACTCGATGCCGTCGAATGCCGGTTCGAGCAGGCTGCCAAGCCCGAGCGCGAGCAGCGGTGGCTGGACGACCTTGTCGAGCAGCCAGCCTTGAACCAGGACGAAGGTGTCGAGAAATTCCTGGATCATCGCGGGCGTTTCCCGTCGGCGGGTGCCGGCGCGGCGAAGCAGAAGCCGCGGGCGGCGAGGCCGCCCAGCAATTGGTCCAGGGCCGGTGCAAAGGGATCCTGGCGGGACCAGATGCCGAGATGGGCCATCACCACATCACCGTCGCGCAGCTTGCGCAGGGCCTGCTCGACGAGTGTCGCGTTCGGGTAGCGATCCGACGGCAGTTCGTCCCCGAGAAAGCCGGCTGCAGCCCAGCCCACGTGGTGGTAGCCGCAGCGATTGGCTGCAGTCAGTGTCAGTGGCGTCGTGCGTCCGCCCGGTGCGCGCCACAGGGGGTCGAGGCGACGTCCGGTCAGCTCGCGGAAGCGGGTGTCGGAGCGCTTGATCTCGGCGCATAACGCAGTCTCGTCGAGACGGTCGATTTTGCCGTCGGCCAGGCGATAGTCGATCCGTCCGCCATCGTCGCGCCGGAAGCTGCCGTGGCGCCACGTATGGCTGCCGAATGCGTGGCCCTCGGCAACACGGGCCTTCCAGTATGGCGCCCAGGTATCGTCCAGAGCGTAGTCGCCGTTTATCGTTTTCTCGTTCGCGACAAAGAAGGTGGCCTTGGCACCATGGCGCGCCAGGGTAGACGCGATCAGTTCCGCGTGGCGCATGTTGCCGGTGTCGAAAGTCAGGTAAAGCGTGCGTTCGCAGGCCGCGTCGGCCACGCCGCCCAAGCTCAGACTGGCTGCACAGAGGGCTGTTGAGGCTAAGCGGGTGATCACTTGCGCGGGGCGTGACCGGTAAAGAAGACGCCATGCGGCGAACTGCCGACCGGAATCGAAACCTTCAGTTGCTTGGTCGTCAGGTCGATGACCTGGACCCGGCGACCGAAACGGGCGGTCGCCCACAACTCCTTGCCATCGGCCCGCACTTCCATGTCGTCGGGGCCGCCGGGCACGTCGTACTTTTCGATCACGATCCAGGTCTTGGTGTCGAGCAGCGAGATGCTGCCGCCACTAACGCTACGGTTGGAAACGAAATAGTGGCGGCCGTCGCCGCGCGGGTGAAGGTTGTGCGCGGCGGTGTCGGTCGGGATCTTGCGCACCGTCTTCTGGGCTTGCCAGTCGATCACCTCGACCACGCCCTCGCCCATGATGCCGACCATCAGGTGACGGTTGTCCGGCGCCATCAGGATTCCGGCCGGGGTCGGCCCGACCGGAATCACCCATTCCTTCTTGAGCGTTTGCAGGTTGATCGCCATCACCTCGTTGGAGTCCTGGAGGGTGATGAAGGCAAAATTGCCGGCGTCGTCGAAGGCGATATGCGATGGCGTGCGGGGTGCCGGAATACGCGCCTTGAGCGTCAGGCTCCTGGCATCGTAGATGTCGACCCGGTCCAGGCGTAGCGAGGTTGCGACGAACCACTTGCCGTCCGGAGAAAAACCGATCTGGTAAGGATCGGAGATATTGCGCACACGCTTTTGTTCCTTGCCGGTCAGCGGGTCGAAATAGACTAGCTGGTTTGATGCCGAACAGGCCACGATCACCGACTTGTCGTCCGGGGTGGCCATCAGGTGGTGCGGCTCCTTGCAGGCGATCGACTTGCCGATCACCTTGTAGCTTTCGGTATCGATCAGGCTGACCGTCCCATCCGCCGAGTTCAGGGCGATGGCGAGTCCGGCGTGGGCGGATGGGAGCAGCCCGACCAGGAGCAGTAGCGCGGTGATCGTCCGAATTGTGGAAGTGGAATTTTTTTGCGAGAACATTCTAGGATTATCCCTCACGCATCAGTCGCCAGTACTGGAGTTTCAGTGTGGCGGCAGCACCGGTGACGATTGCGATGAAGGTTACGATGGAACCGAGAGCCAGTGTCGAAAAGCCGGTGATCCCCTGCCCCACCGTGCACCCCATCGCGACGACGCCGCCAAAGCCCATCAGGGTGGCGCCGAGCAGGTGACTGGCGGTGTCCTCGACGCTGGCGAAGCCTTCCCAGCGGAAGCCGCGGGTGACCAGCGACCACGCGAAAGAACCGGCGATGACGCCGAGCACCGTGGCGATGGCGAAGGTCAGCTTGCGGCTGCTGTCGGACCACAGCATCAGCAATTCGAGGGTATAGGCTTGCGGCGCAACGAAGGTCAGCGACTCCATGCGCCCGCTGTTGGTCGCCAGAAAGGCTTCTTCCAGAGTCTCCGGATGTTCCGCGACGTAGCCGAGATGGCCACTGACGTACCAGGCGGCAACCACCGCCAGCCCGGTGCCGAGGCCGCCGAGCAGATTGTCGAGCGTCCAGAAGTCGCGCTTGAGCAGGCAGAACGCGGTCAACCCGCCGCCAATGCCCAGAACCGCCAGCAGGAAGGCTGACTGCGGGGCCATGCCGGCCGCCGTCAGAAGTGCTGGAACATCCTGGCCGCCGGGGAAGGTGACGGCAGCTTTCTCCAGGACGTTGACGCGGAACACGCCGAATACACCGCGCATGGTCATGTAGGCGACGATGCCGAGTACGAGGAATACGACCACCGACTTGAGATTGCCGCTACCGATACGGATCAACGTTTTCGAACCGCAACCCGACGCCAGTACCATGCCGACGCCGAAGCAGAGGCCGCCGAGCAGATAGGACAGCCAGGTAAAAGTCGGCGTGCGGTAGATCGACTTGCCGAGGTCGATCAGTCCGGCCGCATGCAGCGCGCCGGCGCCGAGGATGGCGATGCCGATGGCCAGCAGCCACATGCGCATGCGGTCCCAGTCGCCCATGTTGACGATGTCGGAAACGGCGCCCATGGTGCAGAAGTGTGTTTTCTGGCCGATGGCGCCGAAAATGAAGGCGACCGCAAAGGCGAGCCAGAGAATGGTGCTGGTCGAAACGGCGGTATCCATGGTTTAGCTGCGGTAGCGGGTGGGGTCGGGGATGCCGGCGGCGGCGAAACCCTCGGCGCGCAGGCGGCAGGAGTCGCAGACGCCGCAGGCACGTCCTTCGCCGTCGGCTTGGTAACAGGAAACGGTGAGTCCGTAGTCGACACCGAGGGCGGCGCCGGCGCGGATGATTTCGCCCTTGGAGAGAGCGATCAGCGGCGCGTGGATGGAGAGTTTGTGGCCCTCGACGCCGGCCCGGGTGGCCAGGTTGGCCATCGTCTCGAAAGCGGCGATGTATTCTGGTCGGCAGTCCGGGTAGCCGGAATAGTCGACGGCATTGACCCCGACGAAGATGTCGAGACTGCCGAGCACCTCGGCCCAGGCCAGCGCCAAGGACAGCATGATCGTGTTGCGTGCTGGCACATAGGTAACCGGGATGCCGGGCTGCACTCCGTTCGTCGGCACCGGGATCGAGGTATCGGTCAGCGCCGAGCCGCCGAACTGGGCGAGGCCGAGGTTGAGCACGCGATGCCCTGCGGCGCCCAGCGCCTTGGCGATTCGCGCCGCGGCCTGCAATTCGGCATTGTGGCGCTGCCCGTAGTCGAACGACAGGCAGTAGCAGTCGAAGCCCTGGCTGCGGGCCATGGCGAGGCAGGTGGCGGAATCGAGGCCCCCGGAAAGGAGGACGATGGCTGGTTTCGACATGGGACGCGAATATACCCGAAAATCGGCGTCGACCGCGCCGTTATCTGCTTGTTCCTGCGCTACAATTTGCCGTTTTCGACATACTTCCGGAGAATCCGATGCCGCTTCGCCTGGCCACCCTCGCCGCTGCCCTCATGTTGGCCGGTTCAGCGTACGCTGCCGACAAGATCAAGGTCGGTTTCGTATCGACCCTGTCCGGTCCCGGTGCCGGGCTGGGCGTGGACATCCGCGACGGCTTCAACCTGGCGCTCAAACAACAGGGTGGCAAACTCGGCGACCTGCCGGCCGAGATCATCGTCGCCGACGATCAGCAGAATCCGGATGTCGCCAAGCAGATTGCCGACAAATTCCTGAAGAAGGACAAGGTCGATTTCATGACCGGCATCGTCTTCTCCAACATCATGCTGGCAGCCGGCCCGGCGATCTTCGACAACAAGACCTTCTACATCTCGGCCAACGCCGGCCCGTCACAGTATGCCGGCGAGCAATGCAATCCGTATTTCTTCAACGTCGCCTGGCAGAACGACAACCTGCACGAGGCGGTCGGCAAGTACGTGCAGGACAAGGGCTTCAAGAACGTGGTCATCGTGACCCCGAACTACCCGGGCGGCAAGGATGCGGTGGCCGGCTTCAAGCGCTACTACAAGGGCAAGGTCGCCGAGGAGATCTACACCAAGCTCGGCCAGCTCGACTATGCCGCCGAGCTCGCGCAGGTGCGCAGCTACAAGCCGGACGCGCTGTTCTTCTTCCTGCCCGGCGGCATGGGCATCAACTTCGTCAAGCAGTTCGTCGCCGCCGGCCTGTCGCGCGACACCCAGCTCTTCGCCCCCGGCTTCTCGGCCGACGAGGACGTGATCAAGGCAGTCGGCGCGCCGATGATGGGTATCTTCAACTCGTCGCACTGGGCGCACGACATGGATAACGCCGAAAACAAGCGCTTCGTCGCCGAGTTCCAGAAGGAGTATGGCCGCCTGCCCTCGCTCTACGCCTCGCAGGGCTACGATGCCGCGCTGATGATGGACGCCGCCGTGCGCGACGTGAAGGGCAAGGTCGAGGACAAGGCGGCACTGCAGAAAGCCCTGGAAGCCAAGCGCTTCAAGTCGGTGCGCGGCGATTTCAAGTTCAACACCAACCACTACCCGGTGCAGAACTACTACCTGCGCGTCGTCGGCAAGGATGCCCAGGGCCGCATCACCAACAAGACCATGGGCACCATCTTCACCAACCATGCCGATGCTTATGTCGGTTATTGCAAGATGAAGTAACGAGGACGCTCGCTCATACGTCGCTGGCTGCTGCCGGCGGCACCTTGCCGTACCGATGTACTGTTGGTGGCGCCGACGACTTTGCTGCCCGGTTTCGCCTTCGCCTTGAGTCTTCCGGGTTCTCTATCGCCTTGCATTCATGACCCAACTGATCCTCGAACAGGCCCTCAACGGGCTCCAATTCGGCCTCATGCTCTTCCTGCTTGCGGCCGGGCTGACGCTCGTTTTCGGGATCATGGATTGCATCAATCTAGCCCACGGCTCGCTGTACATGGTGGGCGCTTACTTCGTCGCGGCGGCTGCACAGGCCTCTGAGTCGTTCTGGATCGGACTCGCCGTCGGCGTGATGGGGGCGGCCGTGCTCGGGCTGCTGCTCGAAGTGTCGCTGTTCCGCCGGCTCTATCGGCGCGACCACCTGTCGCAGGTGCTTGCCACCTTCGCGCTGATCCTGATCGCCAACGAGGCGGTACGGACGATCTGGGGCCCGGCGGCGATCATGCTCAATCCGCCCGACGCACTGGCCGGGCCGGTAGCATTCCCGCTGTTCGGCGAGGAGTTTTTCTATCCGGCCTATCGTCTGGTCATCATTGCCGTCGGCCTCGCCGTCGCCGCCCTCCTCTACCTGCTGGTCGCCAAAAGCCGCGTCGGCATGTGGGTGCGCGCAGGCGCCGCCAACCGCGAGATGACCGAGGCCCTCGGTGTCAATGTACGCGGCCTGTTTACCGCCGTCTTCGTATTTGGCGCGGCACTTTGCGCACTGGCTGGCGGCCTGCTCGGGCCGCTATTGGCGGTGCAGGTGGGCATGGGCGAGAGCGTGCTGATCCTGGCGTTCGTCGTCATCATCATCGGCGGCATCGGCTCGATCCGTGGCGCGCTGGTCGGCAGCCTCGTCGTCGGCACGGTCGACACCCTCGGTCGCGCCCTGCTACCGACCCTGCTCCGTGCCACCCTGCCGGCCGACGCGGCGGCGACGCTCGGCCCGGCGCTGGCTTCGATCCTGATCTACCTGCTGATGGCCGGCATCCTCTTTTTCAAGCCGCAGGGCTTGTTCCCGGCGCGCGCATAAATGGCCTTCTATCGTCCCGCTCGCTGGCTGCGGCCGCTCGCACTGGGTCTCTTCATCGCGCTGACCGCCCTGCCTTTCGTGCTCGAGGCCTTCGACCAGTCGTTCTATATCGGTTTCGCTACGCGTCTGCTGATTTTCGCGCTGGCCGCCTCCAGCCTCAATCTCGTGCTCGGCTTCGGCGGTATGGTCTCGCTCGGTCATGCCGCCTTCTTCGGCATCGGTGCCTATGTCGCCGCGATCTGCCAGCAGGCCGGCATCAACGAGGCGCTGCTCGCCTTCCCGGCCGCGATGGCGGTCGCCGGCCTGTTCGCGCTGGCCGTTGGTGCCGTCAGCCTGCGCACGCGTGGCGTGTACTTCATCATGATCACGCTGGCCTTCGCCCAGATGGTCTATTACCTTTTCATCTCGGCTCGCGCCTGGGGTGGCGATGACGGCCTGCCGCTGGCCGGCCGCATGACGCTCGCCGGATTCAGCCTTGCTGGCGATACTGCGCTGTTTTTTGCTAGTCTGGCGGCGTTGACCGCAACCATGCTGCTCTTCGGTCGCCTCGCGCAGGCGCGCTTCGGCCGCACGCTGCAGGCCATCCGCGAGAACGAGACGCGCATGGAAGCGCTCGGTTACCCGGTTTTCCGCTACCGCCTCGCGGCCTTCGCGCTCGGCGGCGCCGTCGCCGGGCTGGCCGGCGCTCTGCTCGCCAACCTGACCGGGCTCGCCAGCCCCAACCTGCTGCAGTGGATGCAGTCGGGCACGCTGCTGGTCATGGTCATCATCGGCGGCGTGGGCAGCCTTTGGGGCGGTGTCGTCGGGGCCGCGGTACTGCTTGGTCTGGAGGAAGCGCTGGCCGGCCTCACCGCGCACTGGCACATCGTTCTCGGCCTCTCGTTGCTCGGCGTCGTGCTGTTCGCGCCGCGTGGCGTGGCTGCGCTGTTCGGAAGGCGCGATGGCTGACGCGCTGCTCGAGGTACGCGGGCTGTCGCGGCGCTTTGCTGCGGTCGACGCGCTGAAAGAGGTCAATTTCAGCGTCGCTGCCGGCGAGGTGCACGCACTGATCGGCCCCAACGGGGCCGGCAAGACGACCTTCATCCACCATGTTTCCGGCGCGCTGCGCCCGGATTCCGGCAGCGTGCATTTTGCCGGGCACGACGTTACCGGCCTGTCGATGCACGAGCGGGTACGTGCCGGCATGGCGCGCTCGTACCAGATCACCAACATCTTCTCCGGCCTTTGCGCGCGCGACAACGTCGCGCTGGCCGTGCAGGGGCGGGCCGACGCCGGCAGCAGCTTCCGTTTCTGGCGGCCGGTGACGGCGGAAACGACGCTGTTTGCCGAGGCGGATGCGTGGCTGGCGCAGGTCGGCCTCGCGGACAAGGTCGATGCCGCGGCCGGCAGCCTGTCGCACGGCGAACAGCGGGCGCTCGAATTGGCCATGGCGCTGGCGACGAAGCCGCAACTGCTGTTACTCGACGAGCCGATGGCCGGCACCGGCCCCGAGGAGTCGGCACGCATGGTCGAATTGATCGAAACCCTCGCCCGCCACGTCACGATCCTGCTGGTCGAGCACGACATGGAGGCCGTCTTCCGGCTCGCCGACCGTATCTCGGTGCTGGTTAATGGCCGCATGATCTGTACCGGCACGCCGGACGAAGTCAGGAGCGACCCCGGCGTGCGCCGTGCCTATCTGGGCGACCACCTGTGAGTGCGCTGCTCGAAGTTGCCGGCCTCGAGGTGGCATACGGCACCAGCCAGGTGCTGTTCGGGATCGACCTGGCGATGGCCGAGGGCGAAGCCGCGACCCTGCTCGGCCGTAACGGCATGGGCAAGACGACGACCTTGCGCGCGATTTGCGGGCTGGAGCCGGTCAAGGCCGGCCGCATTCGCTTCATGGGCGACGATATCGCCGGCTGGCGGCCAGACCGCATCGGCCGTGCCGGCATCGCGCTGGTACCGGAAGGTCGCCAGTGCTTTCCCAATCTGACGGTCGACGAACATCTGGTGGCTTTTTACGCCAACCGGCGCCGCCTCGCCAGCCCGTGGACGCCGACGCGCGTCTACGACCTGTTTCCGCGCCTTGCCGAGCGCACGAAGAACCTTGGCAACCAACTGTCCGGCGGCGAGCAGCAGATGCTGGCGATCGGCCGCGCGCTGGTCACCAACCCGCGCCTGCTCATCCTCGACGAAGCGACCGAGGGGCTGGCACCGCTGATCCGCGACGAAATCTGGGCCTGCCTCGCGCGACTACGCAGCGAAGGCCAGAGCGTGCTGGTCGTCGACAAGTACGTCGAAAAGCAGATTGCGCTGGCCGACCGCCATACCATCCTGGAACGCGGGCGGGTGGCTTGGCGCGGCCGCTCGGCCGAACTCGATGCCGACCATGGCATCTGGCACCGCTACCTGGGGATTTGAACTACCTGCCGCGAGCGTCCTGCCACAGAAGCTTGTGCAGTTGTAGCTGGAAACGTACGTCGAGTCCGTCTTCGAGGATCCAGCCGGCGAGTGCGGACGGATCGACCAGCCCTGCTGCCGGTGACAGCAAAACCGGGCAGATGCAATGCAGCCGATTTTCGCGGATCACGCCGCGCGTCCATTCGTAGTCGGCGCGCGAAGCGACGATGATCTTGATCTCGTCACGGGCGTCGAGATGCGCCAGGTTTTCCCAGCGGTTTTTCGCGCTTTCACCGGAATCCGGGGCCTTGAGGTCCATGATGCACGACACGCGTGGATCGACGCCGGCGATGTCGAGTGCCCCGGAGGTTTCCAGCGAGACGTCGTAGCCGGCATTGCACAGGGCTTCCAGCAGCGACAGGCACTCCTTTTGCGCCAACGGTTCGCCGCCGGTGACGCAGACATGGCGGGTCGGATACCTGGCCACCTCGGCCAGGATCGAATCGACCGTCGCCGGTTCGCCGCCGGTGAAGCTGTAGGTCGTGTCGCACCACGAGCAGCGCAGCGGGCAGCCGGTCAGGCGGACGAAAACCGTCGGCAGGCCAACGCGCGAGGCTTCTCCCTGCAGGGAATAGAAGATTTCGGTGAGGCGCAGCGCCAATTATTTTTTCTTCAGGCGGTCGCGTGCGGTGTCGGCTGCCGGTGCCTGCGGATACTTGGCGACCAGCGTTTCCAGCGAACGTTTGGCCGCCGCCGCATTGCCCATTTCCTGCTGGCAGGTCGCCATCGCCAGCCACGAATCGGGCGCCTTGGCGCTCTCAGCGTACTTGGTGGTGACCACGCTGTGCGCTTCGATGGCCTTGGCGCAGTTGCGCTGGGCGATGAAGGCATTGCCCAGCCAGAACTGCGCGTTAGGCGCCAGCGAGCTGTCCGGATATTTCTGGACGAAAGCGGCAAATCCCCAGGAGGCTTCCTTGTACTTGCCGCCCTTGAAATTGTTCAACGCTGCCTCGTAGTCCTTGCTTTCGCGCGCCGGATCGGCGGCGCCCGCCGCGGAATTTGCCCCTTTTTCACCGTCGACCGCAACCGGCCCGCCGCCCTGCGGTTCCAGCTTGCGCAGGCGGGTATCGAGGTCGAGATAGAAATCCTGCTGGCGCT
>Ga0209202_1000566_pt1 | contig 29311 bp, 27 predicted proteins | sample AD_UKC032_MetaG_FD_184416 | JGI IMG/M metagenome (GOLD analysis project Ga0209202, IMG submission 184416) | Active sludge microbial communities of municipal wastewater-treating anaerobic digesters from USA - AD_UKC032_MetaG (SPAdes) (version 2) | ecosystem: Engineered > Bioreactor > Anaerobic >... | reverse complement strand
GCAAGCCGTGCGCGGGATGAACGACATCCTGCCCGACGAAGCCGAATTCTGGGAACTGTTCGAGGACACCATCCGCTCGTGGCTGAAGGCCTACGGCTATCGCCCGATCCGCCTGCCGATCGTCGAACCGACGCCGCTCTTCAAGCGCGCCATCGGTGAGGTCACCGACATCGTCGAGAAGGAGATGTATTCCTTTATCGACAGCCTCAACGGTGAGCCGCTGACCCTGCGTCCGGAAGGCACGGCCGGCTGCGTGCGCGCCGTTATCCAGCACAACCTGATCGCCCGCCAGCCGCAGCGGCTCTACTACATCGGCCAGATGTACCGCCACGAGCGGCCGCAGAAAGGGCGTTACCGGCAGTTCCACCAGGTCGGTGTCGAGGCGCTCGGTTACGAAGGTCCGGACATCGACGCCGAAATGATCCTGATGGGCGCCCGTCTGTGGGCCGACCTCGGGTTGGACGGCATCGAGCTGCAGCTCAATAGCCTCGGCCAGCCGGAAGAGCGCGCCCAGCACCGCGCGGCGCTGATTTCGTATTTCGAGGAACATGCCGAACTGCTCGACGAGGACGGCAAGCGTCGCCTGTACACCAATCCGCTGCGCATTCTCGATACCAAGAATCCGGCGCTGCAGGAACTGTGCGCCGCCGCGCCCAAGCTGATCGACTACCTCGGCGCCGAGTCGCTCGCTCATTTCGAGGGCGTGCAGCGCGTGCTGCGCGATGCTGGCATTCCGTTCACGATCAACCCGCGCTTGGTGCGCGGGCTGGATTATTACAACCTGACGGTCTTCGAGTGGGTCACCGACCGGCTCGGCGCTCAGGGCACGGTCTGTGCCGGCGGCCGCTACGACGGTCTGGTCGGCCAGCTCGGCGGCAAGCCGGCGCCGGCCTGCGGCTTCGCCATGGGCATCGAGCGCCTGATCGCGCTGATCAGCGATGCCGGCGGCGCGCCGGCTGCTCCGGCGCCGGATGTGTACGTCGTGCATCAGGGCGACGAAGCGTCGCGCCTCGCCTTTCGCGTCGCCGAAGGGCTGCGCGACCAGGGTATCTCGGCGCTGCTGCATTGCGGCGGCGGCAGCTTCAAGTCGCAGATGAAAAAGGCCGATGGCAGCGGCGCGACCTTCGCCGTGATTATCGGCGATGACGAGGCGTCGACCGGGGAAGCACAACTCAAACCGCTGCGCGAAGAAGGCGCGGCGCAACTGAAACTGAAAGTCGATGATCTGGCAGAAGCCATCATCGGACAATTGATCGATTCGGACGAAGAGGAATAAGCAGATGGCGCATTTGGACCTCGAAGAACAGGAACAGATAGACTCCCTGAAAACCTGGTGGAAGATGTACGGCAACCTCGTGACCGGGGTCGTCGTTGCTGCATCGATCGCCGTCATCGCCTGGCAGGGTTGGAACTGGTACCAGCGCAATCAGGCGGCACAGGCGGCGGCAATCTATGGGGTTCTCGAGCAGGCCGCCGCGCTGCGCGACGGGCAGAAGGTCAAGTCGGCCGCCGGCGAGTTGGCAGAAAAATTCGGCGGCACCAGTTATGCGTGGCTGGGTGCGCTGGTTGCGGCGAAGCAGTCTTTCGACAGCGGCGACCTGAAGACGGCGCGGGCGCAACTGACCTGGGCCGCCGACAATGCCAAGGATGAAGTCAAGGATCTGGCGCGCCTGCGTCTGGCGGCGGTGCTACTCGACGAAAAGGCCTACGACGAGGCGCTCAAGCAACTCGAATCTCCTCACGCGGTGGCTTTCGACGCCCGTTTTCTCGAACTCAAGGGCGATGTGTTGACCGCCCAGGGCAAACTGTCCGAGGCACGCACGGCCTACAAGGCGGCGCTGGACAAAAGTGAAACGACGACGACCGCCAGGGGTGGCGGCGCGGGCCGTGAACTGCTGCGCCAGAAACTAGACAGTCTGGGCGAGGCGGCATGATGGCGCGCTTCTGCCTGCCGTTGCTGGCCGTCGCCAGCCTGACCGCCGCCGGTTGTTCGACCATTTCGGATACCGTGGACAAGATCAATCCGTTCGCCTCCTCGGCGCCAAAAATGTCGGTGCTACCGCAGATCACGCCGACCGTCGCCGTGCGCGAGCAATGGTCGACGAGCGTAGGCAAGGCCGGCGACTACACCTTCCAGCCAGCCGTGGTCGGCCGGGCGGTCTATGTTGCAGCGCGCGACGGAACGGTCAGCAAGCTGGCCGATGGCCGCACGGAGTGGTCGATCAAAGCGGGCCAGCCGTTGTCGGCCGGTGTCGGCTCGGATTCTCGCCTGGTGGTGGTCGGTACGGCCAAGGGCGACGTGCTCGCGTTTTCGGCTGATGATGGGAGCCCACTGTGGCAGTCCAAGGTGACCAGCGAGGTTCTGGCGCCACCGGCGGTGGGCGCCGAAGGGGTCGTGGTCAAGAGTGGTGACAACCGTGTCGTGCTGCTCGATGCCGGAGACGGCAAGCGCAAGTGGATCTATCAGCGGGCGACGCCATCGCTTTCGTTGCGTAGCTCGGCACCGCCGGTTTTCGCCGATCGTTTTGTCTTCGTGGGATTTCCGGGCGGCAAACTGGTCGCGCTGGCGATGCAGAATGGTGCGCCGGTATGGGAAGGCCCGGTGGCCTCGCCCAAGGGAGCGACCGAACTGGACCGCGTGGCCGATGTGGTTACCGTGCCGGTCATCGACGGGCGGATGATCTGCGCAGTCGCTTTCCAGGGGCGCGTCGCGTGTTTCGACATGGCGCAAGGTGGCGCCCAGATGTGGGCGCGTGACATCTCCTCGGCGGCGGGCCTGGCGCTGGACAATCGCTACCTGTTCGTGACCGATGACCGTGGCGCCGTGCATGCGCTGGACCGCAATTCGGGCAGCAGCATGTGGAAGCAGGATAAATTGGTGAACCGCAATGTCTCTGGGCCCGCGGTTTATGGCAGCGTCGTGGCGGTGGGCGATATCGAGGGCAATGTTCATTTCCTGTCGCGCGAAGACGGCAGTTTCGTGGCGCGGCAGAAGATCGACGGTACGCCGGTGCGTGTGCCGGTCCAGACCCTTGGGTCGGACTTCCTGGTGCAGACCAGCGGCGGTAGCGTAAGCGCGATCGAGGCACGATGAAACCTACCTTGGTTCTGGTCGGACGCCCCAATGTCGGCAAGTCGACGCTTTTCAATCGCCTGACCAAGTCGCGCGATGCCATCGTGGCCGACTTGCCGGGGCTGACCCGCGACCGTCACTACGGACACGGGAAACTGGGCAAGAAGCCCTACCTGGTCGTCGATACCGGCGGTTTCGAGCCGCTGGTCAAGGACGGCATCCTGCACGAAATGGCGCGCCAGACCGAGCAGGCGATCGCCGAAGCCGACGCTGTCATTTTCGTCGTCGATGGCCGCACCGGCATCACGCCGCACGACAAGGAAATCGCCAACAAGCTGCGGCGCCTGGAGCGCCCGGTGTTCGTTGCGGTCAACAAGTCGGAAGGCATGAATTCCGGGATGGTCGAGGCCGAATTTCACGAGCTAGGACTTGGCGAGCCGAACGCGATTTCATCGGCGCACGGCGAAGGCGTGCGCGGTCTGGTCGAACTGGCGCTGGAGAGTTTTCCCGATCCAGAAGATGACGATTGGCATTCGGATGCCGTGCGGGTCGCCATCGTAGGGCGTCCCAATGTCGGCAAGTCGACGCTGATCAACACGCTGCTCGGCGAGGAGCGCGTCATCGCCTTCGATGCGCCGGGCACCACGCGCGACTCGATCGAGATCGACTTCGAGCGCGGCGGCAAGAAGTACGTGCTGGTCGACACCGCCGGCATGCGCAAGCGTGGCAAGGTGTTCGAGGCGATCGAGAAATTCTCGGTGGTCAAGACGCTGCAAGCCATCGAGGATGCCAACGTCGTCATCCTGATGGTCGACGCGCAGGCGGATGTCTCCGAACAGGATGCCCACATTGCCGACTTCATCGTGCAGTCCGGCCGGGCGCTGGTGGTTGCCGTTAACAAGTGGGATGGCCTCGATGCCTACACCCGCGAGCAGACCCGTGCCATTCTCCAGCGCAAGCTAAAATTCCTGGATTTCGCCAAGTTCCATTTCATTTCGGCACGCGACAACATCGGCTTGCCCGGGTTGTTCCGTTCGGTCGATGCGGCTTATGCGGCAGCGATGGTCAAGCTATCCACCCCGCGACTTGCCAGGGTGCTGGCCGATGCCGTGGCCCGGCAGGCGCCGGCCAAACATGGTCTGTTCCGGCCCAAACCGCGCTATGCCCACCAGGGCGGTTCCAATCCGCCGATCATTGTCGTGCACGGCAATGCCGTTGACCACATTACCGACAGCTACCGCCGCTATCTGGAACACACCTTCCGCGAAGCCTTCAAGCTGCAGGGTACGCCACTGCGCATACAGTTCGTGACTGCCAAGAATCCGTTTGCCGACAAGGACAGGAAATAATACGCAAATATTTTGGCGCCCTGCAGCAATTTTCGGTACATTAGACAACTCATAACAACACACATGGAGCTCCACACCATGAGCAACAAAGGGCAACTACTACAAGACCCCTTCCTCAACGCGCTGCGCCGCGAGCATGTTCCCGTCTCGATCTATCTGGTGAACGGCATCAAACTGCAGGGCCAGGTCGAGTCCTTCGACCAGTACGTCGTGCTTCTCAAGAACACGGTTACCCAGATGGTTTACAAACACGCCATCTCGACGGTGGTGCCCGCGCGTCCGGTCAACCTCCAGCAAGAACAGGCGGCTGAATAATAAGCCCTTGTTCTCCGGTCCGCCGGTATGGCGGGCCAATGCTTCCCAAGCCAGGAAAAGCCAATGACTGAACGACCCGCCGCCGGCGAACGCGCGGTGATCGTTCAGCTCGACTTCGGTCAGCATGATCTTGCAGATCAGTTGGAAGAGGTGCGGCTGCTTACCGAATCGGCCGGCGGTCTGGTCGTTGCCGAGGTGTTTGGCCGGCGCCACAGTCCTGATCCCAAGACCTATGCCGGCAGAGGCAAGGTACAGGAAATTGCGGCGATGCTGGCGGCGGGCGAAGCCGATCTGGTGATTTTCAATCACGAACTTTCACCGGCTCAGGAACGCAATCTCGAACGCGAGCTCAAATGTCGCGTGATCGACCGCACCAGCCTGATTCTCGATATCTTCGCCCTGCGGGCCGCCAGTGCCGAAGGCAAACTGCAGGTCGAACTGGCCCAGCTCGAGCATTTGTCTACCCGGCTGGTGCGTGGGTGGACTCACCTCGAACGGCAGCGTGGTGGCATCGGCATGCGCGGTCCCGGCGAAACACAGCTTGAAACCGACCGTCGCCTGCTCGGCAATCGCGTCAAGCTGCTCAAGGAGCGGCTGGAAAAGCTGTCGCGCCAGCGCGGTGTCCAGCGCAAGGCACGCATGCGCGGAGATGTGCTGAACGTCTCGCTGGTCGGCTATACCAATGCAGGCAAGTCGACGTTGTTCAACGCGCTGACCCACGCCGGTGTTTACGCCGCCAACCAGTTGTTCGCGACGCTCGATACCACATCGCGCAAGCTGTGGATCGAAGGCGCCGGCAATATCGTCATGTCCGACACCGTCGGGTTCATCCGCGACCTGCCGCATTCGCTGGTCGATGCCTTCCATGCCACGCTGGAGGCCGCCGTCGATGCCGACGTGCTGCTGCATGTGGTCGACAGTGCCAGTCATGCGCGTGATGAGCAGATGGCCGAAGTAAACAAGGTGCTGGCGGAAATTGGCGCGCTGGACGTCAGGCAGGTCGTCGTCTGGAACAAGATCGACCTGACCGAGGTCGCCCCGGGCGTCGATCGCGACGAGTATGGTAATATCGCGCGCGTTCGTGTCAGTGCGCGCTCGGGCGAAGGGCTGGACGTATTACGCGAATCCCTTGCCGAATATGCCGTTAGCAAAGCTGAGGGTCGCCGGGAGGCTCTGGCCGAAGCCGCGCGCAACGCCCAACCCGATTACATAAACTGATCCCCAATCCGCATGATCCCGACACTAGGAATTTTCATGTCACTCAATGACCCGCAATGGGGTAACCGTGGCGAAGGCGACGGCGACAAACCCAATGGTGGCGGTTCGCGCCGCCCGAACCAGGGGCCACCGGATCTCGAAGAGCTGTGGCGCGATTTCAACCGCAAGCTGAACGGCATGTTCGGCAAGAAGGGCGGTGGTGGCGGCAATGGCGGTGGTGATGGGCCACGCATGCCGCAGGTCGATTTCAATCCGAAATTCCTGGGTGGCGGCATCGGCCTGCTCGTCGCGCTTGCAATCGTCGTTTGGCTGGCTTCCGGGTTTTACATCGTCGACGCCTCGCAGCGCGGTATCGTGCTGCAGTTCGGAAAATACAAGGAAACGACCGAACCTGGCCTGCGCTGGCGCCTGCCGTATCCGATCCAGTCGGTCGATCTGGTCAATCTGACTGGTGTGCGCACCATCGAAATCGGCTACCGGGGCAGCGAACGCAACAAGGTGCTCAAGGAAGCGCTGATGCTGACCGACGACGAAAACATCGTCAATATCCAGTTTGCCGTGCAGTACATCCTCAATGATCCGAGCGAGTATCTGTTCAACAACCGCCATCCCGACGAGGCGGTGATGAGTGCCGCCGAATCCGCTGTGCGCGAGATCGTCGGCAAGAGCCGGATGAATTTCGTGCTGTACGAAGGACGCGAGCAGATCGCTGCGCAGGCCGCCAAGTTGATGCAGGAAATTCTCGATCGCTACAAGAGCGGCATTCTGATTTCCAAGGTGACGATGCAGAATGCCCAGCCGCCAGAGCAGGTGCAGGCTGCCTTTGACGACGCCGTCAAAGCCGGCCAGGATCGCGAGCGACAGAAGAACGAAGGTCAGGCTTATGCCAATGATGTGATTCCCAAGGCCAAGGGTACCGCCGCGCGCCTGATGGAAGAAGCGAGCGGGCACAAGCAGCGGGTGATCTCGACTGCCGAGGGCGATGCTTCCCGCTTCAAACAGGTTCAGGCCGAGTATGCCAAGGCGCCGGAAGTGACGCGCCAGCGCATGTATCTGGAAACCATGCAGCAGGTGTATAGCAATACCAGCAAGGTCATGATCGACGCCAAGGGGCAGGGCAACCTGCTTTATCTGCCGCTCGACAAGCTGATGCAGGGCGCCGGTGCCGCAGTTGCCGCGCAGCCAGCGTCGGAACCGGCACCTGCCGCCCCGGGGGGGGCAAAGCCAGTCGCACCGACGTCCAACGAGTCGCCGCCGCAACTTGACACTTCACTAGGCAACCAGAGTCGCGGGCGTGATCCATCGCTGCGTTCTCGCGATCGGGAGGCGCGTTGATGAACTCCAAATTCAATTTGCTGGCGGCAATCGCCGTTACGGTACTGATCGTGCTCGCCATGTCGATCTTCAGTGTCGATCAGCGGCAGTACGCGCTGGTATTCCAGTTGGGCGAGGTCAAGCGAGTGATTACCGAGCCCGGCCTGAACTTCAAGATCCCGATGATCCAGAACGTCCGTTTCTTCGACAACCGCATCCTGACGCTGGATAACAACGAGCCGGAGCGTTTCATCACCTCGGAAAAGAAGAACGTCCTGGTCGACTCGTTCATCAAGTGGCGGATCGTCGATCCCAAGCTATATTACATTTCCGTTGGGGGCGACGAAGCGCGGGCCAAGACCCGACTGAACCAGACGGTCAACGCCGGCCTGCGCGAGGAATTTGGCAAACGGACGGTGCATGACGTGATTTCCGGCGAACGCGACCAGATCATGGAGGACATGCGGGTCAAGGCGGATGCCGATTCGCGCAAGATCGGCGTGCAGATCGTCGATGTTCGCCTGAAGCGCGTCGAGTTGCCGAATGAAGTCAGCGATGCGGTGTATCGACGCATGGAGGCCGAGCGCAAGCGGGTGGCCAACGAACTGCGTTCGGAAGGCGCCGCGGAAGCGGAAAAAATCCGTGCCGACGCGGATCGTCAGCGCGAGGTCATCATCGCGGACGCCTATCGCGACGCACAGAAGATCAAGGGTGAGGGTGATGCCCAGGCGACCGCGATCTATGGTCAGGCCTTCAATCAAAACCCCGATTTCTACGCCTTCTACCGCAGTCTCGAAGCCTATCGCGGAAGCTTCAAGAGCAAGAGTGACGTGCTGGTGGTGGAGCCCAATTCCGATTTCTTCAAGTACATGAAGGGTGCCGGACGCGGGAACGACAAGGGCAAATGACCTCGACGCTGTTGCTGGCCTTCGCGCTGATGCTGGTGCTCGAAGGCCTGATGCCTTTTATCGCCCCGGCGGCGTGGCGTGAAACCTTCCGCCGACTTGTTCAAATGACGGACGGGCAGATTCGCTTCATCGGTTTGACTTCGATGATTGTCGGTCTCGTCCTGCTTATGGTGTTTGCATGAACTGGCTGTTGCCCGAATATTTCGCTGATGCCCTGCCGGCCGAGGCCGAACGCATCGAACGTCTGCGCCGCGCGCTGCTCGATCACTTCCGTAGCCACGGCTTCGAGTTCGTGATGCCGCCGATGCTGGAATACCTTGAATCGCTGCTTACCGGTGCCGGCAAGGATCTGAACCTGCGAACCTTCAAGCTCGTCGATCAGCTTTCCGGTCGCACCATGGGGGTGCGCGCCGACATCACGCCGCAGACCGCACGTATCGATGCCCACCTGCTCAATCACCAGGGGGTGACCCGCCTGTGCTATTGCGACAGCGTGCTGCACACGCTGCCGGCGACCATCTCCGCCAGCCGTGAACCGGTGCAGATAGGTGCCGAACTCTACGGTCATGCCGGCATTGCCGCCGATCTCGCGGTGATCCGCTTGATGGCCGGGGCGTTTGCTCGGATCAAGGTGCCGGTCAGCCGTATCGACCTCGGGCATGTCGGCATCTTCCGCGCCCTGGCCGAAGCGGCTGGTTTGCCCAGTGAGTCGGAGGAAACGGTACTCAGCCTGTTGCAGGCCAAGGATGTGCCGGGGCTCAGCGAAGCCTGCGCCAACGTGGTGTCGCCTTATCGCGAGGCCCTGCAACGTCTGCCGCAGCTCTATGGCGGTTCCGAGGTGCTCGAGCACGCGGCAGCCGAGTTGCCGGCACTGCCGGGAATCGTTGCTGCGCTCGACGGATTGCGCCACCTCGTCGAGGCAGCGCCTGACCTGCCGTTCTCGATCGATCTGTCGGACCTGCGCGGCTATCACTATCACAACGGCGTCGTCTTTGCCGCCTATTGCCCGGGTTATCCGGCGGCAGTAGCGCTCGGCGGACGCTACGACGGCGCTGGCAAGGCCTTCGGGCGTGACCGACCGGCCACCGGTTTTTCGATGGATCTGCGTGAAGTGGCACGGCTGGCGCCGGCGGGCAAGCCTATGGGGGCGATCCTGGCGCCGTCCGCCGCGCATGATGGAAAACTCGCAGCACACATTGCCGCGCTGCGCGAACAGGGAGAGGTCGTAGTCGAGTTGCTGCCGGGCGAGAGCGCCTGCGAAGGGCCGATTTGCGACCGTAAGCTGGCCCAGGTCGGCGAGCAATGGATCATTGAAGCAATACAAGAGGACTAGAAAATGGCCAAGAACGTCATCGTGGTGGGAACCCAATGGGGCGACGAGGGGAAGGGGAAGATCGTCGATTGGCTGACCGACCATGCGCAGGGGGTGGTGCGTTTCCAGGGCGGACATAATGCTGGCCATACGCTGGTCGTCGGCGAGCAGGTCTACAAGCTCAACCTGGTTCCTTCGGGCATTGTGCGCGAGGGCGTCAAATGCTACATCGGCAACGGTGTCGTGCTCGACATCCATCACTTGCTGAGCGAAATCGCCGAACTGGAAAAGGGTGGCATCGACGTTCGCTCGCGCCTCCGGATCAGCCCGGGCTGTCCGCTGATCCTGCCTTACCACTCTGCCATCGACAAGGCGCGCGAGGCGGCCAAGGCCGGCGATAAGAAGATTGGCACGACTGGCAAGGGCATCGGCCCGACCTACGAGGACAAGGTGGCCCGCCGCGGCCTGCGCGTGTACGACCTGTTCCACCCCGAACGCTTCGCCGACAAGCTGCGCGAGGTGCTCGACTATCACAACTTCGTCCTGACGCAGTATTTCAAGGCCGAAGCGGTCGATTTCCAGACCGTCTATGATCAGGCGATGGCCGATGCGGAAGTGATCCGGCCCATGGTCGCCGATGTTTCGGCGGCGCTCTACGACGCCAACAAGGCGGGTGCCAACCTGCTGTTCGAAGGTGCGCAGGGCACGCTGCTCGACATCGACCACGGCACCTATCCGTTCGTCACTTCGTCCAACTGCGTCGCCGGACAGGCGGCGGCAGGCGCCGGCATCGGTCCGGGCATGCTGCACTACGTGCTGGGTATCACCAAGGCCTATTGCACGCGCGTCGGCGGTGGCCCCTTCCCGAGCGAACTCGATATCGACACCGAAGGCACGCCGGGCCACCAGATGTTTTCGGTGGGCAAGGAATTCGGCACTGTTACCGGGCGCAAGCGCCGCTGCGGCTGGTTCGACGCGCCGCTGCTGCGCCGTTCGGCACGCATCAACGGCCTCACCAGCCTATGCATCACCAAGCTCGACGTGCTTGACGGGTTAAAGGAAATCAAGATCTGCACGGGTTACCGGCTGGGCGATCAGGTCGTCGACCTGCTGCCCATCGGTGCCGACGATGTCGCGCGTTGCGAGCCGATCTACGAGACCATGCCCGGCTGGGAAGGTACGACTTTCCGAGTCAAACGCTGGGAGGATCTGCCGGCCAACGCGCAGGCCTATCTGAATCGCCTCGAGGCGCTGTGCGAAGTGCCGATCGCCATCGTGTCGACCGGCCCGGAGCGCGACGAAACGATTCTGCGCCAGCATCCGTTCAAATGATCGTCACGGGCTGCCGCAAGGCAGCCTGTTGCGGTCGACCGCAAAAAAGTGGCAGAAATGAAAAAAGGCCTTGTCAAGACAAGGCCTTCGATCAAAATCGCTGGTGCCCAGGAAGGGACTCGAACCCCCACGGAGTTACCCGCTAGTACCTGAAACTAGTGCGTCTACCAATTCCGCCACCTGGGCACAGGTGCGAAGAGTCGCGAATTATAAAGAAAGAAAAAGACATGTCAAGAAAAAAACTATCCAAGGTCCGGCGCGCCGATCCCTTCTTCGAGCGCGAATCGGCCCGTTATGAATTCCCGCTGCCGTCGCGCGAGTATGTTTCGCAAAAGCTGGCCGACGAAGGACGGCCGCTGAGCTTCATCGAACTGACCGAATTACTCGACATCGCGGGCAGCGAGCGCGAGATGTTCCAGCGCCGGCTGGGGGCGATGGAGCGCGAAGGCCAGTTGATGCGCAACCGCAAGGGCGCCTACATCCTGCCCGAGCGCGCCAGCCTGACGGCGGGCAAGATCCAGGGGCATCAGGACGGCTACGGCTTCCTGATTCCAGATGACGGCAGCGCCGACATCTTTCTCGACCAGCACCAGATGGGCAAGGTTCTGCATGGCGACCGCGCGCTGGTGCGCGTCGTCGGCATCGACCGCAAGGGGCGGCCGGAGGGCAGCATCGTCGAGGTCACCGAACGTGCCAACACGCGCGTCGTCGGCCGCGTCTTCGTCGAGCACGGCGTGGTGTTCGTGGTGCCGGAAAACCGCCGCATCGCCCAGGACATCCTGGTGCCGCCGGAAAAGAAGGCGAAGATCAAGCCGCAGTCCGGTCAGGTGGTGATGGTCGACATCATCGAGCAGCCGAGCAAGTTTTCGCAGCCGATCGGCCGCATCACCGAGGTGCTCGGTACCTACGCCGATCCCGGCATGGAGATCGAGATCGCGTTGCGTAAGCATGACCTGCCCTTCGAATTCTCGAAGGCGGCGCTGGAGGAAAACAAGGCCTTGCCGGACAAGGTGAAAAAAGCTGATCTGGCCGGGCGCGAGGATTTGCGCGACCTGCCGCTGGTGACCATCGATGGCGAAACGGCGCGCGATTTCGACGATGCCGTGTTCTGCGAAAAGAAGGGCCGTGGCTGGCGTCTGGTGGTGGCGATTGCCGACGTCTCGCATTACGTCAGGCCGGGCATGACGCTCGACAAGGAGGCGATGGAGCGCGGCAACTCGGTCTATTTCCCGCGCCGGGTTATTCCGATGCTGCCGGAGAAGCTTTCGAACGGCATTTGTTCGCTGAATCCCGATGTCGAGCGCATGGCGATGGTTTGCGATATGGACATCAGCGCCGCCGGCAAGATCGGCAAGTACCGTTTCTGCCGCGCGGTGTTCCGCTCCAAGGCGCGGTTGACCTACAACCAGGTCTGGTCGTGGCTGTCGGGCGAAGCAAAACCGGAGAGCGCAACCCACATTGCCCTGCAGCCCCAGCTGCAGAACCTGCACAAGCTCTACCAGGTGTTGCACAAGGCGCGCGGGCAGCGCGGGGCGATCGATTTCGAGACGACCGAAACGCAGATGCTGTTCAACGAGCAGGGCAAGATCGAAAACATCGTGCCGGTGGTGCGGAATGAAGCGCATCGCATCATCGAGGAATGCATGCTGGCGGCCAATGTCTGTGCCTCTGATTTCCTTGCCGAGCACAAGCAGACCTGCCTGTACCGCATCCACGAGGCACCGGGCGAGGAGAAACTGAAGAACCTGCGCAGCTTCCTCGGCGAGTTCGGCCTGCCGCTGGGCGGCGGCGACGATCCGAAAGCCAAGGATTACGCCAAACTGCTCGAGCAGATCAAGCCGCGCCCCGACTTCCAGCTCCTGCAGACGGTTATGCTGCGTTCGCTGCGTCAGGCGATGTACAGTCCCGACAACGTCGGCCACTTCGGCCTCGCCTACGAGCACTACACGCACTTCACCTCGCCGATCCGCCGCTACCCCGACCTGTTGGTGCATCGTGCCATCAAGGCCGTGCTCGCCGGCGAGAAATACACGCCTGCCGGCGACTGGGAAGAAATCGGCCTGCACTGCTCGGCCACCGAACGCCGTGCCGACGAAGCAACGCGCGATGTCGAGAACTGGCTCAAGTGCTTCTTCATGAAGGAGCGCATCGGCGAGGAATTCGACGGCACCATCTCGGCGGTCACCGCCTTCGGCATTTTCGTCGCGCTCGACACGATCTACATCGAAGGCTTGGTGCACGTGTCCGAACTCGGCGCCGACTACTTCCAGTTCGACAACATCAAGCACCAGATGCTCGGCGAACGCACCGGCCAGCGCTTCCGCCTCGGCGACCGGGTGCGGGTCAGGCTGGTACGCGCCGATCTCGAAAGTAACAAGATCGACTTCGTGCTGGCCGGCCAGGAGCCGGTTCAGAAATCGGCCAAAAAACGGCGTTGACCGCAACAGGCTCAAGATGAAAGGGCTGGCGATGGTAGACTCGCCCCCTTTCCCGAACAGACCGCCGCGATGTCCTCTTCCCGCCTGATTTACGGCTTCCACGCCGTTACCGCCAAGCTGCGCCACGATCCAGATTCGCTCAAGGAGATCATGGTCGACGCCACGCGCCAGGATGCGCGCGCCCGCGACCTGCTGGCGCATGCGGAGTTGCAGGGTGTCCGGATCATCATGACCGACGGCAAGCGGCTCGACGGCATGGCGCCGGGGGCCAAGCATCAGGGCGTCGTCGCCCGCGTCGAGGGCGGGCGCAAGGCGGCGCATCTCGACGATGTGCTCGATACGCTGGAAGAGCCGGCTTTCCTGCTCGTGCTCGACGGCATCACCGACCCGCGCAACCTTGGCGCTTGTCTGCGCGTGGCCGATGCGGCCGGCGTCCATGCCGTGATCGCCCCCAAGGATCGCGCTGCCGGGCTCACCGATGTGGCGGCCAAGACCGCCAGCGGCGCTGCCGAAACGGTGCCTTATGTGATGGTCACCAATCTCGCGCGTACGCTGCGCGAACTCAAGGAACGCGACATCTGGGTGATTGGCACCGCCGGCGAAGCCGAGAGCGACCTCTACGCCGCCACCTGGCCGCAGGCCACGGCCTGGGTGCTCGGTGCCGAAGGCGAAGGCATGCGCCGCCTGACACGCGAGAACTGCGACCAACTGGTACGTATCCCGATGTATGGCAGCGTCGACAGCCTGAATGTCTCGGTGGCGGCCGGCGTCTGTCTCTACGAAGCGCGCCGCCGTCGCGGCTGAGCGCCGCATGACTCATCGCCGCGCGGTGGCGCTGATGGTGCTGGTGACGCTGCTGTGGAGCATTGCCGGAGTCGTCACCCGCCATCTCGACGCCGCGCGCAGCTTCGAGGTCACCTTCTGGCGCAGCCTGTTCTGCGCATTGACGCTGGCGATTGGCCTCAGCGTCCTGCGCGGTCGGGGGCTGTGGGCTGGCCTGCTGCGTGCCGACCGGGTGCTGTGGGCATCCGCTCTGTGCTGGGCGGTGATGTACACCGCCTTCATGGTGGCGCTGACGCTGACCACGGTCGCCAACGTGCTGGTGACGATGGCCATCGGGCCGATGGTGACGGCGCTATTTTCGCGCCTCTTTCTCGGCCAGCATCTGCCCTTGCGCACCTGGCTGGCGATCACCGCTGCCGGCACCGGGATCGCCTGGATGTTCGGTGCCGAAGCCAGTAGCGGCGGCTCCTTGCTTGGCTCACTGGTCGCCTCGGCGGTGCCGCTGGCCGGTGCGGTCAACTGGATATTGCTGCAAAAAAACGCGGAATCCGGTGCGCGGGCGAACGACATGCTGCCGGCCGTATTGCTCGGTGCGCTGATCTCGGCGGCAGTGACATTGCCGCTGGCCTGGCCGTTACAGGCATCGGCGCACGACCTGGGCCTGCTGGCCCTGCTTGGCAGCGTGCAACTGGCCTTGCCCTGCCTGCTGGTGGTGCGCCTGAGCCGCGAACTGCCGGCGCCGGAAATCGCCTTGCTGGCACTGCTCGAAGTCCTGTTCGGCGTCACCTGGGCCTGGCTGGGCGCCGGGGAACGGCCGCCGGCCAGCGTGCTGCTTGGCGGTGCGCTGGTACTCGGGGCGCTGGTCGCCAACGAAGCCTGCGCATTGCGAGGGCGGAGGCCGGCCGAAACGCTACAATCGGGCATCCCGTTGCCTTGATCCGCCGCCGTGCGCCCCACTTTCACCATTCCGCCCGAGGAAGTCGACATCACCGCCATCCGCGCCCAGGGTGCGGGCGGGCAGAACGTCAACAAGGTGTCGAACGCCGTCCATCTGCGTTTCGACATCGCCGCTTCGTCGTTGCCGGAAGAGATTCGCGAGCGGCTGCTGAAGCTGGGCGATCAGCGCATCAGCAAGGAAGGCGTGGTGATCATCAAGGCGCAGGAGTTCCGCAGCCTGGAAAAGAACCGCGCCGAAGCATTGCGCCGGCTGGAGCAACTGGTTGCCAGCGTCGCCGTGCTGCCCAAGAAACGCCGGCCGACCCGGCCGACCAAGAGTTCCGTCGCCAAGCGTCTGGAAAGCAAGGCGCGGCACGCCTCGCTGAAAGCCAGCCGACGCATGTCGGGCGACTGACGCGGCGCCATGATGAAAACGACGAGTTTCCCGAAATGACCTTCGCCCGCCTTGGCCTGATCGATCCCTTGCTGCAAGCGCTCGCGGCCCTCGACTACAAGACGCCGACGCCGGTGCAGGCGCAGGCGATTCCCGCCGTGCTGGCCGGCCGCGACCTGATGGCGGCGGCGCAGACCGGCACCGGCAAGACCGCCGGCTTCGCGCTGCCGGTTCTGCAACTGCTGGCCGGCGAAACGGCGCCGGTCGCCAGCAATTCGCTGCGCGCGCTGGTGCTGGTGCCGACGCGCGAGCTGGCCGAGCAGGTCAACGAGAGCATCCGCGCCTACGGCCGCAACCTGCCGCTGCGCAGTTGCGCAGTGTATGGCGGGGTCAGCATCAATCCGCAGATGATGAAGCTGCGCAAGGGTATGGACATCGTCGTCGCGACGCCCGGCCGCCTGCTCGACCTGTATCGGCAGAATGCGATCAAGTTCGGCCAGTTGCGCACGTTGGTGCTCGACGAGGCCGACCGCATGCTCGACCTCGGCTTCGCGCGCGAACTCGATGCCATATTTGCCGCGCTGCCCAAACGCCGCCAGACCCTGCTGTTCTCGGCGACCTTTTCCGACGCCATCCGCAGCATGGCGGGGACGCTCCTGAACGATCCGCTCGCCATCGAAACCAGCCCGCGCAACACGGCGGCGAAAACCGTCAGGCAGACGGCGATTCCGGTCGACAAGAAGCGCAAGCCCGAATTGTTCAGCTACCTGCTCAAGCGGCGACGCTGGGGCCAGGTGCTGGTTTTCGTCAAGACCCGCAAGGGCGTCGAGCAACTGGTCGCCACGCTGCAAGCGAAAGGCATTTCCGCCGACTCGATTCACGGCGACAAGCCACAACCCGCCCGCCTGCGTGCGCTGGAACGCTTCAAGGCAAACGAGGTGCAGATTCTGGTGGCCACCGACGTGGCGGCGCGCGGGTTGGATATCGACGATCTGCCGCTGGTCGTCAATTTCGACCTGCCGATCGTTGCCGAGGATTATGTCCACCGCATCGGCCGTACCGGGCGGGCCGGTGCCAGCGGTGAGGCGCTCTCGCTGGTGTGCGCCGACGAGGTAACTCAGCTCGCTGCCATCGAAACGCTGATCCGGCAGACCTTGAAACGGGTCGAAGAAGACGGGTTCGAGCCAGAACATCGCGTGCCGCTCACCAACAGCGTCGGCCAGGTGCTCAGGAAACCGAAAAAGCCCAAAAAGCCGAAGGTCGCCGCACCCCTGTCAGCGCCGAGGCCAACGGCCAAAAAACCGGGACCTACGGCGCCGAAGCCGCGTAGCAACCCCGGCAAGCGCGGCGCTCCGCGTACCGGCGGTCGGCCCTCGGCGTCTGGCAAGCCATCGCGCCGTTCGTCCTGAGGCTGGCATAATTCGCTCGTCGCTCCCGAGCTTCGCGCTGGATTTGCAACCTGCCATGCAAGTGAACTCCCCGAATGGAATACGCTACGGCTATCGCCGCCGCTTTCTGGCTGCGTTGCTCGGGTTGCTGTTGCTGCCGGTTTTTCAGCCGGGTCATGCCCGGCCATCGCTGGCGGAGGTGACCGCCGACATGGCGCCCATCGTCACCAGCGCTTTCAGCATTACGCCGCCCAAAGGCGAGCACTGGGTCTATTTTCAGCGCGCGACGCCGCCGTATGTGACTTTTCGCAAGCAGGATCCGCTGATGCAGCGCTTGCCGGGCGGCGAGCATCTGGCATTCGTCGTCGAGGTCCGCGTCGAGCATTTCCCTGAGCGCGATCTGAGTAATCAGGAAGGTCTGGAGGAAGCCCTGAAATCGACGCTCTACGGCATGCCCGGCGATCTCCGCCAGATCGGCATGTTCCGTGCCGAGAGCTTCGCCTGGCAAGGCACCGACTGTCTGAGCTACATCGTCACGCGGCGCGATCCGGTGACGCTGGACGGGGCGCAGATCGTCCTCGAGTTCTTGACGGAAGGCTTTTTCTGCCGCCATCCGATTGACCGTCAGCGCGTCGTCAGCGGCTTGTTCCAGGAGCGGCGGCTGGCCGGTACGCCGTCGCGGCTGGACGATGTGTTGCGCGACGAGGCGCAGCGCACCTTGCAAAGCGTTCGCTTCCTGCCCGAATACTGAGCACGGCTTACCAGTGGCGATAGCGGTAGCCGGGGCCATAGCCATACCCGCGATAATAGTAGGGCGATGGCCCGTAGTAGGGGGGCGGCGCGGCGTAGTAAGGGGCCGGGCGGACGGCGACGACGCTGACTGCCGGGCCGCCGTAGCCGACCTGTGCCGGCACGACCGTGCAGGCGGTGAGGCTGGTCAGCAATGCCAGTGACACGGCGATTTTCAGTAAGCTGGGCATGGCGTTATCTCATCGTGATTCATGATGGAAATAACGCGGCGGCGATCGATCGGACGGACGCCGAAGTGTACGCAAATGTTTCCGGATGTAATCGGCCTCGGCGGGCGCGTCAATCGCCGTGGCGGGTCGTCTCCAGCTTCCGGGTGTCGAAGCCTTTTGCGGCCAGGCGCGCCAGCAGGGCATCGTAGGCTTTTGCGTCGACTTTCGGGGTGCGCGAGAGTATCCACAGATACTCCCGGTGCGGTTCGCTGACCGCGACCAACTGATAATCCTCGTCGATGTCGATCACCCAGTAATTGCCCCAGACCAGCGGGATGAACGACAGCCAGGCCGGGGCGAAGCGCACTTCGAGACGGGGCGAGGTGGCGTGGCCGACCTGCCGGGCGGCGCCGATGGCTTCGCTAGTCTCGCCATTGTCGAGCCGGCAACGGTTGATGACTTGCACCCTGCCATCGGCGGCGATGCGGTATTCGGCGCGGGCATCGGCCACGCATTTCTTCTGGAACCAGTTCGGAAATTTGGCGATCTCGTACCAGGTGCCCATGTAGCGCGGCAGGTCCAGCGCCGCGATGGGAGTCAGGGGCGGCTCGCCCGCGAAGGCGGCGAGGCAGCACAGGTAGAGGGCAGTGGCGAGCAGTCTGTTTTTCATCGGATGGTGCAGGCGGGTTGCGCTGGAGCGATGGTGACGATCCTGCGGATGGCCCGGGTTTGTTCCGACCCGGCACGCGGACGATTGGTTCCTGAAAGTCAGCGCGAATGCGCCATGTCGAGGTCGGCGCGATTCATTTCATCGACGTAGATGCTGCCGGTCGCCGCCGGGCGGCTGCTGGCGAAGCAGGTGACAACGACGTTGGACAGCGTTTCCGCCTTGTGCAGCACGTCGACCGCGCAACGCCCGAAAACGCTGTCGATGGTGGCCAGCAGGTTGCGCGCGTAGGGCGTTTCCAGCTTGCCGTCGAGGATCAGGTTGGCGAGCAGCACGCCGTCGGGCTTCAAGACGCGGCGCGCGCCGGCCCAGAATTCGCGGGTGACCAAGTGGCTGGGAATCGAGGTGTGTGAGCTGTAAACGTCCACGACGACGGCGTCGAAGCGGCGCTCGGTCGTGGCGACGAAGCGGCGGGCATCGTCGGCGATGAACTCGCCGCGCGCCGCTTCGCGCAGGAAGTGCTTTTCGGCGATGCCCTTGATCGCCGGGTCGATGTCGACATAGGTGTAGCGGTTGTCCGACTCGCGGTGTGACAGCGTGAAGCCGCCGGCGCCGAGGACGAGGATGTCACGCTCGCGGAAGGCCAGCTCGTCGAGCAGGATCTGGCGCAGGCGCTTGATATAGCGTGTGTAATTGGGCGGCTCGGAATCATCGATCAGCGAGGCCGTCGACTTGTTGACCCAGAAGGCGCGCGGGTCGGTCTGGCCGGGCAGCGGCGCCGGGCCGACGATGTATTCGGCGTAGGCGGTATCGGCGGTGACTTCATGGTGCAGGTTGAAGGCGATGGCACCTGTTGCGGTCAACCCTGAAAAAAGGGCCATTTTCAAATTCCGGCTGCCGAGCAGCAGCGTGCCGGCGAGCAGCAGCAGCGCGCAGGCGAGCACCGCCGCCGAAACGCCGAACCACTGCATGACCAGCAGCGACAGGCTGAGCGAGCCGAGGAAGGAACCGAGCGTCGACCAGTAGAGCGCCATGCCGCTCGCTTCGCCGGTGCGTTCGGCGTGCATCAGGTTGGTCAGGATCGGCACCGTCTGGCCGAGCAGCCAGGCCAGCGGGCAAAGGATGCCGCCGATGAAGACGATGTAGGCGATCAGCGCCGGTTGCAGGTGGGCGAACAGCCCGTCGACGGTCACCCCGGCCAGCCCGAAGCCGGCGAGCGCTGCAGCGATCAGGAAATTGCGGGCGACGATGGCCCGGTAATCGGCCGCGACTTTGGCGCCCGATGCATAGCCGAGCGCCAGCGCGAGCAGGAAGAAGCCGATGGTCGGCGCGGTGACGACGATGGAACTGCCGACATGCGGCACCAGCCGGCGCAGGGCGATGACTTCGGCGCCGAGCGAGGAAAAACCCTCGATGAAGACGATGGCGTAGATCAGCAGCCGTGACATGGCCGGGTCAGGGCGCTTTCGCTTCGAGGCGGGTGACCAGCAGCTGGTCGATGCGGTGATGGTCGACGTCGAGCACTTCAAAACGGAAGCCGCCGTGGTCGACACTTTCGGTCGGGCGCGGCACCTTGCGCAGCACGTACATCAGGAAGCCGGCGATGGTCTCGAACTGGTCGTCGTCGGGGAAGGGCGGAATGTCGAGCAGGGTTTCGAGATCGCCGACCGGCGTCAGGCCGTCGACCAGCCAGGAATTCTCGTCGCGGCGGATGATCTGCGCCTCGTCGAAGTCGCACAGCGTTTCGCCAACCAGTGTCGCGGTGACGTCGTTGAGTGTGATCAGACCGACGATCAGCGCATATTCGTTAATGATCAACGCGAAATCCTCGCGTGCGACCTTGAACTGTTCGAGGATCTCGCCGAGGGTCAGTGTGTCCGGCAGGATCAGCGCGCTGCGCACCAGGCCTTCAGCCTTGAGCGAAAGGGTTTCGCCGTTGAGGATGCGGTTCAGGATGTCCTTGGAATCGACATAGCCGACGACCTCATCGATGCTGGCGGTGCACACCGGGAACTTGGCGTGCGGGTGGGCGCGCAGCTTGGCACGGATCGCCGCTTCGTCTTCCTGGCTATCGAGCCAGATGATGCTGTCGCGGGCGGTCATCAGCGAGGGCGCGGTGCGCGATTCCAGTTCGAAGACATTCTCGATCAGCTGTTGCTCCTGCTCGGCTACGACGCCGGCACGCAGGCCGGCTTCGGTCATGGCGACGATGTCTTCGGGCGTGACATCTTCCGGTCGCGTTTCGGGCAGATCGAACCGCGCCATGATCAGGTTGGCGGTGCCGTTGAAGGCCCAGACCAGTGGCGACAGCAGGCGGATGCAGAGCGCCATCGGTTGCGCGATGCGCAGGGCAATGGCCTCCGGCGCGACGATGGCGACGCGCTTGGGCAGCAGGTCGGCAAGCAGCACGAAGGCGGCGGTGACGAGCGCGAAGGAGAGCACGGAACCGAGCGTGGCGGCGCTGGCCGTGCTGCCCACATAAGGCTGCAGGAGGTTGGTAAACAATGGGGAATAGGCCCCCTCGCCAAGTACGCCGGCCAGGATGGCGACAGCATTGAGGCCGATCTGGATGGTCGTAAAAAAATGGCCGGGTCGGCTTTGCAGCGCCATCACCGTTGTCGCGCGCGGGTCGCCGCTTTCGGCAAGTTGCGCCAGCTTGAGCTTGCGGGCGGCGGCCAGCGCAATCTCGGAAGTTGAGCAGAAGGCGCTGATGACGATCAGCAGCAGGATGATCAGGGTGTTTTCGAGCAGTCCCATCGGGCGTCCGCGGTGCTTGATGACTGCGTATTATCGGCGATCCCGAACCTTTTCCCACATGCTCCAGCTGAAAACGAACAGGCCGATCCAGATCAGGCCGAAGCTGATCAGCCGCGCCGGCTGCAAGGGTTCGCCGAAAACCCAGATGGCGGTGGCGAACTGCAGGGTCGGGTTGATGTACATCAGCATGCCGACGGTGGCCAGGTCGAGGCGCTGGGTAGCGGCGGCGAAGGCCATCAGCGGCAGCGCGGTGATGATGCCGGCGCCGATCAGGAGTGTTGCGGTCGACGCATCCTGGAGGGCAAAAACCAGATGCCCCTGCTGCGCCTGGTAGAGCGCATAAATGCCGCACAGTGGCAGCATCGCCAGCGTCTCCAGCCACAGGCCGGAGATCGCATCGACCGGCACCTGCTTGCGCACCAGCCCGTAGCAGCCGAAGGTGGCGGCGAGAAACAGCGAGACCCAGGGCAGGCTGCCGAGGGTGACGATCTCGTTGGCCAGGGCGGCCAGCGCCAGCGCGACGGCGACCCATTCGAGCCGGTTCAGGCGTTCTTTCAGGACAGCAAGGCCGAGCAGCACGCTGACCAGCGGCGTCAGGAAATAGCCGAGACTGGAGGCGACGACCTGCTGGTGGGCGACGGCCCACAGGAACATCAGCCAGTTGCTGCCAACCAGCAGCGCGGCGAGCGCCAGCATAGCAAGCTGGCGCGGCTGGCGAAATACTGCCAGCACGTTGCCCCAGCGGCGGTTGAGCGTCAGCAGCAGGCCGACGAAGACGCAGGCCCAGGCGGCACGGTTGGAGAGGATGTCGAGCGGCGAAAGCTGGCCGAGCTGGCGGAAGTAGAGCGGGAAAAAGCCCCAGATGCCGTAGGCGACCAGACCGAAGGCGATGCCGGCCAAATGGCGGTTGGCGCCCATCGATTCAGGCCTGGTCGCGCAGGATGTGCAGCGCCGGAGATCGGTAGTCGCGCCGGTAAAGAACGATCAGCACGGCCAGCGCCAGCACGGCGAGGGCGATGGGATTGAGCAGCCAGCCGGAGGCGGCGAGGCCGAAATAATAGGCGCGGATGCCGCGGTTGAAGTCGTCGCCGGCCAGATTGTTGGCGCCGGCCAGGCGGCGGGCGTAGCTGTCGATGCCCGGTTCGCCGGTCTTGCCCATGGGCGCGGCGCCGACCAGGATGGAGAGCAGGTTGAACTGGCGCAGCGACCAGGTGAATTTGAAATAGGCGAAGACGAAGGAGCCGAGCAGCAGCATCAGTTTGATCTCCAACAACTCGCGGTTGCCGGCACCGCCGAAGGGCAGCTCGGCAGTGAAGCTGAGCAGCCGGTCCGCCGCGCCGAGCGCGGCGACGAGGCCGGCGATGATGTAGATCGTGGTGTTGGCGTAGAACGACACGCTGGTCATCAGGTTGCCGATCAGCGTCGAATCCATGACCCGGATGTCGCGCTCAAGCAGGCGATAGGCCCATTGCAGCCGGTAATTCTGGCTGGTGCTGATCAAGCCGGTGGCGCCGCGGCGGCTGTGTTCGGAAAACCAGGCGTAGCCTGCCCAGCTGGCGAAAAAAATGGCCAGTGCGAACCAGTCGACCGCAGCAAGGTGGGGGAGCGCATGCATGGTGGCATCTTGCCATAGTCGGCGCAGCGCGGACATTGGGGAAAACCGTCAGGACTGCGGAATTCGACAAGCCGGGAGCCTGCCGTTATGCTCGCTGCCTTTGTCAGTTCAGGGGGGAATATGGGACAAGCCAAACAGCGCGGGACCGTCGAGCAGCGCATCGCGCAGGCGCAGGCCAAAATCGAGGCGACGCGCCCGGAAAAACTGGTGTGCAATGGCTGCGGCGCCGACGTGACCACCATCCACCCGGTCAGCACGCGCGGCCTCTCCGGCGTCGAGGCGATCTGGCTGGGCCAGTGCGATTGCGGGCAGACCACCTTCGCCGCCAGCGGCAAGCCGGAGGCCGTGCAGGCATTTTTCGATGCACTCGGTTCGGATACCGAACTGACGCTCGGCAGCCAGAGCCGCGACGGCTCACAACACGAAATCTCCTGATTGCGCGGGCGTTATCGGCTCGACTTCGGAGAAATGCGGTCTCGCGAACCCAGGAAGCCTCAGCGCACGCTGCGCGGGGCAGTCGGCACCTTGTAAAGATCGGGCGGCTTGCCGTACTTGGGCGGCACGATCGGCTGAACCGGCAACGGGCGGCCAGGTGGGCGGTAGTAGCCGCTGCCGTAATACACCGGCTGTGATCCCTCGACATACACCGGTTGCAGCGTGCCGGTCGCATAGCAACCGCTTTCCAGTTCGGCGCGCCGGCTGGAATCGAGAGACATGCGGCCCAAGGTGTTGAGGCACTGCTGTACCGCCGCCTGCGATGGCGCGCCGCTCGCCTTGCGCAAGGCTTCCTGTTCCTTGCGCTGCGCCACCTCGTCAGCCTGGCGCTCCGATTTCATCTGGTTCGCCATCTGGCGCTGGCGCTCGACGTCGCGCTCGGCCTGCTCGCGTGCAGCTTCGGGCACGGCGTCGTCCTGAATGGTCTTGATCGTGCTGGCCCCGCCGCTGCACGGCTCGCTGGAAATCTGCGTGCTGCCGTCCGGCTGCCGGCATTTGAAGACCTCGGCCTGCGCGGTCAGCGCGCAGCCAAGCAATAGGATGAGGGCGGGACGAGCGATGTTCATAACTGCTTTATAGCGCACTCCGGTGAAAAAGAGGAGCACCGCCCGGGCGATTTCTTGACATGGCAAGCCGGGGTGAAATTGTCTATCCTGAAAGAATAAGCAAGTACGGCTGAACGCCGTGCCTGACAATCCACAAGGGAGACGCAAAATGAGTGAAAAATGGGTCTATGCCTTCAAGGAAGGCGACGGCAAGAACAAGCAGTTGCTCGGCGGCAAGGGCGCCAACCTGTGCGAGATGACGCGCATCGGGCTCAACGTGCCGCCCGGCTTCGTGATCACCACCGAAGCCTGCCTGGCCTGCCTGGCAACGCCGGAGCGGCGTCTGCCGGACGGTGTCATGGTGCAGGTGCGTGCACAGATGGCGGCGCTCGAAGCCGCCACCGGGCGCAGCTTCGGCGGGCGCGAAAACCCCTTGCTGGTGTCGGTGCGTTCGGGTTCGGCGATGTCGATGCCGGGCATGATGGATACCATCCTCAATCTCGGCCTCAATGCCGAGACGCTGCATGGCTTGATCGCCCAGACCGGCAACGAGCGCTTTGCCTACGATGCCTACCGGCGCTTCATCCAGCTTTTCGGCAAGGTGGCGCTCGGCGTGCCCGACGAGGCTTTCGACGCCGAGTTCGAGGCGGTCAAGCAGCAGGCCGGCGTCAAGCAGGATATCGGTCTGTCGGCAACCGATCTTGCCGCCATCGCCGAACGTTTCCTGGCCGTGGTGCACGACGCCACCGGCAAGCCTTTCCCGGTCGACCCGCACGAACAGCTCGAAATAGCCATCAAGGCGGTGTTCAACTCGTGGCTGGGCAAGCGCGCCGTCGACTACCGGCGCGAGTTCAACATCACGCCGGCCATGGCCAACGGCACGGCGGTCAACGTGGTGACCATGGTTTTCGGCAACATGGGTGACGATTCGGCGACCGGCGTCGGCTTCACGCGCGACCCGGGCACCGGCGAGAACGTCATGTTCGGCGAATACCTGGTCAATGCGCAGGGCGAGGATGTCGTCGCCGGCATCCGCACGCCGAAGCCGGTGGCCGAGATGGCGAAGGAGATGCCTGACCTGTACCGCCAGCTGGTCGAATTGCGCAACCGCCTCGAAGGCCATTACCGCGAGGTGCAGGACTACGAATACACCATCGAGCGCGGCATCCTGTATTGCCTGCAGACGCGCAACGGCAAGATGAATGCGGCGGCGCTGGTGCGGAGCTCGGTCGACATGGTGCGCGAAGGGCTGATCGACAAGCGCGCCGCGTTGCTGCGCATCCCGCCCGAGGCACTGGAACAGCTGCTGTTCCCGCGCCTCGACCCGAAGGCACAGGCGCGGCCGCTGGCGCGCGGGCTGCCGGCGTCGCCGGGGGCGGCATCGGGCGTCGCGGTATTCGATGCCGACCGTGCCGAGGCGCTTGGGCGGGCCGGCCAGAAAGTGATCCTGGTGCGCGAGGAAACCAAGCCCGAAGACATCCACGGCTTTTTCGCCAGCCAGGGCATCCTGACCAGCCGCGGCGGCAAGACCTCGCACGCGGCGGTCGTCGCGCGCGGCATGGGCAAGCCCTGCGTCGCCGGTGCCGAGGGCATACACGTCGATGTTCAGAAGCGCCGGGCAACCGTCGGCGAGCGGAGCTTCGGCGAGGGCACGATGATCACGGTCGACGGCTCGACCGGCGATGTTTTCATCGGCGCCGTGCCGATGATCGAGGCGGCGTTTTCCGACGAACTGGCGACCCTGCTCGGCTGGGCCGACGAAGCGGCCCGCCTGCAGGTGCTGGCCAACGCGGACACGCCGGTCGATGCCGAGCGCGCCGTCCGTTTCGGTGCGATGGGCATCGGGCTTTGCCGGACCGAGCGCATGTTCAATGCCGTCGAACGCTTGCCCATCGTCGTCGAGATGATCGTCGCCGAAACGCCGGCCGACCGCCAGCGCGCGCTGGACAAACTGCTGCCGATCCAGCGCGAGGATTTTGCCGGCATCTTCCGCGCCATGGCGCCGCGTCCGGTCACGATCCGCCTGCTCGACCCGCCGATGCACGAATTTCTGCCCGGCGAGCGGCAGCTGGTCGAGGAAATCGAGCGTTTGCACCGCCTGCGCGAGACGGTCAGCGGCCTGCAGGTCCTGCACGACGCGGTCGATTTTCTCTACCGGGCGCGCGAAGTGCACCCGCAGGTCGAGTTGCCGGCCGAGCCGGCGCTGGTGGACGAAATCATCGCCAGAAAGGAGGCGATGCTGAAGAAGGTGCGCGCGCTATTCGAGGTCAATCCCATGCTCGGTCACCGCGGCGTACGCCTCGGGCTGACCTCCCCGGAAATCTACCGCATGCAGATTCGCGCCATCCTCGAAGCCGCCGCCGAATGCCGGTGCGCGGGCCTGGAAGTGCATCCGGAGATCATGGTGCCGCAGGTGTGCACCGCGCAGGAACTGAAGACGGTGAAGGGCTGGGTCGACGAGATTCGCGCCGAAATCGAGCTGGGTTGCGGTTTCACGCTCGATGTGGCGTTCGGTTCGATGCTCGAAGTGGTGCGTGCCTGCCTGCGCGCTGACAGCCTGGCGGAGGATGCCGAGTTCTTCTCGTTCGGCACCAACGACCTGACGCAGGCGACCTTCTCGTTCTCGCGCGAGGACGCCGAGAACAAGTTCCTGCCCGCCTACACGCAGGGGCACATCCTGCAGCACAACCCGTTCGAGGTACTCGACGTCAAGGGCGTCGGTCAGTTGATGGAACTGGCGGTGGCGGGTGGGCGGCGGATTCGGCCGGGAATGAAGATCGGCATCTGTGGCGAACACGGTGGCCATCCGGCGTCGATTGCCTTCTGCCATCATGCCGCGCTGAGCTACGTTTCCTGCTCCGGTCCGCGCGTGCCGGTCGCCCGCCTGGCGGCGGCGCATGCGGCGCTGAACGAGCGCCCCGGTCAGAGCGCCAGTCTTTAACGCCCGACCCAGCCGCCGCAGACCGGGAAGACCTGGCCGACGAAGCAGTCGGCCGCCGTACTGGACAGGTAGGCGGCGAATTCCGCATCCTCGCGGGCGCCGACCAGGCGCCCGAGCGGAACCTCGCGCTGCAGACGTTCCTGAAAGCGGGGGTTGGCCTGGACTTCGGGCGGGAAGTAGGTCGGATTGTCGACGAAATTCTGAGCGATGGCATTGACCTGGATGTGGTGCGGCGCCAGTTCGACGCCGATCGCCTGCACATAGGCCAGCTGGGCACCGCGAGCCGCGCTATAGGTCGACGCGCGCTTCATGCCGCGCAGGGCGGAAGCGCTGCCCATCACCAGGATCTTGCCCGATTGGCGCGCAATCATCTGCGGCACGACAGCACGAACGAGGCGCGGCAGCGGATCGACCAAGGCGCCGAAGACCTGTGACCATTCGGCCTCGGAAACCTCGGTGGCCGGCGTTGCGGGTGCCGTAAGCGCCAGATTGGCGACCAGGATATCGACGACGCCGGCCGACTCGATCAGCGTAGCAGGTGCTTCGGGGGTGAGCAGCGTTCCGCTGTCGGCGATCACGGTGGCGCCGTGTTCGGCGAAGACCTGGCAGAGCACAGGCCCCATGAAAGCATCGGCGTGGGTAATCAGTACGCGCTTGCCGGCAAGATTCTGGCTGCTCATCGTCGCTCCTCGTCATCGGTGGTCGATACGGAACAGCGTAGCGCAGCGTTGCCGGTTTGGCGAGGCCGTATGCTGAAAATGCAACGCCTCCCATTCGGGAGGCGTTTTGATTTTTGGCCGTTTTGGGCCGTCGACCGCAACAGGTGCCTACAGGATCATCCCGGCACCGACGGTGTTGTTGTTGCTCTCGTCGATGATGATGAAGGCGCCGGTGCCGCGGTTTTCCGTGTAGGGGTCGACGAACAGCGGTTGGGCCAGCTTGAAGGTGACTTGCGCGATGTCGTTCATTGCCAGCTTGTCGGCGGGCAGGTTTTCCAGCGTATTCACGTCGAGGCGATGGTCGATGGCGGCGAGCTTGGCCTTGCTGTCGCGCGTGGTGTGGCGGATCAGGTAGGTACGGGCGCGGTCGAGTGGGGTTTCGGCCATCCAGCAGACGGTGGCTTCGATCTGCTTGACGGCGGCCGGTACTTCGCTGGTCTTGACGATCATGTCGCCGCGCGAGGTATCGATTTCGTCGGCCAGCAGCAGGGTGATCGATTGCTCGGTGAAGGCTTCGCCGATGTCCACGCCGCCGAGTTGCACGGCTTTTACGGTCGACTCGCGGCCGGAGGGCAAAACGGTCACTGCGTCGCCGACCTTGATGCTGCCGGATTCGATGCGGCCCATGAAGCCACGGTAGTCGTGCAGCTCGGGGTTGGCCGAATCCTGCGGGCGGCAGACGAATTGCACGGGGAAGCGGAAGGGCTCGTCGTGCTCGGTGTGCGCTGCCGGGGCAGCTTCGAGGATTTCCAGCAGGGTGGGGCCGTCGTACCAGTTCAGCGATTCGCCGCGATCGACGATCATGTCGCCATTGAGCGCCGAGAGCGGCAGGAAGCGGATGTCGGTGATGCCGACTTTGGCGGCAAATTCGAGGTAATCGGCCTTGATCTTCTCGTAGGCTTCCTGCGAGTAATCGACCAGATCCATCTTGTTGATGGCGACGACCAGGTGTGGAATGCCGACCAGCGCCGCGAGCTTGGAGTGACGGCGGGTCTGCGTCAGCACGCCTTTACGCGCATCGATCAGGATGATGGCGAGGTTGGCCGTGGAGGCGGCGGTGACCATGTTGCGGGTGTACTGCTCGTGGCCCGGCGCATCGGCGATGATGTATTTGCGCGTGCCGGTGGAGAAGTAGCGATAGGCGACGTCGATGGTGATGCCTTGCTCGCGCTCGGCTTGCAGGCCGTCGGTGAGCAGCGAGAGGTCGACCGCGCCCATGCCACGCTTCTGGGAGGTTTTCTCGATGGCGTTCAGGGTATCGGCGAGGATGGTCTTGGTGTCGAACAGCAGGCGGCCGATCAGCGTGCTCTTGCCGTCATCGACGCTGCCGCAGGTGAGAAAGCGCAGCAGGCCGTGATCTTCAACGTGGGCGGTCATCAGAAGTAACCCTCTTTCTTGCGTTGTTCCATGGAGGCTTCGCTGGTCTGGTCGTCCAGACGCGTCGCGCCGCGCTCGGTGATGGTGGTGGTGGCGGTTTCGAGCACGATTTTCTCGACATTGTCAGCATCGGACTCGACCGGTGCGGTACAGGAGATGTCGCCCACCGTGCGGAAGCGCACCAGCTTGTCGATGATCTGTTCGCCGGCTTTCGGCAGGTTGGTCAGTTCGCCGGAAACGAGCGGCACATTGACCGGGACGATCGCACCCTGGCGGATGACCACCGGGCGGGTGTGGGCGAAGTAGATCGAGGGCAGTTCGAGGCCTTCGCGCTCGATGTATTGCCAGACATCCATTTCCGTCCAGTTCGAGATCGGGAAGGCGCGGATGTTCTCGCCCTTGTGGCTGCGGGCGTTGTACAGGCTCCACAGTTCCGGGCGCTGGTTCTTCGGGTCCCACTGGCCGAATTCGTCGCG
>Ga0209202_1000564_pt1 | contig 29489 bp, 27 predicted proteins | sample AD_UKC032_MetaG_FD_184416 | JGI IMG/M metagenome (GOLD analysis project Ga0209202, IMG submission 184416) | Active sludge microbial communities of municipal wastewater-treating anaerobic digesters from USA - AD_UKC032_MetaG (SPAdes) (version 2) | ecosystem: Engineered > Bioreactor > Anaerobic >... | reverse complement strand
ACCAATTGCCACGAGGCCAGGGCGTTCTGTTGCTGGAAGGCGCAGGCCACCGGCCAGGCCGTGCGCCTGCCGACCGAGGACGAATGGCAGGCGCTCCGGCATTTCGCCGGGGTCGGCGATCTGCCCGGCGATCCGCCGCTTTCAGCCAACATCGGTCTTAACCATTGCGCTTCCAGTTGCCCGGTCACCCGCTTCGCGCACGGGGCGCTCTTCGACGTCATCGGCAACGTCTGGCAATGGCTGGAGACACCCACTTATCCGTTCGACGGGTTCGCAGTGCATTCGATCTACGACGATTTCACGACGCCGACTTTCGATGATCGCCACAACCTGATCAAGGGCGGTTCCTGGATTTCCTGCGGCAACGAAGCGTCGCCGATGTCGCGCTACGCCTTCCGCCGGCATTTTTTCCAGCACGCGGGTTTTCGCTACGTGGTTGCCGCCGCGCCGGTCACTCAGCCGACCTCGCATTACGAAACCGACCGGCTGATTTCGGAATATATCGAATTCCACTACGGCGCCGAATACTTCGGTGTCCCCAATTTTCCGCGTACCCTGGCACAACTGGCGATCGCCGCGATGGGCGAGCGGCCGGCATGTAAGGCGCTGGATCTCGGCTGTGCGACCGGGCGCGCCACCTTCGAGTTGGCCAGGCATTTCGATCATGTGACCGGCCTTGATTTTTCTGCCCGCTTCATTGGCATTGGCACGCAGTTGGCGGAGCAGGGCCGACTGCGCTACACGCTGACCGAGGAAGGCGAACTGGTCAGCTACAAGGAGTGCACGCTCGCCGAATTGGGTCTCGCCGATGTGACGCAGAAAATCGAATTCTTCCAGGGAGACGCCTGCAATCTCAAACCGGTTTTCTCGGGCTACGACCTTGTCCTGGCGGCTAACCTGATCGATCGTCTCTACAGCCCGGCCCTGTTCCTGGAGACCATCCATCAGCGCCTCAATCGCGGCGGGCTGCTGATGCTCACTTCGCCCTATACGTGGCTGCCGGAACATACCAAACGCGAAGAATGGATCGGCGGTTTCAAGAAGGATGGCGAAAACTTCACGACGCTCGACGGCTTGAAAGCTATGCTTGGCGGTCACTTCCGATTGATCAGCGGCCCCGAGTCGGTGCCCTTCGTCATCCGCGAAACCAGGCGGAAATTCCAGCATACCTTGTCTGAAGTTACCATCTGGGAGCGCATTTGACCGCTTCCTGCCTGGCGCCAAAGCAGCGTTCGGCCAGCCACGGAATTCACGCTACTTCGACTCGCCAAGCTTTGCGGGCGAGCAAAACCAAAGCTTGTTACCCTCGCTGTCAAGAAAGCTGCCAACGTAAAAATCGCCATAGACTTCCACTTCGTTGGCGATCGTGATGTCGCGCGCACGCAATGCTTCCTGAGTTGCCGGGGCATGATCGGTGGCGAGCGTAACCCGTGGATTCGGCGTAGCTGTCGGCGCCGCCCAGTCCGGCTTGAGCATCAGGATCACCTGACCGAGCCACCATCCCACTTGTTCAGTTCCCTCGAATGCCGGTTCGAGGCCAAGTTTTTCCTTGTAGAACCGATTCGCCCGGGCAAGGTCGGTTACTGACACTGCGACGACTTTGACGCGCTGGATACCGAGGGGTGGCAGTGTATCGCTCATGATATTCCTCCTCGCAATGCAGGGTTTTCAGCCGGGTTCAGTCCAAGCGCAATGCAGCATTGGGAATGGATTTCACCATTTCTTGATGGACAATTTCAAGGCGGTTAGATTCCTGATTTTCAAACGCTTCGGAGCGAGTCGATTGTCGCATCGGCAATTCTGCCCATGCCGCTGAAAACTACCGGCAAGCCAGTGGCAGGAATGTATTCGGTACATTCGTCCTGTTTACACCATTGATAGTCATTTTCTCAGGCCCTTGCGCGTTGCCGCAGACCCAAGCCACCGGTACCACCGGAGCATCTGCCACGACCGCGGGACGCAACGTAAGTACCTTGCCGAAAATTGCCTTGTTGACGCGATTGCCGAATGTGATCTGGATCGCACCATCTTCGATGGCAAGCGAACTGACATGGTTGTTTACGATCTTCTCGGCCGCGGGCAGTGCTGCGGCTGCATTATCGGTAGGGAATGCCTGCAATTGTGCCCAAGTGTCCGCGATAGGTTTCTTCGCGATATCAGCGAGTGGCAGAGCTGCCTCGATCTGCTGGCGGACGATGCGATCCATATACGAGGGAATCGCCATCAAAGCCAGGATGGTAATAATTGCGAGCACGGCCAACATTTCGATCAGGGTAAAACCACGCGGCAAAGTCTTCATGCGTAGATGCTCGGCGATGACTAGAGTTGAACGGTGCCTCGATCGGCATGTGAATGCCTTTTGGCTAGTCCGGTGCGGGGAAGTGGTAGTGGAGCGTATTCAGGTATTCGGCCACTTGGGCAACGTCGTCGTCATCCCAGCCAAGGCCGGAAAGTTTCTGCCAGCGACGCACTTCTGACTGCAGCGTAGCCCAGTCGGTGGCTAGTTTTTTGTCACGCCAATGCATCTTGGTACTGTGGCAGGCAATGCAATGCGTCGAATACAGGAGTTCGCCCCGCTGCGCATCACGCATTTGCAGGCTGTCGGCATCTGCAAGATTTCCGAACAAGACAAAGAGCATAAACAGAAGCGATTTTTTGAACATCTCGCCAACCTCCTGAGTCATCGCTGTGCAGTTCAGTATAGGGCCATACAAGGGTCCCCGGGTTTCACAATGGTCTGGTTATTGTTTGCGGTTTCAATCTTCGCTTGGCGGTCGTTCAGGCTAACGGCAGCTTTCTGCAAATCAGCGTGCCGCATTGCGCTCAAAACGTGTCAGGTGCACATCCACGGTGACCGACAGAGCCGTCAGCGCCGCGGCTTTCGCCCGGCCCTCGGCGCTGGCGCGGTAGAGATGCGGTGTCATTGCCAGCAGGTCGGCAATCTGCTCCGGGCCGGTGAGGTCGAGGGGAAAGCGGGCGGTTTCGATGGACGGGCTGGTAAAGCCTTCCGGTGTGTGCACGTCGGCAGTGCGTTCCGGCTTCAGGGTGGGGTAGATGATTTCGCGCAGTTCCCGCAGATGCTCCGGCCCGGCATCGACCTGTAGCAACTGGCCGTCCGGCTTGAGCACGCGGGCAAACTCGGCATAGACCGGGAAACCGAACATGCACAGCACCCGATCGAGCGTGCCTGGTAGTACGGGCAGATTGGCATTGCTGCCGACGACCCAAGTGGGCCGCTGGTCCTGTTTTGCGGCTGACAGGATCGCCCACTTGGAGATATCCAGCCCCAGCAGTGCGAATGTTTGTCTGTCACCGGTCGCGGCTGCCAGCTGGCGCAGGTAGTACCCCTCGCCGCAGCCGGCATCGAGGCAACTGGCTGTTGTGCCGTGTGGCAGGTCGGCCAGCACAGCCTGGCTTACGGCAGCGGCAATCGGCTGGTAAAAACCGGCATTCAGGAAGCGCCGGCGGGCCGCGACCATCTCCTTGCTGTCGCCCGGGTCACGAGAGCGCTTTTTCTGTACCGGCAGCAAGTGGGTATGGCCCTGACTGGCAATGTCGAAGCTATGGCCGGCAGCGCAGCGCCATGCGGAACCGTTACGGTGCAAAGGGGCGCCGTCCAGAGGGCAGGCCAGTGCCTGAAATGGGGTAATGTGCATGAACTGTGCGTCCTGACGGCCAGACTTGGGCAGGATGTTAGCGCGATTGCAGGTACCGCACCCGGGTTTGAACGACTGATGTCGGTGCTAGCGCATCGGCTTGCGGTCGCGGAAGTCCGAGCCACACTGATGCCAAAAACAAAAAACCGGCCACGCGGGCCGGTTTGTCTTGTCGGACGGCGTGTCGATTACTGCAGCGCCAGGATCCAGTTCACCAGCAGGCGGGCGTTGCCTTCGGTGATGGCCACCGCATTCGGCGGCATCGACAGGCCGCTGACCTTGCCCTTCCAGTGGCTGCTGTAGGGGTTGGAGCCTTCCAGGACGACACGGGTCAGGAATTCCGATGCGCCGGGTTTGCCTCGGTATTGCTTGGACACCTCGATCCAGGCGGGGCCGATCGGCTTGAGGCCATCCGGGCCCGGCTTGTTGGCTTCGATGCCGTGGCAGGTCATGCAGCCGCTGCTGGTGGCCAGTTTTTTCATCTCGGTGTCGTTCTTGGCGTCGGCGATGGCCATGGGGCTGAGAACGAGACTGGCCAGCAGTGCGGCGGTGAGTTTGCGGTGATGGAACATGACTTTTTCCCTTATGGATATTGAATGAAACGGCAAACGCCGGGCCGCTTTTTGGGCGCCCCGGCGTCAGGCCTGGCTTAGCTCTTGTGCAGCTTGAACACCCACACCGAACCGCCCTGTTCGAGGAAGTTCACGCGCTTGGCGACGTCGCCGCCCCATAGCGGCACGGCGCCGCCCCAGCCAGTGGTGACGGCGATCATCTGCTCGCCGTCCTGTTCCCAGGTCACCGGCGGTGCGACGATGCCGGTGCCGGTCTGGAACGACCACAGTTCCTTGCCGGTCTTGGCGTCGACCGCCTTCAGGAAGCCTTCCGGCGTTCCGTAGAACACCAGGCCGCCGGCCGTGGTCAGCGCACCGCCCCAGAGCGGCGCGTAGTTCTTGTTTTCCCAGACGATCTTGCCGGTGGCCGGGTCCATCGCCCGCATCACGCCGATATAGTCGTCGTTGAGCGCCTTGATGGTGAAGCCGGCGCCGAGGTAGGCGGCGCCCTTCTTGTAGGAAACCGGCTCGTTCCAGATGTCCATCGACCACTCGTTGGCCGGCACGTAGAAGAGGCCGGTCTGCGGGCTATAGGCCATCTGCTGCTGGTTCTTGCCGCCTAGGAAGGACGGGGCCGAGAAGACGACCTTGCCCTTCTTGCCGTCGGCATCCTGCGTCGGATCGCCGGGGCGGCCTTCCTCGATGTAGTTCGGGCGGCCGGTTTCCATGTTGTAGCCGCTTGCCCAGGTGATCTTCTTGACGAAGGGGAAGGCGTTGAGCAGCTTGCCGTTGGTCCGGTCGTTGACGAAGAAGAAACCGTTGCGGTCGGCCTTGCCGCCGGCCTTGACGATCTTGCCCGTCTTCGGATCCTTGAAGTCGAAGGAAACGAATTCGTTCACGCCGTCGAAGTCCCAGCCGTCGTGCGGGGTGTTCTGGTAGTGCCAGACGATCTTGCCGGTGTCGGCGTCGATCGCCACGGTGGAGGATGAGAACAGGTTGTCGCCGGGGCGCAGGTGGCTGTTCCATGGGGCCGGATTGCCGGTGCCGGCGAAGATCAGGTTGGTTTCCGGATCGTAGGTGGCGCCGTTCCAGGTGGCGGCGCCGCCGGTCTTCCACAGGTCGCCGTCCCAAGTGGCGTTGGTGGTGCCGGAGATGCCGATTTCGCTCTGGTTGCCTTCCTTGTCGTAGGCGTAGCCCATGTGGCCTTCGACCGTCGGGCGGGTCCAGATCAGCTTGCCGGTCAGCGGATCGCGGGCATCGACGCGGCCGACGATGCCGAACTCGCCGCCGGATACGCCGGTGATCAGCTTGCCCTTGGCGATGATCGGGGCGGCGGTGGCGGAATAGCCGGCGGCGTAGTCGCCGAGCTTTTCCTTCCACGCCACTTTGCCCGTATCGCGGTTGAGGGCGACCAGTTGGGCGTCGAGCGTGGCGAAGATGACCAGGTTGCCGTACATCGCGGCGCCGCGGTTGATCACGTCGCAGCAGGGCATGATGCCGTCGGGCAGGCGGTGCTCGTACTTCCACAATTTCTTGCCGTTTTTGGCGTCGACCGCGAACAGGCGGCTGTACGAGGCGGTGACGAACATCTTGCCATCGCTGATGACCGGCTGCGATTCCTGGCCGCGCTGCTTCTCGCCGCCGAAGGACATCGACCAGGCCGGTACCAGATTCTTGACTGATTTGGTGTTGACCGCGGTGAGCGGGCTGAAGCGCTGACCCTGGGTGCCGAGGCCGAAGCTGACGACGTCGCCGCCGGTCTTGGCGTCATTGAGGATGTCGGCGTCGGTCACTTCTTTGGCCATCGCGCCGTTGCCCGCGAAAGTCGCGGCGACGAGGATGGCGAGGAAGCTGGCGCGCTGCCGAAGCTTGCTGGGTGTGTGCATGGATTGTCTCCTTGGTTGTCCATTACTACCTACAAATGGCGCCGCCGCCTTTTGTCCCTGTGCCGGCCGCACCATCGGCTTCCAGAATTGCAAGGGGTGTGCCAGTCGCTTTTCCCCTCTGCGTGGTGGGGAAATTGGTATGTGCTGTTTCAAATGTCACCACCTGCTCCAAATTGCAGCAACTTGCCCGCGATACAGGTGGGGCACTGCTGCTAAAAGAGGGAATTTGGGCTGGCACAGGCTTTGCAGAAGTGTTGCCAGACCCCATTGGGCTGATCCGGTTCGTTCCGGCGGCTTGTCAGGGGCGAGAGGAGACAGGATGAAATTGCCCCTGATGGTCGCTGCGGTAGCCTTGTCGGCATTGATGCCGGCGGCCGACGCCGCCAACCTGCAAGAGCGCGGCGACCCGCTGAATTCGGCGCGCTGGAATGAAATGCACAAGGCGTTTCTGGCCGGGCTCCCCTATGTCTTCGATCCCCGCGTCCGCGTCATCGCCCCCGGCGAGGCGGAAAACCCGATGCAGGTGCCGGTGACGGTTGACGCGACGGCAATCGGCAGGGTCGTCGAGGTCGTCGTTTTCGCCGACTTCAATCCCATCGTCGAGGTGCTGCGCTTCTTCCCCGACGGCGCCGCGGCTTATCTCGGCTTTCGCGTCAAGCTGCAGCAGTCGACCCCGGTGCGGGCGGCGGTGCGCACGGCCGATGGCGTCTGGCATGTCGGTGGCAGCTGGGTAAAAACCATCGGTGGCGGCTGCACGGCGCCCTCCGCGACGGCTGCGTCGCCGGCGTGGCAGCGCCAGCTGAACATGGTCAGCGCCCGCCAGTGGCGTGACGGCGAACTCGCCGGCCGCCTGCGGCTGCGCATCGTGCACCCGATGGATACCGGCCTGGTTGCCGGCACGCCGGCCTTCCATCTGCAGGAAATCCGCCTGGCCGATGCCGGCGACCGGCCACTGATGCGCATCGCAACCTTCGAGCCGGTCAGCGAGAACCCGGTCTTCACCGTCCACCAGGCGGTCGCCGGCCCGGTGCGGGCCAGCGGCCACGACAACAACGGCAATACCTTCAGCGTGTTGATCGCACCATGAGCCGGCTTTGCGTCCTCGCGCCGCTGCTGCTGGCTGGCGCGGCTGCCGCCGCCGGCCCGGCCTTCGATTACGCATTGCAGCCCGAGCGGGTCGCTGCCGACGTTTACGCATTCATCGGGCGCAACGAGGATTTCACTGCGGTCAACGGCGGAAATATCGTCAATACCGGCTTCATCGTCGGCCAGGACGGCCTGCTGGTCATCGATACCGGCCCCTCGCTGCGCTATGGCCAGCAGATGCGCCACGCCATGGCGGCGATCGACCCGCGGCCGCCGCTGCAGGTTTTCAACACGCACCATCATCCCGACCATTTTCTCGGTAACCAGGCTTTTGCCGGCGTGCCCATCGTCGCGCTCGACGCGACCCGTCAGGGCATCGCCGCCGCCGGCAACGCCTTTGCCGAAAATCTCTACCGCCTTTCCGGCGACTGGATGCGCGGCACCGAGGTTGTCGCGCCGAGCGCGACGATCGTACCCGGCACGGTGAAGCTCGGCGGGCGTCCACTGCGCCTGCTGGCCTTGAGCGGCCATACCGCGGCCGACCTGGCCATCTACGACGAGACGAGCGGTGTCCTTTTCGCCGGCGATCTGGTTTTCAACGGGCGCGCACCGACCACGCCGCACGCCCGCATTGCCGACTGGCTGGCGGCGCTCGATACCCTGGAAGCGATCACCCGCGAAGCCGGCTTCACCGCCCTCGTGCCCGGTCACGGCGCGGTTGCCCGCGATGCGGCACCGATCTGCCAGACCCGCGCCTGGCTGCGCTGGCTGGAACGGACGATGCAGGAAGCGGCAGCCGCCGGTCTCGACATGAACGAAGTGCTGGCCCGGCCGCTGCCGGCCGAGTTCTCCGCCATGGCGCTCGGAGCAAGCGAATACCGCCGCTCGGTCAGCCATCTTTTTCCGGCGGCGGAGCAGGAAGCGCTGGGCCATGCGCACTGAAGCCATGCTGCCGGAAGCCCGTTTTCCCTTTTCCTCGAAGGAGGAGGGCGCGCGGCGCTTCGCCGGCTTGTTGCTGTTTTCGCTGGCGCTGCACGCACTGGTGCTGGCCTGGGTGAACGGCCCGGCGCGCCAGTTGTCGTCGCCGCAACTGCTGATGACCGCCACCTTGCGTCTGGTGGCTGCACCCGCCACGGCGGATGTTTTGCCTGCGCCGGCCGCTGCCGCGCCGCAAGAGCGCCGGACGCCGAAACAACCATCCCTTTCCCGGCGGCCCGAATCGCCGCCGGCGACCAGATCCGAGCCCGTCGCCAGTGCGCGACCGGCTCCCCAGGAGGTCAGGCAGCCCCAACCGCCATCCGGGCATCGGCCGGAGCCGGAGGCATACGGGGCTGCCAGGCCGACCACCGGCGACGCAGCGCCGGTCGCCGCCAGCCCCGATCAGCAGAGCTTGCTCGGCCGCTACGCGCAGCAGTTGTCGCGGCTCCTCGCCAGCCATCAGGAATACCCGCGTCTCGCCGCCCAGCGCGGCTGGGAGGGCGAGGTGCGCCTGCGTCTGAAAGTGGCGCGCCAGGGAAATCTGCTCTCCGTGCAGGTCGACCGCAGCAGCGGCCACGACATCCTCGACCAGCATGCGCTGCAGCTGGTCGACCTCGCCAGCGGCCTGCCGCCGCTGCCCGATGGACTGGAAGGCAGCGAAATCCTGGTCATCGTTCCCGTTAATTACCGACTGAATAAATCCGCATGAAGCCTAAATACATCGCACTGGCGCTCGCCGCCCTCGGCAACGCCGCCTTCGCCGCCGCGGAAACCGGTGTCGAAGCCGGCGTCGAAACCGCGCCGATCAATATCATCGGCAGCACACCGCTGCCCGGGTTCGGCGTTCCCCGCGACCAGATACCGGCTAATGTTCAGTCGGTTGGCGGCCGCCGTCTCGAAGAAGCGGAAAATCTGACGCTGCCGGAATTCATGGCAACCCAGCTGCCCAGCGTCAATGTCAACGAGATCCAGGGCAACCCCTTTCAGGCCGACCTCAATTACCGCGGTTTCACTGCTTCGCCGCTGCTCGGTACGTCGCAGGGGCTGTCGGTCTACCTCGATGGCGTGCGGGTCAACGAGCCGTTCGGCGACACGGTGAACTGGGATCTGCTGCCGCGCGCGGCGATTGCCGGCATCGACCTGATCCCCGGTTCCAACCCCCTGTTCGGCCTCAACACGCTGGGCGGCGCGCTGGCCTTCCGCACCAAGAGCGGCGACACCCATCCCGGCACCCAGATCGAGTTGTCCGGCGGCTCCTGGGGGCGGCGGATGATGGAGCTGGAGACCGGCGGCAAATCCGGCCCGCTGGCCTGGTATGCCGCCGGCAACTGGTTCAAGGAGGACGGCTGGCGCGATTACTCGCCGTCCGAGGTCAAGCAGTTCTTCGGCAAACTCTCTTGGCGCGGCAGCGACGGCGAAGCGGATTTGACCCTCAACCGGACGTCGACCGAACTCACCGGCAACGGCCTGCTGCCGGAATCGATGTTCGCCCAGCGCCGGAGCCAGGTGTTCACCCATCCCGACCAGACCAACAACGACCTGACGCAGGTTGCCCTGAGCGGCCGCTACTGGCTGACCGGCGCGAGCAGCCTGTCCGGCTCCGCGTACTACCGCCAGACCAAGACGCGTACGCTCAACGGCGACATCAACGACGAATTCGAGGACGGCCCCTTCGATGGCGTGTCGGACGAAGAGTCCGGCGTCTACAACCGGACCCAGACCACCCAGAACGGCTACGGTGCGGCGGCCCAGTGGAATTACAGCGGCGAGCGGCAGCAACTGGCGCTCGGTGTATCCGGCGATTTCGCCCGGATGAATTTTAGCCAGTCGGCCCAGGAAGGCACCATCGACAGCAGCCGGGGCATCGCCAATCTGGAGGACGAAGAGGCGGAGAACTCGCTGCGCGGCCAGACCCGCACGACCAGCCTCTACGCGACCGACACCATCACGCTGCGCCCGGACCTGCATCTGACCGCCGCCGCCCGCTACAACCGGACGCGGGTAAAGACCGTCGATCAGCTGAACAGTGTGGCGCCCAATCTCGATGGCGACTACACCTACCACAAGCTCAACCCGGCCCTCGGCCTGACCTGGCAGGCGCAGCCGACGCTCAACGTTTACGCCGGCTTCAACCAGGGCAACCGGGCGCCGTCACCGATCGAGCTGGGCTGCGCCGACCCCGCCAACCCGTGCACGCTGCCCAATTCGATGGCCGCCGACCCCTATCTCAAACAGGTCGTGGCGCGTACCGTCGAAGCCGGGCTGCGCGGCAAATTCGTTGGCGGCGTGCAATGGAATGCCGGGGCCTACCGCACGATCAACACCGACGACATCCTCTTCGTCGGCACCTCGACCAGCGCCGGCTACTTCACCAACTTCGGCCAGACGCGCCGGCAAGGGGTCGAACTCGGGCTGGCCGGCGAGCAGGGCCGCTTCGACTGGCGCATCAATTACAGCTACCTGAACGCCACCTTCCAGTCGTCCGCCTGCCTGCTCTCGGCCAGCAACAGCTCGCGCGGCCAGTCCGCCGAATGCCCGGCGAGCGACGAGATTTTCGTGCAGAAGGGCGACATCATTCCCGGCCTGCCGGCGCACACACTGAAACTGGCGCTGACCTGGCGAGCGACCGACAAGCTGCGCCTGGGAGCCGACGTCCAGGCCTTCTCCGGCCAATATGCGCGGGGCAACGAGAACAACCAGCACCAGGCGGACAACGTCGAATTTTTCGGGTCGGGCCGCCTGCCGGGCTACGGCATTCTCAGCCTCAACGGCACCCTCGACCTCGGTGCCGGCTGGGAAATCTTCGCCAATATCAACAACGTCTTCGACAAGCGCTACGGTACCGCCGCCGCGCTCGCCGAAAACCCGTTCAACAGCGCCGGCGTCTTCCAGAACGATTCTTCCAGCTGGACGCACGAAACCTTCCTCGCGCCCGGCGCCCCGCGTGCCGCGTGGATTGGCGTGCGCTTCCGCTTCGGCAAAACGTGATGAACCGGGCACGCCATAAGCTCAGCTTGCGCACCCGTTTCAGTTTCGTGCTGACGGCGCTGTTCGCTTGCCTGCTCGCCGCACTCGGCGGGCTGTGGCTGCAAGGCGCCCGCAACGGCATTCATGAGGAAGTCGAAGCAGCGACGCGGGTTAGCGAACAGTGGCTCGGTGTGCTCGCCCGTCAGGCGGGCAGCGGCGGGGCTGGGATCGATGCCGATGCCTTGCTCGCCCTGCTGAAGCCGGCCGGGCGGATTCGCGCCAATGCACTGGAAGTGCTGGATGCCGCCGGCCAGCGCCTGTACCTGTCGCCGCCGCCGACCTACAAGCAGGGCCGGGTTGTGCCGGTAGCCTTCGCGGCCTTGCTGGCGCCGGAATTCGCCGCCCGTCACATCAAGTTCGGCGCGCTCACCGTCGTCATCCACCCCGACCCGTCGCGTTCGGTCATCGACGCCTGGGACGATCTTTGCGCCATGGCCGGCTGGGCCGCCGCGCTGCTCGTGCTGCTTTTCGCCGGGACGCGGCTGGCGCTCGATCGGGCACTGCGCCCGCTGGAGAAATTGCTGGCGGCGCTCGACCGCACCGGGCGCGGCCGCTTCGACTTCCGCCTGCCGCTGCCTGCCGCCCCGGAACTGGCACGCCTGGCCCGCGCCTACAACGGCATGGCCGACCGCCTGGCGCAGGCGGTCGATGAAAACGTCCGCCTCGAAAGCGAACAGGAAGTCGCCCGCTGCCTGCAAGCCAGCCTCGCCGCCGAGCGTCGCAGCATTGCCCGCGAACTGCACGACGAACTGGCGCAGGGCATCACCGCTGTCCGCGCGCTGGCCGGCGCCATCGTCCAGCGCAGCGCCGACCTGCCGGCCGTGCAGGCGCCGGCGACCAGCATCATCGGCGTCACCGGCGAGTTGCAGGACGGCGTGCGCAAGGTGCTGCAGCAGTTGCGGTCGACGGCCGGGGAGGGGGCAAATCCGGCCGCCACGCTGCGCCCCTTCCTCGACTGCTGGGCGCAACGCCAGCCGCAGATCGCGCTCGTCATCGATATCGCTGGCGACCTGCCGGTGGTCGCCGAAGCCGTCGCCGCCGCGCTGCTGCGGGTGACGCAGGAGGCGCTGACCAACATCCTGCGCCACGCCGCAGCCAGCCGCGTCAGCGTCAGCCTGAGCAGTACCGGCGCCTGGCTCGAACTGTGCATTACCGATGATGGCTGCGGCCTGCACGGCGGCCCATCGGCGCAGGCCGGTTGCGGTTTCGGGCTGGCCGGCATGCGCGAGCGGCTGGTCGAGCTGGGCGGCTGTCTTGAACTGACGACGCCGGCCGCCAACGGCTGTCATCTTAGCGCCCGCCTGCCGGTGGCGCGCCCCGTAACCTGTCTGGAGGCATGATCATGAACCCATCACTGAAAGCCCGCCGTATCGTATTGGCCGACGACCATGCGGTTGTCCGCCTCGGCTTCCGCCTGCTGCTCGAAGGCGCCGGCGCGGACGTGGTCGGCGAAGCCAGCAGCGGCGAAGAAGCGATCCGCCGCTATGGCGAAACCGCCCCCGACGTCTTGGTCATGGATGTCTCGATGCCCGGCATCGGCGGCCTGGCGGCGCTCGAACGGCTGCGCGCGACACACCCCGAGGCGCGCGTGCTGATGCTCTCGGCGCACAACGACGCCGTCGTGCCGGTCCGCGCGCTGCGCCTCGGCGCCCGCGGCTACCTGTGCAAGCGCGCCGAGCCGGACGAATTCCTGCGCGCTGTCGGCCGGGTTGCCGCCGACCAACGCTACCTCGACCCCGAACTGGCGCAGGAAGTGGCGCTCGCCCAGCTCTCGGGTTCCGCCAGCCCGGTTGAAACGCTGACCGAAAAGGAGCTCGCCGTCTTCATGCAACTCGCCCAGGGGCGTTCGGTCAATGACGTGGCCGAGAGTTTCTTCCTCAGCCCGAGCACGGTCGGCACCCACCTCTACCACATCAAGCAGAAACTCAACCTGCAGAACGCCGCCGAAATGGCGCTGCTCGCCATGCGCAGCGGCCTGATCGAAGCCTGAGGTTCGCTTGCCGCTCTTCCCGGAAAGCGAGCCGTGGGCCGTGCATCACCTGGCGGTGGGTGATGGCCACACGCTCTACGTCGAGGAATGTGCTGCGGTCGACGGCCTGCCGGTGGTCTTTTTGCACGGCGGACCGGGCAGCGGCTGCTCGCCGGCGCAGCACCGACTGTTCGACCCGGCACGCTTCCGCGCCATACTCTTCGACCAGCGCGGTTGCGGGCGCAGCACGCCGCTCGGGGCGGACCATGCCAACACGACGGCGCATCTCGTCGCCGATCTCGAACGCCTGCGGGAATATCTCGGCATCCCGGCCTGGATCGTTTTTGGCGGCTCGTGGGGCAGCACCCTCGGCCTCGCCTATGCCCAGACTTTCCCGGAGCGCGTGCTCGGCCTCGTGCTGCGCGGCATCTTCCTGGGTTCAAACGATGAAATCCGTGCCTATGTCGAAGGCCGTTCGGGCGGTTCTGCCGACAGCTGGCAAAGTTTTGCCAACACCATCCCGGCTGCCGAAAGCGCCGATCGGCTGGCCGCCTGCGCCCGCCGCATCCTTGACGCCGATCCCACCGTTGCCGCACCGGCAGTCCGCGCCTGGCTCAATTACGAACGCGCGTTGATGGGCGAAGCGCCGCTGAACGAAGTGCCGGATGGCGCCCGCATGGCGAAAGCACGCATCCAGATGCATTACCTGACCCAGGCGTGCTTCCTGCCTCCCGACGCCTTGCTTGCCGGGATCGAGCGGATTCGCCATATCCCCGCCGCCATCGTGCACGGCACCGCCGATCCGGTTTGCCCGCTATCGACCGCGCAAGAACTGCACCGCAGATGGCCCGAAGCGCGCTGGCTTGCCGTGGCCGGGGCAGGGCACGCCGGCGTGTCGCCGCCGATTGCGGAAGCCTGTAGCAAGGCCTTGGGTTGGGTGGCGGAACGGGTTGGGGATGGCTGGAAAGAGGGGTAGAGTCGATCTGCCGGTTTCGACCCAAAGCTGAAGTAGCGCTCTTCAGACGCTACGACAGCAATGCAGTGCGGATTCAACCGGTGGATGCAACACACTAGCAACTGCGTGAGCAGAAGGAGTGTTGCAAATGAAGCAGAGGCCCCGGATCTATTACACGGATAGCCAGAAGGCGCTGATGTGGGAACGCTGGCGCAAGGGAGACAGGTCAATTCCCTTTGGGAAATACTGGCGCAATAGTCCATTGGTGTTCTCATTCGTTCCACGTTGCCAGGGGTGATGTGGATCACAGAAATACACTTGGATATCCGTCGCCAGCGTGAATCGCTTGTGGCCTGCCATTTCCTGGCCCCGATCCCACGTCAGCGATTTGTAGAGTTCTTGCGGCAACTTACGAGCGTTTTTGATCAGGGCGTTGGTAACGGTCCCGGTATCTTTGCCGGAGAGCTTGACCAGCATCAGGTAGCGCGATTGACGTTCGACGAGTGTCGCAATCTGACTGTTCTTGCTGCCGCACAGCAGATCACCTTCCCAATGCCCAGGTACCGCCCGATCATCCGCCGTGGCTGGCCGTTCGCTGATTGATACGGCATCGACGATTCTGCCGTGGTCGCCGGTCTTTTGTGTGTGATGGCGAGAGCGGCGCATGATTCGTGTCCGCCGCAAAAACGCCAGCAACTCCTTCTTGAGAGCCCCGCGGGTTTGAATATAGAGGGTGCGATAGATTGTCTCGTGTGACACCTGATGGCTCGCATTGTCTGAATAGGTACGCTTGAGCCAGCCAGCAATCTGTTCTGGTGACCACAGCGACTGCAACTTGTTCGCCACTATATGCGCCAGCGCAGGGTTCTCCGCCAGTTTGCAAGGCTTGGGGCGACGTGCCCGATCCCAGGTCGCCTGGTCGGCCTGAGTCGCTCGGTAGCATTCACGGCCACCATTGCGTTTGATTTCGCGACTGATGGTGGACGGTGCTCTCCCAACTTGAGCTGCCAGCGCACGGATGGAACGACCCGCAACCAAACCTCGCGAAATCTCTTCCCGTTCGGAAAGCGTCAATGCCCGTTTGGAGCGACAGCGCGGTGCCGGAGTTATCCCGCCTGTTTCGAGCAGGATTCCCTGAACCGACGAGTGATTTCGATCAAATAGCTGAGCAATTTGTTGTAGGGAGTCTCCCTTGCGCCAGCGTTCCCACATCAGCGCCTTCTGGCTATCCGTGTAATAGATCCGGGGCCTCTGCTTCATTTGCAACACTCCTTCTGCTCACGCAGTTGCTAGTGTGTTGCATCCACCGGTTGAATCCGCAAGCGTTTGCAGTCATTGAGGGCGGGAAAGTCTACTTCGGCAGTCGACCATGGCCTGCCGATCAGGCATTCATGTTTATTAACGGAGATTTGATCTCAGTGTCTCTGCAAGATTTTTGGCGAGTGTAGGAGTCTTCAGGCGCGATGTGAGCTTGATTTTATTCTGGTCTTTGCTGATTACGTAGACATACCGTTCCTCAGAGGTAATTGAGAAGATATAATTAACTCCAACTCGACCATATTCACCATCAATATAGTCACCTGGTTTTATTGTGATGGTTCTATGTGTTGGTCGAGTGGTTAACAAAAGCACCGCTATCGAGATTGGCGTATATAGCCAAAACATTTCTGGCGCGTCGATATAACGAACACATCCGCCAAATAAAGCAATATGAAAAATAACTAGCATCACAACGAGTCTTGATTTAGATAAACTCTTGTAATCAAAATAAACTAGCCCACCCTCTTGCGTAGTCTCAAATGAATGATCCGAAACAAATGGGATTCGCTCTCTCGTCTTCTCCCCATTCCCCCCCTCGTGATTCTCACTTTTCAATGTGAGCGTATGATAGATTAAACCCACAAGTACGCCAAAGAACCCTACAATTGATAAACCCAATATCCAAGTCGTTTGATGGCCTGCCGGCCTCGTATCGGTTAACTTATAAACTGCAAACAAAACCATACCAATAATTGCGAATCCTAATATCTTAAACATTGCCGAGTTGCGGAACATGATTTCCTTTCTGTTTGTGTCCGTAAATGATTGGATTGTTCATGCGAGCTTCCTCTTCTGGAATAGCATGTCGACAAGCCTCTTGGTTTTTTCTCTTCAGATTTGTGATTCAGTTCGGCCTGTTCCGCCGGACTGATGGCTGCCACACGAATGGCTGCCACACGACATGGATCAGCCATTGAATTGGTTCCACACTCTCATCAGCTAGTAATCAAATGTAATTATTCCACGGTTCTACAATTCTGAGTAGAGATACCCGAAAGCAGTTTCAATTTTCCCAGCCTCGAAAACTGAATATCCCTTCCAAGTCCGTTGCTGCCGTAGCCATCAGAAACCCGACTGGCAGGTTATGGCCGAACTCAGCCAAACGAGCCATTCAGCGATACGGGACCAGCGTCAAAACCCGATTGCCTCCCACCGATCCAACCAGCCAGCCTTGCTTCTCCTGAAAATCGCTACCCCCGATTCCTGATTGGCCGGTCGCAGCGCCGGTCGCTCGCATCAACAATGGGCCCATGCCAGTCGTTGGTGAAAGGAATCCCATGCCGAAAGAACAATCCGGTCTCAGTCTCGATGGTCAGGGCAAGCCGCTCTGGCTGTCACTCGAACTGACCTACCGTTGCCCGCTGAAATGCTCGTGGTGCAACAATCCGCTCGATTTCGAGGATTACGGCTCGCGTGAGCTGAGCACCGATGAATGGCGGTGCTGCGCGATGCCCGCGATCTGGGGGCGCTGCAACTCGGCTTCACTGGCGGCGAGCCATTGCTGCGTGACGATCTGGAGGAACTGGTCGGCTACGCCGACAGCATCGGCTTCTACACCAACCTGATTACCTCCGGCATCGGCCTTACCGAGGAGCGTCTGCTGGCGCTGAAGGCGGCGGGCTTGCGGCATGTTCAGCTTTCCCTGCAGGCGACGCAGCCGCATCTCACCGATGCGCTGGTCGGCGCCCGTGCGCATGCGCTCAAGCTGGAGGCGGCGCGCCTGGTCAAGAAGCACGGCTTCCCGATGGTGCTGAATGTGCCGGTGTTCAGGCAGAACATCGGCGAAATCGATGCGATGGTGGCCTGGGCGGCCGAACTTGGCATCGAGTACATCGAGTTCGCCAACATCCAGTATTACAACTGGGCGCTGATGAACCGCGACGAGTTGATGCCCAGCCTGGCGCAGGTGCGCGAGGCGGAGGCGGTGGTGAACCGCTGGCGCGAAAAGCTGGGCAAGACGATGACCATCTATTTCGTCATTCCGGATTATTACGAAGGCCGCCCCAAGGCCTGCATGAACGGCTGGGGGGCCATCCACCTGACCCTGGCGCCGGACGGCGTGGCGATGCCTTGCCAGGAAGCGCGGGTGATTCCCGGCCTCGAATTCCTGTCGGTGCGCGACAAGCCGCTGGCCTGGCTGTGGCATGAGTCGCCGTTGTTCCGCAAATACCGCGGCCTCGACTGGCTGCCCGAGCCCTGCGGTTCGTGTGCGGAAAAGGAGAAGGATTTCGGCGGTTGCCGCTGCCAGGCCTTGCTGCTGACCGGTGACGCCAGCAATACCGACCCGGCCTGCAGCCATTCGCCGCATCATCATCTGGTGACCGAGGCGGTCGCGGTGACGACCCGCGCCATGCGTTTCCACAAGCCCCTGGTCAAGCGCTCGGCCGGCGCCGTGTCCACCGCCTTCATGGAGCATTGAGTGCGCCACCCCTACGATACCGCGACCGGTACGATCAGCCTCGGCATCCTGCTGACCGTCGTGCTGGTGTTGCTGGTCCGCCAGCTGGCGGCCTGAGGGCGGCGCATGGACGGTGCACTGCTCGATCTGCTGGCGCGCTGGCTGCATTTTCTCGCCGGCGTCATCTGGATCGGCCACAACTATTCGAGCGTCGTCCAGCGCCCCGTGTGGCGGCCACTGGCTGCCAGCGATCTGGCCGACGCCGGCAGCCCGCGGCTGCAGGCGGTAATCAACCGCGAACATGGCACGTTCCGCTGGGCGGCGGTGGTGACCTGGTGCGCCGGCATGTTCATGCTCTGGCAACGCGGCTGGCTGCCGGGGGCGCTTGCCCTGCAGGGGGGCCTCGCACCGATCGGCATCGGCACCTGGATCGGGACGGCGATGCTGGTCAACCTCTGGTTCGTCCTCTGGCCGCACCAGAAGAAGGTACTCGGGCTGGTTCCGGCGCCGGTCGAGGAGCGTCTGCGCTGTTCGCGTATCACGCATCTGTCGTCGCGGACCAATACCATGCTGTCGATCCCGCTGCTCTTCTTCATGGCGGCCGGCAGCCACGGCGCCTGGCTGTTCGGCTGACGATGACGGCCTACAGCTTCGCCGCCGGCCCCGCTCGTTTGCCCGATGCGGTACTGGCCCGGGCGGCGGCGGAACTCTTCCGGCGCGGGGCGGACGGCGCCAGCGCCATCGAGCGGCCATTCACCGGCGATGCATTTCGCGCTGTACTCGATCGCGCGCGTAACCGCCTGGCCGAACTGCTCGCCTTGCCGGGCAACTACCGCATCCTTTTCCTGGCCGGCGGCGCCATGCAGCAGTTTTCGCTGCTGCCGATGAATCTGCTCGGCGCGTCGCGGCGGGCGGCCTATGCCGATTCGGGTTACTGGTCGCGGCGGGCGATGGCCGAGGCGGGCAAGCTGGCGCAGGTCGACGTGGTCGCCCGCCACCCCGGCGAACTGCCGCTCGCCGCACCAGCGCCTGGCCGCTGGGCCATGCCGGCCGGCTGCGCCTATTGCCACATCACGCCCAACGAGACCGTGGACGGCATTGCCTGGCCGGCACTGCCGGATACCGGTGAGGTGCCGCTGGTCGCCGATGGCACCTCGTCCTTCCTGACGGCGCCGCTGGCGGTGGCGAAATTCGGCGTGATCTATGCCGGCGCCCAGAAAAACATCGGTCCCGCCGGGTTGACCGTGGTCATCGTCCGCGACGACCTGCTGGCGCGCTCGCCGCCGGATCTGCCGGCGCCGTTTTCCTATCGCCGGCAGGCGGAGGAGGGCAGTTGTATCAACACGCCGCCGATGCTGGCGATCCATATGGCCGGAATGATGTTCGACTGGATCGCCGACAACGGCGGTCTTGGCGAAATGGAAGCGGCCAGCCGACGCAAGGCGGCACGGCTGTATGCGGCGATCGACGGCAGCGGCGGCTTCTACGTCGCCCCGGTGGCGCCCGGCCATCGCTCGCCGATCAACATCCGCTTTCATCTGGCCGATGCCGGGCTGACCGAGGTCTTTCTGAGCCAGGCCGAAGCCGCCGGACTGAGCCATTTGCGCGGCCACAGCCAGGTCGGCGGAATCCGCGCCAGTCTCTACAACGCCATGCCGGAAGCCGGCGCAATGGCGCTGGCCGGGTTCATGGCCGACTTTGCCCGGCGTTACGGATGATACGGCCGGTTTTCCCGTGGCATGCCCTGCCCGGTCTGGCCGGCGGCATCGACAAGGATGGCGGGCGGGCGGCGGAACTGCTGGCGCTGGGTTTCGGCAGTGTCGAGATCGGTTCGGTGCTGCCGGCTGCCGCGCCCGCCGTTGCCGCGACGCTGGCGGCCGGCGGTTTGCCCCGGTGCGGGGCGGTCGGCGTCGGTCTCGGGCTGCCCGCCGAGCTGCCCGAGGCCGGTTTGCGGAAAGCCTGGCTGGCGGGATTCGCAGCACTCTGGCCGGTGGCCGATTACCTGAGCTTCAACCTCAGCGCCAACGCCAGCCGGCGTTTCTTGCTGCCGGAAAATCTGCCCCGGCTGGCGTTCGCTTGCCTGGCAGCGGTTTTTCAGCGCGACCTGCGCTTCGCGGAGAGCGAGCGCTATGTGCCATTGGCGCTCAAATTGCCGCTCGGCAATTACGGCGAAGCGCTGCCGACCGCCGCCTTCATTGCCGCTGCCGCTGGTTTTGATCTGCTGACCGTGGTCCTGCCGGATGAAGCCGGGCGCTTCGTCCGTCTGGCCGAACTGGCCCGCTGCCTGGATCACCGGTCGACGCTGGTGGCGGTCGGCGGTATCCGTAGCGCGGCCGATGTCGCGCTGGCGCGGCAGGCGGGGGCGGCCGGCGTGCAGGTGCATCGTCTGTTTGTCGAGCAGGGGCCGTCCTGCCTGGCGACCCTGTTGTGGTCGACCGCCTGAAAAGGGCAAAAATGACCGGCCGGCCATCTCCAGAAAAGCATGAGGGAGATTTCGCCAAACCATGCACGCCAGGGGCGCCGGGGCGAAAGATACTGGGGCCATGAAAATACTTGTCCTTGGTTCCGCCGCCGGCGGCGGCTTCCCGCAGTGGAACTGCAATTGCCGCAACTGTGCCGGCGTTCGTGACGGCAGCCTACGCACGCGAGCCCGCACGCAATCGTCGATTGCCGTCAGTGCCAACGGCACCGACTGGGTGCTGTTCAACGCCTCGCCCGACCTGCTGACCCAGATTCGCGCCAACCCGGCGCTGCAGCCGGGGCGCGCCTTGCGCGATACCGGCATCGCCGGGGTGGTGCTGATCGATGCGCAGATCGACCACACTACCGGCCTCCTCATGTTGCGCGAAGGCAAGCCGCTGCCGGTCTGGTGCACGCCGCAAGTGCGGGAAGACCTGACGACCGGCAACCCGATCTTCAACGTGCTCTCCCATTTCTGCACTGTGAACTGGCAGCCGGTGCAGGTGACGCCGCCGCAGGCGTTTTCGGTGCCCGGCGTGGCTGGTCTGCGCTTCACGCCAGTGCCACTGTCGAGCAAGGCGCCGCCGTATTCGCCGCACCGCCACGATCCGCATCCCGGCGACAACATCGGCGTGCTGATCGAAGACGAAGCGAGCGGCCGCAAGGTGTTCTATGCGCCCGGTTTCGGCGCCATGGAGCCGCACCTCGAACCGTTCCTGGCCGATTCCGATTGCGTCCTGCTCGACGGGACGTTCTGGACCGACGACGAGATGAGCAGCCTCGGCATTTCGACCAAGACGGCGCGCGAGATCGGCCACCTGCCGCAGTCCGGGCCGGACGGGATGATGGCGCTGCTCGGGCGTTACGCCAAACCGCGCAAGGTACTCATCCACATCAACAACACCAATCCGATTCTCGACGAGGATTCTCCCGAACGCGCCGCGCTGACCGCGGCCGGCATCGAGGTGGCCTGCGACGGGATGTCGATCAGCACAGGAGACGACGCATGAAAATGGACGAACTCAAACCGTGGACCGCCGAGGAATTCGAGGCGCAGCTGCGCGCTCGCGGCGACCGCTACCACATTCATCACCCGTACCAGGTGATGATGTACGAGGGCAAGAGCAGCCGGGCGCAGATCCAGGCCTGGGTGGCCAACCGTTACTACTATCAGATCAGCATCCCGATCAAGGATGCCGCCATCCTTGCCAATTGCCCGGACCGCGAGGTGCGCCGGCACTGGGTGCAGCGCATTCTCGATCACGACGGTTACGGTGGCGAGGATGGCGGGATCGAGGCCTGGATTCGGCTCGGCGAAGCGGTCGGCCTGTCGCGCGAGGACATCGTTTCACAGCGCCTGGTCTTGCCGGGGGTGCGTTTCGCAGTCGACGCCTACATCAATTTCGCCCGCCGCAGCCCGTGGCAGGAAGCGGCAGCGTCATCGCTGACCGAGCTGTTCGCGCCGAACATCCACAAGTCGCGCCTCGACCACTGGCCGACGCATTACCCGTGGATCGAGCCCGAGGGCTACGCCTATTTCCGCCGCCGCCTGACCGAAGCGCCGCGCGATGTGATCAATGGCCTGCGCATCACGCTCGGCCATTTCAATACCCGGGAACTGCAGGAACGGGCGCTGGAAATCCTCCAGTTCAAGCTTGATCTGCTGTGGTCCATGCTCGACGCCATGCTGCTCGCCCACTGCGAGGTAGAGATCACCGGCTGGGGTGCCTACACGCCGATGAAGGGGAAAACTGCCATCTCATGATTTTCATGAGCGGGTTTTGGCGAAAGCTCGGGCGCGCTGGCGTGGCCGGGGCCGAATAATCGATTCAGGAGCGGCATGGTGCCGCTCCGCCATCAAGGAGAAACCAAATGAACTGGGAAACCCCTGCTTACTGCGAGATTCGTCTCGGTTTCGAAGTCACCGCGTACGTCTACGTCCGCTAAGCAAGAGGGCGGCAGCGCACCTGAACCGCTGCCGCCTGCTTGCCGACCATCCGCCATGGAAACCACCCTCGATCGCCCGCGGCTCAACCCGCACTTCGTCTTCCGCTGGGAGGCCAGCCAGGATGCCTACATCCTGCTCTACCCGGAAGGCCTGATCAAACTCAATCCTTCGGCCGGTGAAATCCTCAAACGCTGCGATGGCAGCCGCAACACCGGGGAAGTGATCGCCGATCTGGATGCCGCCTTTCCTGGAATGCCGGATGAAATCGCCGCCGGTACCCGCAGCTTCATCGCCGTCGCCCGGGAGAAAGGCTGGCTGCTGGGCTGAATCCAGCCCGAGTCAGCGACGCCGGATAGCGCGCATTACGCGGCCCGGCGAAAGCCCACCCGCCGTGCAAGCCGAGCCCCGTTCGCGGGGCTTTTTTTCGTCCTGAAATATCGTGAATGGTGTGCTTCGTTTCGGCTCAGCGGAGCAGTCCGGTGTCCAGAAAATGGACGCCAGCAGCAGCCGGGAACGCTTGAGTCTTATATCTTTTATATGTCATGAAGCCGCCGACAGAGTTGCTTGGCACGGTGTTTTGGAAATTGTTGGCGACCCTGGCATGCCCCTCGCACTACTCGGGTACGCCACGCTATCGGGGGGAAACCGGTGGCAGCGGGGAGGCACGGGGGGTAAGTCAATCGTGCCGGCAGCCAATACACACAATACATCTTGGAGACGTTCCATGAAGCAATTCCTGTCAGTTCGCCCTTTGGTCATCGCAATGCTCGCCTGCGGCAGCGCCGGCAGCCATGCCGTTAGTTTCACGCAGAATGACATCACCCTGGACATCAACGGTACGGTCAACGGTTATTACGTTTACCGCAATGCGGAAACCATCAACCGCGCTACCGGCGCCTCGACGACGACGAACAACAGCGCGCTGAGCAACGGCCTGCTGCCGGGCTGGATCAACTTTGTCGTGACCACCCAGGCCGGTGGCCAGGACATCAAGGCGCACGTCAGCTTCGCACCCGGCATCAACAACAACTCGACGGTGGTCGGCCTGCCGATCGGCAATCCCACCCCCGGTAGCGGCTCTCCCGTAGATCCTTATTCGCAGATCGATACGCGCAACCTCTATTTCCAGTTCGGCAACAACGACTGGGGTACGCTGAAATTTGGTCGTGACATCGGTCTCTTCGCCTCGAACATCATCCTGTCCGACATGACGCTGATCGGCGTCGGCGGCACCAGCAATGCCAGCATTCCCTACAACACCACGTTCGGGATGATCGGCCACGGCTACATGTACACTGGCTTCCAGCCGCAGATCACCTATACCACCCCCAACTACAACGGCTTTCAGGTGTCGGCGGGCATCTTCCAGCCGAGCAGCTTCGCCGGCGACGAAAACGTGACCCCGGGTTTCCAGGCAGTGGCCAACTACGACTTCAAGACGGACGCGACCAAAGGCAGGTTGTGGGGCGGGTTGGTGTACCAGGACACCAGTTGTTCCCAGGATCCTTGCGCGGTGAAGACGTTCTCGGCAAACGGGTTCGAACTGGGTCTCAAGGCCGCCTATGGCAATTTCGAGGGGGTGCTTTATGGCTTCACCGGCAGAGGTCTCGGCTTGTCGACCGTCGGCGCGCAGTTCTTCAATGGCAGCGACGGGAATGGCAACAGGACGGAATCAGCAGGCTATTTCGTGCAGGGCACCTACACGTATGGCAAGACCAAATTCGGTATCAACTATGGTCAGAACAGGGACAAGAACGGCTTCCTGAACGCCGTAGGCGGCGGCCCGGATGACTATGCCAGGAACCAGTCCACAACGGTCGGTGTTTATCACTCGCTGAACAAGTTCATCACGCTGGTCGGTGAATTCAACTATGAAAATATCACCAACGCGCAGGACACCAATTTTGACAACAAAAACAAAACCGTTTCGCTGGGCGGCATCATGTTCTTCTAACTTGCCGGGATAATCCGCCTCATGCCTTTTTCGGCCATGGCGCACATGTCTTTCCTCGTAGTTGTTTGCGCCCTTCGGGGCGCTTTTTTTCGGGTGGTCGTCAGCACCTTGACGGAACGCGGCCGGCTGCTGGTTTTTCTGTGGGTTACGCTGCCCGGAAGCGCGATGGCCGGCGATATCCATTCGGCGAGTCTGGCGGCAGATTTCGCGGTGGCGCGAGAATCAGTCGTCGAGGCGATCGAAGGGGCCGGGCTGGTGGTGACGGCGAGCATTCCCTTCAACCGGATGCTGGCGCGGACGGCGGCTGATCTCGGCAAGTCGGGCAGCCCCTACGCCAATGCCGAAATCATCCAGTTCTGCAGCGCCCGCCTGGCCTGGCAACTGGTCGAGGAGGATGCCGGCCAATTTGCCCTGTGTCCGCTATCCATCGCGGTTTATTCTCTGACCGGCGAATCGGGCGCGACACTGTCCTGGCGCTCGCCGGGGCGCGAGACGCCAGCGCGAGCGCGGGCGGACGATCTGCTGCGCGACCTGGTGGGGCGGGCGCGGCGACTGGCCAATCAATAACAGGTGCGTTTCGGGTTTTCGAACCAGCATTGAAGGGGGATGAGCGACCCCGGCAGCGGGTGGTGTTCCATGATGATGCTGCGCGCCGAGAAATGGCGACCGAGTTCGCAGTACAACTCGTCGTCGCAGAAGCCGATGGCGGCGGCTTCTGCGCGGCTGTTGGCGAAGACGATGCGCTCGATGCGCGCCCAGTAGGCGGCGGAGAGGCACATCGGGCAGGGTTCGCTGGAGGCGTAGAGCGTGGAATTCGGCAGGTGGAAGCTGTCGACCGCAGCACAGGCGGTGCGGATGGCGCCAATTTCGGCGTGCGCCGTCGGGTCGCGGCTGGCGACTACGCGGTTCCAGCCTTCGGCGATAACCTTTCCCTCGCACACGATGACCGCCCCGAAGGGGCCGCCTTCACCGAGTTCGCTGCCTATTTGCGCCAGTTCGACGGCGCGGGCGAGGAAAAGATCGTCCTGGGTCATCTAACCTCGGGTGTTCGATTCGCTGTCGAAGCTGCTCAGATCGACCCGCGGTGCCGGCTGCCAACCTGCCTTGCGGTGTTCGGCAACGACATTGGTGAACACGCCGCCGCGCACGTAGAACTTGGCGGTCAGGCGCATGAAGCGCGGCCGGGTGGCAGCGACCAGATCGTCGAGGATGCGGTTGGTGACAGCCTCGTGGAAGGCTCCTTCGTTGCGGTAGGACCACATGTAAAGCTTGAGGCTCTTCAGTTCGACGCACAACTGGTCGGGAATGTAGTCGAGGATCAGCGTCGCGAAATCGGGCTGGCCGGTCTTCGGGCACAGGCAGGTGAATTCCGGAATCTGCATGTGGATGTGAAAATCGCGGTCGGCAGCGGGATTCGGGAAGGTTTCGAGGGCTTTGGTCGGTTGGCTGGACATGCTGGGAATCTTCAAAAGTAGGTCGATGTTATTATACGGCCCCCGTCAAGACAGGGCATTCCTGCCCCGTCGTCATCCGCATGCGCCTGACCAAACTCAAACTCGCCGGCTTCAAATCCTTCGTCGATCCGACCGCCGTGGCCGTTCCCGGCCAGCTGGTCGGCGTCGTCGGCCCCAATGGCTGCGGCAAATCCAACATCATGGATGCCGTGCGCTGGGTGCTCGGCGAGTCGAAGGCCTCCGAACTGCGCGGCGAGTCGATGATGGACGTCATCTTCAACGGGACGACGGGCCGCAAGCCGGTGTCGCGGGCCTCGGTCGAGCTGATTTTCGAAAACCTGCTCGGCCGGGCGCTCGGGCAGTGGTCGCAATACACTGAACTGTCGGTCAAGCGCACGCTGACCCGCCAAGGGCAGTCGGATTACTTCATCAACAACCTGAAGGTCCGGCGCAAAGACATCACCGATCTCTTCCTCGGCACCGGCCTCGGGCCGCGCGCCTACGCCATCATCGGCCAGGGCATGATCTCGCGCATCATCGAGGCCAAGCCGGACGACCTGCGCGTCTTCCTCGAAGAAGCGGCTGGTGTTACCCGCTATAAGGAGCGGCGCAAGGAAACCAACGGCCGTCTCGAAGATACGAGGGAGAACCTGACCCGGGTCGAGGACATCCGTCTCGAACTCGGCAGCCAGATGGAAAAGCTGGAGGCACAGGCCGAAGTCGCCCGCCGCTACCACGCGCTGAATGAGCAACTGGTGCAGCGTCAGCAGTTGCTGTGGCTGCTGAAGAAGCGCGAAGCCGAAGGCGAGCGGCAGCGCCTCTCGCTGGAAGTCGAGCGCGCCGTCACGGAACTCGAAGCGCAGAGCGCCGCGCTGCGCGAAACCGAGGCGCGCGCCGAGGAAATGCGCGAAACCCACTTCGCCGCCGGCGATGCGCTGCATAACGCGCAGAGCGAGATGTACGCGGCCAACGCCGAAGTGGCGCGGCTGGAAGCGGAAATCCGCCATCGCCGCGAGTCGCGCAACCAGCTCGAAGCGCGCCTCGTGCAACTGGAGGGTGAACTGGCCCACTGGGGCCAGGCGGCCGAGACGCTCGCGGTCGACCGGCAAAAATGGGAGGAATTGCAGGAAATCACCCGCCTGCGTGTCGACGAAGCCGAGGAGCGCCTGCACCAGCAGATGAACCTCGCGCCGCAGGTCGAGGAAAGCCACGCCCAGGCACAGGAGGAGCTGCAACGCCTGAAGGCGCGCACGGCCAACGGCGAGCAGCGCCTGGAAGTCGAGCTGACCAACAAGTCGCACGCCCAGCGCGCCCTGCAGGCCATCGCCCAGCGCCGCGAACGGCTGCGCGAGGAGGGCGGCGGCCAGGATGCGCCGGATGCCATGGATGTCGCCGAGAAGGAAGAGGAACTGGCGCTGCTGCGCGAGGAGCTGGCCGGCGACCAGGATCATTTGCAGCAATTGCAGCAGGAAATGCCGCAACTGGAGGCGAGCCGCCGGCAGGTGCAGGAAGAACTGCAGCGCATCGAGCGCGAACTGGCCGCCGGCCAGGCGCGCCGCGCGGCGCTGGAGCAGATGCAGTCGCGCGCCCGCGAAAGCGGCGAGTTGCCGGAATGGCTGCGCCGGCACGGCCTGTCCGATGCGCTGCCGCTGTGGCAGCAGATTCACGTCGAGGCCGGCTGGGAATCGGCAGTCGAGGCGGTGTTGCGCGAGCGGCTCAACGCCATCGCCTGCGACGACCCGGCCAAGCTCGACGAATGGCTGCACGACCGGCCGGATGCCAAGCTGAGCGTGATGCTGCCAAGCGAACTGGCGAACGGCGAGCGCGCCGGGCGACTGGTCGAGCGGGTGCGTTGCGACAATCCGGCGCTTGCCGCAGTGCTGGCGGACTGGCTCGGCACCGTCCATGCTGCCGAGTCGCTCGACGCGGCGCTGGCTCGCCGCGCCGAACTGCCGGCCGGCGCCGTGCTGGTGACGGCTGGCGGCGACCTGCTGACGCGGTCCAGCATCACCTTCTTCGCGCCGGACAAGGGTGAGCATGGCCTGCTCGAACGCCAGCGCGAAATCGAAACGCTGGCCGAAGGCATTGCCGCCTTCGAGGAAAAGGCCGAGGGCGTGCGCGAGCAGTTGGCCATGCTCGACGAGCAACTGGACGACAAGCGCGAGGAAGTCGGTGAAATCCGCCAGTACGTCGCCGACCGCCAGCAGCGGGTGCATGCCGTGCAACTGGAAGTGCTCAAGCTTTCACAGGCGCTCGAACGCTACCGCGAACTGAAGGAGCGCCAGCAGGAACAACTCGCCGAACTGGCCGAGGAAGAGGAAAGCGAGCGCGAACGCGACATGGCGGCCGACGACAAGATCGCCGAGGTGCGCGACGGCTTGTCCCGCATCCGCGTGCTGGTGGCCGGCGCCCAGTCGCGCCTGGACGAGGCCGAGCGCGCCGTGCGCGCCGAGCGCGAGCGCAATTCGGATTTCGACCGGGCCTTGCGCGAGGCACAGTTTTCTTTGCGCGAGAGCGAAGGCAAGCTGCAGGACATTTTTGCCCGGCAGGCGACGGCACAGCGCGAACTGAACCGCATCGAGCTGGATCGCGCACAATGTGCCGAGCAGGTCGAGGCGGCGCCGGCCGACGTCATGGAGGACAACCTGCAGGTGGCGCTGGCCACTCGACAGGACAAGGAAAAGGCGCTGGCGCTCTGCCGTGATGAGCTGGAGGCAGCGACCAACGCCCTGCGCGGGCTGGAAGAGCAGCGCATGAAGATCGAACAGGGGCTGGAGCCGCTGCGCGCGCGTATCGGCGACCTCAAGCTGAAGGAACAGGCGGCGGCGCTCAATACCGAGCAGTTTGCCCAGCAACTGCTGGAAGCCGGCGCCGACGAGGATGCCTTGCTACTGGCGCTGAACGACAACGGTGGCGTCCGGCCGGCTGCCTTGCAGGGCGAAATCACCCGCCTCGGCAACGCCATCGCCGAACTAGGCGCGGTCAACTTGGCAGCGCTGCAGGAACTGGAAACGGCGACCGAGCGCAAGGGCTACCTCGACATGCAGGCGGCCGACCTGACCGAGGCGATGGAAACGCTGGAAAACGCCATCCGCCGCATCGACCGTGAGACGCGCGACCTGCTGCAAAGCACCTTCGATACGGTCAACGGCCATTTCGGGCAACTTTTCCCGGAACTGTTCGGCGGCGGCCGCGCCGAGCTGGTGATGACCGGCGAGGAAATCCTCGATGCCGGCGTCCAGGTCATCGCCCAGCCGCCGGGCAAGAAGAATTCGACCATCCACCTGCTTTCGGGCGGCGAAAAGGCGTTGACCGCGATTGCGCTGGTCTTCTCAATGTTCCAGCTCAACCCGGCGCCGTTCTGCCTGCTCGACGAGGTCGACGCGCCGCTCGACGACAGCAATACCGAGCGTTTCTGCGCGATGGTCAAGAAAATGTCAGGTGCAACACAATTCCTGTTCATTTCCCATAATAAAATTGCGATGGAAATGGCCGAGGAACTGGTCGGCGTGACGATGCAGGAATCCGGTGTCTCGCGCGTGGTTGAAGTGGATATCGAAGAAGCTTTGAAGATGAGGGATGCGGCTTAAATGACCGAACTCCAGATGGGATTGATTGGCCTGGGCGCGACGGCGGTGGTCGGCGTATTTGGCTACAACAAGTGGCAGGAATATCGCCAGCGCAAACTCGCGGAAGCGTTGCTGAGGCCGCAGCATGAGGATGTGCTGCTCGGCGATGGGCCGAAGGCGGCGCCGGCGGTCCGCAATGAACCTGAATTCCGCGCCGAAAGCCCGGTTGTTGCAGCGGAACGCCGGGAGCCGGTGTTTGCCGATGAACAACCGATGGA
>Ga0209202_1000560_pt1 | contig 29607 bp, 29 predicted proteins | sample AD_UKC032_MetaG_FD_184416 | JGI IMG/M metagenome (GOLD analysis project Ga0209202, IMG submission 184416) | Active sludge microbial communities of municipal wastewater-treating anaerobic digesters from USA - AD_UKC032_MetaG (SPAdes) (version 2) | ecosystem: Engineered > Bioreactor > Anaerobic >... | reverse complement strand
CGCCGCCCTTTTTCAGAGAATGGCTTTGCTGTTGTCAGTCAGCCTGCTTGCGCAGAAAAGCCGGAATGTCGTAACGGTCGACGCCGCTGTTGGCCAGCGCTTCGACGGTGACGTTGCGCTGCCCGCGCCGGACGACCGACGGCACTTCGAGATGCGCGTAGTCGACCGCTGCCGCCGGCGCAAAGGCTACGGCATCACTGGTGCCGGTGGCCTGGACCAGGACCGGCTGGGTGAAGACTTCCGGCTGGCGGGCACGCGCGGTCGCTACCTGGCCGAGGCCGGTCGCCACTACGGTGACGCGCAGGGCATCGCCCATCAGCTCGTCGTAGACGGCGCCGAAGATGATGTGCGCGTCGTCGGCGGCAAAAGCCTTGACGGTGTTCATCACTTCATTGACCTCCCTCATTTTCAGTCCGCCCTTGGCAGCCGTGATGTTGACCAGCACGCCCTTGGCGCCCGACAGGTTGACGCCCTCCAGCAGCGGCGAAGCGACAGCCTGCTCGGCAGCGATGCGCGCCCGGTCGACCCCGGCGGCGGCAGCGGAACCCATCATGGCGCGACCCATTTCACCCATCACCGTGCGCACGTCCTCGAAGTCGACGTTGACCAGGCCCGGGTAGGTAATGATTTCGGCGATGCCGCCGACGGCGTTCTTCAGCACATCGTCGGCTGCCTTGAAGCAGTGATCGACATCGGCGTCGTCACCCATGACTTCCATCAGCTTGTCGTTGAGGATGACGATCAGCGAATCGACGTGCTTGGAAAATTCGGCGATGCCGGCCTCGGCGGCCTTCATCCGCTTGACTCCTTCGAAACCGAACGGCTTGGTGACGACGCCGACGGTCAGAATGCCCATTTCCCGGGCGATCTCGGCGACCACGGGCGCCGCGCCGGTACCCGTGCCGCCACCCATGCCGGCCGTGATGAAGGCCATGTGGGCGCCTTCCAGCGAAGCACGAATTTCGTCGCGGTGCGACTCGGCCGCCGCCTGTCCGGCTTCCGGCTTGGCGCCGGCGCCCAGACCCGTCTTGCCAAGTGACAGCTTGGACGAGGCGGTATTGCGCTTGAGGGCCTGCGCATCGGTGTTGGCCGCAATGAATTCGACGCCATTCACTCCCTCATGAATCATGTGCTCGATGGCATTGCCGCCGGCACCGCCGACACCGAACACCTTGATGATCGTGCCGCACTCTTCTTCCTTCTCGATAATTTCAAACATGACTACCTCCTCTGAAAAAACTCTGAATAACAATCAAAAATTCTTTGAAAACCAAGACTTCATGCCATCGAAGACATCCTTCACGCCCTGCTTTTCCTTGATTTTCTGGCCACGCTTGCGCTGCGCCTGCGCCTCGAGCAGCAGGCCGAAGGACGTCGAAAAGCGCGGACTCTGCACGACGTCGGCCAGGCTGCCCGTGTACTTCGGACTACCGAGGCGGACCGGCATATGGAAAAGTTCCTCGCCCAGCTCGAGCATGCCCGGCATGACGCTGGCGCCGCCGGTCAGGACGATGCCGGACGACAGCACTTCCTCGAAGCCGGCACGCCGCAGTTCGCTCTGGATCAGTTCATAGAGCTCCTCGACGCGCGGCTGGATGACATCGGCCAGCGCCCGGCGGCTCAATTTGCGGCTCGGCCGGTCGTCGACCCCGGCAACCTCCATGGTTTCGGCCTGGTCAGCCAGTTGCGACAGGGCGCAGCCGTACTTGCACTTGATGTCCTCGGCCTCGCGGGTCGGTGTGCGCAGCGCCATCGCGATGTCATTGGTGATCTGGTCGCCGGCGATCGGGATCACCGAGGTATGGCGGATGGCGCCCTGCGTCCACACCGCGAGGTCGGTGGTGCCGCCGCCGATGTCGATCAGGCAGACGCCGAGATCCTTTTCATCTTCGGACAGGACAGCGTAGCTGGAGGCCAGCGGCTGCAGGACGAGATCATTCACCTCCAGCCCGCAGCGCCGCACGCACTTGACGATGTTCTGGGCGGCCGAGACGGCGCCGGTGACGATGTGCGTCTTGACCTCGAGGCGCATGCCGCTCATGCCGATCGGCTCGCGGATGCCATCCTGGCCGTCGATGACGAACTCCTGGGTGAGGATATGCAGAATTTCCTGATCGGCCGGGATCGGCATCGCCTTGGCGGTTTCGATCACGCGCTCGACGTCGCTGGCGGTGACTTCCTTGTCCTTGATCGCCACCATCCCGTTCGAGTTGAAGCTCTTGATGTGGCTGCCAGCGATCCCGGTGTACACATCCTTCACCTTGCAGTCGGCCATCAGCTCGACCTCCTGCACGACGCGGCTGATGGTATGCACCGTTTCCTCGATGTTCACCACGACGCCCTTCTTCAGGCCGCGCGAGTCCTGCGAGCCCATGCCGATGACGTTCAGCCGCCCCTCCTGGTTGATCTCGGCGACCAGCGCGACGATTTTCGACGTGCCGATGTCCAGCCCGACCACCAGATCCTTGTTATCCCTGCTCATAGTCCTACTTTCCCTTCCCATCGCCCGCGACTCGCATCGCAAATCCGTTCGGATACCGTAAATCCACCACCGATGGCCGCGTCGCGCGCTTGGCGACCAGCTCCGGGTAGACCTCTATAAACCGTTGCAAACGCGTACCCACCGGTGATTTCTGCTGCTCGCGCCCCATTTCGACGAGCATTCCGTTGTCCAGCTTCAATTGCCACGCCAGCCGCGGGGACAGCGTGACCTGCACCGGCTTCTGGTCCAGCGCCTTGAAATTTCCGACAAAATCCCCGTAGCGCTTGAGTACCTCGGGCGCCGTACCCTGCGGACCATGGAGCAAGGGCAGCCCGCTCAGATCCTCGTCCGGCGCCGCGGCGACGAACACTTCGCCGAAGGTGTTGACCAGTTCGTCCCGCCCCTCGCCCCAACGAGCCGCCGGTCGATGCTCCTCGACCTTGACTTCCAGCCGCGCCGGCCAGATGCGCCGCAATTCGACCTTGCGTATCCAGGGCAGCTTCTCCAGTTCGCCGCGAACCGCTTCCAGGTCGAGGCTGAAGAAGTTGCCCTTCAGCACTGCCGGCAGCGACTGCTCGATTTCCGCCCGCCGCGTATGCTGCAGTTCCTGCGCAAATACCACCTGCCGCAACGGCAGGGACGGCACGCGCACCAGCCAGACCAACGCGACCGCCAGCGCCGCGGCCGCAGCCGAGAGGATCAGCAGATCGGCGATGGCATTGAGCAGGCGCGGTTTGTTCCACATTCATCGTCTCAGTCGTTGGCAGCCAGTTCGAGCACGCGGCGCACCAGCGCCGGGTACTCCATGCCCGCCACGCGCGCCGCCATCGGCACCAGCGAGTGGTCGGTCATGCCGGGGGCCGTATTCACTTCGAGGAAGTAGTGCTTGCCGTCCTCATCCATCAGGAAGTCGACCCGCCCCCAGCCGCGGCCACCGAGGATGCGGAACGCCTCCAGCGCACCCTGGCGGATCTCCAGTTCCTTGGCTTCCGGCAAGCCGCAGGGGCACAGGTAGCGCGTGTCGTCGCGGTTGTACTTGGCTTCGTAGTCGTAGAACTCGGTCGCCGGCTCGATCTTGATGATCGGCAGGGCCACCATGTCGTCTCCACGGCCAATGATGCCGACCGTGTATTCGCCACCCATGACGCCCTTCTCGGCGATCACCAGCGGGTCGTATTTCGCGGCTTCGGCGTAGGCCATTTGCAGCGTGTCACGCTCCTTGACCTTGCTGATGCCGATCGATGAGCCTTCATGCGCCGGCTTGACGAAGATCGGCAGGCCCAGTTCTTCCTCGATATCGGCGAAATCGGAATCTGCCGTCAGCAGTGCGTATTCCGGGATCGGCAATCCGGCGGATTGCCACAACAGCTTGGTGCGGAACTTGTCCATGCCCAGCGCCGAGGCCATGACGCCGGAACCGGTATAGGGAATGTGCATCAGTTCCAGCGCCCCCTGGATCGTGCCGTCCTCGCCGTGGCGGCCATGCAGCGCGATGAAGGCGCAATCGTAGCCCTTGAGCGCATCGAGCGGCTGCTCAGCCGGATCGAAGGGATGGGCATCGATGCCCTGCCCCTGCAGCGCGGCCAGCACGCGCGAACCGCTGTTGAGGGAAACCTCGCGCTCGGCCGAGGTGCCGCCAAAAAGGACTGCGACTTTGCCGAAACCGCTCATTGCATTTCCACCACTTTTCCGGGCACGGCACCAATCGAACCGGCGCCCATGCACAACACCACATCGCCGTCGCGGGCGACATCCATGATCGTTTGCGGCAGCGACGCAATCTCCTCGACGAACACCGGCTCGACCTTGCCGGCAACACGCAGCGCCCGGGCCAGCGAACGGCCGTCGGCAGCGACGATCGGCGCTTCGCCGGCGGCATAGATTTCGGCCAGTAAAAGGGCGTCGACCGTAGACAAGACCTTGACGAAGTCCTCGAAGCAATCGCGCGTTCGCGTGTAGCGGTGCGGCTGGAAGGCCAGCACCAAGCGGCGGCCGGGGAAGGCGCCGCGGGCGGCGGCGAGCGTGGCGACCATCTCGACCGGATGGTGGCCGTAATCGTCGACCAGCGTGAAACTGCCACCGGCCGGTAGCGCCACTTCGCCGTAACGCTGGAAGCGGCGGCCGACGCCCTTGAATTCGGCCAGCGCCTTGACGATGGCGGCATCGGCGACCTGCAATTCGGTCGCCACAGCAATGGCCGCCAGCGCATTCAACACGTTGTGCAGGCCCGGTGTGTTCAGCGTGATCGCCAGGCGGCTGGTCGTGCCATTGACGCGCACGCAGTCGAAGCGCATCTGGCCGTCGACGGCGACGATATTCTCGGCGTAGAAATTGCAGCCCGAGGTCAGTCCGTAAGTAACGATCTGCTTGGCGACCTGCGGCATGATGGCGCGCACGTTCGGGTCGTCGGCGCAGAGCACGGCGACGCCGTAGAAAGGCAGGCGGCTGAGGAAATCGACGAAGGCGCCCTTCAGGCGCTCGAAGTCGTGGCCGTAGGTTTCCATATGGTCGGCGTCGATGTTGGTGACCACCGAAATCACCGGCGACAGGAACAGGAAGGAGGCGTCGGATTCATCGGCCTCGGCGACCAGAAAATCGCCGCTGCCGAGCCGGGCATTGGCGCCGGCTGCGTTCAGGCGGCCGCCAATGACGAAGGTCGGGTCGATGCCGCCCTCGGCCAGGATGCTGGTCACCAGGCTGGTCGTCGTCGTCTTGCCGTGCGTGCCGGCGATGGCGATGCCGCGCTTGAGGCGCATCAGCTCGGCCAGCATCTGGGCGCGCGGCACGACCGGAATTTTGCGTTCACGGGCGGCAACGACTTCCGGGTTGTCAGCCTTGACTGCCGTCGATATAACCACAGCATCGGCCCCGGCAGCATTCTCGGCAGCATGGCCGATCACCACCTTGACGCCCTCGCTTTCGAGGCGACGGGTCGTCGCGCTGGCGGCGATGTCGGAACCCGTCACGGTGTAACCGAGGTGAACCAGCACTTCGGCGATGCCGCTCATGCCCGAACCGCCGACACCGACGAAGTGGATGTGTTTGACCTTGTGTTTCATTTGGCGATCTCCGCGCAGATGTTCGCCACTTCTTCGGTGGCATCGGGCTTGGCCAGGCTGCGGGCCTTTTCGGCCATTTCCAGCAGTTGACCGCGACTGTAGTTGCGGATCAGCGCGATGGCCTCCGGCGTCAGTTCGCCTTGCGGCAACAGGAAGGCACCGCCGACATTGACCAGGAAGCGGGCGTTGCCGGTCTGATGGTCGTCCACCGCGTGCGGGAAGGGCACCAGGATGCTGGCCACACCAGCCGCCGCCAGCTCCGCCACGGTCAACGCCCCGGAGCGGCAAACAACCAGATCGGCCCACTCGTAGGCGCCGGCCATGTCCTCAATGAAAGACACGCAATGCGCCGCCACACCGACCGCTGCGTAATTGGCCTTCAAGGCCTCGATATGCTTTTCGCCGGCCTGATGGACGATTTGCGGCAATGCATTTTCGCCGAGCAGCGCCATGGCCTGCGGCACCATCTCGTTGAGCGCCTGGGCGCCCAGGCTGCCGCCGATGACCAGCAAATGCAGCGCCCCATCGCGCCCGGCGAAGCGCTCGGCGGGTGGCGCCATCTTCGCGATTTCCGGCCGCACCGGGTTACCGGCCCAGACGCCTTTTGCCAGCACTTCCGGGAAACCGGTCGCAATGCGGTCGGCGACGCCGGCCAGCACCCGGTTGGCCAGTCCGGCCACCGAATTCTGTTCATGGACGACCAGCGGTTTGCCGAGCAGTGACGCCATCATGCCGCCGGGGAAGGTGATATAGCCGCCCATGCCGAGCACGACATTGGGCTGCACCTGACGGATGGCCTTCTGCGCCTGCCAGAAGCCGCGCAGCAGATTGAGCGGCAACAGCAGCTTGCGCACGATGCCCTTGCCGCGCAGCGCGCCGAACTTGACCCCGACCATATCGAAACCATGCTGCGGCACGAGGCGCGCCTCCATGCCTTCCGGATTGCCCAGCCAGACGACCCGCCAGCCGCGCTCGCGCATTTTTTCGGCGACGGCAAGGGCCGGGAAAATGTGTCCGCCGGTGCCGCCGGCCATGATCAGGATGGTCCGGCTCATAGCTTGCCACCCCGCGAAAGGAGGAGGTTTTGTCTACGGCCGCGCTGCGCGCTTAACACCGGCTGCGCCGGGTTAGCCTGCGACGAAATCGCCAATTGATGCGAATGCATAAACGGCTTCGTCATAGCTTGCCCCCGCGCATCAATTGGCGATTTTCCCAATCCACCCGGAGGAGGATGGCGAGCGCCACGCAATTCGCCAGAATCCCCGAACCGCCAAAACTCATCAGCGGCAGCGTCAGTCCCTTGGTCGGCAGCAGGCCCATGTTGACGCCCATGTTGATGAAGGACTGGACACCGATCCAGATGCCGATGCCCATGGCGACCAGCGCCGGGTAGAGTCGGTCGAGTTGCACCGACTGGCGGCCGATGGCGAAGGCGCGCTGGACAACCAGGGCGAACAGCGCGATGACGGCCAGCACTCCGAAGAAGCCAAGTTCCTCGGCGATCACCGCAAGTAGAAAGTCGGTATGCGCTTCGGGCAGGTAGAACAGTTTTTCGACGCTGGCACCGAGGCCGACGCCAAACAGTTCGCCACGGCCGAAGGCGATCAGCGAATGCGACAGCTGGTAGCCGCGCCCGAAAGCATCGGCCCACGGATCCATGAAGCCGAAAACGCGGTCGCGCCGGTAGGGCGAAACGATGATCAGTACGGCGAACGCCGCCAGCAGCCCGACGATCAGGAGGATGAAAAGGCGGGCCTTGAGGCCGCCGAGGAAAAGGATGCCCATGGCGATCGAAATGATCACAACGAAGGCGCCGAAATCCGGCTCCTTGAGCAGCAACATGCCGACCACGGCCATCGCCCCGAACATCGGCAGGAAGGCCTGCTTCAGATCGTGCATGACGTTGATCTTGCGCACCGTGTAGTCGGCGGCGTAGAGCACCGCGAACAGCTTCATCAGTTCGGACGGCTGCAGATTGGCGATCCCGAGCGGCAACCAGCGACGCGCGCCATTCACATCCTTGCCGATGCCGGGAATCAGCACGATCGCCAGCAGGGCGACGCCGATCATGAACAGGATCGGCGCATAGCGCTGCCAGAGGCTCAGCGGCACCTGGAAGGCGATGCCGGCCGCCATCATGCCGATGACGAGGAAGGCAAGGTGGCGCCACAGATAATAGGTCGGCTGATAGCCGGAGGCGCGCCCGGCCTCGGCGATGGCGATCGACGCCGAGTAGACCATCACCATGCCGGTGAACAACAGCAGCAGCACGCTCCACAGCAACGTGTAGTCGATTTCCGGCAACTGCCGGCGTGGCGCGTCGAGGGTGTTGATCATCATGATGACAACCCGTTCACCGCAGCGATGAACGCCTCGGCCCGCTGTGCGTAGTTGCGGTACATGTCGAGACTGGCGCAGGCCGGCGACAGCAGGACGCAATCGCCGGCCACGGCCTGGCCGGCCAGCCAGCGAACCGCTTCTTCCATGTCGGCGCAGTGCCGCAACGGCAAGCCGCAAGGTGAAACCGCCGCTTCGATGGCGGCGGCGTCGCGGCCAATCAGCGCTACAGCACGGCCATGCTTTTCCAGCGCGGGTAGCAGCGGACTGAAATCCTGACCCTTGCCTTCGCCGCCGAGCACGATGGCGACCTTGCGCCCCATTCCCTCGATGGCGGCGAGGGTCGCCCCGACGTTGGTTCCCTTCGAGTCATCGATATAGCTGACGCCGGCGATCTCGGCGACCGTCTCGACGCGGTGCGGCAGTCCGATGAACGACTTGAGCGACGCGACCAGCCGTGCCGGCGCGACGCCGACCGCTTCGCACAAGGCCAGCGCTGCCATCGCATTGGCAGCATTGTGCAAACCGGACAGTTTGAGCGCGTCGACCGCGACCAGCACTTCCTTGCCGCGGCAGATGGCGCCGCCGGCCAGCCCGTAATCGACACCGCGCGGCGCCGGATTAAGGCCGAAGGTGACCATCGTTCGGCCGCAACGTCCGTTGGCCATCGACCAGTCGTCGTCGCGATTGAGCACCATGACGCCCCTGCCCTGGAATACGCGCGACTTGGCGGCGGCGTAATTGGCCAGCTCGCCCGCGTAGCGATCAAGATGGTCTTCCGAGACATTGAGCACCGTCGCCGCCTCGGCATTCAGGTGATGCGTCGTTTCGAGCTGGAAGCTGGAGAGTTCGACCACCCAGACCTGCGGCAACGGTTTACCCAACTGAGCGCCATCCAGCGCATCCATCAGCGCATCGAGCGCCGACGGCGAAATGTTGCCGCAGGCGATGGCCGGCACCCCGGCGCCGTTCAGCAGATGGGCGGTCAGCGCGGTGGTGGTCGTCTTGCCGTTGCTGCCGGTGATGGCGATGATCTTCGAGTCCGGCGCCCGCTCGCGGACGCCGGCGGCGAACAGTTCGATTTCCGACACTACCGGCACGTCGACCGCAGCAATCTCCGGCGTCGCCCTGGGCACCCCCGGCGACAGGACAATCAGGTCATGGCCGGCAAAGGCCGCGGCGACAAACGGCCCGGCGATCACTTCGGCCGCCGGCGCGATGCTGGCCAGCGCGTCGCGGTTCGGCGGATTGTCGCGCGAATCGGCAACGCGGACGAACGCGCCCTGGCGATGTAGCCACTTGGCCATCGCCAGCCCGGACTCACCGAGTCCGACAACCAGAACGCGTTTGCCCTTGAGGTCCATGTCAGCGCAGCTTCAAGGTAGAGAGCCCGATCAGCACGAGCATGATGGTGATGATCCAGAAGCGGACGACGACCTGCGTCTCCTTCCAGCCGGTTTGTTCGAAATGGTGGTGCAACGGCGCCATGCGCAGGATGCGCCGGCCCTCGCCATATTTCTTCTTGGTGTATTTGAACCAGGTGACCTGCAGCATCACCGACAGCGTTTCGACGACGAAAACGCCGCCCATGATGACCAGCACGATTTCCTGGCGGATGATCACGGCGACGGTGCCAAGCGCCGCCCCCAGCGCCAGTGCGCCGACATCGCCCATGAAGACCTCGGCCGGATAGGCGTTGAACCACAGGAAGCCGAGTCCGGCGCCGGCGATGGCGCCAAGCAGGATGCACAGTTCGCCGGCCCCCGGCACATAGGGAATCAGCAGGTATTTGGCGTAGACCGCGTGGCCGGTGACGTAGGCGAAGAGCGCGAAGGCTCCGGCGATCATCACCGTCGGCATGATCGCCAGGCCGTCGAGGCCATCGGTCAGATTGACCGCGTTGCTGGTACCGACGATGACGAAATAGGTCAGCGTGATGAAACCGACGACGCCGAGCGGGTAGGCGACGCTCTTGACGAAAGGCACGATCAGTTCGGTCTGCGCCGGCGAAGTCGCCGAGAAGGCCAGAAACAGCGCGGCGCCAATGCCGAGCAACGATTGCCAGAAATACTTCCAGCGCGCCGCCAGGCCTTTCGGATCGCGGTAGACCACCTTCTTCCAGTCGTCGTACCAGCCGACGATGCCGTAGCCGAGCGTGACGACGAGCACCGTCCACACGTACTTGTTGGTCAGGTCACCCCAGAGCAGCGTCGTGATGCCGATGGCGATCAGGATCAGCACGCCGCCCATGGTCGGCGTCCCGGATTTGACCAGATGGGTCTGCGGCCCGTCGTTGCGCACCGCCTGGCCGATCTTCTTCTCGGCCAGCCAGCGGATGACGCGCGGCCCGGCGGCGAACGAGATCAGCAGCGCCGTCATCGCCGCCAGCACGGTACGCAGCGTGATGTAGTTGAAGACGTTGAAGAAGCGAACGTCCTGGGCGAGCCATTGGGTCAGGGCCAGCAGCATCAGTTTTTCTCCCCGGAGACGATGGCATCCGCCACCCGTTCCATCTTCATGAAGCGCGAACCCTTGACCAGAACCGTGGTTTCCGGCCCCAATTCCCGGTTGACCGCAGCAATCAGTTTGTCGATATCGGAGAAGTGCCGGGCGCCCTCGCCGAAGTTGCGCACCGCCTGCTGGCAGGCATCGCCGATGCCGAACAGCAGATCGACCCCCTGGCTCTTGGCATAGCCGCCGATTTCGTCGTGATACTGGCCGCTGGCCTCGCCGATTTCGCCCATGTCGCCGAGCACCAGGATCTTGCGGCCGATGGTCGCGGCAAGCACCTCGATGCCGGCGCGCACCGAATCCGGATTGGCGTTGTAGGTATCGTCGAGCACCACCGCGCCTGCGCGGCCGGCACGCACCTGCAGCCGTCCCTTGACGCCGGGAAAGCGCTCCAGTCCGGCCACTACCGCCGGCAGCGGAACGCCGGCCGCCAGGCAGGCGGCAGCGGCGGCGACGGCATTCCGGGCATTGTGGCGCCCGGGCACCGGCAACCGGAATTCCGCCTTGCCTTCCGGCGCTGCCAGTGTGAGGAGGGCTTCCAGGCCGTGCTGACGAACGGCAGCGTGCACATCCGCGGCGCGCTCGATGCCGAAGCTACGCACCGGGTGATTGCCGGCCATCTGAAGCCATAGCGGCGCATAGCGGTCATCGGCGTTGATCACGGCGATGCCGTCGGCGGCGAGACCGCTGAAGATGCCGCCTTTTTCGCGCGCCACTTCGTCCATATCGCCCATCCCTTCGAGATGAGCGCGCTGCGCGTTGGTCACCACCGCCACGCTCGGTGCGCCAAGCGGCGCCAGGTAGGCAATCTCGCCAGGATGGTTCATGCCCATTTCGATGACCGCCGCCCTGTGCGTCTCATCGAGCCGGAGCAGTGTCAGCGGCAGGCCGATGTCGTTGTTCAGATTGCCGCGCGTGGCGAGCACGGTGTCACCGAATTGCGCCTTGAGAATGGCGGCGATCATTTCCTTGGTCGTCGTCTTGCCGTTCGACCCGGTGACGGCGATCACCGGAATTGCAAAGCGGGCGCGCCAGGCAGCCGCCAGCTTGCCGAGGGCGCTCCGCGTGTCGTCGACCACCAGCGCCGGAACGCCGGCCGGCACCCGCGCCGCGTCGCTCACCAGCAGGGCGGTGGCGCCGGCCGCGATGGCCTGGTCGAGAAAATCGTGGGCATCGAAACGTTCGCCGCGCAGCGCGACGAACAGTTGCCCGGCAGCGATGGCGCGCGTGTCGGTCGACACGCCGGCGATCGCCGGGTCGGCGCCGACCAGCCGGCCGCCGATGGCATGTTGAATGTCGGAGAGCAGCCAGTTCATCACGCCACCTCCCGCTTGCCCTGGCGGCACAGATCGAGTGCGGTCCGCGCCTGGTCGAGATCGGAGAACGGCATCCGCACCCCGGCGTTTTCCTGATAGGCCTCGTGCCCCTTGCCGGCGAGCAGCACGACATCGTTGGAAGCTGCGCCGGCAATCGCGCGGCGGATCGCCAGCGTCCGGTCGACTTCGGATTCGGCCTGCGCCGCCCCCGCCTTGATCTCGGCGATGATCCGCGCCGGATTCTCGCTGCGCGGATTGTCGCTGGTCAGCAGCACCTGATCGGCGAGACGTGCTGCAACCTCGCCCATTTGCGGCCGCTTGCCCTTGTCGCGGTCACCACCGCAGCCGAAGACGACGCACAGCCGCCCGCCGCGCGCAACAGCGACGCCGCGCAGCGTGACCAGGACATTCTCAAGCGCATCCGGGGTATGCGCATAATCGACGACCACCAGCGGTTCGCCGACGCCGCCCAGGCGTTCCATGCGTCCGGCCGGCGGCGTCAGTCCGGCCAGTCGGCGGGCGACTTCCGCAACCCCGACGCCAGCGTCATGCAGCACCGCGGCAACCGCCAGCAGATTGGAGATGTTGTAGCGCCCGAGCAGCGCAGTGTCGACATTGGCCCCGCCATCCGGCAGAACCAGGTGGAAACGCTGGCCCAACGGCGTGGCAACCAGCTGTTCGGCGCGCACCGCGCTGGCCCCGCCAATGCCGTAGCCGAGCACCGAACTGGCCGTCGTTTCGCCGCTCAGCCGGCGACCGAGCGCATCGTCGAGATTGACGATCGCCGTACGCAACCCGGGCCAGGCGAAGAGCTTTTCCTTCGCCGCCGCATAGGCTTCCATGCTGCCGTGGTAGTCGAGATGGTCGCGGGTGAAATTGGTGAACACCGCGACATCGACGCGGGCGCCGTTCATGCGCCCCTCCTCGATGCCGATCGAGCTGGCTTCGAGCGCGCAGGCCTCGGCGCCGGCCCGACGAAAATCAGCCAGCAGGCGCATCAGCATCGTCGCTTCCGGCGTCGTGAAGCCGGTCTCGACGAGCGCCCCCGGAAAACCAGCGCCCAGGGTGCCGATCACCGCACAGCGGCGCGCATCGGCGCCGGCGATGAACTGGCTGACGGTAGTCTTGCCGTTGGTGCCGGTGACGGCGATCAGCGACAGGCTCGCGCTCGGCTCGCCGTGAACCAGATGCGCCAGCGGGCCGGCCAATGCCCGCAAGCCGTCGATTTGCAGGTTGGCTGCGACCACAGAAGCACCGGCTGGCCCCAGGGTCCACGCCGGATTCCAGGCAAAATCCCCCCCCGGTTGCCAGAGGATGGCGACGGCGCCGCGCGCGATGGCGTCGGCGATGTAGCGGCGTCCGTCAGCCAGGTCGCCGGGATAGGCAAGAAAGAGATCGCCCGGCCGTACCTGACGGCTGTCGTCGGCCACCCCCGTCGGGGTGATGCCCAAGGCGGCCAGGCGGTCGAGAATTTGACGCGGCGCGCTCACAGCCGCCCCTTTTCGGACGCCGCGTCGGCCACCTGGATCGGGTCGTCCGGCGCAATGCCCAGCGTGCGCAGGGCGCCGCCCATGATCTGCGCGAACACCGGGCCGGCAACATCGCCGCCGTAGTGGGCGCCACCGGTCGGCTCGTCGATCATCACCGCCACTACCAGGCGCGGATCGCTGATCGGCGCCAGACCGACGAAGGAGGCGATGTATTTCCGCACATACTGGCCGCCCTCGATTTTGTATGCCGTGCCGGTCTTGCCACCCACCCGGTAACCTGGCACCCGCGCCTTGGGCGCCGTGCCTTCGGGCTGCACGGCCATTTCCAGCATGACGCGAATCTCGCGCGCCGTCTGCGGCGAAAACACGCGGACACCGTGCGCCGGCGGCTCGTCGCTCCGGATCAGCGTCAACGGCACCGTCTCGCCGTCGCGCGCAAAGATGGCATAGGCGCGTGCCAGCTGGATCAGGCTGACCGACACCCCGTGCCCGTAAGACATGGTCACCTGTTCGATCGGCCGCCAGTTCTTCCACGGCCGCAGGCGGCCGTTGACCTCGCCCGGGAAGCCGAGATTGGGCGCCTGACCGAAGCCGACGCTGTCGAACATCTCCCACATTTCCTTCGGCTGGAAGCCAAGGGCGATCTTGGCAGTCCCGACATTGGAAGATTTCTGGATCACCTGGGCCACGGTCAGTGCGCCATGCGGGTGGGCGTCGGAAATGCTCGCCGGGCCGATGCTTATCTTGCCGGCGCAGTTGATGACGGTATCGGCGCGCACCTTGCCGCGCTCGAGGGCAAGCGCCGCGGTAAACGGCTTCATCACCGAGCCTGGTTCAAAGGTATCGGTGATCGCCCGGTTACGAAGTTGTGCGCCCGAGAGGCGCTCGCGATTGTTCGGGTTGTAGGTCGGCAGGTTGACCAGCGCCAGAATTTCGCCAGTCCGGGTGTCGAGGACGACGACGCCGCCGGCCTTGGCATTATGCTTCTCGACCGCCGCCTTGAGCTGGCTATAGGCCAGGTACTGGATTTTCGAATCGAGCGCCAGGCGCACATCCTTGCCGTCCTGCGGCGGCTTCAGCGCGCCGATATCCTCGATGATGTTGCCCCGCCGATCGCGGATCACGGTCCGGCTACCTGGACGCCCGAGCAGGCTCGGCTGGAAGGCCAGCTCGACGCCTTCGAGCCCCTTGTCGTCGACACCCGTAAAGCCGACGATGTGTGCAGTCATGTCGCCGGTCGGATAATAGCGGCGATATTCCTTTTCCTGATGCACGCCGGGCAGCTTCAGCCCGGCAATCCGCTCGGCGGTTTCTGGCGGCACCTGCCGCTTGACGAAAACGAAGGTCTTGTCAGGCGCGATCTTGCCATCCAGTTCGCGCGTCCCCATCTCGAGCAGGGCGGCCAACTGCTTTTTCTGCTCGCCGGACATGGTTCGCGCATCGCCCGGAATTGCCCAGATCGTCTTCATCGGCGTCGACACGGCCAGCATGTCGCCATTGCGGTCGGTAATCTTGCCGCGTGAAGCCGAGATTTCCAGATCCCGCAAGTAGCGCGACTCGCCCTTCTCCTGCAGGAAATCGTTGTTGACGACCTGCAGATAAAAGCTGCGCCCGACCAGCGCCGCGAAGGCGAGCATCAGTAGCAGCCCGACGGTGCGCGAGCGCCAGCCCTGCAAGGCCAGCTGCAATACCGGGCTCTCGGCGAAACGGTGACCACGCTGCGGGCGGCGCCGAACGACCATCAGTGCGCCCCTTTTTTCAGTGCCGGCGTCGCCTTCGCTGGCGGCTTGTCAACGACTCGGCCGACGGCATCCGGTGTCACCATGTGCAGCCGGTCACGGGCGATCTTCTCGATCCGCGGGTGGGTCGCCCAGGTGGATAGTTCAAGCTGCAACTGCCCGTATTCGATATCCAGTTGCCGCACCCGCTCCTGCTCGCCCTCGAGCGCTTGGAAAAGCTTGCGCGCCCGGTGCTGGGAGGTCACCGCACCCAGCGCGCAGACAACGACGATCAGCAGGAGGAGCATGTTGAAGCGAACCATCAGATTTTTTCAGCCACCCGCATCACCGCGCTACGCGCCCGCGGGTTGGCGGCAACTTCTGCGGCAGAAGCCTTCACCGCCTTGCCGACCAGACGCAGCTTCGGCTTCGGCAATTGATCGGCGCGCAAAGGGAGACTCTTGGGCAGTGAATCGGCGGTCGACTGCTCGCGCATGAAGTTCTTGACGATGCGGTCCTCCAGCGAATGGAAGGAAATCACCACCAGGCGCCCGCCCGGCTTCAGCAATTCGAGCGCCTGCGGCAAGGCTATCGCCAGTTGGCCGAGCTCCTGATTGGTATGAATCCGTAAAGCTTGAAAGCTGCGCGTCGCCGCGTCCTGCCCTGGTTCACGGGTGCGCACGGTCGCGCGTACGAGCGCCGCGAACTGGCCTGTTGTGACAATTGGTTGTTCGAGCCGAGCAGCCACAACCTTCTTTGCAATCTGGAAAGCAAACCGTTCTTCGCCATAATCCCTGATGACCTCCGTAATTTCTCTTATTTCAGCCCGCGCCAGCCACTCGGCCGCCGTCTCCCCCTGCGTCGTGTCCATGCGCATGTCGAGCGGTGCGTCATGGCGAAAACTGAAGCCGCGTTCGCCGTCATCGATCTGCGGCGACGACACGCCGATATCGAACAGTATCCCGTCGACATCGTGCACGTCCGCCTCGCGCGCCGCTTCGGCGATCTCGCCGAAGGCGCGATGCACCAAGCGGAAGCGCGGATCATTGATGGCACGCCCGACGTTGATCGCTTCGGGATCGCGGTCGACCGCGATCAGGCGGCCTTTTTCATTGAGCTCCGAAAGAATGCGGCGGCTGTGGCCGCCGCGTCCGAAGGTGGCATCCATATAGAGCCCGTCGGCTTTGATCGCCAGGGCTCCGACCGCCTCTTCGAGCAGCACCGTCACATGGGCGGTACTGCGCGTCACAGCACCAGATCCCCGAGGCCGGGCGGCAAATCGCCGAGTAACGCTTCCGCCGCCAGATCATTCTGCTGTTTCCAGCCCGCTTCGCTCCATATCTCGAAATGCGAACCCATGCCGACCAGAAAGACCGTTTTTTGGAACTGCGCGTATTCACGAAGCTCCGGGGCGATCAGGAGTCGCCCGGCGGAGTCGAGTCCTTCGGTACGGGCGTTACCGATCAGTACCCGCTTGATCGAAGCGGCACGCGGATCGAGGCTGGACGCCTTGAGAACCTGATCGCGGATCGGCTGCCAGGCCGGCGACGGGTAAAGCAACAGACAGCGGTGCGGATGTGCGGTCAAGACCAGCGAACCCTCGGCAGCTGCAAGCAGGGTCTCGCGATGCCTTGCCGGTATGGCAAGTCGCCCCTTTGCATCCAGATTGAGCGCCGCAGCTCCCTCGAACATTACCGCCACACCCCCTGTTTACCCACTTTTCGACACGTTTCTCCACTTTAAGACATGGATCCGGTGCCGTCAATAGAAAAATCGGGAATTTTTTCATACACAACAAGGACTTAGAAGCACTTTCAAACACGATTTTATGGAAATAATAACGTTAAAAATCAATGGTCGCAAAACGACTCTTAAAGTGACTTGTAAGAAGCAGGGCAATGCAGCGCCCCCACGACCGGGCATGCCGGCGTGGTGAAAAGTGACGGTGGTTTTTTGGCGGCGACCAAAGGTCGACCATGTCAGGTCGGTGACCTGGATCAGCGGCCCGCCGCACGTGGTGCGGGCATCCCATGCAACAGCACGGGGATCGCGGCCCTCCCGTCGGGAAGGCCGTCATTCATCGCTGCGACTACTTCGACTGGCTCAGCTTCTGCTCGAGTTTCGCCAACGGCATCGCCCCCGGGACGCGCTCGCCATCAGCGAAGAAGATGGTCGGCGTGCCGCTGATGCTGAGGCGCCGACCGAATTCCTGGTTCTTGGTAATGGCCGAGGTATCGCAATCATCCTTGCCGGCCGGTGCGCGCCCCTCGACCATCCAGTCGTTCCATGCCTTCGCGCGGTCGGCAGAGCACCAGATCTGCTTCGATTTCCTGATCGAATCCTCGGACAGAATGGGATAGAGGAAGGTGTAGATCGTGACGTTGTCCAGCTTCAACAGATCCTTGGCCAGGCGCTTGCAGTAACCGCAATTGGGATCCTCGAAGGTCGCCATGACGCGCTTGCCGTCGCCGCGCACGTGCTTGATGGCACGCTCCAGCGGCAACTCGGAGAACTTGATCGCGGTCAGCTTGCGCATGCGCTCCTCGGTGACATTCTTCATCGTCTTGCCTTCGATCAACTGGCCGCCGGCAATGAAGGCGGTCATTTTCTCGTCGGTGTAGAGAATGTTGCCGTCGGCATAGATCTCGTAAAGACCGAGATAACCCGACTTGGTCACGCTTTCCACCTTGGCGCCGAGCTTGGCCTCCATGGCCTTCTTTATTTCCGCCTCATCGGCGTTTGCCGTCGCGACAAAAAGCGAGGCGAGTGCCAGCGGCAGCAGTTTTTTCAACATTCAAATCTCCTAGAAGGCGCCCAGCGCGTAGCGCACCAGTGCATTTTTGACAAATGGTAATCCGTTGGTAAGGTTCAGCCCGAGATTGCGCAGGCCGCGCAGACCGGGCGGCGACATCCTGAACAGCCGGCGCAGGCCGTCGGTGGTCGTCTGCATCAACGCGGTCTCCTCGCGGCGCGCGCGCTGGTAGCGCTGCAGCAGGCGCTGGTCACCGATATCGCGCCACGGCTCGACGCCGGACAGCAGCGTCGCGAGTTCGCTGGCATCCTGGAAGCCGAGATTGATCCCGTGGCCGGAAAGCGGGTGGATGCCATGCGCCGCATCGCCGATCAGCGCCAGGCGCGGCGCGACGGTTTGCGGAACGCGGATGAGGCGCAACGGAAACGCAGTCGGCGGGGTAAGCAGTTCGAGCCGCCCGAGAGCATGGCCACCAGCCTCGGCAACGCGCTCGCAGAAAACTTCGCCAGGCAGGGTGCAGAGTTCATCGGCATGGTCATCGGTGGTTGACCAGACGATGGAAATGCGGTTCCCCGGCAGCGGCAGATAGGCCAGCACGCCGGCATCGGAAAACCACTGATAGGCGATGTTGCGGTGCTGCCTTTCAGTCGTCAGATTGGCGACCACGCCTTTTTCGCCATACGGCGTATCGATCGCCGCCAGACCGGCGCTCCGGCGCACCCAGGAATCACGCCCGTCGGCCCCGACCAGCAGGCGTCCGGACAGAGCGGTCCCGTTGGTCAGCGCCAGCGTAACGGAATCCGCGGTGAATTCAAGGCGCTCGCAACCGGCCGGGCAGAACAGCGTCAGATTGCCCTGGCGCTTGGCGCTCTCCCAGAACTCGCAGGCCATCAGCGACGATTCGAGTATCCAGCCAAGTTCGGGAACGCCGGCTTCGTAGGCTGAAAAAGCCAGGCGGCCACCGGCATCGCCGCGCACATCCATGGCGCGGATCGGTGAAATGCGCTCGCCATCGAGATGCCGCCAGGCGCCGATCCGCTCTAGGAAGGCGGCGTTGGCCGGACTGATGGCATAGACACGCGCATCCCAGCCATCCGGGCGCCGCGGCGGCTGATGCTCGACCAGCGCAATGCGCAAAGGCGTATCGCGCAAGGCAACGGCGAGGCTGGCGCCGGCAAGTCCGCCGCCGACGATGATCAGGTCAAACTGCTGCATTGCGGCGATTAGCCGTGTCGTTCCACGCGGGGCAAGGCTCAGACCGGATTGCCTGTCGGCTTGTTGGGACGCGGCCGGCGATTGTTGTTGTTGCCGCGCGGCCGATGCTTCTTGGGCTGCCCGGATGGCTTGTTGTGGCCCATGCCGCCGCCACCGCTACCCGGACCGCCGCCGTGCTCGGCAGCCGAAACGCGGTTGCCCGGTGCGAGTTGGATTTCCAACTCGACGATTTCATCCCACTGCTCGTCGGTTCTGTCCCGCTCGGGAATGGACAACAACTCGCGCAGACGACGCTTGTTGTCGTTGGCTGGCGCCGCCGGCTGCTGGATGAGGGGAGGATTTTCTGGATTCTGATCGTTCATCGCAAACCAAAAAGGCGGAACCCGTTCATCACGGGCCCCGCGTTGGGTAAGGCCGCTTACTTCTTCTTGGCAGCGGCTTTCTTCGGGGCGACAGCAGCCTTGAAGGCGGTACCGGCGGTAAATTTTGGCACCGTGGTCGCCGCGATCTTCAGCGTGGCGCCGGTCTTGGGATTCTTGCCGGTGCGCGCAGCGCGCTTGGCCGACTTGAAGGTGCCGAAACCAACCAGCGTGACTGATTCCCCCTTCGACACCGTCTTGACGACAGCGCCGATGATGGCCGACAGTGCCTTGTCGGCAGCAGCCTTGGTGATACCAGCTTCTTGTGCAGCAACTTCGACCAACTCGGATTTATTCATCTAAGTGCCTCCTGTTAACTACTTAGGTTTAAGAGAACTGGCCGTTGGCACGGCAGCACGCCAAAAGTAGCACATTTTCCAGGTAAGTGCCGATGCCAGCAGGGATATTTGATGCCAGCGCCCTGAATATTTGCCTTTCGCACACGTCGACCGCAACCGGCGCATAAAAAACCCCGGCACACGGCCGGGGTTTTGCGGGAAAAGCAAAACTTACTTCTTCTCTTCGGCGCTCTTCTCTGCCGGCTTTTCACCGTGCGAGATCGACGCCGCGCCTTCATTGCGCGCACCGATGTGCTGGTCGATGGCCGGCAACTGGTGCGCAATGCCCTTGTGGCAGTCGATACAGGTCTTGCCCTCGACAAAGGCCTGCGGGTGCTGCTTGGCGGCGCGGTTGCCCTGCTCGGTGTAATCCATGTAGTCGTAGCGGTGGCAGTTGCGACACTCCTTCGAATCGTTCGCCTTCATGCGATTCCACTCGTTCTGGGCGAGTTGAGCGCGCTTGGCATTGAACTTCTCCGGCGTGTCTATGGTACCGAGAATCTTGTGGAAAACCTCGTTGGATGCCTGAATCTTGCGCACCATCTTCGGCCCCCACTCCTTGGGCACGTGGCAATCCGGGCAGGTCGCGCGGACGCCGGTGCGGTTGGTGTAGTGCACCGTGTTCTGGTATTCCTTGAAGACGTTTTCCTTCATTTCATGGCAGGAAATGCAGAACTCTTCCTTGTTGGTTTCTTCCAGCGCCCAGTTGAACCCCCCCCAGAAAACGATGCCGGCCGCGAAGAGCAGGAACACCGTGACCAGACCAATGCGCTTCACCCAGGCGGGCATATATTTTTCCAGACTCATCATTCCCCCTACTTGGCAGCCGGTTTATAGGTATTCTCGACCAGCGGTTTGGCGTCGAACTGTGGCACATGGCACTGCATGCAGAAATAGCGCCGGGGAGAGATGTTGGTGTGCTTTTTGTCCTCCCGATCGAGATAGTGCGACTTGGCGACCAGGGTCGCGCCGGTTTCCTCGGCCCGCTCCTTCGAGTGGCAGTCCATGCACTTGTTGAAGTTCTGCGTGATGTTGTAGCCCTTGATGCTGTGCGGAATCAACGGTGGCTGTTTCTGGAAATTGCGCGGAATGATGTCCTGATCCTTTTCCGGCCGGAACATGTTGTCCGTCCTCACTTCCTGATTGATCGGCGCCTTGCCGCGCAACGACTCCAGATTTTCCTGCGCGCTGACGACGCCCGCCCCCGAGAGGAGCACCGCAGCCGCCAAGGCCAGAGCAGGGATGAATCTCATGGTTGTTTCCCTCCAAATGACGGCCGGGTTTCCTCCCGGCCGTTTTTAATGGTGATGATTTTTTGGCAATCAGGCCCTGGTCACCTTGACCGCGCACTTCTTGTAGTCGGTTTCCTTCGAGATCGGGCACGTGGCATCCAGCGTCAGCTTGTTGATCAGGCGCCCGGCGTCGAAGAAGGGAACGAATACCAGGCCGCGCGGCGGCTTGTTGCGCCCGCGCGTTTCGACACGCAAGACGATTTCCCCGCGCCGCGACGCCACCTTGCACTCCATACCGCGCTGCAGACCGCGCGCCTTGGCGTCGTCCGGATGCATGAATACCACAGCGTCCGGGAAGGCCTTGTACAGCTCAGGAACGCGGCGGGTCATCGTGCCGGTATGCCAGTGCTCGAGCACACGGCCGGTACTCAGCCACATGTCGAACTCCTTGTCCGGCGACTCGGCGGCCGGCTGGTAGGGCAGCGCAAAAATCACCGCCTTGCCGTCCTTGTGGCCGTAGAACCTGACGCCCTCGCCCTTCGGGACGTAGGGATCGTAACCCTCGCGGAAGCGCCATAGCGTTTCCTTGTTGTCGACGACCGGCCAGCGCAGGCCGCGCGCCTCATGGTAGACACTGAAGTCAGCCAGATCGTGGTAGTGCTTGCGACCGAATTGCGCGTATTCCTCGAACAGCCCCTTCTGAACGTAGAATCCGAAGTACTTGGATTCGTCGTTGTCGAAGCCTTCCGCGATTTCGCCTATCTTGTACTTGTCGACCGCGCCATTGGCGAACAGCACATCGTACAAGGTCTTGCCCTTGAGTTTCGGCGCCTTGGCGACCAGTTCGGCCGGCCAGACATCCTCTACCTTGAAGCGCTTGGAAAACTCCATGACCTGCCAGACATCGGAACGGGACTCGCCCGGCGCCTTGACCTGCTGGCGCCAGAACTGGGTACGGCGCTCGGCATTGCCGTAGGCGCCTTCCTTTTCGACCCACATCGCGGTCGGTAGGATCAGGTCGGCAGCCATCCCGGAAACCGTCGGATACGGATCGGAAACGACGATGAAGTTCGCCGGATCACGCCAGCCGGGGAAGAGCTCCTCGTTGATGTTGGGGCCGGCCTGCATGTTGTTGTTGCACTGCTGCCAGTAGAAATTGACTTTCTTGTCCTTCAGCGCCCGCGCCATCGCCACGGCATGGAAGCCCGGCTTGTCGGGAATGGTGCCGTCCGGCAACCCCCAGAAGCGCTCGGTAATCTTGCGGTGTTCCGGATTCATCACCACCATGTCGGCCGGCAGGCGATGCGAGAAGGTGCCCACCTCGCGCGCCGTGCCGCAGGCGGACGGCTGGCCGGTCAGCGAGAACGGGCTGTTGCCCGGCTCGGAAATCTTGCCGACCAGCAGGTGGATGTTGTAGATCATGTTGTTCGCCCAGGTACCGCGGGTATGCTGGTTGAAACCCATGGTCCAGAACGAGGTGACCTTGATCTTCGGGTCGGCGTACAACTCGGCCAGCGCCTTGAGGTCCTTTACCGAAACGCCGGAGAGCTTGGAGACAGACTCGGCGGTGTATTCGGAAACGAATTTCTTGTAATCGTCGAAGCTGATCGCCTCGGACTTGCCGGTATCGCCCTTCGCCTTGCCGTCGGCGCCCGGATAGCCGTTGTTGCCGGTATCCTTTTCGAGTGCATGGGTCGGACGCAGGCCGTAGCCGATGTCGGTGACGCTCTTCTTGAAATTGACGTGCTTGTCGACAAACGCCTGATTCACCTTGCCGTTCTGGATGATGTAATTGGCGACATAGTTCAGGATCGCCAGATCCGTCTGCGGCGTGAAGATCATCGGGATGTCGGCCAACTCGTAGGAGCGGTGCTCGAAGGTCGACAGCACAGCCACCTTGACCCCCTTGTTCGACAGCTTGCGGTCGGTGATGCGCGTCCACAGGATCGGGTGCATCTCGGCCATGTTCGCACCCCAGAGCACGAAGGCATCGGCATGCTCGATGTCGTCGTAGCAGCCCATCGGCTCGTCGATACCAAATGTGCGCATGAAGCCGGCAACTGCCGAGGCCATGCAATGGCGGGCATTGGGGTCGATGTTGTTGGTGCGGAAGCCGGCTTTCATCAGCTTGGCAGCAGCATAGCCTTCCCAGACGGTCCATTGACCTGAGCCGAACATGGCGAGGCCGTTCGGGCCCTTAGCCTTCATCGTCTCCTTGGCTTTCTCCTCCATGATGTCGAAGGCCTGCTTCCAGGTGATCGGCGCAAACTCGCCATTCTTGTCGTACTTGCCGTCCTTCATGCGCAGCATCGGCGTCTTGACGCGGTCGGCGCCGTACATGATCTTGGACAGGAAATAGCCCTTGATGCAGTTCAGACCGCGATTGACCGGCGCATCCGGGTCGCCCTGGGTGGCCACGACACGGCCATCCTGCGTGCCGACCAGCACACCGCAACCGGTACCGCAGAAGCGGCAGGCCGCCTTGTCCCAGCGGATATCATCCTTGCCGGCGGCCGCCACGGTCGTCGACGCCCCCAGACCGGCTGCCGAAATGGCCGCTGCTGCCGCGTTGGCCTTGATAAAGTCCCGTCGATTGAGTTTCACGCCTCTACCTCCTCGGTATCTGACTCTTCGTCGCTATATTGATAAACCATGGCCACCGACGCGACTCCGGGGATGCCATGAAGCGCCACATAGGAATTGGCAGCCGATTCCGTATCGTCATCCTCAAGGGTGACGACAACCTTTCCGAGCGGGCTGCGGACATGAATTTCCACCCCCCGCATCTCCGCCAATGCAGCGCACGCCTCGTCGAGACGCGCAGGAACGATATGCACTATGGCGCTTGAAATATTCATTGAGTCGAATCCTCCTGAGTGATGCTTCGCCATTGGCAAGCACCATATCGAATGCAATGATCCCGATCCGGGTGCTGATTCCGTTGATTTGTATCAACTAATACCACCTTAGCACCAAGGTTATACCAACGAATGGTATTGACTAATACTTTAGAACTATATGCCTGAGCATGGGGGCAATAGCCGATTCCTATCAAAGATATATCCCGATTCAATTGGCTCAATGCCGGGAGGCGAACTATCATTCATTCGTTGTCATCAACATCAACCAAGGAGAAAACCGCATGTCCCTCATCAACACCCAGGTTCAACCGTTCAAGGCCCAGGCATTCCACAACGGCAAGTTCATCGAAGTCACCGAAGCCAGCCTGAAGGGCAAGTGGTCGGTCCTGATCTTCATGCCGGCCGCCTTCACGTTCAACTGCCCGACTGAAGTGGAAGATGCGGCCGAACACTACGCCGAGTTCCAGAAGGCAGGCGCCGAGGTTTACATCGTCACCACCGACACTCATTTCTCGCACAAGGTGTGGCATGAGACCTCGCCGGCAGTCGGCAAGGCCAAGTTCCCGCTGGTCGGCGATCCGACCCACGCCCTGACCCGCGCCTTCGACGTGCATATCGACGAAGCCGGCCTGGCCCTGCGCGGCACCTTTATCATTGACCCCGATGGCATGATCAAGACCCTGGAAGTCCACGACAACGCCATCGCCCGCGATGTCAAGGAAACCATCCGCAAGCTCCAGGCAGCCCAGTACGTGGCCAAGCACCCCAACGAAGTGTGCCCGGCCAAGTGGAAGGAAGGCGACAAGACCCTGGCGCCGTCGCTCGACCTGGTCGGCAAGATCTAAGCCTTAACACGAATAACCGCCAAGCCGCTCCCGCCCGGGAGCGGTGCGGATTCCACTGAAAAGGGGCCGGCGAGCCCCTTTTCAGTGGAATTCTCAAAAAAAGGGAGAACTACATGCTCGACGCAAACATCAAGATCCAACTCAAGGCCTACCTCGAAAAGCTGAAGACGCCGATCGAAATCGTCGCCTCGCTCGACGAAAGCGCACCGGCCCAGGAGATGCTCGGCATGCTCAAGGACATCGCCGAACTGTCGGACATGGTCAGCCTGCGCGAGAATGGCAGCGCCGCGTTGCGCCCTTCGTTCGCCATCGGTCGTCCGGGCGAAGCGCCACGCATCAGCTTTGCCGGCATCCCGATGGGCCATGAGTTCACCTCGCTGATCCTCGCCCTGTTGCAGACCGGCGGCCACCCGCCCAAGGTCGACGCCGAAGTGATCGAGCAGATCAAGGCCCTGCCCGGCACTTTCAACTTCCAGACCTTCATTTCGCTGTCCTGCCACAACTGCCCGGACGTCGTGCAGGCCCTCAACCTGATGGCCGTGCTCAACCCCGGCGTCAGCCACACGATGATCGACGGCGCACTGTTCCAGGATGAAGTCGAGCGGCTCAAGATCATGGCCGTGCCGACCGTTTATCTGAACGGCGAGGAATTCGGCGCCGGGCGGATGAGCATCGAGGAAATCGTCGCCAAGCTGGATACCGGCACAGCGGCGCGTGATGCGGAAAAACTCAATGCCAAGGCAGCCTACGACGTGCTCGTCGTCGGCGGCGGCCCGGCCGGCGCTGCCGCCGCCATCTACGCGGCGCGCAAGGGCATCCGCACCGGCCTGCTGGCCGAGCGCTTCGGCGGCCAGGTGATGGATACGCTGGCGATCGAGAACTTCATCTCGGTCAAGGAAACCGACGGCCCGAAGCTGGTCATGGGGCTGGAGGAGCACGTCAAGGATTACGACGTCGACATCATGAACCTGCAGCGCGCCACGCAACTGAAGGCCGGCGACCTGATCGAGGTGACGCTGGAAAACGGTGCCGTGCTCAGGAGCAAGTCAGTCATCCTCGCCACCGGCGCCCGCTGGCGTGAGATGAACGTGCCCGGCGAGCAGGAATACCGCGGCAAGGGCGTCGCCTACTGCCCGCACTGCGACGGCCCGCTGTTCAAGGGCAAGCGCGTCGCGGTGATCGGCGGCGGCAACTCGGGCGTCGAGGCGGCGATCGACCTCGCCGGCATCGTCGGTCACGTAACGCTGCTCGAATTCGACAGCAAGCTGCGCGCCGATGCCGTGCTCCAGCGCAAGATGGCCAGCCTGCCCAACGTCACCGTGTTCACCAGCGCGCTGACTACCGAAGTCACCGGCGACGGCAACAAGGTCAACGGCTTGGTGTACAAGGACCGCAATACCGACGAGGTCAAGCGCATCGACCTCGAAGGCATCTTCGTGCAGATCGGTCTGCTGCCGAACACCGACTGGCTGAAGGGTACGGTCAACCTGTCGAAATTCGGCGAAATCGAGATCGACGCCAAGGGGCAGACTTCGGTGCCCGGCGTCTTCGCGGCCGGCGACTGCACGACGGTGCCCTACAAGCAGATCGTCATCGCCATGGGCGCCGGCGCCACCGCCTCGCTCAGCGCCTTCGATCACCTGATCCGGACCTCGGCCCCGGCCTGAGCGTCCGGTCCACGAAAAAAGCGCGCCACGGCCAGTCGACCGTGGCGTGCTTTTCCCTTGCGCGTACCGGCCTTTATACCGTTCCCTCGGAGCTCTACGCCAGCCCAAGCCGCCACAATGAAGTCACCTCGGCCGCCCGCGCCGCATGCAGCGGGTCGTTGCGGTCACTGACCTTCGGGTGCTGCGGCCGGGTGTCGATGTGTCCGAGCACCTTGAGGCCACCCGCCACGATCCAGCCCAGCAGTTCGTCGCGCGAACGCAGGCCGAGATGCTCGGCCAGATCTGAAATGATCAGCCAGCCCTCGCCCCCCGGCGCCAGGTGCGCCGCCAGCCCGCCGAGAAAGCCGCGCAGCATCCGCGAATCAGGATCATAGACCGCGAATTCGATCGGCGAATTCGGTTGCGCCGGCACCCAAGGGGGATTGCACACCACCAGCGGCGCCCGGCCATCCGGGAAGAGGTCGGCCTCGATGACCTCGATTGCTGCGGTCAACCCCAGATTTCGGGCATTTTCCGCGGCGCACTGCAAGGCCCGCGGGTCCTGATCGGTGGCGACCACGCGCCGGATGCCGCGCCGCGCCAGTACAGCCGCCAGGATGCCGGAACCGGTGCCGATATCGAAGGCCAGTTCGCAGCCCGCCGGTAGCGGTGCCTTGGCCACCAGCTCGACATACTCGCCGCGCACCGGCGAGAAAACGCCGAAATGCGGGTAAATCCGCCCTTCGACGGCCGGCACCGGAATTCCCTTCTTGCGCCACTCATGTGCGCTGACCAGCGCCAGCAGACCGCGCAGCGCAATCACCGAATCCTCGCCGCCCGGCCCCAGGGCCTCGAGGCAGGCGGCTACCACCTCCTGCCCGCGACGCAGCGGCACGCGGTAGTCGGCAGTCAGCGGCACCAGCAAGCGACCGAGAATCGCCGCCCGCCGGCCCTGCGCCTCGCGATGCAGGCGAAAAGCCTCGGCCGGTGTCGCCGGCCTCTTCCACGACCCTTCGCGCGGCGCACGATCGACGCGCTGCGCCAGCGCCTGCAACAGCTTGCGCGCATTCTGGTAATCGCCACGCCAGAGAATCGCTGTCCCCTGCGCCGCCAACCGGTAAGCCTCATCAGCCTTCAGCGTGTCGTCTGCGACGACAACCGCCTCCGGCGGCGCCACCCCGGCCTCGGAACGCCAGCGCACCGCGTACTCGGCGCCGGCTTCCTGCCAGTGGATGATGGGATAGTGTGAGGTGACCATGCGGCAGTGTAGGGAAAAGAATGTTTCTGCGATATCTATTCGGACGCAGCCAGCGCATCCATCGGCCAACTGCAGAAATTCTCCCTCTCGGAATTCACTGCATCGACATTCAGCATTAGAGCAATCGTCCGATTTCGACGATGATGACCACCAGCCACGCGAATATTGCAATGCCGACCGCCGCCGCTGCAATGTCCTTGATCACCTTGATTTTCTCGTTGTGGCGAGCCTCGACGAAATCGCACAGCGCCTCGATCGCACTGTTGATGATTTCGGCAAACACCACGAAGGCGGTAGCGAGCAGGATCACCAGGAAATCGACCCACGCGCGCAGGGAAAAGGCGCCGATCAAGATGACTCCCGAGAGCACCAGCTTGTAAGTCACCGACCAGTCGTAGAGCACTGCATAGCGCAGGCCGGAAAAAACTGTGCGCAGCTTGCGCAACGGGTGATAGCCCGGCTCGCCGATGCCGAGAAACTTGTGCCTCACGGAAGACCCCTTTGCTCAAATATCAACTTACGTACAACCAGGACGCAGCCGACGGCCGCAACGATGCCGAAGATCACGTCCGTCGGAAAATGCACTTGCAGATAGACCCGCGAAACCCCAACCAGCAGGACGATGAGCGCTGCGCCAACGACCTTGGCGAGAAGGCATCGGGTCTTGGGCTGAAGCACCATGGCCAGAAAAAATGCCGTCACCTGCATGGCATGGGCACTGGGAAAGCTCCAGTCCGCGGGAAGCGAAACGGTCGCGGGAAACAGGTCGGGCCGGGGCCGCTCGACGATGATCTTGGCGATGTGTGCAAGACCCGTTGCGAACAGCAGACTCAATGGCACGAAGATGCTGGCCGGCAAACTCGAGCGTCCGCTTTCTCGCCATGCCATCAAGACTGCGAGGGGTAACAGGACCCACAACGACCCAATCCAGGTGATAGTGGCAAAGAAAATGTCGAGTCCGCCCGTCCTCCAGGCATTCAGCAATGCCAACCCTGCCGCATCGATCCACGGCACTCGGCACGGGCCACCCGCGCAAACCAGGGCGGCCCCACCCGTCAGGATGGCGGCCGACCCGGCCAGCCAGGCCACAGGGGGGAGCATCCGCCAGGCCATCAGTGCTTCCCGGTATCCGATATGCGGCCGTCGCAGCCAGCAAGCTCCTCTCGCAGGCTGACGATCTCGTGACGCAGGCGCGCCAGTTCACCTTCGATCGATGGCCGTTCGTCGCTCTGTTGTTCCTGGTGAATCGCATTGACGATGACCGCGATGAACAGGTTGAGCAAGGTGAAGGTGGAGGCCAGGATGAAAATCAGGAAGAAGACCCAGGCCTGCGGAAAGACCTCCATGACCGGACGCACGATACCCATCGCCCAGCTTTCCAGGGTCATGACCTGGAACAGTGTGAAGGCACTGTCGCCCAGCGTGCCGAACCATTGCGGGAAGGCTGCGCCGAACAGCTTGGTGGCGATGACGGCCGAGACATAGAAAATCAGGCCGATGATCGCCGCTACCGACCCGAGGCCGGGCAGCGCCGAAAGCAAACCGCCGACGACCCGCTTCATGCTCGGCACCAGCGTGATCAGGCGCAGCACGCGGAGCACGCGCAGCGCCCGCAGCACGGCGAGCGGCCCGGAAGCCGGCAGCAGGGCGATGGCCACTACCGAGAAATCGAACACATTCCAGGGATCGCGGAAGTAGGCCAAACGGTGCGCCGCCAGGCGCAGCGCGATTTCGCCAACGAAGATGGCGAGAATGGCCTTGTCGGCGGCGATCAGCCACGGTCCCCACGCCGCCATCAGGATCGGGCTGGTCTCCATGCCGAGGATGACCGCGTTGATCAGGATCAGCCCGATCAGCGCATGCTGGACCCTCGGCAACTCGAGCCTGGCGGCCAGCCGGGACCGCCAGCCGCCGGCCTCGAGGCATGCATCGGCGTTCGTCATCATGCGCTCCGCTCCGCCATCTCGCCCCCGGCCCGTTCGCGGGCATCCTTATTCAGGGACAGGATAATCGAAGTGGCGATGATCGCTGCGACCACTCCGAGAGAGACGGCCACCGGGATCTTGTAGAGGTCGATCAGCAGCATCTTGACGCCGATGAACATGAGCACGATGGCCAGGCCGTACTT
>Ga0209202_1000557_pt1 | contig 29668 bp, 27 predicted proteins | sample AD_UKC032_MetaG_FD_184416 | JGI IMG/M metagenome (GOLD analysis project Ga0209202, IMG submission 184416) | Active sludge microbial communities of municipal wastewater-treating anaerobic digesters from USA - AD_UKC032_MetaG (SPAdes) (version 2) | ecosystem: Engineered > Bioreactor > Anaerobic >... | reverse complement strand
CCTCGCGGAACATTTTCATCGATCGCTCCAATACCGCCAGTGCGATCGAAAGCATCAACAAAGGCATGGAGCGCCTGCCCAAGGGTGTCAGCCTCATGGTGTTTGCCGAAGGAACGCGGTCGCCCGACGGGCGGATTCATGAATTCAAAAAGGGAGGATTTGTCACAGCCGTTCGGCGGAAGATTCCCATCCTGCCGGTGACGGTCAACGGCAGCCGGCGTATCCTGCCCAAGGGAAGCCTCGCCTTCAAGCCGGGAAAGATTCAAGTGGTCATCGGTGACCCCATTGATACGAGCGGTTATACCAACGAGTCCGTTGACGAGCTGATCGACAGGACACGTCAGATGATCATCGCGAATTTCGATTCCGGCTACGCTGGGCGACCTTGATAATCAAGTCTAGTTTATTTCAGGACAGATCCCTGACATAAAAGAAACCCCTTCGGAATTTCTATCCCAAAGGGGTTTTCCAATTATCTTCAGTTTCGCACTTCTGGAAAAGGGGTCGCCCTGATTTTAGTTGTAGCCTTCCTCATATGCCAGCACATCCAAATGCAGTGTGGCGATGTCTTCGACGTCCAGGTTCACGTCCTCGGATGATTTCGGCAGATCAACAATTTTAATATACCGGCGACACTTGTTGCAGACATCAACCCGATAGCGTTCCTCACCTTCCACGGCAAAATAAGCCAGTGAGTGCTGTTCTTCATTACCGCAGAAGGGGCATTTGATCCGTCGGAAGTGCCATTTGTATCCGCACTGGTGGCAGAAAAGATAGCGCCGACCATCTTCGCTTTCGCGGATTTCGCCGATTTTTGGTTCTTTGCCGCAGATCGGACAGTAGCCTTCCATCCATTCCGATTTTTCAACAGCCGCGCCATATTGCTCGGCAACAACTTCCAGTTCCGGGCGGAGACTCTCTTCGATAAACAAATCGATGAGATCAAGTTGTTCATCATGTTCACCCGAAGTTTTCACTTCTTTGTCCAGAATCTCCTCTTCGGAAGGGTTGGGATTGAATGACGCTCGAATAATCGTTTCCCAGTCGAACTGCTCATCCTTGATAACATCCAGAAACTTGCGCGCTTCGGCCGGTAGTCTTTTTTCAGCAATTTCAATCAGCGAGTAAAAGTATTCTTTCGGACGGGTTAAGTCGTATTTTTGTCCCATAAGATCAATCAACGGAAGGCCTCCTTCCATCTTCCCGGAGATTAATTTGTCGTCCACTGAAAAAATAGGGCTTTTCATACTCTTGCGGTAGTCTTCCCGAAGAATCAGGATTTCCGCCAGGATGTCCAGAAGATCGGTATAGTGAGGATTAGTTACCTTGTAATCCTCTATTGTTTTTAGAGATTTGCGCAGTGTTGCTGCCATTATTTATTATCCTCCATATTCTTACTTTGCCAACTTTATCATTTCTAAGGTGGCGATGTAATCAAGATAACAACGGCAACACCTAAATGCAAAGTGGTTTTCACCTTATCCGCTTTCCATCGTATCTTCAAGAGATATTTTATACGATATATTATTGGAATCTTAGAAGAAAATAAAGGTGGTGAAAATAAACAAAACAACCAGAATCGGGATAGAATATTTAAACATATAGCCGAAAAAACTCGGCATGTTAACGCCCGCTTCTTCCGCTATGGATTTCACCATGAAGTTGGGTGCGTTGCCGATATACGTATTGGCGCCCATAAAAACAGCGCCGGCGGAGATGGCGGCGAGATAAGGAATTTTCTCAACGATCAGGCTGGCGACGGCCTGTGCCTCCGGTACACCGGGGTAGAATTTGCCCAGCGCACTGTTAAAGAATGTCAGGTAAGTCGGAGCATTGTCCAGAAAGCTGGACAACGAACCTGCCGCCCAGAAATAATGAGCCGGTGTATTGACTGATTTTATCAACCAGGCGAGCGCACCTTGTTCGCCCGCCTTTAAAATGGCCAGGGCGGGAATAATCGTAATAAAAATGCCGGCAAACAAATAGGCGACTTCCAGAATAGGCGCCCAGCTGAATTCATTGCCTTTTCGGACTTCCGCTTTCGTAAAGACCAGAGACAGGACAGCCATCATGATCAGGACGGCGTCTTTGATGAAATTTTCTATCGTCTGATGGATGCCGAAAATATCAACCTCGCCCAGCTTAACCGTCCCGCTGAACAGGACAGCGGTAATGATACCGGCCAGAAATATAAAGTTATATGATCCTTCAATACTTAAAGGTTCCGGCTCGGTATCCGGCGCGTCAGTCTTGCTTTCTTTTTTATAGTAGTAAGAATCCAGGATAAAATAAACCGCCAGAAGGACAACGCTGGCGAACGCCATTTCCGGCAGAATATGCATCGTCCAGAAGAAAGGAACGCCGTGTAGGAAGCCCAGAAACAAGGGTGGATCGCCCAGCGGCGTCAGCGAGCCGCCGATATTGCTGACCAGAAAAATAAAGAAGACAATCGTGTGGACCTTATGCACGCGCCAGGCATTGGAACGTAATATCGGCCGGATCAGCAGCATGGAGGCTCCCGTCGTACCGATGACCGATGCCAGGATGGTGCCGATGAGCAGAATCACCATGTTTACAACCGGCGTTCCTTTCAAAGATCCTCTCACATAGATGCCGCCTGAAACGGCATATAAAGCCCATAGCAATAAAATGAAAGGTATGTAGTCGATGATGATAATATGCAGTATTTCATGGACGGCGACCAGCTCGAAAAAAAACAAAAAAGGCAGGGCGAAAACAATCGCCCAAAAAGCCGAGACCTTGGGAAAATGATGATGCCAGAAACGCGGAACGATGAGCGGCATCAGTGCAATGGAAAGTAAAATACCGGCAAAGGGCAACGCGGACCACAAAGGCAGTATTGCTCCGATTCCGCCGTCTTCCGGCGGCGCAGCCGAAAGACCGGTTGGAGGAAAAGTCAATATTGCAATCAAGATGAAAAATAGAAAAATTCTAGTTCTTTTCATGCAATCCTATTGAACTCCCGCTCCTTGATTTTGCATATACACAGTTTGTGTCGGATAGGCAAACTCAATGCCTTCCTCCTGGAAACGACGGAAGATTTCCAGATTGATGGTTTCCTGGATGTCCATATAGATATTGAAATCCGGTTTCATGACAAAATAGACGACTTCAAAATTCAGTGCCGAATCTCCGTATTCTTTAAAATGAACGCGGTCCAGGCGCGCATTTTCCTGTTTTTTGATAATATTGCCGACAATTTCTTTGACGGCCTTTAATTTTGTCAGTGGTGTTTGATAGACAACACCGAAACTGAAAACAATCCGCCTCTCCTCCATGCGTTTATAATTGCGGATACGGCTTTTCAGAAGGTCATTGTTGGAAAAGATCAGTTGCTCACCGCTCAGGCTACGGATTCGCGTGGTTTTCAAACCGATATGTTCGACGGTTCCGGAAAGCGTATCCACAACAACGAAATCGCCGATGACAAATGGCTTGTCCAACACGATGGATAAAGACGCCAGCAGATCGCCCAGAATATTCTGGACAGCCAGAGCCACGGCGATACCACCGATGCCCAAGCCCGCGATCAGTCCGGTAATATTCACACCCAGATTATCCAGGACCAAGAGAAGAACAATGACCCAAAGAATCAGGCGCGCTACAAAACCGAGCAAACGAATCGTTGTGGCGCTAGACGCATCCCGATCCATTTGTTTTTGAAGCGTCCGGCCAAGCGCAAAAGAGATACCGGCACTGGCCCAGAGGCCTCCCTGTAAAATTAAGATAAGAACGACTGCTTTCTGCCATAAAGCCATAATGGACGGTTTCAGCGTAATCGCATAGGACGCCATATAGGCCGAGGCAATCAGTAGAATTAGCCATTTCGTTTGTTTGAGCATGCAGACCAAAAGGTCGTCGATTTGAGTCTCCGTCGTAGCTGCTAGCTTGGAGAGCCTGGAAATGGCCACGCGATGAATAGTCTTCAAGATGGCAAACGCAACGACCATCATGCAGAGGGCAACGAGCCAGTTCTGCAAAGTATTGCCCAGATAGACTTTTTCTAAAAAAACCATTCTTCCTCCTTGTCCGTGTCTTCTTGATCAGTAATTTTTAATGGTGTGATTTTCCGGCTACTGAATCCGTGAGAAACGATTTACTTCTCCGGAACAACTAAAACAGGTAAAAGCGCCGTATCAATGATATTCACGTCTTCGCTGTCGAACATAGAAGAATAAATTTTGCTGCGGTGTTTGTGCCCGACAACGATCAAGTCAATCTGGTTTTCTTGAGCATATTTGACTATTTCTTCCGCCGTGTCCCCTTTGGAGCTGGCGTAAATAACATCCAGGTTCTCCAATAGAGATTCAGGGACGGTTTCCTTGACTTTTAAGGCGACGGCGTCTTCCCGATCCGTCGGATGACGGTAACCCGCCATGGGGTCATTAACATAAACCATATGAATCCGGCTTTTGAACAGTTGTGCGAATTCCAACGCGTAAACGATGGATATAATATTTTTATCATCCAGATCAATCGCATATAATATATTTTGAAATTTGTTCATAATCCCTCCGCTTGATTGGCTGCAATTATATAGGATCAACAATTGATGTCAATCTTTTATGGGTAGTATTTTGTGATTTTATTTCTTGAAATGCGCAAGGATCCTGTTGATTTCGCGAAGGAGGCGAACCATTTCACGCTGCCCTCTCAAATGATATTGCGCCCGACTTCCCTTGCTCCTGCCCACACGGACCGTGAAAATGTTTTTGTTATGCATGCGGAACACATCCTCATCCGTTTCATCATCCCCAGTAAAAATTGCATTCGGACACCCCGCGTGATGCATCAGAAACGTGAGGGCAATACCCTTGTCCGGTGCACCTTCAGGAATCAGGTTTTCGATGCATTTGCCGCTGATGCGCCTGGGCTGCGGTGCCAGTCGACTGACGGCGTCAAGGATCAGAGCATGGGCCTCTTTAATATTACGGGCGTGGCGATAGTGAATGGAGAGTGTCGCCCCCTTGTTTTCGATGACCAACCTCCTTTGATAGGCGTCATTCAGCAGGACGGCTAGTTGATTCTGCCATTCGTTTACCGTGTAAACAAATTCCTGCGTCCGGGATCCCCATCCCGGCAATCCTTCCGCACCATGGTTGCCGATCAGACAGGACGGTGCGAAAGCCAGATGTCGCAGGGCATCGAGGCGGGAACGGCCGGTGATGACTGCGACAAAAGCTTGTTCGTTCAGGACGGCGATTTCTTTGCGTACAGGATCAGGGATGCCGATGGCACCGGGATCCGAAACGATGGGGGCCAGTGTCCCGTCGAGATCAAAGGCAAACAAGGTTCTCCGGTCAATGAAATTATCCAGAGCGGTACAGCCGTTTTTCTCAAAAAGATAGGTCGATGGTTGGTTCGAACTCATAGCTGCATGCCGATTCTGTTCGCCAATTTTCCACGCTGCCGGATCCGCGCAGCATCCAGAAGCATACGGGCCGCCCATCGGTAAACGTTGAAATCGCGAACCATCGATCGCATACTGCGCATCCGTGCCTGTTGCTCAAATGCGGGCATGGTCAGGGCCTGATAAAGGGCGTCGGCCGTCTGTTCAATATGGTAAGGATTGACGATCAAGGCCTCATACAACTCGTGGGCGGCTCCGGTAAACCGGCTGAGCACTAGAACGCCCTCCTCGTCGTCACGCGCCGCTACATATTCTTTGGCCACCAGATTCATTCCGTCATGCAGACTCGTCACCATGCAGACATCAGCCGCGCGGTAATAGCGGTTGACTTCCTCTGGTTCGTGATGCTCGATTTTAAGATGAACCGGCAGATATCCTGAACTTGCGAACCGCAGGTTGATCTGCGACGCCAGGCCGCGAACCCGGGTATCAAACGCCTGGTATTCTTCCAGTACCGAACGTGACGGCGCGGCAATCTGGACAAAACAAAACCGTCCGATCATATCAGGATGGTTTTCCAGAAGACACTCGACAGCCCGGAGACGTTCGAGAATTCCTTTGGTGTAATCCAGGCGGTCAACACCCAGACCGATTAGACAATGCTCTTTCATGTTCAGGGAACGTTGGACATAAGCACGGCAATCCGCGATGCTCAGCTGACTCTCCTGCCAGGGAGGCGGCCACTGGATGGAGATCGGATAAGCTTCAACCAGGGTTAGATTCCCGCCGTGGGAGATCGTTGACGATGCATGTTCAATCCGGGTTTCCAGATACCTATCGACCGTTTCCAGAAAATTCTTGCAATGAAAAGGCGTGTGGAAACCTAGAATCGTGCTTCCCAGCATTCCCTGAAGTAACTCTTCCCGCCAGGGACAGATGCCGAAGGATTCCGGATTGGGCCAGGGAATATGCCAAAAGGTAATAATGATCGCCTTGGGCATGGCCTTGCGGAGCATCCCCGGCAGAAGGGCGAAATGATAGTCCTGCACAAGGACAACGGGATCTTCCCTCTCGGCTTCCTTGACAACAGCATCAGCGAAACGCTGATTGATCGCCACATATTGTTGCCAATCGCTGGTTCGGAAAATGGGACGCACATGGGCAATATGGCAAAGCGGCCATAATCCCTCATTGGCAAAACCATAGTAATAACCCTTCTCCTCCTCCTGGGACAGCCAGATGCGCCTGAGCGTATAGTCCGGATGTTCCGGCGGCACGCGAATATGATCTTTTTTGTCCACGACTTCATAATCGGCCGTGCCACCACCGTGAGCAATCCATATTCCCGAACAGGCCCTCATGACCGGTTCCACGGCTGTCACCAGTCCGCTGGCCGGACGGTGAATTTCAATCCCCTCCTTCCCTTTCATGTGAATGTAAGGTTCACGATTGGAGACAACGAGAATCTGTTCTCCCGCCAATTGTTTATAGAGCAAATCCCGGAGGGCATCCGGATTCCAGGAAAAAGTGACATCATCGGCAATGCGCCTTTCTGAATCTATGGTGCGCAGCAGGGCGCGAAGATCGCCTACGAGTGGCTGTAACTCAGAGTTGGAGGCTTTGGCAAAAGGCTTGATCAAACCTTCCCCGCGCAAGAGAGCGCGGACGCCGGTCATCCAGCCCCGCCAGCTCAGATGAGCCACCAGCACTGTAATAAGGGACGTAACTATGCAAAGGATGGCAAACAGGATCAGAATATACTTGCGTGTATCCGAGCTACGGCGTTCGACATAACTCATATCGTGGACCAGAACAAGAGATCCGGACGGTACACCATCGATGGAAATGGTGTTAACGGCCACGTGAACCAGTCCTTGAGGCAGCTGGAGAAGTGCAGGCGATTCATGAAGAGATGAATTCGGCAAAGAACATCCCAGGTTATCGGGAAATCTCGAGGTATGATAGAGCAGTTTGCCCTGCCCGTCACAATATCCCAGAGCATAGAGTCGCTCGTCCTGAGTGAGCCGGGCGATCAGAGAATTTATTTTTTTACTACTTCCCTGAACAAGAAGATCGCCTAGAGGTTCCTGAAAAGTGCTGGTAATCAGCTTGGAGCGCATGTCCAGGTCGCGGATCGACCAGCGGAGCGTCAACTTGTCCACCAAAGGCACCACGAGGAAGGCCAGGAGTATCATGACCAAAATTAAAGGAATAACAAAACGTAATGTCAGACGCAACGAACGAGAAGACTTTATTTTTTGGAAACCCATAAACATCCCCCCTTTTAAAACGCGCTGTCCCATCGCTTGCTAAGGCGAATGGCGGAATTAATCAATCCCACCATACTGTATGTCTGGACAAAATTTCCCCACGGGTCGCCCGTGCACGGATCGATGTGTTCGGCCAAAAGTCCATGATGGTTTCGTCGTGAAATCAGGTTGGCAAAAAGATCGCGGGCCTCTTCTGTGCGGTTTATGGCAGTCAACGCGTAAATATACCAGAAAGTACAGACCACAAAGGCATTTTCCGGAACGCCGAAATCGTCGTTCTCCACATAGCGGTAAATATAATTCCCATGCCTGAGCTCTTTTTCAATAGCGGACACGGTTTGGGCGAAACGCGGATCATCGGCGGGCAGAAAGCCGGTATCGTGAAGCAGGAGAAGGCTGGCGTCAAGAGATTCTCCGTCAAATGAGGCGGCAAAAGCCTGTTTTTTTTCGCTCCAGGCGCGCCGGCATATCGTGGCATGGATCTGATCGGCCTGATCCCTCCAATAAACAGCGCGATCCGCAAGACCGATATAAGAGGCGATTCTGGCCAGGCGATCGCAGGCCGCCCAACACATAACACTGGAAAAAGTATGGACACGTATAATGCTTCGCGTTTCCCATGGTCCGGAATCCGGCTGATCATGAACGGCAATGGCCGCTTCACCCAGCGGTTCCAGTCGTGTGAAGAGCGCGGCACCTCCACGGTGTGCGAGCCTATGGTCAAAGAATACGTGGGCTACAGCCAGGATGGCAGAACCGTAAACGTCATGCTGAATCTGCTCGCAGGCCTGATTCCCTATCCGGACAGGACCCATTCCACGGTAGCCGGGAAGGCCGATGATTTCACACTCATTTAATTTTGCCCTGCCGTCAATCCCATAAACAGGCTGTATACGACCATTGGGCGTTCCGGCAACCACATTGATCAGATAGTTCAAATATCGTTCCATGGTGTTCGTTGTACTGAGGCGGTTTAAAGCATTTACAACAAAATAAGAATCCCTTAACCAGCAATAACGATAATCCCAGTTGCGACCGGAACCGGGTGCTTCGGGAATTGATGTCGTCATGGCCGCGATGATAGCGCCCGTATCCTGGAAGGTGTTCAGCTTCAGAGTAATGGCCGCGCGGATGACCTCTTCCTGCCACTCGAAGGGAATGGACAGGTCTCTGACCCAGGTACGCCAGCTGGCGATGGTTTCATCTAGGAAACGACGGGAAAGTTCGCCGATGGCATCCGGAATGGTTTCGTCCGGCCCCAGGATAAGCGTGGCTGTTGTTTCGAGAAAAAAAGGGAGTTCCTGGAGCACCGCAGTCACAGATATGTCGGTGGTCAGGCGAAGAATCCAGGATGGCGCAACATATCGGATATGATGGCTTCCGTGGGTGACCGTACAACTCTGGCTGCCATATTCGCAAAGGGGGCGTACGCGCAAGCAAATGCGCGGGTTGCCACTTAAGCGACGAATCTGACGGATCACCATCATGGGCATGAACGTGCGGCCATATTGATGAAAGCGGGGCGCAAAATCCGTCACTTCGATGACGGCACCGCGCTTATCTTTCAGACGGGTAACCAGAACGGCTGTATTGGGCAGATAGAATTGCTCTGACGATGCCTGATCCAGGAGCTCTATGGTGCAATAGCCAGCTCCTTCGCCGTCGGCATGTTCACGAAGCAAAGAACAGAATACCGGATCACCGTCGAACCGGGGTAAACAACTCCAGACAATTTCGCCGCGTTCGTCAATCAACGCACCAATGCGGCAGTTGCCGATCAAACCGAGTTCAAGAGAATTTTTCATACGCCTCCCCGTGTTAATGGTCGAGCTGTTTTGATGATGCAAGCTCATTCCAGATCAGCGCCGCCGCTCCCAGGATGGCGCTTTCGCCTGACTGCATTCCGGATGGCATCACCTTCACCGTGCCCCGAAAAGCACGAAACAGAAAAGCGTTCATATACTGCTCGGTCGGCTTTAAAAGGAGATCTCCGGCCTTAGCCAGCCCTCCGGCTAGAAAGATCGCTTCCGGGCTTAAGTGGGCAACGGCGTCGGCCATCTTCATGCCCAGAATCCGCGCGGTCCGATCGAAAGCTTCCAGCGCAAGAGCATCTCCCGCCGCAGCCAACTCGAAGATTCGTTTCGAAGACATTTCCTGAAAAGTCATCTCCCGGAGCGGGCTGGGATTGCATCGCCTGGCAAGGAGCGAGCGTGCCGTTCTTACAAGGCCTGTGGCCGAGGCATAGGTTTCGAGGCATCCTCTTTTTCCGCATCCGCACTGACGTCCGTTCGGATTCACCGTGGTATGACCGAGTTCCCCGGCAAAACCGCTGGCCCCGCACAACAGACGACCATCCGTCACAATTCCACTCCCCAGGCCGGTGCCCAGGGTAATGACCATGAAATGCTTCATGCCATGGGCATTGCCGAAAAGCATTTCTCCGATGGCTGCGGCGTTCGCGTCATTGGCGAGAGAAACGGGAAGATCATAATACTTCCGTATCAAATAAACAAAATCGACGGTTTTTCCCCAGTTCAGATTGACGGCCTGCTCGATGGTTCCGCGGCAACCGTGGGCATTCGGAGCACCGATCCCGATTCCGCACAAGTGGTATGGGGACGGCAACCCCGCCCGGAGTTCTTCGATTTGTTGAAAAAGGCGGGCAGTAAAGATTTCAGCAGAGTCCTGAGATTGTGTGGGCAGAGATGAAGCCTGGATTAGTCTCCCTGAGCGATCCACAAATCCCAGAGAGGTATTCGTTCCGCCGATATCGATTCCGACTACCAGATCCCTGTCCTGCATCCAGTCCTCCAAAAATTTAAAATATTAAAAATGATGTTTACAGACGCCGGGCGGTCAGAACATTTTCAGTCCAACAGCGCTTGCCGCATTAGCCCGTTTTTTATTATGCAGGAAACAAAGTGTATGTCAGATTGAGTCAGTGCCCCAAAATTTTTGGACTTCAAATCCTCATGTTCGTGATCAGAACGTGCTTACATGTGGAAGAAGTATAGGAAATGAGCTCCTGTATGTCAATGAACAATTTGATACACAGGAAATGGAGTCAATCCCGGATGCGTTTCTTGAGTTCCTTGATTAAGTTGTTCAGCAGATCGCTTGCGTCAGCAGCAATGGCGACGTCGGCCATCTTCATCATGGTAGCCTGAGGATTTTTATTGATTGCGACAATGAAATTCGCTTCACCCAAGCCCGCCGTATGCTGAATCGCGCCGCTGATACCAAACGAAAAGAGAATCTTCGGCTTAATGTGTTTTCCCGCCTGTCCGACTAGGGCGTCGTGTTCGGCCCATCCGGCATATACCACAGGGCGGGTAGCGCCGACGTCACCTCCTAACAGTCTGGCCAGTTCATCCAGCTTTTTGAAATTCTTTTTATTACCCATGCCGCGTCCACCGCAAACGATCACGGTTGCGTTTTCAATCGTGTGTCCTTTTTGTGCTGCGCGTTCATATTCCACCACGCGAACCCTGGAAACGGGTAGATTGGCCGGTAACGGCAAGCGTTCCACAATGGCGGTGCGTTCATAATTATGCGGGATTTCCTTGAAGGTGCCGGGGCGAACGGTGGCCATCTGCGGGCGGTGTTTGTCCGTGACGATTTCCGCCAGCATGTTACCGCCGAAAGATGGTGCAATTTGCACAAGCAGCCCTTCGGATGTAATATCCAGACCAACGCAATCGGCCGATAAGCCGGTCTTCAGACGCTTCGCCAGACGCGGCGCAAATTCGCGGCCGAAATCCGTTGCGCCGATTAATATAATGTCCGGGTTTCTTTCTCCCGCCAATCTTTCCATGAGCACCAGATAATGCTCCGTGCTGTAGCTGGTCAGCGAGGGATGGTCAATGGCCAGAATGCGATCCGCGCCGTGTGCCGTATATTCCATGATCCATTCTTCAATATCATGGCCGACCACGACCGCGCAAACTTCCGCGGCGATGACGCGCGCCAAGTCCACCGCCTTGGAAATAAGCTGTAGTGTCACGCGATTTTGATAATAGTTTCGGTAATCGCCGAATACCCAGATGCTTTTTTGTCTTTCCTTCATATACCACTCATTCTGCTAAGTCTGGTTTTTCGACTCAATCGATTTTCCGATAACTGCGCTGATTTTTCGCTGGTATTTATCCAGAAATTCGCCGACGGCATTGGCCGCCGCTCCCGTAATCATCACATTCCCCTTTTGCGCTTTACGGATAAAAACGCGCCGCACCTTGGTGCGTGACCCACGCGCTTCGAGACTGGCAGCCGTTATCCCCAGAGCATCGGCATTCAGAACAGCAATGTCTCTTTCCACAAACGCCCTGTTTAGCCCGGCAAAAGACGCGTAACGCGGCTCGTATCGTTCCATGGAAATCGTGACCAGCGCCGGGCATTCCATTTCCAGCGTCTCACGGAAATGATCCACCAGGCGGCGAACACGCAGCGTACGACCGGAAATATCCAGGTTTTCCACATAAGCTGCCGCTGGCACGCTCAGCTCTTCCGCCAACTGCGGGCCAACCTGGGCTGTTTCGCTGTCCGACGTGTAAGCGCCGCACAAAATCAGATCGCAGTCGGGGGATTCTTTTTTAATCACTTCAGCCAGGACAAAAGATGTGGCGTATGTGTCGGAACCCTTCAGCATCCGGTCGCAGATGAGGACACCCCGGTCCGCTCCCATCGCCAGCGCCTCGCGCAGAACTTCTTCCGCTACAGGTGGTCCCATGGTTATCACCGTGATTGACGCATTCTGTTTGTCCTTGATTTGCAGCGCCGCTTCCACCGCGCGCTTGCAGGCGGGATTCATCATGCCCGTCGCCAGATCGCGTCTGAGCGTGCCGGTTTTTTCATCCCACGGCAGTTCGTTGACCATCGGCACTTGTTTGATACAAACCACAATATTCAGCATAGATGCTCACATCATCGGTTGAGACAGTATTGCACGGGCAATGACCATGCGCTGGATTTCGCTCGTGCCCTCGTAAATTTCTGTAACCCTGGCGTCCCGGAAATACCGTTCCACATCATATTCCTTGCTGTAGCCGTAACCACCGTGAATCTGGAGGGCAAGCCCCGTCACTTTAGACGCCACCGAGCTGCAATACAATTTCGCCATCGACGCCTCACAGCCGAATGGCGCCCCCGCATCCTTGATGTCACAGGCGCGATACAAAAGCAGTCGCGCGGCCATGATTTGAGTGGCCATGTCTGCAATATAATTTTGAATCGTCTGCTGGGAGGCGATAGGTTTTTTAAATTGTTGTCTTTCCTTGGCGTATTTTACCGCCGCTTCCATCGCGCCCTGCGCAATGCCGAGAGCCTGCGCCGCGACGCCGATCCGGCCGTTATCCAGCGTCGCCAAGCCGATCTTCATGCCGTCGCCGAGTTGTCCAAGGAGGTTTTCTTCCGGCACAGGACAGTCTTCAAAAAACAGCGATGAAACGGGATTGGCGCGCATACCGCAGAGGTCTTCCAGTTCGCCGCGCAAAAATCCCGGAAATTTACTCTCCACAATAAAGACACTGCTTTGCAGTTTGTTCACGGGTGACGACGTTAACGCAAAAATTAAAGCGACATCGCACACCCCGCCATTCGTGACGAATATTTTTGTGCCATTTAAAATGTAATTTGTTCCGTTTTTAACAGCGGTGGTTTCCACACTGCCCGCGTCGGAGCCTGCGTTGGCTTCCGTCAAGCTGAACGCACCGATCACTTTTCCAGCGGCCAATTGCGGCAGATATTTTTCTTTTTGCGAGGTGTTGGCAAATCGCAGAACCGGATAGACGGCCACACCGTTATGGACGGTGACACACAGGCCTACTGCTGCGCAGACGCGGGAAATTTCTTCGACGACAATGGCGGAGCTTATGGAATCCAGAGCCGCGCCGCCGTACTCTTGCGGAACTTGCAGGCCGAAATAATTGAGCTCCCTCATTTTGGCGATGACATTGCGCGGAAAGATCCTCTGCTGATCAATTTCGGCAGCGATGGGCGCCAGTTCCGTTTCGGCGAAATTGCGCGCGGAATTGCGGATCAGTTTATGTTTCATACACGGGTCAAATTGCAATTTCCTTCTCCCATTTTGGATGTCCTGTCGGCCCTGACCATCCGTTGAAATTTACTTGCCGATCTTACTTTTCATTTCGGCCAGTTTGTCTTTATCCAGATAATACTTGCCCTCTCCGGTTTTGATGACCAGCCCGTCGGCAATCAGGACGCCCAGCGCTTTAGGCCGAAGATTGCCCGTCCCAACACGAAAGAAATTTTGTCGTTCATCCTGAAGTTTAATCGCCTTACCCGAACTAAATGCTCTGGCTTCTTCCATTTCAGATATAATTTTAAAGCACACCCGCCGCAGGCCTAAACCGGTCACATACATGGCGATCAGGACAAAGACGATAAAAGCGACAATCAGTAAAATTATTTGCACACAGATAGGCATTTGCGTGAACTTTCCTTACTGTTTTTACACCCTCGCGATTTCTTCAAGGATCAGTTCATATCCTTCGTCAAAGCTTAAATTCACTTAAGAGTCTCTAATCGGCATGAGAAAATCCCTCAACCCGATTGCTTACCTGAAAGTTTTTCTATTCTTACACCAATCACCAGAACTTTGTCCAGCGCATCATCAGCATAGGCAAATGAATCCCGACCTGCGTATTTTTTCATCAGGATATTGAGCGCCTTCTTCTTCTCTTCGGCGCCTTCGATAAAATAAGCCTTACCGAAACCAATGACGCTTTTGTACGTCATACCCCACGAACAGGCTGTCTCCCCCATGACCAGATCGCCGGGAATATCCACTTCAAAGCAAACGGCGGCGTTGTTCCGCAGGAAATCGATTTTTTTGCCGAATGGTGCACAGTGGAAATAAAGATGGGAATTGCTCACCACAAAATTAATCGGAATAATATACGGACTGCCTTTCTCAGCCATAGCAATCCGACACACCGGAGCGGCCTGTAAAATGGCGTCAATTACTTTGGGATCTTTTATTTCTTTATTCGAACGACGCACCGTCTTTCCCTTTCCAACAATGGAAGAAAATCACCAGACCGAAGAACTCTTGCCATGTTTCCTGGAGTTATGATAAAAAAGCATCACTTTTTCCTGATCGACTTTTTCGGGACTGCTTTCTGATTGTATTTTTATCTGAACAACGAAAAAAAGTCGATGACTTTATGGCGCGGATATGAGAGGGAAAAACATGGACAACAAAAAAAATCGGGCTATCGGCGTTTTCGATTCCGGCATCGGCGGGCTCACAGTCGTGCGCGCGCTTATGGAACGCCTACCTTTTGAAAATATCATCTATTTCGGCGACACGGCGCGCGTACCTTACGGCATCAAATCCGTGGAAACAATCAACCGCTACGCTCTGCAGATTACGGAATTTCTGTTGAAGAAGGATGTCAAGCTCCTGATTGTCGCTTGCAACACTATGGCGGCGGTTGCCTATCAGGCCATCCGGGATCTCTCTCCCGTGCCGGTGCTGGAGGTCATTGAAGCCAGCGCGAAAATGGCTATTGCCGAAACGCGCAGCAAAACCATCGGTGTGATCGGCACACCCGCTACAATCAATTCGAACGCTTATGCCCGCGCTATTCATCTGCTGGATCGCGACGCCAAGGTTTTTTCACAGGCTTGCCCCTTGTTTGTACCACATGTTGAAGAAGGCTGGTTCGATCATCCAGCCACCAGGCTTGTCGCAGAGGAATACTTAAAACCGGTTATGGCCGAACATATCGACACACTGGTTCTGGGCTGCACACATTATCCGCTGCTCAAACCGCTCTTTCAGGATATCGTTGGACCGCCGGTCCGGCTGATTGATTCGGCGGAAGCCATGGCGGAAATTGCCGGTGACCTGATTAACCGGAAAAAGCTGGGCAATGAAAGCCATCTGCCGCCGGATTACCTGTTTTGCGTTAGCGATGTCCCGTATCGCTTTCAGACCATTGGCGAACGATTTCTCGGACGGACGCTCCCACGTGTCGAAATGGTACGACTCTAAGAAAATGAGAAACGAGTAAAAAATGAAAATCCTTCTTGCCGGTTATAATGTTGATTACAATCTCCTTCGCGAACTGAAAGAACAAAGTGCTTTTGAGCAAGACATCACGCCGGAAACCATCTCCGCCGCCTACGCGCGGATCAGCCGTAGTCCCAAACCGGTTGATGTCCTCAGGCAGGACGCCCGCGCTGAAGTGGAAAAAGCCCGTAAATCCAACCGCAACATTGTTTTTGAAATGGGCCATAGCTCGGTGGCCGAGCATGCCGTCTTCAATATCGATATCATCGGCGTGTCGCGTCTGCTCGTGGAAGAAATTGAAAAGTTTCGTCTTTGTTCCTATACGGAAAAATCGCAACGCTATGTTCTGTTCGACAAGGACTTTGTTGTGCCCGAGGAAATTGAAGAGGTGGGTTTGACGGATTTATTTGTCTCCACGATCGCCATGCAAAATGATTTTTATCATCAGCTCTATGAGCAGCTCCGACCTTATGTGTTTGAGCGGAACAAGGTGCTGGCCGAAAATCCCGTAAACCGTTCCATGCTGGAGGGCTGGGCAAAGGAAGATGCCCGATACGCTATTGCGCTGGCCACCGAAACGCAACTGGGCATGACGATCAACGCCCGCAATTTGGAGCTGATGCTCCGGCGTCTCGCGGCTGTCGGGCTCGCGGAAGCGCGCCTTTACAGCGAACAGCTTTATAGAGCAACCAAAGACATCGCACCGTCGCTTATCCGCTACACACAGACGACGGACTATGAACGCCTAACCCGCCGTAACTTGCGCGAGTTTTGCGAAGTGTACGCCGAGAAAAAGGAAAGCCGGTCACGGAATGTCGTCCGTCTGGTCTGGACCATGCCCGACGCCGATATGCAGGCCGCTGCCGCGCTGCTCTTCGCGTCATCTGGTTTCAGTTACGACTATTGTTTCAATCAGGCTAGGCACATGAGTCTTCGCGATGCAAAGGCCCTTTTTAAGGCCGTCTTTGAAAATATTCAGGCCTATGACGCGGTGCTGCGGGAACTCGAAAATGTGGAGATGCAGTTCGAGCTGATCATGAGTGCCAGCTGCTTTGCGCAGCTCAAGCGTCACCGTATGGCCACCATTGTGAGTCAGGACTACGACCCGTCCCTTGGTGTCACCATACCACCGGCCATACGGGCCATCGGCCGGCAAAAAGAATTTATGGCCATGATCAAAAAAACCAACCGTATCTATGAACACATCAAAAAAAAGAACCCCAAGGCTGCGGCCTATGTGCTGACCAACGCGCACCGGAAGAGAGTTTTAATGAAATTGAACGCCCGTGAGCTTTACCATTTAGTCCGTTTGCGGGCGGATCAGCACGCCCAATGGGATATCCGCGATCTGTCAAAAAAGATGCTGAGGCGGGCGTGCAAGGCCATGCCCTTAACCCTGATGATGGCCTGCGGCAAAGATGGCTTTGCCATGCTGCAGAAAAAAAACTTCTCCCGGACATAATCTCTTTTTATTTGAAGTGACTGCATGGCAAGTAAAAGAAACCTTTCAATCGTCCCTCTGGCAACCACCGTCCGTTCCTTTACAAGACCCTTTATGGGATCATCTCTATTTAGGATAGTCTCGGATGAAAAATAATTTAATCAGTTTTGCCATTGGTCTTGCCGCGGGAATGCTCGGGGGATTGATCGGTCTGGGCGGCGGAATAATCATGGTTCCCCTGTTGGTGGGTTTGCTCAAACTCGATCAGTGTCGCGCACACGGCACGTCTCTGGCGGTATTGATTTTTACGGGCATCAGCGGCGCCATCACCTATGGCTATCATGGCCAGGTTGGCTGGGTGGCCGCGGCCGCGCTGGCCGTTCCGGCCGTGCTGACAGCCACCACCGGTGCGCGATTGGCCGACAGGCTTCCCGAATGGAAGCTGAAAAAAGTTTTCGGCATTTTTCTGATTTTCTGTTCCGTTCTTTTGCTTCTCAAACCTTTCCTGGCGGATAGGCTCGGCGTCCTGCCGGGTTACACACCAATTGTCGCGCTGATCGTTACGGGCGCCGTCACCGGTTTTCTCTCCGGCCTCATGGGGGTCGGTGGCGGGACAATCATGGTACCCGCCATGATTTTGCTGGCGGGCTTTACGCAACATCTCGCCCAGGGGACCGCTCTGCTGGTAATGATTCCCACCGGCTTTGTTGCCGCCTATACGCATTGGAAGCTGGGTAATGTGGAGATCGATCTGCTTTACGGAATGGTGCCGGGCATTCTACTGGGCACGTTTGTCGGCGGCAATATCGCTCAAATCATCCCTGATAATCCTCTGCGCTGGATATTTGTTCTGGTGGCAATTTATATGGGGTGGCGCTATGTGCAGGCGGTGAAGCCTGAAACATGCTGACATAATTTGCCGGCTTGTTTCGACCGATGAGAACAATCGCTTACTGAAAAAATACTGGAACCCTCCCCGAACGCCAGGTGGAAACATCGGTGGTATGGGCACAACCAAAATACAAATAACCCGCCGGCGGTTTATTTGCTAAAAGCAGAAATATTAGAATAATTTCTATTGATATTTTATTCATTTAAGACGTTGCTTCAATAGCATTTTATTTACCGCGGTCAAAATTTCTTGACACACACCCTGTACTTCTATATTGTCAAGTCTCAGTTCCTGTAAACAAAAGTAGAAACAGATGTAGCTAACTCTCGGCTGACAGTAGTAGCGTGGTGATCCTATGGACATGAAGCGCGATTACTATGAGGACATCGAGCTTTTCAAAAGCGGGACAGTTCTCGTCTGGACAATCGTGTTGCTGCTTTTTCTTTTTACCCTTCCCTTTTATTTACCCTCTTACAATATTTACCTGATGAATATTATTCTGGTGAACATCATTCTGGCGGTCGGCCTTAATATTCTTGTAGGTTACACTGGCCAGATATCCCTGGGACATGCCGGTTTTTTCGCCGTGGGCGCTTACGGCACTTCCCTAATTATGATGCACCTTCATGTTCCCTTTCTGGCCGCCATCATCATTGCCGCGCTGATCGCGGCTTTTCTGGGTTTTATAATCGGTCTTCCGGCGCTGCGGCTGGAAGGACCCTACCTGGCGATTGCCACACTGGGCTTCGGCCTTACTATCATGCATATCATCGGCCGCTGGGAAGTTTTCGGCGGTAGAATGGGCATTACCGCACCGCCCCTTGATTTGGGGATTCCGAATTCATCTTGGAGTTTTGTAATTAAGGGTGATGTCCAAATCTACTATCTCATTTTAATCATTGCGATCCTGCTGGTTATCGGGGCGCGCAATCTTATGAAGACACGCGTGGGCCGGGCGTTCATGTCCATCCGCGACGACGACATCGCCGCCGAGGTCATGGGTGTAAATCTTACTATTTTTAAAACCATGTCGTTCGCCGTCAGCGCTTTTTACGCAGGGATCGCCGGCGGTCTTTATGGTTTTGTAGTCAGCTTCTTCGACCCGTTTTCCTTTAATTTAATACTTTCCATTATTTTTCTGGTAATGGTTGTTGTCGGCGGCCTGGGTTCTGTTTTGGGCGCAATCATGGGCGCCATCTTGATCACTTACCTTCAGTACGACCTTTTAAAAAATGTGGAAAACCTGCCTTATCTGGGCGGGCTTTTGGTGGCCATATCCAAACAGTGGTTTACCGTCATTGGACTGGCTAACTTCGCCGGCATTGCCCTGGGACTTATCATGATAGCCATTGTGATTTTTGAGCCGCTGGGAATGTTCGGCATCTGGATCCGGATCAAGAAATATTGGAAGACCTGGCCGTTTTAAAAAGCCAAAGGGGAGTCTTTGCATGTTTGAAATGCTTTTGATTGAAGGTCTAGCTATCGGAGCCTGTTATGGCCTTTTCGGTGTCGCCGTTGCAATCATTTACAAGACATCGGACGTCGTGAACTTTGCCCAGGGTGAGATGGGCATGATGGCCACATTTGTCGCCTACCATATTATGACTGCCTATGGATGGCCTTTCTACATCGCATTTCCGGCTACGTTGATCTTTGCCATTCTGCTGGGCATGGCAATCGAATTTTGCTTTTTACGCCCGGCCAAGGAACCGACTGTCCTGGGTCTGCTTATTCTGACCCTGGGTGCGGAAATGCTGCTGATGGGACTCGCCGGCTGGAAATGGGGTGCCGAACAAAAGGACTTCCCGTTTCTCCTTTCCGTCTCCGATACGATACAGATTTTCCCCGGTTTCGCTTTAAACTCATGGACCATCGGCGTCTTCGTGCTAACCACCGTTGTCATGGTTTTGCTTTTTCTTTTTTTCCGCTATTCCAAACTGGGCATTGCCATGCGGGCGACACAGCAAAATGAAAACGCCGCCAAGATCATGGGCATCAAGGTCGAGCGGGTCTTTTCGATCACCTGGGGCATGAGTTCGCTCATCGGCGCGCTCGCAGCCATGTTTTTTGCGGCCCGCTCAGTGCTCGATCCCAACTTTATGATGGAGCCCTTCATGCGCGCCTTTGCTGCGGCCGTGCTAGGGGGATTGACCAGCATTCCGGGCGTGGTCATCGGCGGATTGATCCTGGGGATCATCGAAAACTTTTTCGGTTATGCCTGGCCGGAATGGAAACCGATCGTGGCCTTTGTGGTCATTATCCTTATTATTACCATCAGGCCCAGCGGATTGTTCACCAAGCATTATGTGAAAAAAGTTTAGGGCTTTCAACCGTTGTCCATTTCGACATGGATGGCTTGGGAGATTTTTTATGAGTGGAAAGAAAATCACCATCATCTTTTGCGCCGTCGCGGCATTGCTTGTCGCGGGCTTTCTGATTTGGGACGTTTCGCGCGGCAAGGTGGAAATCCTGCTGGAAAGAAACGCCATTGAAAAAGCGGCCACAAACTATTTGAAGGCTGAAAAAGAAGGCGATCTGAAGCAGGCTTATGCCCTTTTGGCCCCCTCATCCGCTTATAAGAAGACGCATTCCTATGATGAGTTTTTGAAAGATATGGCCAACTATCCTCCTGTGAAGATCAATACCTTTAAAATTGTTGACATCTATCGCCTACGGGATAACGACAGTCGGGATAACTACCCCGGCGTAGATAAATTTGTTCAGGTTGAAGTGGATGTGACCTTTGCCAACTCAGATGAAAATAGTATTTTTAACTACTGCTTCACTTTTCTGAAGGAAAAGGGAAGATGGTACAAGGGCTGAAGTCTATAGCGGGTTTCATCGTTACTGAATAGCAAGCCATCAAGAATATTCATCAAGAGGAGGGGATTATGAAAAAAATATTAGTTGCCGTTATGGTGGTATGTACGCTTTTTATGATTCCAATCCTTGCCGATGCTGCCGCAAAACCGGGCTTTGACGACAAAGAAATCCGGATCGCCCAGTGGGGACCGCAGACTGGTCCTGCCGCACCTTGGGGATCGGTGGCAAGGGGGAGTGGCTTACTTTTTAACGTCGTCAATGAACAAGGAGGTATCCACGGTAGGATGATCAAATATTTCATCCGTGATGACCAGTACAATCCGGCCCAGACTAAGGCCGTAGTCAAGGAACTGGTCGAGCGTGAGGGAATATTTGCCTTTGTCGGCGGTGTTGGAGGAGCCTGTGGACTAGCAGTTATGGATTACCTCTCTGAAAATAAGGTAATCTGGGTTGGACCGTCAGCTGCCATTACTCAATTTGTTTTCCCGGTAAAACCTTACCTGTTTGCTGTATATCCATTGTACGAGGACGAGGGCAGTATTCTCGCGAAATACGTTGTGGAAAAGCTTCAGGCCAAAAAGATCGGGTTCTTTTACCAGAATGATGCTTATGGCAAGGATGGGCTTGAGGGGGCTAAAAAAAGGCTTGCAAAATACAAAATAAAATTCGTGGAAGAGCTCTCGGTTGAACCCGGCGAAAAAGACCTTTCCTCACAGATGCTGAAATTCAAGAATTCCGGGGCTGAGGTGATCATCATGTTTGTTAATCCTACCTCTGCCGTCATCGCTCTGAAGACCTGTGCCACTATAGGCTACAAACCGCAGTGGGTGTCTTCTAATACTCTATCAGACTACGGACTCATGTTCAAGATTACAGGTGGTCTCTGGGAAGGTGTCATTACCGGTGCTTTCGGCATGACACCCACAGCTGACCATCCTCTCATGAATATGTACAGAGAGGCCGGAAAAAAGTACGCCCCTGAAGAAAGATGGGGAACATTCTATCTCGCAGGCATTGTTTTTGCCGACCCCTTGGTGGAGGCGCTCAAACGCGTAGGACCTAAACTGAGCACGGAGGCCTGCTTGAAAGCGTTGAATTCCATTAAAGGTCACCAGACCATCGGACCCAAGGTGACCTGGAGGCCGGAAATCCATCAGGGTACAGACTCTATCCAGATCCAGAAATGCGGGCCTGGTGGAAGTCACATCCTATTGCAGGACTGGACGCCTAACGATTTGGCTACCTGGAAGAAGAAATAGGTTAAAATGTGGGAAGTTGAAAATTCTGCGTCTTTTTGGGTGACATCACAGCCAGTGTACAATTCAGGACATGGGAGATGTGAGGAGGTTTTATGAAAAAAGCTTTGATTGCTGTAATGATTGTATGCTCATTCTTTCTAATGACGATTCTGGCCTATGCTGAAGCTAAACCGGGCTTTGACGATAAAGAGATTCGCATCGCTCAATTCGGCCCCCAGACAGGCCCTGCCGCCCCCTGGGGTGCAGTTGCTCGTGGAGGTGCCCTGCTAGCTGCAGTAGTCAATGCAGAGGGCGGTATCCACGGCCGAAAAATTAAGTACTTCATCCGAGACGATCAGTACAATCCTGCCGTAGCCCAGATGGTCGTCAAAGAGCTTGTGGAAAGAGAAGGTATCTTCGCCTTCACCGGCGGTGTTTCCGGGGCCGGGGGGCATGCGGTAAAAGACTATTTGGCACAGAACAAGATACTCTGGGTTGTTCCAGGTACCGCTGCACTTAACACGGTGGCTGATCGGGACAAAGATGGAATGCCGAGCCGTTATCGTTTCTGCTCATACCCCCTCTTCGAGGACGAGGCGAGTATTGTCACAAAATATGCCGTGGAAAAACTCGGGTACAAGAAAATTGGTATCGTCTACCAGAACGACGTGTTCGGCAAAGGTGGACTGGCGGGATTAAGACAGCGCTTGGCAAACTACAAGATGAAACCGGTGGAAGAGGTTTCTATGGAACCCACGGAAAAGGATCTGTCCTCCCAATTGCTCAGGATGAAGAATTCCGGTGCGGAATGCGTACTCATGTGGGTGAGCCCTACCCTAGCGATCATCACGCTTAAGACATCTCAAACCATCGGATACAAGCCTCAGTGGATCGCTTTTGACGGCCTTTCCGATTACCAGATGATGCAGAAGATAACCGGAGGGCTCTTTGAAGGGGTGATTACGGCTGCATTTGTACCTCCTATTGATTCTAAAGACCCACTGGTGTCAAAGTACCGGGAAGCCGCAAAGAAATATACGCCAGAGGAACGCTGGGGAACCTATTATCTCGCAGGTGTCCAATTCCTCGAGCCTCTGATTGAGGCACTCAAACGTACCGGTCCCAAACTGAGCACAGAGGCCGTCATCGTGGAGCTGAATAAATTTAAAAAATGGAAAGGATTGGGAGCACCGATCACTTGGACGCCGCAGATCCATCAGGGCACTGATTCGGTCCAAATCCAGAAGTGCGGTCCCGGCGGCAGTTACATCCTGCTGCAGGATTGGACATCCAACGAACTGGCCACCTGGAAGAAAAAATAGAATGAAGAGCAGCACTGAAGAATATTGAGCATTATAGCATCGAAAATACTGATAAAAAGGAGGGGTTATGAGAAAATTACTTATCGCAGTTATGATTGTATGTACGGTTTTTATGATTGCAAGCATAGCCGGCGCAGCCAAGCCGGGATTTGATGACAAAGAAATCCGGATTGCTCAGTGGGGGCCTCAGACCGGGCCCGCCGCACCCTGGGGATCGGTTGCCCGGGGAACGGATATCCTTGTCAAACTTGTCAACGATGCAGGCGGAATTCATGGCCGCAAGATCAAATACTTCATCCGCGATGATCAGTATAATCCCGCTCAGACCAAGGCTGTGGTCAAGGAACTTGTCGAGCGTGAGGGAATATTTGCCTTTGTCGGCGGCGTGAGCGCTGCAGCCGGCATGGCGGTGAAAGGTTATCTGGCCGAAAACAAGGTTATCTGGGTTGGTCCATCCACGGCCATTAATGAATATGTTTTCCCGGTACAACCCTATCTTTTCGGTGTTTATCCCCTGTATGATGACGAGGCCAGCATTCTGACCAAATATGCGGTAGAGAAGCTCAAAGCCAAAAAAATCGCGTTCTTCTATCAGAATGACGCCTACGGCAAAAGCGGCTTGGAAGGCTGTGAAGACAGAATGAAAGCCCTCAAGATGAAGCTTGTCGAGAAGAGCTCCGTAGAGCCGGGCGAAAAAGACCTTTCCTCACAGATGCTGCGCCTGAAAAATTCCGGCGCAGACGTGGTCATCATGTGGGTCAATCCGACCTCGGCTGTCATTGCGTTGAAAACAGCCCAGACCATTGGATTTAAACCGACATGGATTTCCTCCAATACGCTGTCTGACTATCCGCTCATGAACAAGATTACCGGCGGTTTATGGGAAGGCGTTATTACCGGCGCGTTTGCTCTGCCTCCCGATTCCAACACGCCACTTTTGAAGAAATACCGTGAAGCCGCGAAAAAATACGCTCCGGAAGAACGCTGGGGCACCTTCTATATGGCGGGTATTCTCTTTGCGGAGCCTCTGATCGAAGCCCTCAAAAAAACCGGCCGGAATCTCAGCACGGAAGCTGTGGTCAAGCAGCTCAATTCAATGAAAAACTTTCAGGGGATCGGTCCTCCGATTACCTGGAGCACCGGTGTTCATCAGGGATCGGACTCCATCATGATCCATAAGTGCGGTCCTAATTCCACCTACATCACGCTGCAGGACTGGACAACCAATGAATTGGCAACCTGGAAGAAGAAATAGATTCGGCAAAACAGGGGGCGGGGCCTTCACCCCGCCTCTATTTGTGACGATAATCGGTTTTACAGTCACGGGTAAAAAAGCTTATGGCGCACTTTAAAGTGGAACACTTGAGCATCGCTTTCGGCGGCATCAAAGCAGTCAATGATGTCAGCTTTGCAGTTGAGCACAACAAAATATTCTCGATCATCGGACCGAACGGCAGCGGCAAAACCACGATCTTCAACATGATCAGCGGCATTTATAAGCCCAACGAGGGCGAGGTAATTCTGGAAGGCGAGAATCTGGTCGGACTACGCCCGGACACTATTGCCCGCAAGGGTATAGCACGAACTTTTCAAAACATTCAGCTTTTCGGCAACGCTACCGTCATGGATAATCTCATGCTGGGGCGGCACATCCACATGAAAACAGGCATTCTCAGCGGCGCCTTCATGTGGGGAAAGCATTCCCGGTCCGCAAAGGAAGAAATCAAACATCGGGAAGTCATCGAGCATATTATTGATTTTCTTGATCTCCAATCTCTTCGCGACCAGTTCGTGTCCAGCCTCCCTTATGGGAAGCGTAAACTTGTGGAACTGGGACGGGCGCTGGCCCTGGAGCCCAAGGTTCTGCTTCTGGATGAACCTTCTGCCGGCATGAACACCGAGGAAAAAGATGACCTCAGGATTTGGATCAAAGACATTCAGGAAGACTATCAAGTGACGATTCTGCTCATTGAGCATGACATGAATATGGTGATGGGTATTTCAGACAGAATCCTGGCCATCAGCCAGGGCGTTAAAATTATCGAGGGTACGCCACAGGAAGTGCAGAAGAATCCGGATGTGATCGCCGCCTATCTGGGAGAGGAGGACTGATGCTCGCCGTCAAAAACATCGAAACCTGGTATGATCTGATTCGGGCGCTGCACGGCATCTCCTTTGAAATCAAGCAGGGGGATATTGTCGCGCTTCTGGGAAGCAACGGCGCGGGGAAAACGACAACACTTAAAACCATCATGCGTCTGCTCGAGGACGATCAGCCGGAAAAAGGCACAATTGAGTTTATGGGCAAAAGAATCGATCGCATGGATACGGAAGAAATCGTTCGCCTTGGCATCAGTTATGTGCCGGAAGGGCGTGAGGTATTTCCAGAACTCACCGTCATGGAAAATATCCAAATGGGAGCTTATACGCGCAGAGACAGGCAGGGTATTAAGGAAGACATTGACGGGATTCTCAAGCAATTCCCAATTTTAGGCGAACGCAGAAATCAGCAGGCCGGACATTTAAGCGGCGGTGAGCAGCAGATGTTGGCCATCGGCCGGGCACTGATGAGCCGCCCCAAACTTTTGATGCTCGACGAGCCGTCGCTGGGACTTTCACCCTTACTCACCAAAGAAATTTTTCATATCATTCAGAGAATCAACGAGCAGGGAATGACCATCCTGCTGGTGGAACAAAACGTCAACATGGCACTCAAATATTCCCACTATGCCTTTCTCATGGAAAACGGACGCATTGTCCGGGCCGATAAACCGGAGGTTTTGCGCGAAGACAACGATGTGAAGGAATTCTATTTGGGCATAGCCACGGAACAGTCCGTCAAGGGATACAAACGCTACAGAAGAAAAGTCCGCTTTCGTTAGTGTCTCGTGTTTATACAGCCTGAAGATATTTATGCAGGCCGTTTCTTGGAGAGTTTAAGGAGGGGAGAATGGCAATCAAGACATTGCCTAAAGCATTACTGAACATGGTAGAAAAACAACCGAACCGTATTGCCATGAGGAGAAAGGATTATGGCATCTGGCACGATATTACCTGGACCGAGTATCTGGAAAACGTCAAACATGTCACCCTTGGCCTTCATGCCCTCGGTGTGAAGTACCAAGAACATGTAGCGATTATTGGGGAAAACAGGCCGGAGTGGCTTTACTCGGCCTTGGGCATCGTCTGCGCCGGCGGGGCCTGGGTTGGGATATACACGACAAACCCCGTGGCGGAATGCGAGTATGTGGTGGGACATTCCGATGCCGTCGTTTATATCTGTGAAGATGAGGAGCAACTGGACAAAGCACTGGCTTTCCGAGGAAACACTCCCAAATTGCGGAAGCTCATTGTCTGGGAGATGGAAGGTCTCAAGCATTTCGAAGATCCCATGCTCATGAGTTTCGATCAACTCCTGGAACTGGGCAAAGAAGAAGACCGCAAGAATCCGGGTCTCTTCCTGCAGCTAACCGAACTGGCTAAGTCTGAAGATATTGCCGGCATCATCTATACATCCGGGACAACGGGACCACCGAAGGGCGCCTTGCTTGCTCATGAGGGCTATTTGTGGGTTGGTAAGGCGGCGCAGGCAATCATGCCCGCAACCAATGAAGATGAGACTATTTCTTTTCTACCCCTTAACCACGTCTATGAACAAATTTTCGATATGATGTTTCATTTGACCGTAGGACAGATCGTTAACTTTACGGAAAACACGGACACGGTCATGGCGGACATGCAGGAAATATCACCGACGATTTTTCATGCCGTACCCAGAATATGGGAAAAGTATTACTCCGGGATTGTTCTGAAAATGGCTGATGCAACATGGCTCAAACGAACGCTTTACAACATAGCACTAAAGATCGGAACCCGATACAACAATAGAGCGCTGACCAAGAACAAGGTGCCCCTTCATCTGGCTTTGGCCTATCAGCTAGCCTACTTTATGATCTTTTGGAAACTCAAGGAACGTCTCGGCTTTGATCGGGTGCGCGTAGGTGTTTCCGGCGCCGCTCCCATTTCACACGAGATCTTAAAGTTTTTCCAGAGCATTGGGATTCCTATTCGCGAAGGATACGGCATGACTGAAACGACAGGTATAACTCACATGTCGAGCGAAGTGGACTATAAGGTGGGAACAGTTGGCAAAGCGCTACCGGAAACGCAGGTTAAAATTGCTGAAGACGGCGAGATCCTGGTCAAGCATACCGGTATTTTCAAAGGTTATTACAAGGATGAGGAGCAGACCAAAGAAGTCCTTGTCGACGGATGGATGCACACAGGCGATGTTGGTATCATTGACGATGAAGGATACCTCAAGCTGACTGACCGGAAAAAGGACCTGATCATCACAGCGGGCGGTAAAAACGTCGCCCCCCAGTACTTGGAGAATCTTTTAAAATTTTCGCCCTATATTAACGACTCCGTTGTCATCGGCGATCGTAGAAAATACTTGACGGCGCTTATCGTCATCGACGAAGAGAATGTCACCAAATATGCCCAGGACAACAAGGTCCAATTTACAACTTTTGCCAGTATGACCCGTGCACCGGAAGTGATCAGCCTGATTCAGGAAGAAATAAACAAGGTGAATAAGCAGGTTTCCCGTGTTGAGAATATTCGGAAATTTAGGATCATTGATAAGAAGCTTTATACCGAAGATGGTGAAGTAACCCCGACCATGAAGGTGAAAAGAAAATCGATCAATGCCCAGTTCGGTGACCTGATCGAATCCATGTATCGGGAAGGTGAATAACTTTCCCATCTCTGTTACAAAATATTAACAGCGACGGTCGTGTCATTTTCATCATTTCATTGACACTCCCATTTCTTCTCCATATAATTCGTCAAGGTAATAAGCACCCGTGTGTCTATTAGATGTCCTACGCCGCAGATTTAAGGAAAAGAGGCGGATATTCTTGATGTCTAATATGAAAGGAGGTTCGCATCATGCCCAGAGTTGAGCTCAACATCCAGGCACCGAATTTTACCCTGAATGATTTTAACGGCAGGAGTGTGTCCCTGTCTGATTTTTTAGGACAAAAAAATGTTCTGGTTGTTTTCAATCGTGGTTTCTTTTGACCTTTCTGCCGTGCGCACATGGCGCAGTTGCGCTTAGATTACGATCAATTTGTCAACTTGAATACAGAAATTATCGTTGCTGGACCGGAGAACGCTAAAGCTTTTCAGGACTATTGGACAAGGGAGCATTTACCGTTTATCGGTCTGCCCGATCCCGAACATCGCGTCCTGAAGTTATATGGACAGGAGGTTAAGCTGTTCAAGCTGGGTAGGCTTCCCGCTCAGATACTGATTGATCAAACCGGAAAGGTTCGTTTTGTACACTATGGTCATTCGATGGCTGATATTCCTCCAAATGAGGAGATCATTGAACTGATTAAAACATTGCCCGCCACCGGATGATTCGGCAAACGTATCGTGCAGGAATTCGGCATTGCGATCAAGCTGATCTGGTGAGAGCAAATTCTGATATCGGTGCCGTGACGATTAATCAGCATCAACTGACTGAACCAGATTTTTCTACCCTGATCAGCATCGCGTCTCCTTGTGCATGACCGGAACAAATGCCACAGACTCCATATCCGCCGCCTCGGCGTTTTAGTTCATAACCCAGTGTCATCAAGATCCGGGCGCCTGTTGCTCCGATGGGGTGGCCGTAGGCTACTGCGCCACCGTTGATATTCACCCTTTTAAACATGTCTTCTTTTGTCATTCCCAAAATGGAACGGCAACTCACCAGTGCGACTGCGGCAAAGGCTTCATTAATTTCGATAACGTCTATCTGATCGAGAGTCAGATCATTCTGTTCCAGAATCTTTTTAATGGCCAGTCCCGGCACGGTTGCGATATCTTTGGTTGGTTGCGAAACTTCGGCGTAATCCACAATGGTGAAGATCGGCTTAAGACCTAGTTCATCTGCCTTCTCCCGGCTCATTAATAGACAGACATCACCGCCGTCATTGACGCCGGGGGCGTTCCCGGCTGTGACACTGCCCGGCAGCCCAGTAACCGTACTGAGATGTCCGAACACCGGCTGAAGCTTGGCAAGTCCCTCCAGCGTTGTCTCCGGCCTTGGCCCTTCGTCCTTATCCATAACGATTAATTTTTTGCCTTGTTGGACTTCCACGGGGAAAATTTCATTATCGAGCCTTCCTTCTTTCATTGCGCGGACTGCGTTCATCTGGGAATGCAATGCCCACTCATCTTGTTCTGCCCTGGTAAATCCGAACTCATCGGCAACCTCCGACCCGTGAA